>ERZ507554.13-NODE-13-length-121253-cov-11.3917_pt1 | contig 121253 bp, 158 predicted proteins | sample MGYA00248668_ERZ507554 | MGnify/ENA primary metagenome ERZ507554 (study PRJEB26165, sample SAMN02676187) | human gut metagenome | isolation source: stool | host: Homo sapiens | place: USA | study: EMG produced TPA metagenomics assembly of the C.diff FMT (human gut...
GTGTGCTCTTCCGATCTTATTCTTGTATATCTTTATACGAGTATATATTTATATAAGCTCATATATCTTATAACTTGTTATTAATATAAATCTATATAACTTAAATTTAAAATATAATCTTTTAATATTAATTTATATATCTATACGCTTGTATAGATATATAAACGTATAGATATTTATACGTGTATAGATTAACACGTGTATATATTAATACTCGTTTATAGATATTAACACTTGTATAGATATACACGTGTATATCTTAATACTCGTTTATATCTATACACGTATATATATTATATTAATTAATATTAAATATTTTTAATATATACACGTGTATATCTTAGCCTATATTATATTAAGTAAATAATTAGTGTATATATTTATGCTATATACAAGCATAAATATATACACGATAATATTAATATATTAATATAATATAATATAGGCGTAACAAGATATACACGTGTATATATTTAAAAATAAAAGATAATAAATAACTAAACAAGATATACACGTGTATAATTATAAACAACTGTATATCTATACACGTGTATATAGATGGATTATATTTTTATTTTTATATTTATAAACGTATAGATATTAACACTTGTATAGATATACACGTGTATATCTTAATACTCGTTTATATCTATACACGTATATATATTATATTAATATATAATAATATAATATAAGAGAGAACACCTGTTCATAAATTGTTTACAAGTAGGGTATTGACATCTGTTACATTATGTGGTATAATCTAACTATGGTTATACCATGTTTAACAGAAAGGTTGTGCTGGTTTTGGAAAATTGTGAACTACTTGTTATCTTCAAAGACGGAGAAAAAAGGTTTATTGATGATGTGGAGCTGTATGGACATAATAGTGGCTCTGATGTATTTTGGTTTGAAAAGAACGACAAAAGATGTTTCTTTCCTATCTCACAGGTTAAATATTTCGGAGCATCTTGTAACTATGAGGTTGAGTAATAAACTATGTTGACAAATTACGAATTTATGTTCGTTCAGCAAAGCTGTCCGAACACCATTCGTTCGGAGAATCTTTAATGAAAGGATGTCTGTAATGTTATCTCCTTACGAACGTGAAACTTATTTCAGTTTTAATGAAGCTGAATCCGAAGCTGTAATGTTTACACATAATGCTTCTATTATACGCAAGTATAAAAATGCTATGTGTGAATATCCAGAAATTAAACTTGTTCGAGAAAATGAGGATGGTTCTTGTCAGTTTATCATGCCTAAGAAATGGTTTGCTCCAAGACTTCCCGCTAAACTTACTCCTGAGCAACGTGCCGCTTATGTCGAACGTGGTAAGAAACTTGCTAAACTTCTTCATGGCACATAAGTAAAATGTAAAATTGCTCTATAATTCGTTTTTAGTGGTTTTAACATAAAGCTAGTATTAGGTTTTAATACGTTGTAGTGTTGTAGGCATAAACTTCTATTACTTGATATGTTTATATCTTTAAATCTAGTAGTAGCTTTAGATTTTTAGGGGTGTTTGAAATATATGTATGATGTGGGGTGCTTTATTAAACCAAATGACCCCCGCTTTGAAAATGTTCTTTGATGCTAGATTTGCTACCTATGTGTTTTCAAGGCATAAGTACCCAACAGACGAGTTTGAAATTGTTGTACATTCGTACAACCGTTCCATTCAGCTTTGCCGAATGGAAATAACTGTTTATAGAGTTTAATTTACAAAGTTTAGATGATAATTAATCCTTATTAGGAATTATTCTCAATAACGATGTAGAAATGGTTTTTATATAAAATCTATTAAAAAGAATGTCGTCTTTGCAAAGTATACTTTACATTTTTGAATGGAACTATATCAGCCAGCAAAGCTGGACAGGATGTAGAAGCTGATAACAATGTATATAGTGTGAATTTACATTTGTTTTTAGCTTTGTAAAGTGTTTAAAAGATATTCTGAAATACGATGTAGCAACGGATAACGTTGTTTATAATCTGTCCAGCAAAGCTGGCTGGAACGTAGCGTAGTAAGTAAAGGAGTTCAAAAAAATGGAAGGTGTTCAAATTGTTTTTAAAATCTTTCTTGCGTTTATTCTTTCTTTTGTTACTGTGTCAACGTCTGTTTGTTATGCTATTGAGAGGTATAACCAGCAGGTAAATATCAGGTTTTTAAAGAAACTTGTCAAGGTTTCAGATATTTTATTTGTTCTGTTTCTTGCTATATTTTCTATTGCTTATGGAATGGAGTTCTTACTGTTTGTACTTCTGCTTTCTGTGTTTCTCTCGTTTGTTATTTTGTTTCTTTATTGTGTGTTTATGGATAAGTTATGGTAGAGTTTATTCTGTTTTGTATTGTTTTGGTTGTGCTGTTCGTGATGTTTAAAACTGCGCTATCGTGAATTGTTTGGTGATACATCACTTGTGGTGTAAGTAATGGTTGCGCGAGTTTGTGGTGAGTAGGTTTGTGTGGTGATAGGAGATTAATAAAAACAGTTCGGTAGTCTGGTTTGGTGGAAACTATTGCCTTACAACAAATTTGTGTAATAGGAATTACTTAACGTAGTTTTTAGTGCTGAATATAGCTTTACCGCAAAATGCGGTAATAGTAGGCTTTAAAGTTTTTCCATATAGGCAACATTACATGTATATACACCTGTCAAGACACCTGTATATACATCTATTTATCTATCTATCCATTCATATATCTATATATCTATATATACTTGTTCACCGGTAAAACAGAAAAATACAGAATTTTTCAAAAAAAAGCAAAAAACAGAAAAATTCCCGAATAAAAACAAAAACGGGACAATCTTCTGACAAAAGCCAGAAAATCAATCCCGTTACGAATATTTTGAAAAGCAAAGCGAATATTTGAAGATATAGTATTCAAAACTAGCTGTTCCGTTAGACATAACACGCTTGCGCGTGGTATAATATAGATAATGAAAGAGGGAAAACAAGATAAAGCAAGAACGAAAATAAGCAAGGCCGCGCATGAATAAAGATACATACAATTGTATATTGTTCACGGCTCGAACAATTGCGATACGCCCGGCGGCGTGTTGTGCGCCGTAGAAACACACTGTCTTTGTGAATTACTTAACAGGTACGTTATAATAACCAAATATGCGATAGTATCCGCTTTGCTTTTTAGTTAAAGTGAACAAAAGGTAAAATCTGGAATTTGTACAATCGAGTACAAAACTTGTACAAAAGGGTTACGAAAAAAAAGTTTGTGCGTCTTTCATATTTGTGAAAGCTACACAAGAAAGTAACCTATGGCGCAAGCGGTTTTTGTGAAAATTACACAAGAAAAACGCCGCTTTATATATATTACATTATAAGCACGGGCGCGGATGCCGCTTGCGTTTTTCTGGCAACTTGCTATACTGTGATTGTACCGATGAGGTGCGGAACACAAGAAAGGGGGACAGAATGAAAACAGAATGAACCGGACGCAATGCGCATGGCGTTCATGTTGGCAGTATTGCCGACGCTGGCGCAGAGGGATAACACCGGGCGAAAAATTCAAATGTAAAGGGGATGAACAAAAAAATGAAATTCGTTTACAGGTGCTTTATTGTGGGCGCGGTGATTGCCGCAGGGCTTCTGCTGTCCGCGCTTATAAGGTGAAGCGCACGCCGCCCGCGCAATCGGGCGGCACGATTCCAAAAGGTGTACGACTTATTAACAACTATTATCAATTAACAAGGAGTGCTAAAAAATGACAACTAACAACAACAACATGACCACAACAACCGCCGCCGCCGCTATCGAAAACACCGCCGCCGCTGAAAAGGCCGCGCCCGCCGTCTGGCCTGTGCGCTATGAGCGCATGACCTTCGGGGAATATCTGGACGCAATCGCGGCTGGCGAGATTGCAGAGCCAGTATTCCAGCGCGGCGCAGTCTGGACGGAAAAACAGAATGCGCGACTTCTGGCGTGCCTGCTGGCTGGCCGCGTGATGCCCGCCATCATCGTGGCAACCGTGCCCATGAATGACGGCGAACGGCTGGGCCTTTTGGTGGACGGCAAACAGCGCACAACGGCTTTGACAACGGCTCTAGAGGCCGCAGAGACGGACGGAGACGATGAACGCGCCGAAGCCATAAAGGCAATCGCCGTGGACATCCTCTACACGGACACGCCGTCACTAACCGCCGCCGCAGAGTTTTTCGTTGACCTCAACAGCGGGGCGAAGCTCTCTGCCATTCAGCGAAACAAGGCCGCTTTGAGCGACTCCTGCATGGCTTTTGTCAATTCCTTCCAGAACGAACTGACCCGCGCCCGTCCTGGTGAAAAATGGGGCAAAGTAAACGCCGATACCGCCGCCGCTATGCTGGCCGCCGCCGTGGTGGACGGCGTGAACGTTGCCACCTCCAGCGCGGGCGCGTCTAAGATTCTGGCAGGCGTAAAGGATGCGCCAGCATTCCCCGCATTGCGACTGGCTCAACTTCTCCGCGCCATCCAGCTTTTGGAAGCAGGAGACGCGCAGACCGTTGCCGACTACAATGCCGCAAAGGCCGCCGCGCTGGCCGCCGTGGGCGAAGATTCCGCGCTGGTTGACGTTTCCGCTCCTATCAATTACGGCAACAAGGGCGGTAAAGAAGCCGTGTACTGGTGCAGTCCCGCTCATCTCGTTCCCGTCTGGGTGTGGGCGTGCCGCCGTGAGGACGTGGACGCTGGCGCGCTGGCGGAGATTATGAAAGCCTTCAATCCCACCGCAAAAGCGCGGTTCAGCTTTACGCAAACAAAGGGCAAAAGCTCAAAGCGTGTTTCGAAATCGCTGGCCGATGCCTGGGGCGATACCTCCAATTCCAAGGCCGCGACATACGCGCGGACGGCTGGCTTCGCGGCGTTTGCAAAATCCTATCTTGAGATGAAAGACGCGCCAGAACTTGCCGCCGATGACATGGAGCAGACCGCAGAACGTGCGCAGGACGTTGCCGACACCGCCGCCGCCCTTGCGCAAGCCCTTGCCTAAACCGATGCCCGCCAGCGGGGGCTTTTGCCCCCGCTAGCACTCTTTATGGAGGATTGCTAACGATATGCTAACAGATAAAATGCTAGTTGAATCCTATGTTCTAACCGTTCCCGGCCGCTTGTGCTGGGCCTTGTACCCATTCAAAGCGGCGCAGTTCAAAGCTTATGACCTCAACACGGGCGCGGGCCGTGGTATCATCGACATCGCCGCGCTTGACAGCCTGTTGAAAGCGGCGGGAAGGGATTACACACTTGAGCCGCCCATGGAATGGGATACGGAGGACGAGAACCAGACGCGCGGCAAAATATCCGGCGCAGTATCCGCGCGGCGTGTTGCGCACAAATACGGCGGGCAATAGGCAGATAGGGGCGGGGGCTATTTAGCACTCAACCGCAGCGACTGCTAAGCGTCAACCGTAGTATACCCCATGGTTTACATTATACACGGAGTATAATTTTGCTATGGGGGCTTAGTAGGTATCTCCACCAAATCGAGAGTAAATTTAGCTCCACTACATACCATAACACCAATAATCCCCACCCGACTCTGTGCTACATAGTAGCACGAGGCGCTGTGTATTGCAAAGCAATACAGTATCGAAACACACTTTCACCCCACTACATAACAACAAATTGTCCTATACCCCCCCCCTGTATTTACACTACGGGTGGGGCTTTTTTTTATACTCCTATAATACACCCATATAAAATTCCGTATTGCTAGACTACGAATAAATCCACTTCAGCCCATAAATAGCCATAGCTACAAGTATGACAAGTCCTACTACCCCAAGAGACATACAAACGTTGAACACAAGAGTAGCCGCTCCAACAAGAACATATAAAACCAACAAAATACCAAACAAACCACAAATAGCATTGAACATAATAAGCCCTCCGAGTTAAATATTATTGATTGGTAGATACTTCTCTACCTCACAGTTATATTATATCATACAATCACAATACACGTCAAATAAACTCAACACAAAACACACGATAAAACAAACAATTCACACAATCATCACAATAATTACAACACACACAACAATCACTATGGGTATATTATATCACACTTAGTTCTACTTGTCAATACCCTACTTTGTAAACAATTTGTGAATGAAACTGCATTATATATATATATATATATATTAATATATAATAATATAAATTTATATATCTATATGCTTGTATATAAATTTATAGATATATACGCTTGCATATAAATCTATATATCTATAAACTTGTAATTATAAATTTATATATCTTAACACATGTATATATCTATAAATTTATAAAATTAAAAAATAAAATATAATTTTTCTTTATAAATTTATATATCTATACGCTTGTTTAAGATATATAAATTTATAGATATATAATCTAGTTATATAAATTTATATATCTTAACACATGTATAGTTATATAAGCGTATAGAAAAAAAATAGTATTTTTATTTTAGTATTATACGGTTATAGATATAGAAAGCGTATAGATATATAAGCGTATAAACAAGCGTATAGATATATAAATTTATAATAGGGGTATTGACTTTTTGTTAAGTTTATGATATACTTGAATTATGGCAAATGATAACGATTTGCAGGAGGGTATTGACTTTTTATCTCGAATGTGGTATAATGCATGTAAAGGAGGCGAAACAATGCCAAACGCTGGCAAAATATTTGAAAACGAGATAAAAGAGAGTATCCCGTCCAACATCATGTATTACAGGATAAAAGACCCCGCTCAAGGATTTGGACAAGGAGCAACAACAAGATTCTCGCTTCACAATCAATGTGATGCGCTATTATACAAATATCCAAATCTAATAGCATTGGAGCTTAAAAGCACACAGAACACATCCATTCCATTTTCTTTAACAGAAAACAACAAAAGTATAAAGGCATGTCAAATAGATGGACTATGTAAGTTCTCATTGTTTCATGGAATATCAGCAGGGTTCCTGCTAAACTTTAGAAGAACGGAACATACTTATTATCTTGACATAGATGATTTTTTGAGATTCATAGTTGATACTGATAAACAAAGCATAAATGAAAAAGACGTGATAGAGTATGGTGGTTTATTGATTCCTTCAAAGAAAAAGAGAACAAGAAGCACATATAGTATAGAAATACTCTTTAACAGAGAGGAGGTAGAAGAATAGTGAAGTTATTTATTGACTTTGACAACACGATAGCAAATTCATCAGAAGTGATAGTTGATATGTTAAACGAACACTTCGACAAGAACGAAAACTTTGAAAAGCTAAGAAAATATGATTTTAGTGATTTATTTCCAGAATGTTCATATTGGGACATAGAAAAGTTTTTCAATTCAGACGAGATGTTTGAGAGATTGAAAATTTTTCCAAACATGATAGAAACAGTTGATGCTTTCAAAGACTTCTTCGATGAAATTTCAATCGTTACAATTGGAACAAAGGATAATCTAGAAAACAAGAAAAGATTTTTAAAGGAAAATAATTTAGAATTAACATTCTATGGAATAGAGAACAATGGACGAAGTGACAAGAGTAGCGTTGACATGCATAATGGTGTGTTTATTGACGACCACATTGGTTGTTTACATAGCTCTAACGCTAAAATAAAGATACTGATGAAAAACGTCGAAAACGGAGAATGGAACAAGGTTGAGCCAAATGATGATATATACGTTGTAAACAATTGGTACGAAGTATATTCCATCTTTGACTTTATAAAGAAGAACAAGGAGTTGTATTTATGGGAAATATTATAATAGTCGGGAAAAGCGCTTCTGGAAAGAGTACAATTGCGAACGCATTATCAGACGACTTTAAATATACAAAAGCGGTAACAGCCACGACACGTCCTATGCGCGATGGCGAAGTAGATGGCGTAGACTACTACTTTTTGACAAACGAACAGTTCAATAAAAAACTTAAGAATGGTGAGTTCTTAGAATGGGCCGAATATAGAGGATGGAGATACGGAACCCCGAAAAGTGAGATTGACAAATCAAACAATATGGTTTTCGTTCTAAATCCAAATGGTTTGAAATCTTTCAAAGAACTTGAAATCCCACACATTAGTTTTTATTTGAACGTAGAGAGCGGACTGAGAATTTTGAGACAGCTTGACCGTGGAGATGATAAACAAGAAATTGAGCGTAGATATTTCGCGGATGAAAAAGATTTTCGAGGAATTGAAAAAGAAGTAAACTTTGTTGTAAATAATGATACTGAACTTGATGAATGTATCGACGAAATCCTGTTTGATATTCTATATTACGAGAACCCGCAGTCTCTTGAGGATTTTCTGAACAAGTTGGAATATGTGTTCGATAAAGCGAACGAAACTAATTTAGAGGATATTCAATAAAGAATAATTGATGGAGAAGATTTAATTGATAAACAGACAGTTCTATATCTATAAGTTTGAGTCTAAATTCTTAGACCAAAACAAATACAATATAAATTTATCATTCAAGCAGGCTAAGGATGGCGACCAAATTATAGCTGTATCGGATAGTCAGATGCTTAGAAGCATTAGAGACATTCAACAGAGATATATAGATAGATATAAACTTGAGTTGCTTTTCAAAAAGAGGGACGACATAAAGAAGCTGCCATCATCAAAAACAAATGCTTCTTTGATAAGAGAAATCAACAAACAAATCAATATGATGATGTTTGTTCCAGAATATGTATCTGTCATTATCACTCGTCCCTCACACTACAAAAAGTTATTCTATAATGGATTAACAATAAATGGAAAGAAATATATTAGGTTCTCATGTTCGGCGTCACAGGCAAGAGTAAATACGATAATCATGGTTCAGCAAGATATATCGGACGAACTGTATAGACGTTTGAACAACGGTAGACACGATAAGAAACTAAACCCAAGCAAGTTCAACGCATATTTTGGATTGAGTAGTTCGGCAACGATTCCTGTTAGTACACCAAGAGTTTGTGTAGTTTCGGATTGCCTTATGAAAAGAAATACTCTTGTAAACTATGTAACAGAGATAGACGAACCATTGTGTGATGATATTATAGAAAGAAAAGAAGTAGAAATTGAATATAACTACTTCGATGGAATGGGACTAATATCACCAGAACAAAGCGAGCGATGGGCGCATGAACTTGAACTTGATTGGATTCCATCAGAATGGTGTATCCGTAATGCTTGGATAAAGGGAATGGTTTGTACATTCCCCATCCAAGAGTTCTGCGAAAAGGTGAACGGCGGAAACTATCTTATAGAAACGATTTATAAGAACGAAGATGGAACACCAAAGATGGCTGACCTTAGAAACATCGACGTTATAATTAGCGAATCACAATTCAAAATGGCAGGGTGCTATGATAGTTATGAAGAATATGAAAGGAATTGTATAAACAACAAACTTTCGTGGGGAATCTCAAGATATACTCCAAAATATGATTCCAACTGCTTGTATTTGAATTATCAGTCGCTTCAAACTTTGAAACTGGATGATGAAGATGTTTCACAATTATGCGCACCAACGGTAGACTGGATAAAGGGTGTAGCAAGAGACAACATAATGTATACGTCGTTGTTCTTGATGGGAAAATCTGTTGGTAAGAAGGGTGTTATAAATTTCATCAATAGTAGCGATAATTATTGGCTGAAATCGTTGCTTGTAAACCATAATGTTATAAATGACAAATATGTATCAGATAAGATTTACGACAATATCGTAAACAAAATCAAAAGCGCATGTATGGGCAAACTTGTTGTTGAAGGCAATTATCAAGTTATAGTGTCTGACCCATACGCAATGATGGAACATGTTTGTGGACTTGAGCCAAATGGACTTCTTGGTGAAAGAGAGTATTATTCAAAATACTGGAACAATAAAGGCGTAAAACAAGTTGACAGTATGCGTTCACCGTTGACATATAGAAGTGAGCATAACATTCTTGATTTAAAAGAAAACGACGAACTAAATCATTGGTATAGGTATCTTAATACAGGAATAGTTTTAAATGTTCATGGAGACGACGTTTTACGATACGCCGATAGTGATTTCGATTAACGTACATAGTCGAAGTAAAATCTGGTGAACCTACAAATGTAGGGTGTCTATCTTACGTTTAGGAACGGTAGGAAATGACCGTTAGAAGATAGGCTAACAGGGGAAACCTAAACCGTTAAGGCATGGCAATCCTGTGGCAAGTTATGTGATTTTTTTTGTGGTATAAAATAAGAAAGGAGGTTGACAATAATGGGGAAATTTATAGATATTACTGGTAAACGGTTTGGAAAATTAGAAGTTATTAAATACTGTGGCGGTTCAAAGTGGTTGTGTAATTGTGATTGTGGGGGAACAACAATTGTCGCAGGGCCTGATTTGAAGAATGGTCACACAGCTTCTTGTGGTTGTAACAAAAAGAAGTTTTCAGTAGATGATGGTTTCTTTGAAAGCATTAACACCGAGGAGAAAGCCTATGTGCTGGGATTTATTTCTTCAGATGGATATGTAAATAAAAAATTAAATCAAGTCAAAGTAGATTTAAAGAGCACAGACGAAGATGTTCTTGTTAAAATTAAAAACGCAATGAATTATACTAATTCAATAAAACACTATACTTATAATTTATCTGTCGATGGGTATAAGTATGTTGAGGAAGTTAGTAGGTTAGTAATATCAAGTCCTAAATTAGTCAGTGACCTTGAAAATCTTGGTGTGACTCAAGCCAAAAGTAATATTATAAGATTTCCATTTGGATGTTTTGATAAATCTCTATATAGACACTATTTTAGAGGATACTTTGATGGAGACGGAAGTATATCAATAAACCACAAACGGAATAATGCAATGTCCATAAACATAACTTCTTCGGACGAAATGTGCTGTGATATGTCTGAAATTCTAAAAGAAATATTTGATGGAATAACGATATATAAGTATCATAGAAAAAAGTCAAATCCAAATAATTCCACCATAATAGTAGCGAATAGAGAATATGTAATCAGACTGATGGAATGGATGTATGAAGATAGCGCGATATATCTTGATAGAAAATACCACAAATATCAAGAGATAAATCACATAAAAGCTCAAACGACTACAAGTGTTAGCGACGGGTGAAATTCCCGTGCGCGAAGTGCCAGACACCCATTTTGGGTGAAGATATAGTCTAAGCCGACACTCAAAAAGTGTGTTAAAGTATCGGGAAACCGACGGTACAAACTGATGGATATTCTAGCCAGTACATCAAACCCAACAATCATAAAAGGCGTCTACAAAGATTTATTGGCAGTAACATATCAGAAGAAAATGACTTCCAAGATAGAGTTTACACGAGAGGATTTATACAAAGCCGACCTACTTGCTTTTGGTTCAGAGATTGGTTCGATAACAAATAAAAGTACATCTATGTATGCCATGTTGCCGATGTACGACCCACAAAGCCCGCAATATGCAGAATTGGAACGACGTCTTATAATGACACGAGTGGCACAAGGTAACGCGATTGATAAAGCAAAAGGTGTTCAGACGAAACAATTCCCGCAACATTGGGCGAACTATCAAAGAATAGAAGATTCAGACAGTGACGAAGTAAAACGCAAGAAAGAGTTCTTTAACAGTATTCTCGTTGAAAAGAAACCATACTTCTTCAAATATCTCTATAAAGACAGTCGTTCGGCATATAATAAGTTTCTACGAGAAGAAGAATCGTATAGACAGATTTATGGAATAGATTTGGACGAGATTAAAGGCAAAAACGAATCGGAGCTTACAGAGAAAGAAAAATATTATCTTGCTTCAATGAATTACAGAAATCCTCTTATTGAATCTGATTGTGAAATGAATAGGATATGCCGTTATATAGAAAGCGTTGATTTCGATATAAAGCGTTTCAATTCAGATAAACCGTATGACTACAAGATATATATGAATGATTCAATAGAGAAGAATATGGCGTTATACAACTCGGTTAAAAAGGCGGTCAAAGATTTCTTCAGATTCCTAAAGGAAGATATTTCAATGAGTGATTATTCTTCTTCTTTGAAATACTTACCGGAAGAAGAACGAAAGTTGATGAACAAATATGACCTGTTCAAAGATACAATGACCGGAATCTGTTCAAATTCATCAGAACTTGTGAACTATCTTGTGGAAATATTCTACGTTGACCTGAAATCAAGCAACAAAGATATATTATGGAAAACATTTGGCAAAGTAATGTTCTATAACGTATACAACAAATCATCTAAGAAAGTTCTTATTCCACAAATCGAAGATAACGGCGAATACGAGTATCTGTTTGATAGTTACAACATCTTGGAGGTAGACTTAATTGGTCAATGAATATAACGAAATATCATATGCTAAAAAGATGCTGAACTCTGGATTCCTTACAAACAGGAGAATGTATGAGCTTAATATCTTAGCAAAATATTTCTATTACATTGGTTATAAGCCTAAAGAAGTAAAAACAAAAGTAATAGAGTTCTGTAATACACATTTTGAAAATTTTAACGAAGCAAAGTATTTTGACAAAATAGAATCCATTCTTGCGAACGCCAAAAAGAACTCGATAGTTGAAGTTGGTTCTATCAGCATAACCGATAAAGAGATTGAGTTTATTCAATCCTTGAAAGAAACAAACAAGTTTAATGAGGTTCTATTTTGTCTAATGGTTATAAAGCGTATAAGAGAAAAACTTGGTCAACAGGCTTATCTCAATTGTAAATATAGTAAGTTTTCAAAAATGTGTGGTTTAAGTTCTACAAAAGCGATATATCCAATTCTTAGACGAATGGAAGAACTTGGCCTAATCCGTATTTGCCGCAACAGCAACGTCGAAATCCTATTCAACGTCAACACAACACACGGCAAACCCGTCCTTGCCGTCAACGACTTCGACAACATATGCGCCTATTACCGCAACTATACTGGAAAGTCGCGTTATATTGAATGCCAATCCTGTGGCAAAATGGTGCGTGCTAGAGGGAATAGGCAACGATATTGTAAAGCGTGCTATGCGGAAAAACAGCTAGAATCCAACAGAGAGTATATGAAAAGAGTTAGGGCTACTTAAAAATGTGGATTATTAGAAACTATTTTTTAGGGCCTAAAAACACATAGAATATCTATAATATTTTCAGCCTCTCTAAGAAAAAGTGCTCTAAAAATATATAGGAGATATATAATAATATTTTTCTCCAGAAAGGTGTTATACAGTTTGATAAAGATAACGAAGCAGGAATACGAAAACGAGATAGCAAGTTCTGGTTTCAAATGCAGAAATCCGATTTCACACTCTGGTAAGAACAACAAGTATTACTATATTGTTGAAACGGACTATGAGAACTACTTGAGATTTATCAAAAATAAAAATAGATTGGGAGATAAGTAAATGTCCTATATCTTTGACACCAATATGTTCATGGAAGATTTTGATGTGAACAAGTATAAGGGTGAAAAAATATATATACCGATTCCTGTTCTTGAAGAACTAGACAGACACAATCACAGTTCTGACAGAACTCGTTCATATAAAGCTCGCAATGGGCTAAAGGCTATTAGCCGACTAGCTCTATCAAACACTATTGAATATCCAATCGAGGCCGACGGTAGAACTCTTGAAATATTAGATGGCGCAACCAATGATAATAGAATCATTGCTATTTCAAAGACAATTATGTTTCTCGACAGAGAATCTGTTCTTTATACGCATGATTTGAACATGTATCAAAAGGCTGTTGCTATTGGTGTAAGGGCGAAGCATATTGATTATTCTAAAGCGCCAATATACAAAGGATATATCGAAGTTGTTGGTACAACAGATACAATCAATAGGTTCTTCGACGAAATAGACACAAGCACGCTATATCCGAATGAATATATCCTAATCAAAGATGTTTCAACCGGCGAAGAAACTGAAATGCGGTGGACAGGAGAAAGATTCGTTGGACTTTCATTACCTGATTCAAAAGTTGTAAAGGCAAAGAATGCGTTACAGCGTTGTGCGCTTGATTTGCTTATGAACAGAGACATTACAACTGTTGCTGTTCTCGGCGGTTACGGTAGTGGCAAAACATACTTGTGTATGCAGATGGCGTCTTATTTTGTACTTGATAAAAATGAACAAAGTAAGATTCTTGGTATAAGAGAGCCAAACGGTGAGGGTAAAGATATTGGTTACTTAAAGGGGACATTTGAAGATAAAACCATTAGATTCTTCCGCCCCATTGAACAACAACTTAAAGGCCCAAACCAATACGACTATCTTGTACAGTCTGGTAAGATTGAGACAGAAATTCCTTTCTATATGAAAGGCACAACTTATGACAAAACAATTTTCTTAGTTGACGAAGCCGAAGATTTGTCAGAAGCGCAGATTAAACTTGTTGGTACTCGCGTTGGTGAAAACAGTAGAATCTTCTTTTCTGGTGACTTTGCGCAGTCGATTAAAGACAAAACTACTTCTAATCCTCTTGTAAAGATGTGTGAACAGTTGAAAGGCAACAAGATGTTTGGTTGTATTTATCTTGATGAAGATGTTAGAAGTGAAACAAGCAAATTATTTGCTGACTTATTTCAATAATTACGAGGTATATAAATATGGATTTTGAACTCTCGCCAATCTTTATTCCAGAGGAACTGGAAAATGTTAAACTTCCATCGCCAGAGCTACTTTCCTTTTATGAGAATCTCCAAGAAAGGGTAATCTGGATTGATGATGAAATTGGCGACCAACTTCTTCAATATTCAAAGTATATTCTGAAATGGAATATGGAAGATGAAAAAGCGGGAATTAGGGTGGAAGATAGAAAACCGATTAAATTGATGATTTTTAGTCCCGGTGGCAGTTTATATTCCTGTAATCATTTTGTTGACATTATTGAATTGTCAAAGACTCCTGTGTGGGGTATAAACGTTGGAATGGCAATGAGTGCGGCGTTTTTGATTCTTATTTCATGCCACAAGCGTTTGTGTACTAAAAATTCTGTTGCCTTGATACATCAGGGTTCTAGCGGAATTAGCGGCAATGCCGCAGATGTTATTAGTTCTGCGAAAAATTACGAATCGCAGTTGAATAGACTTAAAGATAGGGTTCTTGAGAAAACCACAATTCCAAGCCGTCTTTACAATGCTAAACTTAAAGAGGATTGGTATTTGGATGCTTCAGAGCAACTCAAGTACGGAATCGTTGAAACGATTGTAGGAGATATATCTGAATTGTTTTAACACGAATGGAGTAAACGGAAATGAAAAGCACTGGTAAATTAATTTCAGAAGTAGCGCAGAGAACAAGGTATTTGAAAGCTCCGGTAACAGAAATCATTCAGGCTCTTGAGGACATTATAAACGAGTCTGTGATTAATGGAGAGACAGTCAAATTTGCTTGTGTAGAGACGGGAGCGAAAAACATCCCAGCACGCGAGGGATTCACTCCAAAAGGCAAATATTACAATACCGAAGCACATACACTCCCGTATGCCAAGGTACGTCCGGCATTCAAAAAAAAATATATGGAGCTGACTTCTAAGAAATGAAAAGCAAGTATGGTATTTTTGATTCTAATAGTAGAAAGATTGTTGGTGTTTTGAATCTTGATGATGGTGCGATTATTGAGATAAACGGAACATCAGTAACACTGGAAGAAGTATTGGCCGACTATAACGGCTGTGATGTTACAATTACTGTTGTTGACAATGCTTCTGGACTAACACAAGAATAAGTGGGGTGCTGTTATGAACGAGATTGAAGTCCGTGTAATACAGCTTTGTATTGAGAAGAAACGTAAAAATGAAAATGCTTTTTATGGTTCAATAGCGGATGTTGTTAGAGAAGAATTTGGTGTTGAATTGTCAACGGAAAGAATCCGTACAATTTCAAGGAAGTATCGAAAAGATAATCACCTTGACGAAAACTTCTTTAAAGTAGATTCAGAGTCGGAAGAAAAGCCAGTTACTGTATCGCTTCTTTCTGATGGCTCTACGGTGAGCGAAAAATCTTTTTCGGTGGCTCATAATACTGAACTGACACCGGAGTTGCTTTTAGAAAAGCACGGATTTGATAAAGACTATTTTGAACTGGTTTCTGCTAAGAACAGCAGATGGAACGTACAGAAAAAGGGTTCTGGCATCGTAGATATGTACAGTTCTAAGATTACTGTTCGTCCGGCAAAAGAGTTTATTTGGAGCCAGTCCAATATTGATAGGGCTTTTAGTAACATTAAAATCAAACCAGCTCCATCCAGAAAACTTGTGCATGTTACACATAACGGTAGATGCTTGGTTGTTCCCATTAGCGACTTACATCTTGGACTTCTTTCTGAAAAGAAAGTAAGCGGTAACGACTATAATCTTGAAATTGCCGAGTCTCTTTATTATTATGTTTTAAACGACGTAGTAAACGAGGTAAATGGACAGTCGTTTGAAAAGGTGATGTTTATTATTGGCAATGACTTCATCAATGCTGATAATATCACAAATACTACCACAAAGGGAACGCCCCAAGATTGTTCAAATCAGTGGCATACTATTATTGATAAAGCCATTGAGTTGTGTATCAACGGTATAAATATGCTTACAGCGATTGCTCCTGTTGATGTGATATATGCTGTTAGCAACCATGACTATCACAGCATGTACGGTATTATGAATACACTTCAAGCATATTACAGGAACGATGAACTTGTAAAAGTATATGGCGACCCATCTGAAAGAAAATACTTTAAGTTTGGTAGCGTAATCGTTGGCGTTGCGCATGATATAAAGCCGGATAAAGCTCTTGAAATCATGTCTGTCGAAGCACATGACATGTGGAGTGAATGTAAATCAATGATTTGGTTCTTAGGGCATTTACATACCCAAATGGCATATAGTAAAAAAGGATATGTTGAGGTTCTTAGACTTCCAACTGTAAGCGGTTGGTCGCGTTGGTCGAATCAGCAGGGCTATGTACAAACTGAAAGAAAAAATCAGGCATTTATCATTGATGAAAATACAGGAATTAAAACGACGATAAACACCGTTATCAAATTATAATAGAGAATGAAGCCCGCCAAGCCTATGAGCATTTATTGCTTATGCGTATCATGGCGGGCCTTTTGTTTACGCTGGTGTAGCTCAGTTGGTAGAGCAGCTCACTTGTAATGAGCAGCGCGTTCGTTCGAGTCGAATCATCAGCTCCAATAGGATATGTAAAACGTATCAAGAGAAATAAATGGAGAAAATGGAGGGCATACTATGCCAAAAGAAGTACCAAAGGCCCATCCACCGATGCCAAAACCATCGGAAAGAGCAAAATCTACATCATCTACTGGTGTATATAAACGTAGACGTGGGCCATTGAGCAATGCGGAAATAGCATTGCTTGAGAGATATAAAGCTAAGAACAATTTAAGTGCCATTGTTGACAACACAATTGATGAAATTGTTTCTGATAGTATATATGAGATTAAAGAAGCCGTAGATAATATGATAGCTTACGGCGACCCAAATGTATATAGGGTTTTACCAAAAGAATTAGATAAAAAAATGAGAGACTATGGGATGGTTGCTCAAGAATATTTTGGTAAAAAAGGCCCTAATAAAAGCACTACACCAGTTTTTATAGTTCCAGAGACGTATAAACAGTGTAACGTATGCTTAAAGTTTAAATCGCCAAGAAGTCCTGCTGGCATGAATTTTTATACATCGTTTTCAGATACATCCAATGGCCTTACAAGCATATGCTGTGATTGCGCTAAAAAACTCTTTTCTAAGTATTTAAAAGAATACGGTATTAGAGAGGCTCTTGTTATAATGAGCCAGAAGTTGGATATTGTTGTTATATCTGAAGTGTTAGAACAATATGTGGAGTTCTATAACACGGCAGAAGGCAAAAAGAGCGTGCTTGATGGTGTGTTTTTTAGTGACTATTATCAGGCTACGCTTTTATCATTTTCTGAAGAACAGAAGAAAGACGATTTATCGTTCTGCAAATCAAACCTTCATGGTGAGCCTTTTAGAGATGTAATACCAACATTTGATTTGGCACCAATATATGACGATATTACCGTTAAAAAGTCAAAAGGCGCGGACGACGATGATGAATTGGCGAGAAAGTACCCATCATTATCAAAGTTAAAACAAAAATGGGGTAGCTTTGAAAAGGCTGACTTATATTGGCTTGAGGATAAGTATAATGAGTGGTATGAGAAATGCGAAATTGATGGATTGTCAAGGGAAAAACTTGTAATTCAGCTTTGCTATGAGGAATTATCTATTGTTAGAACTCGTGAAAAGGGTGGAAACGTAAAAGACAAAGTTAGGAGCTTTCAGACACTTATGAAAGACGCTGAACTTACTCCAAAGAAACAGTCCATATCCGGTTCTTCTGAATCACAGTTTACATCTTTGGGTGAGTTTATAAAGGCGGCTGAAGTTAAAGGGCCGATTATATCTAAAAATAAGGCGTTTAAAGATGCTGATAGCTTTGAAAGACTGTGGAAGTCTATTGCTGGGGCAATTTCAAGAACTCTTGGCAGAGACAATGAGTATGTAAGAGACTTTGAGGAAAACTACAAAGATTACACCGTAGACTTTAATCGCGTTACAGAATCCAGCGACTCGACTTCCGACAATTCAGAAGTAGAGGAAGTTGGTGATACTGATGGCGAAGCATAAAATTCAATTCTTCAATGATTGGGTTGATTATTGGAGATTAAACATTCATCGGTTCGCCGCAGAGTATCTTGGAATCAAACTTAGTTTATTCCAGCAAGTTGTATTATACTTAATGGATTCTCCAAGTTGTACCAAAGATAACTCACTTATATTCTTCGCTTCTCGTGGTATCGGTAAGTCTTTCTTGACAATGGTATTCTGTATCTGTAAATGTGTCTTGTATCCTAACATAACGATTAAAGTTGCTTCTTCAACAATGCATCAGGCTACAATGTTCGCAAGTAAGTTGTATGAGATACAAAACGGGCGACCGAACGTTGAAAGAGAAATAGACACAATAAGTATTAATCGAGATAGCGCTATTATAAAGTTCAAGAATGGCTCTACAATTGAAGCTGTTGTTTGCGCTGATACGGCTCGTGGCGCTCGTGCTAATATTCTTATCTTAGACGAGAGCCGTCTTATGAGCAAGGCAACGATAAACAACGTTTTGATGCCGTTCCTTACTAAGTCGAACCGCGACCAGCCTTGGGCGATGGACCCAAGATATAGAAAATATATGGAGAGAGAACATAACTCGACTATATATTTGACTTCTATTGGATATAAGGACGAGTGGAGCTATCAGGACTTTAAACAGTATTGTGAAGATATATCTGTTGGTGATGAATCAAAGGTGGCATTATCATTGCCATATCAGTTTGCCGTTGAGGGTGGAATTATTAGAAAATCTTATATCGAAAACCGATTTAGAGACAGAGGCGCTGACATAACTGGTTTACGAATGGAATTTGAGGTTATTCCACACGGTGAATCTGAAAGCGCTATGTTTACATTCGACGAAGTAAATAGCGCAAGACAACTTAGAGTTCCTCTTATTCCTCCTACGGATGATGAATATATTGAATGTAAGGGAATACTAAAAACATTACCATACTATCAAAAGAAAGAACCAAGAGAGATTCGTGTTTTGAGCATGGATATTGCTGTTGGTGGTGGGAGAAAGAATGACTTGACAGTATTTACTGTGTTCAGGTGCATTGAGGATTTAGACTACTATGACAAAGAACTTTCATATATTGAAGTTATGAGCGGTGTAAATCTTGACCAACAGGTTATACGAGTAAAACAACTCTTTTATGACCTTGAGTGTGACTATGCGGTTATAGACGCTGGTGGTGCTATTGGTATTGAAACCATAAACTCTTGTGGTAATATTACAAAAGATATGGTTAGAAACCGTAGATATCCCGGCTGGAAAACCATGAACAAGGTTGAAAAGTATGATATGCGTATCGCTGACCCAAATGCCGAACCTGTATTATTTCCAATTCAAATTTCTGGTGCGGGTGCTTCGGCTATGCAGTATAACATGTTGGTTACGGCGCAGCTTGAATTTCAGAGAAAACGTATCTCGCTTTTGGTAGAAGATGATGTTGCTGTACAAGAGTTGAATAAAAGATATAAATACTTGACAATGAAAACGAGTAATGACAATTTGATGCGTGAACGAGCTAATAATATGATTGGCCCATTTGCTAATACAACAAGTTTAGTTGATGAAGCAATTAAGACGCAGATTGTCAAATTGCCTAGTGGAAGATGGGTATACGATGAAAAGAACGGGCGTAAGGATAGAGTTATTAGTATGATTTATGGTTTGTATTTTATAAACCTACTTGAAGAAGATTTAATCTCTTTGACAAAAAGTGTAAACATAAGTGATTATGTATCTTCGAGGAACTATACTAAAAAGAATAATCCTATCAATCCGTTTGGTTCAAACTTAAATAAACTAGCTGGGTTTGGAATGAGAAGATGATTTATAGAATATCTTTTACTGGTGAAGTACCAGACTATCGTGTATTGATGGACACTATGGCTAGAATCGGTGATTATTGTTATAGTGGGAAATCATTCTTTCTTGATACGGATAAAACGTATAAAGAACTAAAGGATATATTTGACGGCTTTATCGAACCGATAGGGCCGTCTTATGATTTGTCAACGTGTTCAGAATTAGTTCGTAAATGGTGCTTGACTAAGATGGGGCTTAAAGCACTAAAAGAGTTCGAGGAGAGCGACGAGGGACAAAGCAGAATGAAAGAAATCATGGCATACCTTGATGCCATAGAAGAAAAGAGAAGAAAGGAGGGGGTTAAAGAAGATGGCAAGACAAGTTCAGCGAAAAGAACCAGAGCCGCCGCAGCGCCAGAGTCAACCGTCAAACCAAAGGGTAAGCGTACAACAGGTTGAGAACAAATGGAAACAAGTGTTTAGTAGCCCAATTGGCGGTGGATTTGGTGGTGTAGCACCGGGCGGATATTTGCTTAATATAGGTGCGAGTTTTGTCAACGACCCATATCTCCTTAACCAGAGAATCAAACAGCTTTCGACACTTCCCGCATTTACAGATAGAGAACAAATAGAGGAATCATTAAAGAATCCTGAAAATAACGAGTTCGATTTGCGCGAATCGACGCATAGCATGATTTATCTCACATATCCTCTTTACAGGCTTCAAATGCTGTATGAGGGTATTTTGAAGTATAGAAGCTATATTGAGCCTAGATACGTCGATAAGAAAGAGATGAATACGCCACGATTCAAGTCCGACTGGAAACTTGTTGATATGTGGCAAAAGAAGCTCAATCCTCAGAAACAGTTTAGACGAATCGTAGCTGAGGTTATACCAGAGGGTAAAAGAGCGTATTATCTTCGACAGTCTTATAACAGCACTACTGGAAGCGAGAATGTAAATTATGTTCATTTTCAAGTTCTTCCAAGTGATTGGTATAAGATAATTAAGCACTCCACTGACAGCTATGAGGTAGTGGCTTTCAACTTTGCTTATTTCTGGCAGGCTGGTACAGAACTTGGACAGTTCCCCGAAATATTTACAAGATATTATGACCAGCTTATGACGGCCACCAGTTTTGATGAAAATGGCAATAAGTGGATTGACCCTAGAAAAACCCCTGATGATGTTGTTGTTGAATACAATCAAGAGAATATGACGTGGTTCTATTGGAAAGAACTTCCGGCTGATGAATGTTTCGTTTTCTCTTTCACGGAATCAGACGATTTACAGGTTTCTCCATTTGCTTCGTTACTTTTACAGGCACAAGACTTGGCATCATATTCGCTGTTACAGCAACAGTTGTTGACAGTGCCATTGTATTCGATGTTGCTTGGTGAAATGCCGTTACATGATGATAATAAATCTGGTAACTATACTGACGACTTTAGATTATCGCCAGAGGCTGTCAATGCTTTTGAGGCAAAGGTAAACTCTAGTATGCCTCCGGGAACAACATATAATATCGTTCCGTCTGAAAATAACCAGCTCTATCATTTCCAAGAGATACCGAATGCTAACAAGATATATAATATGGGCTTACAGCAGCTTATTAATACATCTGGCGCTTCTACGCTAATGACAACCACAGAAAAACCGTCGGTTGCTCAAGTTGCGGCTGGTAAGGTTATCGAAACCAGATATATTGATAGGATGTATGACCAGTTTGCTTGGGCATGTAACATAATCTTGGAGAAGATGTATGAGTCCGGTGATTTGAAGTTCCGTTGGCAGTTCTATATCCATGGTGATGCTTTTAGTGAAAAAGACGAGATTGCCGCAGTTGAAAAGAGTCTGTCTATGGGACAGCTTGAATTGCTTCCAAAATACTTGTCATACCACGATAAGAGCTTAATGGACGCTATAACTGATGCTGATTGGGTTGAAACATCTGGAATATATGATAAGTTTAAACCACTTGTCAATACATTTGGTATGTCGTCAACAACTAAACAGACTGGCACATCTGGTAGGCCAAAAATGGATTTAGATAAGATAGAGAATGATAATACGGCAAATAGTGTTGATTCTGGAACTAACACTTCTGATACTCGCTTCTCTTTAAAACATTGTGTTGTCTGCGGTGGAGATGTAAATGAAGAACATTATCCATTTTGTAGCGAAGAATGTAAAGAATCTTATATAGAGGAACAACGTGACGATTATGAAGAACAGTAAAGAATGCTCTCATGTGGATGCGGATGGAAATTCCACTATTATTTTTTCACATAAGAAATGGACTGGCGTTTATCCGCCTCGCGTAAAGGGTATTTGTAAACTTTGTAAAGAACAAATCGAAATGACGGAAAGCGAATATAAAGAATTTATAAAAGAGGGTGAGTTATCTTGAAACTGATTTCCGACAGAATGGAATCAGCACTCACTGGACTTTATGGACTGTGTTTTACTGGAAATAGTATTTGTGATAATATGGTTACACAGCTTGGTGTAAAATTTGTTATGCCAAATACATCAAATCTTATCCATTATAATATGGCACATGAACTTCCGGTGCTGGCTGATTACATTGGTGAATACGCTGCGGCTCGAAACTCATATCTCCATAGGCCAGCGGTAGCGGCTCATATGGAAGAATATGAAAATCTTACAACAATGTTTGCTGAACTCCTTAACTATATGGTTGCTCTTGAAAAAGAAGTGAGTAAGGTTATGGATTTGGCTATTGCCGAAGATGATAAGCAAACACTCAAGAACCTTGACAAATTCATTAGAAAACTTGTTCCCTTGACTGAAATGGCACTTGGCTTCGTGGATTATGTCGAAATGAATGGTGATACACCGCCTCAGTGGATGCAGATGGATTCTAATATCAATAAATTCTTTGGTATTAAGAGAAAGTAAATCTGTTATTACAATGAAAGGTGGTGATTGAATGCCTAAAGTTTTTTCTGTTCCTGTTGAAAGAATAGATATTGAAGAAATCAATAACGGCGACTTTTTGAAATTAAAGTTGTATGCTATTTCTGACACAGTAAATAGAAATAATTCGGAGTTTCTTAGAGAGGGTTTCGAGGAGTCCATTCCAACAATTTACAATAAACCGATTTTGGCTTATTTTAACAAAAATCTAAATGACACCGAAGAACACAATTCTCGTCTTGATATTGACAAGTATGGAAATGAGTTCTATGATTATGACTATGATGGTGCTGAAAAGCCCGTTGGTGTTATTCCAGAAAGTTCTGTCATAACGATAGAAGAAGTCGAAGGTAAAAACTGGGTAGTTATCAATCCTGCTTACATATGGACTGAATATAATAAACGGCTTACGGAAGTTATTAAAAGTCAGTTAAGTAAAAAGGTTAGCGTAGAAGTTGAACCTGTTGATGTTTGGGTTGATGAAGAATCTGGTATAGAGAAAATTAGAACTTGGAAATTCTTAGGCATTACCATACTTGGTAAAGATAAATATGGTAGAGCCATAGAGGAAGGCATAGAGGGTGCTAAATTGGTACTTGAAGATTATGCTAAATCCAGCAAGTTCAACTCTTATAAATCCAAATTCCAGTTCGCACTTTCTGGTAAGAAAGAAGAGTATTCTTCTTCTATACTTGAAAAATATGGTGTTACGGTGTCTACGGAGGATAAGAGCAAAATGGATTTTATTAAAAAAGACGAGTATGGCACTGGTAAACCAATTTCTGTACTTAAATCTAAAGAAGCAGTCTCTAATGATTCTTGGGGTGATGTCGATAAGACAGCGCTGAGAGATACAGTGTTAAAGGCTCGCAATTACAAAACGCTTGTAAAATCGGTATATCTTGATGTTCAAGATGGCTGGGAAGATGCTCCATCTGAAAAACTCAAATATCCGGTTATGCAATATAAAAATGGCAAATTCGTTTATAACGCTGGTGGGCTGTTGAGCGCACAACAGTACGGCGAAAAATATGACGAAAGTATTGCTAAAAAGGCTTTGACAATTCGTAAAAGACTTGGATTAGTAAAGTCAGAAAAGGAGGAAAAAATGAAGAAATTTATTGAAGCAGCCAAAATTTCTGGCTTTGCTTACCTCGGACTGTATGAAGGCAAACTTGCCTTTGCTCAAGAGTGCGATTGTGACAAAGAGGAAATGGCTGAGGAAAAGAAAGAGCTTTCTTTGTTTGAAGTCGATAAAGAAGTTGCCGAGAAGTACGTTGAAGGCGAGGAATTTGCTTGGGACGAGATTACTGGCCGTTCTATTGATTTGACAACTCGTGACGATGGTGATAAACACACCTATGAGGACGACGAGGATGAAGATGATAAAGAGGACGACGAGGAAGATAAAGACGGCGACGACGGCGACGATAAAGAAGATGCGGATAAGGAAGAAATGGCTAAGAGAATCGAAGCTCTTGAAGCTGAGAAATGCGAGATGGAAAAGCGTTGTGAAGCTGCTGAAAATGAGCTGAAAGACATTCGCATGAAACAGTTCAAGGAAGATACTGATGCTATTCTTTCTGATGAAGATGCCGATATGGACGAAAAGACCCACGAGGAACTTGTAAAGATGCGCGACGAGGGCAAGTTCTCTAGTGTGGAGGAGTTCGCCAAAGAAGTTGCTTATAAGAAGTACCTTGCCGAAAAAGAAGGAAAGAAAGAGATGTCTAAAAAGGACACCAAACTTTCTTTTGGTCTTAATAAGAAAACCGAACCAAGCGTGTCTAAAAAGAATGACTTGTTAGACAAACTTGCAAAAATTTAAGGAGGAAAACTAACTATGGCTAATAAAAACTTTTTTCAGCCTGTGAGAATGGAATCTCAGTATGTTGCGACAAAGCTGCAGACTGTTCTGTTCCAAGCCGATAATGAAAACGCCGCTTGCTTCGATGGCGAGCTTGCCGTTCTTGGCGATTTCACACAGGACCCCGTTTATCTTAACGCTTTTACTGCAGCTAATGCTGCTGCTTCTGCTCCTGCGGACTTTAATACCCGCATTGCGACTGCTCCTGCGGCGGCCACAGCAGTTGGTGTTGGCGTTATCGACCTGCCCACTGTTCCGATGGCTACTGGCGCTGGCGTGGCTTATCGTATGGGCTTCAAGACAATCGGCCTGACCGCCGAGGCTGGTGTTCCCGTGCGTTTCCGTAAGTTCGTGGTTGACGACACATTTGCTACTGGTGAGGAAAACTGCACTGCTGCTCTGACAGTTGGTCAGTATGCCACTGTTGGCACTGCTGGTAAGTGGGTGCCTGCGGCTGACGCTCCGTCCACTGCTGGATGCTATGCTAAGGTTATTAGCAAGTACATTGTGTCTCAGGGCGTTGACGGCAAACTTACGGACAATGGTGTGCAGGCTTACATGCTGTGCATCATGGCTAACTAATTAAAGGAAAGGAAAGAGAGGTAATAGAATTATGGCTAATGTTAGACAGTTCTATACTTTAGATACTGCTGGCAAGAACTTCTCTATGCTCGACGAGGAGCAGAAGTCTCTTGTTGAAGGCGGATTTAAGGTTGCTAAACAGTATATGGCCGACCGCGTAAAAGAAACAAAGAAAGACCTCTTTGCTTCTATCAATGATACATCCATTGACAACCGCAAGGAACTCAATGACATGGTTGTTGAGAAAATTGCGAAATACAGTGCGAAACGCGCTGGCGGAATCAACACAGAAAACTTCACTCTGAAAGATGTTGCCAACCCCAACGTTCATAATAACCGTGTGTTCAAAGAGACTTTCGCGGCTGTGCTTGCGCAGATTATGACCCCGGTTGTTCCCGCTATGATTTCTACGTCCTTTATGGACATGGCTGATGTTTCTAACATCGGTTGGGGCGATACGGCTCGCTTCAAGGTTAATTCCAATGATACGTTCTTTGTGACTCGACTGGCTGAGGGTATCCTCAACGGTTCCGTTCAGAGAACGTACAACGATGAAATCACCGTCAACCCGGAACCCTACAACATCACTGTTGCTGTTGACTGGTATCAGGTTGCCGCTGGTTTGTTTGACCTTGGTGAGTTCGTGTACAAAGTTGGTATTTCTTACAATGCCTATATCACGCAGATGATTATTCAGGCTATCGGTGGCAACATCGCGGCCAATGCTGGTACTTCCTACTTCGTTAATGGCTTTGCCACTAACACATTCGTGAAGCTGGCTGAAATCCTGCGTGCCGCTAACAACGGTGCCAAAATCCGTGCTTATGGTACTCTTGCTGCTCTGAGCGCTATCATTCCGTCTGGTACGACAAACGCTAACCTGCAGATGGGCCTTGGCGAGGAATGGGCGCGTATCGGCCATCTGGCAACGTACATGGATGTTGACCTTGTGCGTATTCCGCAGATTCTTCTGCCGAATACTGTCAACACCACTCCGCTGACTGGTATTCCCGATTCTACAATCTATCTGTTCGCAGATGGTGGCTACAAGCCCGTCAAGCTCGTGTTCGAGGGTAGCGCGTTTACGCACGACATCGTTCCGACGGAAGCTCCTGACAAGGAAATGGGCATGAGCCTTACGCTTAGAATGGGTAGCACGTTCGTGGCTGCTTCTAAGTATGGTGCTATTACGGGCGTTGGCGCGTAATTAACCAGTGATAATTGTTATAGGGGACTCTTTTGAGTCCCCTATATATAATAATGGAATAAATGGAACAAAAGGAGAATGGTTATGCCTGCTACTAAAAAACAATCTGTATCGCAGAACGAAGTTTCTAATGATACTCAGACGGTAAAAGAAGCCACTGGAATGAGCGTTGAAGATATGCTTGCTATGATAGCAAATCTTACGGCTCAGGTTAATAAACTCAATTCCCAGCATGGCGGCGAGAGCGTTATGGTTTCAAAGATGGATAGGCCGTGTACTCTGATTCATCTGTGTGAATGTAACCCTATGCTCCCATCAACGATTCGTGTAAACGGTAACGAAATCCGTTTTACAAAATTTGGCGAGAGACGTACTTTCAGATTTGCAGAAATGCAGGATATTACGTCGCGTTATAGAGACTGGTTTGAGCGTGGTGTGTTTACTCTTGGTGAAGATTGTGACGAAATGGTAAATGATTTTGGGCTTGATATTATGGACGTTCCAATGTCTGTTGAGCAGTATGCCAAAATCGCAACGTTACCTTTGTCGGAGTACAAGCGTATTGTTGACGGACTGTCACATCCGCAGGCTCTGCGTCTTGCTCAAACGTGGATTAAGCGTTACGAAGCAAACATGCCGGGTTATTCAAATCTTGAGAAAGTCAAGATTTTAAATAAGAAAACAAAAGGCTTTATGAAACAATTTATGTCTGATTTGTTAAGCGACGATACAGAATAATAAGGGGGAACAGTTTGTGGCCGGAACATCATATTTCACTATATATAAAAGAGCCATAACAGAGTTTAAAGACCCTACTTTAAAAAATCTTTTAGACAATGATACTGTTATGTTTAGCCAAGTTATGTATAACTTCCTAGAGAATGCTATTTCTCTTTTCACTAACCCGATTCCGGCGCAAAAACGTGTAAACGACCGAGTACCTCCTAAATTCTATACACAGACTTTCAAAGGTGATGGTAGTACAAATCAATTTACATTGACCGACGCGCCAGAGGCTAGTCTAATAGATGATTGTCTTTTTGAATATACAGTTGATGGAAACAAAGTAGATGGAACATATAGTGCTATTCCGGGTGGTGTGGTTGGAGAGGCTATTGTCGGTAGTACACATACTGAGGGAACACCAACAGTGACTCTTGAGCCTACTCCATATGTGGGTTCTGAAATTGTAATTAACATTTATTATGTTGGTAACTGGAATGTCAATCTCTATCCGATGGAAGAATACATTCTTGCCGAATTTATTATGGCGGCATGGTCGGAGTATATCCAGAATGACAAACTTGATATAGTGAGACTTCTTGGGGACACCGACTTTAAATTAACATCGGTATCATCTGCTACTACTTCAAAGTCGAGTTGGTATGTTGTAAATAGAGAGACTGTTACAAAGCGTATGACAAAATATGCGTGGGACGCAGCTATCCAGAGGTTATACCCATGATAAAAAAATATTATGCTGACCTTGTAAATAGAGTCTTTAACGTATTGTACATTTATGAAAATGACATGTCCGCCTTTGAAGAATATGTGAAGTCGCTAACATTTGAGCTTAGTGGAAATGAGGACTTTTCAGAGATACAACAGATACGATTCAAACTTAATGCTCTACTTTTAAATGACATTTGTCATTCTGATGTTAGAAGAAGTGTATTGAAATCAATCAGTATCTTGGATAGAATATTAAGTAACTGGAAGGAGTGATAATATGGCCCTTGATTTACGAGGAATAAAAGCGGCTACATTTAACACTCCAACCAATTATGTCGAAAGTGTACGATACTACGAGCAAAATTTACAAGATAAAATAAATGATACCTATCAGTATGCTAGTGATACATATGAAATAGGGCAGGAAATCGTCGCTGGTACATTAGATTTTTGTCCTTTGGTTTGTAGGGTTTGTCACGCTATAAATCCAAAAACCGGATTGAATCTTGGAGACGACTTTAAAGATTTAAAGTTTTTTGACGTGTTCTCTCATAGAACTATGGGTGAGAGATATGAGTTCAACGGTTCGGTTTGGATTACTACAAACACAGACAACTATCATTATAATACACAGTCAGCTATTGTGCGTAGGTGTAACAATACACTGAACTATATAGATACCAATGGCAAGATAATACGAGAACCTTGTATTGTTGGGTATTCAGTCAAGTATGCTAATATCTATTATAATACGTCTGTGGAAATACCGCAGGGTACAATAATTATAACAGCCCAGAATAACAGCAATACGCAAGGCATGAATATTAACGATAGGTTTATATTGAACAATCAAGTGTTTAAGATAAAATCTATTAAAGACTATTTGCGCAGCGATACATCATTGGGTTCTTCTGTGCCTCTGATAGAGTTTGAATTGTATATTGATGCCAAATCACCAGACGATAACTTTGAACTTGGTGTGGCCAATATGAATAAGTATATTGGCATCTATCCTCCGAAACCCAAAGTTCTAAACGAAGTGATAGTGGAGCCAGAATTTAGCAAACTTTATCAAGGAGAAACTCGAACCTATACATGTTACTATTATATCAATAATATAAAGCAACCAAATGAGTTTATATTTGAACCGAAAGGTGCGCATCCAAATCTATATTCGCTTACTGTTATAGACGGCAATACATTCACCGTAACATGTCTTGGAAAATCAACAAATCTATTGGTTGTTAATTGTATTGGTGATATTATTTCATCAGATAGCGCCATAGTGGGCGAAGCTGTTGTAGGCACAGCTTCTGTTGGTAATGATGGAATCGTAGGTAAATTAGAAAAAGAAATTACCATAGATTTGAGGGGGCTATACTGATGCCAGTTTTTGATATGGAAAGGTTGGCCTATAACAAATTCACAGAATTTTCAAACTTGTGCTATAACATACTGGCTTATTTAATGGTACAAAATGAAGATATCTGGAAGCTCTTGAAATATGACACCCCCGATGCTCTATCGAAACCCAACCTTACGCTGGAAGAAAAAAGGAAAATGATTTATGACGGAAACGGAGATTCTGAACACTATAATGTGTATAGAAGTCCGTTTGTAGATGAAGCATTTACCGAACAAACCAGTCAATTAAGGATTTATGCGCTTACTATAAACCCCAAAAATAGAAGTTTGGCTACAATTGATTTGAATATTGATTGTATCACACACACTAAGTTGGTTAATATAGATGGAGGTAAAAGCCGGGTTGAGTTGATGGTTGAAGAAGTATTAAAGACACTCAACGGACAGGAGATAGACGGAGTAGGTAAATTATTTTTCGATGCTAGAGAGGCTATGTATGATGGTGCCAGATTTAGCATTTTTAATAATAGATATTTCTATGGTTGTCAAATAACCATGTCTGTCCACTACGGAGAATTGGAGCCAAACACTTATGGTTGACGATATTCTTCTTCCGTATAGACAACAAGTTTTGAATGATGAGCCAGTTGAGCTTTTTGATGGGCTGACTTTATACCCCGTTAAAATGCGTGATTATATCACATTTAATGTTTGTTCTTCTATTCTTAAAATGAATAAAAATGCGACAAACGACCCAAAAGTAATTTCTATGTCATATTTAGATTATATCCTGTATTTAGCTCAAAAAGACGAGGAAGAAAAAGAACCGGGACGACCAAATTTAACAGAGTTGTTTTTACAAGAACTCTTTTTGTTGGTTACAAACAAAGACGGTATGAGCTTTGGATATGGTGTAGATGAAAAGAAAAAGAGTTTCATCGAAATAGACGGAGTTAGGCTATATAAAAAAGAATTTGAAAAGTTCAGAAAATTTGTACTTTGTCAAAACATCCCCGATTATAAAGAAGAATATATAAACCCGGAATTGGCCGAGGACTTAAAAAAGGCGGATGAAATTAGGAATAAAGGGAAAACTCCAAGTGACATAGAAAAACAAGAAATGGCAGTAGTTATCGGAAGTTCATTAACATTAGAAGATGTTAAAAACATGACAATAAGGAAGTTCCATATTGCTTTAGAGTTAATCGACAAGAAACTTCATTATACTATTGCTAAACAAGCTAGTCTATCTGGCTTTGTTGAGTTCAAACAAGAGATAACACACTATTTGATTGAGGATAATAGAGGTATTGAAGATAGCGTTATTGATTATTCTCAATTTAAAGATAAGTTAAATAGTGCAAATAAATAAGGAGGAAACTTATATGGCAAGATATTTTCTCGCTGGTGCCGCAACAGTCGATATGCTTGTGGGCGACCAGATTGTAGCCACTGCTAATACTCTGCTCGATTCTTCTATCACAATAGGTTCGACAGCAGAAGATGTTCGTGGTGGCCCCGGTGCTAAGTTGTTAGGTAAATACTATCATACAAGCACGTTTGATATTAGCCTTACGGACACAATGTTCAAACTTGAGTACCTTGCGTTCCAAACTGGTTCTGCGATTCAGCAGATTTCTGATGTATTTACATCAGAGCAGGTTACACTGGCTGCTGGTGGTGCTGGTACTATTGCTGATACCCCTGCTGACTATCAGGGATACGGCACAATCGGCTGGGTTGCAAAGCCCGGTTCCGACGCTTATACAAAAGTGACATTTACTGACAAGACTTTCACCGTTCCCGGTGCCGCTGAGGGTGATGTTTATTGTGTTAAGTATGTCAACACTGACAATGCAGCTCGTCAGATTACGATTTCTTCGTCTTTTATTCCGAGCGAAGTTACGCTTGTTATGAAAGCAAGTCTGTATCGTGGTGGCGGACGTGACAAGAATGATGTAAACAGTTCTTCTAAGGTGGGCAATGTTCAGATTCTTGTTCCTCGCTTCCAGTTTAATGGCTCTATGGAAATCTCTATGTCAGCGACTGGTGTTGCCAACTCTCCGATTGCTGGTTCTGCTCTTGATAATCCGTCGGCGGATTGCTCTGGGGGTGGATACTATGCTATTATTACAGAGCAAATCGCGGGTGCTTCTTGGTATGACAACGTGTTCGCTCTGGCAATTGAGGACAGTGATGTTGAGCTTACAGCCCCATCTGGAACACAGACACTTAGCGTATACGCTCTGCCTGTTGCTGGTGCCGCGTTTAAACCGCCTTATGAGGATTTAACGTTTACTTCTGCCGCCGATGCTACTGCTTCGGTTACTGCTGAAGGTGTTGTTACGGGTAAGGCTGCTGGCAATACCACAATTACAGTTGCTATCAAGAATAAGACGGGTATTGAAGCAGTTGCCAATGTGACTGTTACTGGCGCTTAATTGATAGTTAGGAGCTGATAATTATGGCATATACACCTACTGTTTGGAAAAACGGTGATGTCATTACCGCCGAACTGTTAAATCATCTTGAGACTGGTGTACAAAACGAGCAAGTTGGGCCAGAAGGCCCAGCAGGCCCCACGGGTGCGGCGGCTGGTTTTGGCACTCCTACCGCTACGGTAGATGCTAATGTCGGCACTCCTGCTGTTGAAATTACAGCAACAGGAGACGACACAGCAAAAGTGTTTGCTTTTGCTTTTAGCAACTTAAAGGGTGAGCCGGGTGCTGATGGCGCTCCCGGAGCCAAAGGCGACCCCGGTGAACCGGGTGCAACAGGGGCTACTGGTGCGACTGGTGCCTCTGTAACAGCAATTGAGCTTTATAAGGACGAGTCTGGCGCTATCACTGGTGGTAAGGCCACCTTGTCTGATGCGAGTGAAATTACTATCACTGTTACAACTACTCCAACGGTTTAATTGTTTATGGGACTACTCATATTGAGTAGTCCCATATTTTTACATAAGGGTGATTAACATGTGCCCATATGCGGTAGATAAATCTGATTTTTTACATAAGAACTTAGTTTGTACATTGGACAACAAAACTTGTGGATTGTGGAGATATTGTCCAACACTCAAGAAACCAATTATGAGTGATAATTACAATAAGTACGGTTGTCGTACAAAAAATGAATTTGAAAATAGTCAGAAAGATGGTGATAAGAATGGACAAAGATAAGGTTGTTTTGGAGGATGTTGAGGTAGTCGAGAAGCCTAGAAAAGCAACTCCAAAAACTAAGAAAATTATTGCTAAGGTAAATTACTCAAAGCCCTCTAAAAACTTAACTTCTGTGTCATATGAAAGCAATGGCGCTATCTGTTCTGTTTTTATAAAAGGAATTTATACTGGTACGGTAGAAATTGAATATATAGGCGACGCTTTTGACAATAGCAAAATTGTAAGGGTTAAATAAGGAGGGATTAGATGTTTATTACTGTGGCGGGAACACCTGCTGGATATGGTTATTTCGATATTACAGCAACTCCTAATGAAAATATCATCCCGGCAATGGTAGCCGAGATTAGGGCGAATGACATTAACAAGGATTTGGGTGCGCCAATTTCGGTTGGCACAATGGCTATTCAGGTTAAAGCAGCAGCAAAGGTTAGTATTAATGGGCGAAATCCTGTGCTGGTAGAGCCAGATATTGGCCTTACTTTTGATGCTCGTGGAGTTTTCTCGGTAGTGTTTGATACAGCAGTAGCATATAATATTACTATTTCATATTAATGGGGTGATATTATGTTACCTCAATATGGTTTCCGTGTAATTTATTATAACATTATTCGAGGATTTAATAATCTCAACACCGAATCAGGTGGTGGAAATGGGCCGGGAGACGATGCAGTTGTTGGACGCGCTATCGTTGGTTCGGCGGTTGTTGGATATGTTTCTCCGAGCATTGGAACCGCTATTGTTGGTACGTCTGAAGTAACGTAATAATCGTTATGTTTTATCAACAATATAGGGGGTGGTTCCGGTGATAGATATTTTAAAAGAGCTTTCTCAAATTGCTGGCTACTTGACTGGTTTAATGGCCTTTTTTGCTCTTATAATTCCAAAGTCAAGAAATTTTCTAGTTAAATGGTTGAAGAAAAATCTTGAGATTGACAAGGTTAATAAATCTCTAGAAGTTGAAATAGAGAAAAGCCACGACAGAGAAAAGGCAATAGAGAATATAAGTAAATCTCTTGATGCTCATGTACAACGGTACAAAGAATATACAGAGAAAGCTGCTGAAAGAGACATCTTCTTCCTTAGAGCGCAAATAGATAACATATATCATAAATTTATGCCACTTGGGTATATCACAGCCAGAGCAAAGAGTGACGTAGCCAAAGCGTGGGAGCTTTACGTCGCAATGGGCGGCAACAGCTATGCGAAAGAAGAAGTAGAAGAACTTTTGGCATTACCAACAAGATTTTAATGGTAATAAGGGGACACGTCTAACGTGTTCCCTTATTTTTACGGAAATAAAAGGAAAAGGTGGTGAAACCATGGCCAGAAAGACATTTAAAAAGGTTATTACAAACGACGACCTTATCTCACAGATAAATGATAAAAACAAACGGCTTGTAGAAAGATTCTTGAGAAACTTTGCCACGAAAAGGTCAGAGGCGTCAGTAAAAGTATATCAGTCAAACTTTAATATATTCTTTTGCTGGAATCTTCTGAACAACGACAACAAATTCTTCACAGATATTAGAAAATCTGAAATGATGGATTTCTTTGACTATGGTTCTTCGGAATTGAAGTGGAGTCCAAATAGATATGCTAACGTTTGGAGTTCACTCAACAGTCTAAGTACATTTATTGAAAATGTATTGGACGACGATTATCCTGATTTTAGAAATCAGGTAAGAAAAATAGAAAAGCAACCGAAGGCAAATGTAAGAAAGAAAACAATTCTTACCGATGTTCAGATTCAGAATCTGTTAGATTATTTATCTAAGAAGAATCCTCAACAAGCATGTTTGCTTGCTCTTGCTTGTTTCTCAGGTGCTAGAATAAGTGAATTATTTAGATTTACAACCGATTTAATTGATTTGAATAATTTGGCATATGAAGATTTGTTTATTGAAACATCCGAAGAAATAAAAACTAAGGGCAGGGGAAAACTCGGTAAGGGATTATATAAATATATACTCAAGGCACCATTTGAACCATATTATGTAAAATGGCTTGAGGAACGTGAAAAGATTATGAAAGAACTTGGTGTTTCTCATAATCATTTATTCATTAAAAGGGATGGTAGCCCAGCCACTCCTGATACCGCGAGGGTTTGGATTAGGAACTGGGAAAAGTATTTGACGGAGGAAGAGCCGAGCAACACATCACATAGTCCAGTCGATTTATACGCACACGCTTTCAGACACTATCTTTGTACATATTTAGCAAAGATAGGGCTTGAACAAGAGCTAGTTGTTGAAATATTCGGTTGGAGTTCTTCGGATATGTTTAATATTTATAATGATATGACCGCCAAAGACAAAAAATGGAAAGGGCTAGAAAAGCTCAAACGAGCCGTTGAGGTATAAAAGGTGAATTTTATGGACAAAAATATTAAGCTCAAAGAAATTCTTGAAGATGTAAAATCTGGAAAGGATTTCAGCAAAAAGATAAAAGTGCGCACATATATTCCCATTCTTGAAAAAGGAACAATTTGCCGTAAATATATGTTTGGCGTAAGTATGCTTGACGCTTCGCTTCTTGACCCTGTGCTTTTGGAAACAGAGTGTGAGATTAAGTGGAAGTTTGAAGTATTGTTTGAATATACGAACATAGAAGTCGAAGATGATGATAAAACGTTTGACAACTATGACACGCTAATGAGCCTTGGCGTATTTGATTTCATTCGTAAAAAGTGCGATTGGGACTGTACAAAGATGGGCGAATTTATCAAATCGGCAATGGGCATTAATGATATGACCGTTGTTACACAGATTCTTAGAAGTGCTAATGGCGATGAAATTAAGAGTGCCATTAATGAACTCAAAGAGGTTGTTGGGGATAAAAGTATTGTTGAGGGACTTACTAAACTCCTTGCTTTCAACGACCCAATTATGAATGAAGCCATCGAAAAAGAAAAAGCGGAAGCATTGATTCGTAAAGCAAAGAAACTTAGTGCGGAAGATGGGAAGAAGTAAAAAGAGTTAGAAAGGGGTGTTCTTTTGGCTAAATATATATCTACTGGTGGTAAAACCTTTATAGACGACGAAGATAAACTTATAGCTTATCTCGAAAAAGGAGCCAAAGGTTTTACCACGGCAATTGCCAAAGATACAGCTAAAAGACTAAAAAAGAACACCGCAGAACTGATATATAGAGATTTCACTCCAAAGGTTTATGATAGGACGATGGAATTGTTAAATTCTGTCGTAGGCCCCGGTTTTAACGGAGGAACGTCTACAAGAAAAACCATTGATGGTTTTGAAGCAGAAGTTGGTTTTGATTTAGATAAGATTACGGCGTATCCCCCTTCCGGTGGTATGTGGGGTAAACATGCTACTTGGTCGGGTGAAAAGTTTATAGAAGAACTTATTGAGGGCTTTGAAGAAACGGGCTTTCATACATATGTTAATGGCCGACTTCTTTATGAACGCGAACCCGTTGGGATGATTCAAGCTACAATTGACGAAGTAGAAGCGGCACTGGATGGAATCGACAGAGAAGTACCAGACTTTGATACTATTGAAAATACAATATCAGTTAGATTAAATAGGTAAAGGTGGTGAGAGTCAATGGCAAAAAGAATTGATATTCTTTTCGGTTCTCGAATTGACGAGAGTGGCGCTAAAAAAGATATACAGAGAATCAAGACAATATTTAAAAGCTCTGATTTAAAAATTGTTCCGCAAATTGATAATAGTGTTCTGAAGGAGTTCCAAAGGAACTTAAAAATAACCATAGATGAGGCTACTAAATTAAAGACTCTCACTTCCGGTTTTACGCAAAATGGCGTAAAATATAGTGTTACGCAGAAAGAGTCCTCTGCTAATCAGTGGTCTAAGCCAACCGTGTCAATAGACTATATAGAATCTATGGATACGCTTGAGAAGAAGCTAAAGAGTCTTTACAGGACAGCCATTGAGACGCAGACTAATATAAACAACGCAACTAAGACGGGCGCTGACACATATAAGAAGTATTGGGAAGCGTCTTTAAATTCTATTGAAGAAGAAATTAAAAAGACTGAAAGCTCCTTATCATCTTTTGGTGTAAATGCCACAGACGATAGAACAATACAACGTCTTTCTGATAAATTAGATAATGCCAAAACAGAACAGGGCGCTATTGAGCAAAAGAAAGCGTTTGACGACCTTGAAGTTGCATTGTCAAACTTAACTGTCGCTGAGACAAAACTTGAAAAAGCACAGGCTTATCATAGCAGTAGCGAAACAATTACCGCACTTCAAGAGCAGGTAAACTTGTGGAAACAGCAAGTAACAGAAATTACAAATGCGGCGAACGCTACTGATGAGCTTAAAAAGAAAGCGGCCTCTGGGCTTCAAGAATCATCTACAACAGCAAAGGCCGCAGGTTCTGTCGCTTCTGAAAAACAGGGTATTAAAGATTTAGAAGAATATTCAAGAGTATTAAAACAGATTACAAAGCGTAAGATTGAATTAGCCGACGCAGAAAAATCTGTTGAATCAAGCACACAAAAGTCCAATCAGGCCGTTGAAAGCTATGTGAATGAGCTTAAACAAGAAATATTAATGCTCACAACAAAGCTCGACTTGCTCGAAAAAGGAATGACTGGCACAGACGCTCTCACAGAGGCAACTAATAATAGAGCATTGGCGGAACAGCGTGTAAAAACAGCCATTGCTGAATCGAATACCAAAGGCAACGAGCAATTAACACTCGTTGATAAACTTAAATCTAGCTTTAAAGATTATTTTAATAACTTTATGAGCTATGGTTTGGTTAATAATGCTATGAATGCCATGACGACAGCCATTCGTCAATCTATTGATACCGTGATTGAATTGAACACAGCAATGACTGACGTTCAGATGGTTACTGGTGAAAGCGCTGAACAAACGGCTGAATTAGCACATCAATATAGCCAAATGGCCAAAGAGCTTGGGGCAACCACTACTGAAGTTGCCAATGGAGCGGCGGAGTGGTTTAACTTATATGTCAAGACCACTATAAACCTACTAAATTGCGGGAAGTTCCTTAGAGGTTTAACTACTAAAATATAATAGTGATATTATATTGGCAAACAGTAATGTGTTTGGTAAAGTAAAAACGTTAAACATTGGATAATCCGCAGCGAAGCTGCTTTATAAGCAGAACGTTCAACGACTATCGAAAGGGTATCGAAAGATATAACCGAGTAGAGTAGGGGAATCGCTTACCCCGAAAAAGTAGGTTAGCAGCAAATTGTTGCTAAATGATATAGTCTATTCTTATAGGAAACTATAAGCAAATTCAAATTCACAACATGAGGAAATATGGACATAGATAATCAGCCAATTAGAATTAGAGTTAATAATTTTAATTATGAACATTTTAAATCTCTTGGATATGATGTCCCGCTGAACACTTATATAAACATAACTGCTAAAGAGTTGCCGTATGGTGCTGGTACAAAAATAAAGGTTCAGTGTAATTATTGTGGTAAGATTTTTGAAAAGCCATATCGCAGATATCTAGAGACAAAAGACGATATTTGTTGTTCAGAATGTAAAACGTATAAAATGATTAAATCGTCGTTATTGAAGTATGGCAATAAATGTTCATTAAGAAATCCAGAAGTAGAACGGAAAATGATTGAAAATAACAACAAAAAATTCGGATGTGATTTTCCGTTACAGAACAAGGGAATATGGAATAAAGCCCATGATTCTTATGTTCAGAATCATTCTGGTGAAGAAGTTTTTACTAGCAAAAATCAAAATAAAATTTCCGAATTGTACGGAGCAAAACTAAATGTTCCAATAGGAAAATATTTTGCCGATATGATGTTGAACGATAATATTATAATAGAGTATGATGGCACAGGACATGATTTAAGTGTGCGTCTAGGAACAATTTCTCGAAAAGAGTTTACTGAAAGAGAAAATAGAAGGAACGAATATCTGTTATCGAGCGGGTACAAGATTGCGAGAATTGTCCATAACAGGGAAAGTTTGCCAGCCAAAAACACTTTATTGAAATTAAAAGATAAAATATTATCCGATTTATCAGAAAAAGATTTTGTGATATATGATTTATGTGAATTTGAATCTCAAATAAACTAGCGATTTATTTGAGTAATATAATGGAGACAGGGCAAGAGCGTAGCCGAAACAAACCAGCTTCTTGAATCTTCAATGATTCTGTCAAAAGTTGGCGCTATCGAATCTTCACAGGCGACAGAGCTTCTTACTTCTACACTTAACGGGTACAAAAAAGAAGCAAATGAAGCAATGCATGTTGTTGACGCTATGTCGGCGGTTGACTTGGCTGCAGCTACTTCCGTTGAAGAACTTGCTGTTGCCCTCCAAAGTACCGCTAACATGGCTCGTGTTAATGGTGTTGGGTTTGAACAACTTCTTGGCATGGTTGGCGCTGTTTCTGAGGCTTCAAGGCGTAGCGCTAGTGTTGTCGGTAACAGCTTCAAAACAATTTTTTCTCGTCTTACCAACGTTGCTGCTGGTAAAATGACAGACGACTTAGGCGAGCCTCTTAACGACGTTGAACAAGTATTTAACGGGCTTAATATAAAGCTTAGAGATTCTAGTGGCGAGTTCCGTAATATGTATGATGTTATTAGTGAACTCGCTAATAAGTGGACGAAACTTGACAACGTAGAACAAAACTGGGTTGCTACAAGTGTCGCCGGTACGCGCCAGCGTGAGACATTCTTGACGTTGATGGAAAACTGGGATAGAGCGGTTACATTGTCAACTACGGCTTTGAATTCCGAAGGCATGGCTATGGACAAGATGTCGATTTATCTCGAAAGCATCGAAGCGAACCTGAACAAGCTAAAAGCCGCTGTTGAGGACTTGTTGTATAGCGAAGAAATTGTAAACGTAATCAACCTCGTTATTAAAGCAATAACACGGCTTGTAGAGGGAATATCTTGGCTTATAGATAAGCTTGGAGGAGTCAATTCGGCTGTTTTGGCTACTGTTGCTATTTTCTTAAAACTTAAAAGTGCCATAAATATAGCTAAAGACACTGAAAAAGTGTCGGGCGCTTTAAAAGTTTTTTCTGAAATTGCTGGTAGCGGAAATAAAACCATAAAAGTATTAACTTCAACATTTTCGGCGTTTAAAGACGGAGTATTGGCAGGTAAAGATGCCATAAATATAGCTGGTAAAGCTCTTTGGGCTTCTCCGTTTGTCAAAGTAGCAATTGTATTAGCAGGAATTACAGCTATTGTTGCTGCGTTTGATGCCCTAATAACGACAACAGAAGAATACGAAGATATACTTGCTGAAACACAGTCTAAGCTTCAAGAAGTAAGTGATAAACGAAATGCTCTTGAGCAAAAAGCCGAAGTTGAGCAACTTACAGAAGCTGAAAAAGAGTATTTAGAAGTATTAAAGGCTGAAGAAGGTATTCTTGAAGCGCGTGAAAAGCGTGATAGACAGAACGTCTATAATTCTGCGGCAAAAGATGTTGAGCGTGGCGGCGAAGGGTTCTGGGCGAGAGCCAAAGAGGCGGCATTTATGTCATCTCAAAACCCTGTCAACGAATTGGGCCTGCCAATTCCAAACAAAGCTCCGGTTGTTGAATACAACGTAGCTATTGAGGAACTTACTGGCAATATTGAGGAATATAAGGAAGTCACAGACCAACTTAATAACTCAAATGGCAAGTCTCTTGAAGAATACGAGGCATTACAAGAGAGACAACAAGAGTTAAGTCAAGTATTTCTTGAACACATCAAGCGTATATCTGAAGCGAACACTTACGGGCTAGAACTAACTGACACTGATAAACAACTCGCTGAAATGATGGAGAAAGCTGGAATCACAGCAGAAGCTCTGTCAGAAGCAATGGGTAATGTTGCCAATGAGCTTGGTGAAACCGGAGATGACTTAATCAGAATTACATCGGAGGTTTCTGGCTTACAATCCGCATATGATAACCTTATATCTGTCAATGAAGAAGTAGCAAACACTGGAGTTATTTCAATTGAAACCCTAGATGAACTTGTTTCAAGATATCCTACGCTTAATGAAGCTGTAACAAACTATCTTCTTGGGCTTGCTTCAACAGAAGATGTGTTGTCGGAATTACAGTTGGCCTATCAGGATGACGAAGCAAATGCCTATGCTAATATCATAAACAAATTGAAAATGCAACAAAACTATTATAGTTTGTTGTCTACAATGGATTCGGCTTTAATGCAACAATTTGCCGCTGATTACGGTATTGATATTGGCAATCATGGCACATATGCTCAGTCAAAAGAAAAGATAGAAACTGATTTACTTCAGAGAATTTCGTCAATGTGGGCACAGTTCTATAAATCACAGGCATTGACGATGGACAACGTTATTAAGGCTGCTAATGGGGCATTGAAACCAGATGGTGGTTCACTTCTGCCCACCTCAGAACTTAATGCTTTGAAGAATGTTGTAAACTCTTATAACAATGCTATTCAGGGACTTAATAACGTATATGATGAATCAATAAAATTAAGGCTTGACGGATATAAACAAATAAGTTCTGCTGCTAAAGACGCAGCAAAATCTGGTGGTTCTGCATCTAAGCAACAAAGCGAAGCCGAAAAAGCATATAATGACTTATTGCAAATGACAATCAAAATGCTCAAAAAGAAAAAAGAGCTAGAAAAAGAAGCTCTTAAAGAGCAGCTTGATGGTTATAAAAAGGTTATTGATGCCCAGAAAGATTTGCTTGATTTACAAGACGACGAATACAACCATAAACGCGAAGTCGAGGACCAAAATAAGAATATTTCTTCTCTTGAGGCTCAAATAGCAGAACTTCAATTCGACACAAGCGCTGAGGGAACAAAGAAGCGCCTTGAACTTGAAGAAGAACTGGCCGAAGCTAAACGTGATTTAGAGGATTACCAGCACGATTACTCTATCGACCAGCAAAAAGACGCTCTTGATAGAGAAGAACGGCGTTTTGAGGAATATATCAACGGGCAAATTGACGAAATTGATAGATACCTCGATAAGACTGGCGAAATCACAGCGGAAGCAATTCGTCTTATCAATGAACGCAGCGAAGCGTTGTTCAATGACCTTATTCAATACAATAGAGCCTACGGCGATAGTCTGGACAAAACCGTCCTTGATGCATGGAACGGTGCGATAGGGAAAGTCAACGAGTATAAAGAGGCGTGTGACAGGGCTTATGAGTCAGCAAGTAGAGCCGCTTCTTTGGGTGGTGGCAGTAGCTATACACCATCTAGCCCTAGCTCTGGAAATTCTGGCGTTGGTATGGCCGCTATGCGTCCGGCAAACAGTCCAGTCGTTGATAGAACTCCTAAATATTATATTTATAAAACTGGTACAACAACTCCTATTAGCGGTGCTTTAAGCCTTGAAGAAGCGCAAAGAGTATGGGGGTATATTCCGGACCCTAAAAACTATTACTGGCAAAAATTTGAGGGCATTACAAAGAAAAATCTGGTATATGGTGTTAAACCTTATCACACTGGTTTAGACGCTGGATTTGTTGGCGGACTTAAAGGTAATGAGGAATTTATAAAGGCACTCAAAGGTGAGGCGTTCATAACAAAAGAACAGCAAAATAGATTTATGAACAAAATTCTTCCAGATATTGTATCGACTGGTGCGAGTAGTCTTGGCTCAATGTCTTTTGGAAATCTTCTCAACATTGAAGTACAGGGGAATCTTGATTCTTCTGTTGTTCCAAGAATTGAAGATATTACTAAAGATGTTGTCAAGCAAATTAACCAGACAATGTTTAGGGGAGGATACAAGAGGAACACAAGTGTTGTTCCAATCTAAGGTGGTGGGTTAATGTCATTTTGGGCTAGGTCATTCGTTTTTGACGGAATCCCAAGTGAAACTTACGGCCTGTTTTTGATTAGTGAGGGAGGAGCCGGTGTGTTACAAAATACCGGCTCTAACTCTGTTGAGCCATACACGCAAGAAATATACAGGAGAGCAAAACCATATTTCTTTGGTGTACAACAGACACCCGTTCTAACATTCAGCCTAAGTTTTGCTAGTTTAACACCCGTTGACGCATTGCAGCAACAATCTATACAAAAATGGTTGTTTGGACATAACTCATATAAAAAGTTACAAATAATGCAATGCGACATGGAATCTGTATATTTCAATTGTATATTGAATAACCCCACAATTACAACTGTGGGAAACTTTGCTTATACTTTTAAATGCGATGTTACATGTGATGCTCCATGGGCTTGGGAATATCCAAAGTCGGCCACCTATGGCCCGTTTGATGTTGAAGGTACTTTTACATTCAATAATATATCAGACGATAATTATTATATGTTACCTACATTCACAGTAACATTATCTAGTTCTGAAGATGAATTTCAGCTACTTAATCAAACTGACGATAACAAAGGATGTACTTTTACGGGACTCTCTCCCAAAGAAACGCTTACAATAGATAGTAGTAGGTATTTGATTACATCTAGTACAGGACTATTGAGGGTTGGGAATATGACTGGTATACTTCCAAGACTGGTTCCCGGCCTCAATAAGCTACAAGTTATCGGAAGTGTAGACGATATAAAAATAGACTATCAGAACGCAAGGAAAGTAAGCGGATAATAACCAGAAAGGAGGATATCATGTTACAAAAATTCAATTATTTTGGAGAACACGAGAATTATGTGATAAGGCTGTGTAATCCAAATAAAGAACAAATCTGTTTTTTGAACCAAAGTCATACGCATGAACTCTCACTTAGATTCAACGAAATGTCGGAGTTCCATATAACAATTCCATATTTGATTGATGGAGAAGTGTTTCCATATTATGACAGAGTTCTAAGCAAAAAACTAATCCTGATTGATGATATTGGATACTTCTTAATCACAGAAGTAAATGAAACTGACGACGGTATCGTTAAACAGAAAACTGTAACAGCATATTCTTTGGAAACAGAACTTGCGTTTAAAAAGTTAAATCTATTTGATGGAACTTATAAATTCTATGACCCATTCAACGTTGAAAATACCTTGATGGGCAAGATTCTTTCAACGTCTAACTGGACAATCGGACAAATTGATGCTGATTTGTGGAATCTATATCGTACATTTGAGATTCCAGATAGTACGGTATATGAATTTTTGATGAATGACGTCGAAAACTCATATGAATGTGTGTTCTTGTTTGATTCTTTTACCAGAACAGTATCCGCATACACATTACAGAATCTGATAAAGAACACTGGTATTATATTAAGCTACAACAACCTTATTCAAAACATTGATATATCTGAAAAATCAGACGAAATTGTTACTGCTTTGAGTGTGTATGGTGGCAATAATCTTGGTATATCAGCGGTGAACCCACTTGGTAGCAACACAATATATGATTATAGTTATTTTGCTACGACTGAGTGGATGAATCAAGATTTAATAGATGCTATTAAAGCGTGGGAGGCTGCTATAACAGCAAAGCAACCACAATATGCTGCTCTATTGACTCAATATAAGGATAAAAACAATGAGTTAGTAACGGCAAAATCTGATTTAGCGGACTTAAAAACAGAGAGAGACACAATTGAGGGTGTTGTAAAAGTTATGATTGAGGGAGACCTCAAGAATACACCTGAATATACTGCCAAAGTTAATGAGCTGAACGCGGCTAATGCGGCTGTAACAGCACAAGAGAATAAGATTACTGGTATAAATGGCGAACTTGAAACCATAAACAACTCTTTAAAACAGATTAACGATTCTTTGTCTTTCGCAAATAACTTCACAGAAGCGCAATACAATGAACTCAAAACATATACTATTGAAAACACATATCAAAACGAGAGTTTCATTACAACGACCGAAATGGATAATAGTGAAATTCAAGATGTGGCAATGTCTTTGTATACACAGGGACAATATGTGCTTTCAAGGGTAGCACAACCGCGTTTTGAGTTTACAGTTGACAGCGTAAACTTCTTATTCTTAAAAGAGTTTCAAAAGTTTAGTTCACAACTTGAACTTGGGTGTATTGTCAATATTGAAAAAGACGAGGGACAACGTATAACACCAGTTTTACTTGAACTTAATGTTCAACTTGACGACCCAACAAACTTTTCATTGGTGTTTGGCAATCGTTATAGACTGGATTCTGGTGCTTATACATTTAGAGATTTGTTCGGTGATGCTATTAAAGCGGGTTCTAGTGTTAAGTTCGACGCTGGTAAATGGGGCGAATATGTAAACAGCGGAATGAACAACACTGTTTCGGAGTTTATCAATTCTGCCCTTGATACTTCAAAGAACAACGTTATCAACGCTACAAACCAAGAAATTGTTATTAACCAGAATGGGTTGCGCGGAAGAAACCAGACTGATAGTGGGGATTATAGTCCTAATCAAGTGTGGCTTACATCTAACACTCTTGCGTTTACAAACAACAACTGGCAAACAGCAGGGCTTGCTTTGGGGCAAATAAACCTTAATGGACAGAACGTCTTCGGCCTTGTGGCGGACGCAATTGTGGGAAAACTTATCGCTGGTAATCAATTACAGATAACCAACGATAATAACAACTTCGTATTGGATTCCAACGGTGCTGTACTCAATAATGCTTCTTTTACTATTGTATCAGACAATGGTAAAAGCCAAATTAAGTTAAACCCAACTGATGGAATTAGCATACAGACAAGGCCGAATACAAGCTCTAACTGGGCCAATCAATTCTATGTTGACACAAACGGAAACCTTGTGATTAATGGCCAAATAACTGCTACAAGCGGTTCTATTGGTGGATGGCAAATAGGAACTGATAGACTGTATAATACAGCTAGTGGCGACTATATTGCGTCTAATGGATATGGTAAATTGAGCCTGCTTTCTTGGACACCAAACTCTGCTACGTTTAATGGACGTATTTATGCTTCAAACCTTGGCGACCAAATCAAAACAAATAACATCCAAGATGGTTCTGTTACGTCAGCAAAGTTGGATACGTTATATGCTACAAAGGCGTTTGTGGATGAAATAAACGCAGAAGTTGCTAGAGTTCATACTTTGGCGGCCAGCAAGGTTGACGCCGATTATGTCGCAGCAAACTATGCTACTATTGGTAGCTTAAATGCTGCGAATGCTCAAATAAATAATTTATCTGCAACTAAACTCACATCATCAACAATAACGTCTGAGGGCGGCTCATTGGGAATATTTTGTAGCACGCTTAGAGCTTATAGTAGTGTTCAGGCTGGTTCAGTGTACACGAGTCTACTCGATTGTAGCTCTAGCGCAATTACAGTTGGTGGAAATGCCGCCTCTTGGAAAACAGCAACAATATCTGGCACTACAATAAGGTATCTTGGAAGATAATTTATCACCATGTCCATAAATTGTATCTTGTTCCATTGATTAAAACGCCAGAAACCTGCTTCAAAGTACCACCATTAACTGTCATAGCACCAAAAACGCCACTTTGAGCGTGAACATAACCATTAGTTGATATACCACCAACTGAAACAATACTTTGTATCGTGGCAACATTAGCAGATAAATTATTTATTTTATCTGCCCAAATATGTAATTGTTGTTCCGCCAATTGTAGTGGTTTTCCAAAATGCCTGCGTTCCATCAACAATAAGAGCGCCACATCTAAATGTGCCCGACACATTTGTCGTACCAGAAACAACGAGGGTTGCGCATCTAATTCCGAGCGAATTATCGCTTGTTATTACAGATGTTGATAACTTATCAGCTTGGAGATATGAAATATTCGCATTCGCAGCATTTAAGCTACCAATAGTAGCATAGTTTGCTGCGATTATATTATAACGGAGGAACCGGAAAATGAAAGAAAAATTGCAATCTATATATAATGCTCTTAACACTATTCAAGTAAGCGGCAAACAGAATTGCGCTATTGTTGCTGGTGTTATGAATGTTATTGAAGAACTGTTTGTCGAATGCGACAACTATCAACTAAAGGAGCCAGACTTGAAAGAGGGAGAATACACTCACTAATACCTCACGGCAAGCCGTGGAGGTTTGATAACAACCTAGAGTGAGTAGCCTGAATGCGTTATGGAAGAATATATAGGTACCTTGGGGTGTAGTACCAAGCTCCCTGCTCTACGTTCAGTGATTAAACAGTTCTGTGGTATAGGAACAGTGTTGCTGATTTAAAACCTTCCGATAACATTGGCGATGGTACGACAACCGCCCTTCGAGGCGAGTAATTAAACCCTATCAGGGGTTTGAAAGGAGAATGCGCATGGTCTATGTGCTAAATCAAAACGGACAGCCCTTAATGCCAACAAAGAACCATGCGAAAGTGCGTGTTCTTCTAAAAACAGACAGGGCGAAAATCATTAGCAGATGTCCGTTTACGATACAGTTGTTGTATGAGACAGGTTCTTATACACAGGAAATTACTTTAGGAGTGGATACTGGTAGTAAGCATATCGGCCTGTCCGCTACAACAGAAAAAGATGTTATGTACGAAGCCGAAGTTGAACTTCGTAACGACATAGTAAAGCTCTTGTCCACGAGGCGCGAACAGCGCCGTAGTAGACGCAACAGAAAGACACGTTACCGCAAACCACGATTTGACAACCGCAGGCGTAAGGATAACTGGTTAGCACCATCCGTACAAAATAAGGTTGATACACACCTTACGACAGTCTCAAAGGTAACAAAAATGCTTCCAATATCCAAGATTATTGTTGAAGTAGCATCTTTTGATTTACAAAAACTAAAGGCAGATATGGAGGGCATTAAACGTCCTGAAGGAGTTGATTACCAGAATGGTGAACAATCTGGTTTTTGGAATGTCAGGGAATATGTATTATCACGAGACAATCATACATGTCAGTGCTGCAAAGGTAAGTCGAAAGACAAAATCCTTAATGTACATCATATCGAAAGCCGTAAAACCGGTGGAGATGCGCCAAATAATCTCATAACGCTTTGTGAGTATTGTCACAGTCAATACCACAAGGGAAACATTAAGCTCCCAGAAAAGATAAAGCGTGGTATGTCATTTAAGGATGCTGCGTTCATGGGAATCATGCGATGGACCTTCTACAACAAACTCAAAGAAATGTATATTCCGTCTGGAATAGAAGTAAAACTCACATATGGATATATTACCAAAAACATCCGTATAAAGAATCAGCTTCCCAAGGAGCACTGCATTGACGCAAGATGTATAAGCGGCAATCCTAAAGCACAGTCTGACGGTACAGTATATAAGCTCAAAAAAGTACGATGTCACAACAGGCAGATACATAAATGCACTATAAATAAAGGTGGCGCACGCAAGCTCAATCAGGCTCCGCATACAGTATTCGGCTTCAGACTTTTTGACAAGGTTTTGTATAAAAATCAGGAGTGTTTTATTTTTGGCAGACGAATAGACGGACGTTTTGCAATACGCATGTTAGATGGTACAAAAATTAACGAGCAGCTTAATTATAAGAAATTAAAGTTGGTAGAGTGCGCAAAGCACTACATTACAGAAAGGAGGCAGGTGCTCTGCTCCGCAGCAAGCTACGGAGTTCCCGCACCTGATTAATTTTATGGCTAATGGCGTATTCTGTATAGAAGTTAATCAGCTAGGTGAATTTGCCATGATTGCTGGCGACTCTGAAACGCTTGAATTTTCTTATTTCTATAAGGACGGAACTCCTTTGGATTTGAGCAGTTCAACAGCGCGTTGGAGACTGTGTTATGTAGGACAACCCGACGTGGCCGTTTTAGATTTGCCGGGAGAAATATTTGGCGGTAATAACTTCGTTGTAAAACTTAGTAGTTCAGACACCGCAAACCTGTCTGGTAAATTCATACAACAGCCTGTTCTTGTAGACTACAAAGGCGACGAGTATGTATATCAGCAGGGCGTTATCACAATTATTCCAAAAATCAGAGCATGAAAGTAAATATTTCACAGTATATGGGTTAGTATTGCTCTAGCCCATATACTATAACCTATAAATAAACTAAGGAGTGATTTCTTTGGCTATTACAACTTATCAGGCCAATAGACTCAATAACTATCTATTTGGCGCTACATCGTTTACGCCAAATGGTACATATTATATTGGGCTTTCTACAACTGCTATAAATGCGGCTGGTACTGGTGTTACAGAGCCGACTGGTGGCGGATATCAGAGAGTGGCAGTCACAAACAACAAAACCAACTTCACAGATTCTACTGGCGGTATCGTACAGAATAAGGTACAGTTTGAGTTCCCAGAAAGCACAACGGCGTGGGGAACTATCACACATGTATTTATTGCTGATTCAGCTACAACAGGCGGTGGCAACATACTTTATTACGATGCTTTGACTACTCCTAGAACGGTTCAGACAGCTACGATTCTTTTATTTGCTATTAACTCAATGAAGATTCAGCTTGTGTAATTCTAGAACGGAGGCGATTTTATGAAGCCGTTCAAAATATATGCCAATGCCAAGCGTTCATTCACAATAATAGCAGCTACGTTTCCTAGGCTAGTAACTTTGTTGTTCAATAACATCAATACGATAAAGATTATATCTTCTTTAAAGGCTAAGTTGTTGTCAAAAGTTACTATTAAGACACAATATTTGTTCTCAATAGTAGCTAATCGTGTCAAACTTAGAATGTTAATGGCAAATAAAGTTACCCCGATAAAAACCAATTTAATTGTCTCTTTCAAGTCGATAGTATCAAATCTCATTACTATTACCATGACAAGCAATATTGTAGCAAGTATGAAAATGCTTGTCAAGGCTACCACAACCATACCAGTAATGTTGAAAATAACAGCACAGCCATTAGTTGGTAGATTTAGATTACTTGGTGAACTAGACCCAAAAACGCTTGGTGAGATGGACGGTAGTACGCTTGGAGAATTGGATTTTATTATGTCATAATAATTATACTTATAAGCCGCACCTTGTTATTGCCACGAACAAAGGCGACATGGTAAAGAAATAAAAAAGGAGTGGTTAAATGGCTACAACGCCAAATTATAGCTTTTCAGTGTATAGCAGCACTGACACTGATGTAAGGTTCTTGGATTTTCGTGTTGCCACCGCTGGCAGTCAGAGTACAAGCAACTTTTATGTTATAGATACTGTGCTTAAACAGCATTCTGATTCCATTGATAGTATAAATGCTACGCCGTCAGCATTTGTTGTAAAAGGCACATATTCTTCTGGTTCGTTATATACTGCTAGTGTAATGAACTATCCCGGATATAAAAACGAACAGCTTATTGTTCTTTCGTTGAATCAAAAGAACACTGGTGCTGTACAAATCAATATTAACGGAACCACGAATAAAGATGTTATGAAATATGGTTCCGATGGTGTACTTAAAGCAGTAGATGCTGGTGACTTTGTTGCTAATAGCCCTGTATTGTGTTTATATGATGGTACACGATTTGTCGTTATCGGAATTACCAGTGCTTCTTCCATCACTGTAACGGGTGAAGCTGGTGATATTCTGCAAATAGCTGACGATGGAACGATTGAAAGCTCTGGCAAAAAAGCCGCACAGCCCAATGGTATTGCTACTCTTGATGAAAACGGCAACGTTGTACAGGTGGCCAATATGGCAAACAGTGCCGCTGCTGTGTATAGTGGCGAACCCGTAACGGTTGAATATGCTGGCGAGAATCGTATTGGCTCTGTTACTGCTTATGGCAACAACCCTCAAACATCTGGTACAACCACGGCACCGATTTCAATGAACGGTGTAGATAGTATACAAGTAAGTGGTAACAACTTATTTATAAACAATACTGAAACTGAAACAGAAAGTGGTATTACATTCACTGTAAACCCCAACAAAAGTGTTACAGTTAATGGGACGAACTCAACGTCAGCTTCAGCAGTTCATTATACCGGATATAATGTGTCTCTTCCTGCTGGTAGCTATACTTTATCTGGCACATCTAGTCTTACTGGTGGAGCAGAAATTGAAATAAAAATAAAACGAGTAAGTGGTGCCATTGAATGGTTTTCAATCAATAATTCTTTACACACTAGAACCTTTAATATAGCAACTGGCGACATAATTGACACGTTTTATGTTTTAGTAAGAGCTGGACAAACCGCTGATAATGTCACAGTCTACCCCATGCTAAACGTTGGTTCAACCGCATTACCCTATGAGCCATACAACGGTAGTATAACACAATTACCTATACCGCGTGAGTTACATCGAATTGGTGAAGTTGCTGATAAGTGTGTTACTAGAGCAAACAGCGAATACAATAAACGGCTAGTGTTTGTCGGTGATGATGCTGAAAACTGGACGCTTCGTTCTGGCACCACCCATACCTTTGCGATTACAGCAGGAACGGCGTCGATTAGGAAAGGTCTATCCAATAAGTATAAAAATATTCTTATTGATGATTTTGATAAAACAACTGGCATCTATCTTAGTGGCAACACACTTATGGTGGCGGTTTCTGACCTTTCGTGCAGTACTGTTACAGAGTTTAAAAACAAACTCAAGTCCGAGCCATTGATTGTTTATGTGCAAGTTGCGGGCTACGACGGTACGAACGGACTGGACGTGTGCATGACGGAGTACCAGACGGGCTTTGTGGAGCTGGATGGTGCTGAAAATTGGGTGCAAGGGACAGGTTCAAATGCTGGATATCTACAAGCGTCAATTTTAAAGAATACAAATGAATCACATCTTGCTGTCAGTTCCATTGCTCCTTTTAAATATCAGTATAACGGTGATGGTGTATTTACATTTGGAAACAGTGTAGTCTTTGGAGCTGCTATTGGCAGCGCTTATACCGTTGATACATGGAAAGCCTACCTTGCTGCCCAAAAAGAAGCTGGCACCCCCGTACAAATCGCCTACCAACTCGCCGCGCCGGAAGTGTACGCCACGGACCCTGTTGACTTCGACAACACAGCTGGCCCGCTTACTGTTGTAACAGGCGGCCAAGTTGAAGTCAAAATGACAGATTTTGTAACCGATAGAACACCAGCATTTCTCAATAAACTTGACAAAACTGGCGACGGCTCTAATGTTACTGTTACTTTTACAGAGGCTGCTACCGATACTGACATAGCTTCTGGCGATAAATTGTCTATTTTATTTGGCAAAATACTCAAACGATTCACAAATATACTTAACGGAACCACCAAGGTTGGGTATGCCACTAAAGCTGACACAGATAATCTTGGTAATCAAATAACAGAGACATACGCGAACTCTTTGGACGTTGCCGACAATACAATTGTTCTAAAGAATAAAATTGGTGAAAATCTTTCGACAATAACTGTTCCTTATGCTAATAGTGCGGGAAATGTAGCAACGTCAATTAAAGAGATGGGTATAGCAGTACAAACTGCTTCTCCATATGCTTGGTTTCTTAACTACACCGGAAGCGGGAACAAAGACGGCGCGAGAAAGTATTACGCCTCTGTATATGCTGATAATGCCACATATTCTACCAGTGCTGGAAGCTCAAATAATATCGTTATTTACAATAACAACTGGTCGGGGACAGATGGTTCTATAAGCGCTATTTACGCTGATGCAGAGAAAACATACGTTAACCTTTCATCTTCTAATGCTGCCGGAACCGCATGGCCAAATATTTCGGTTCAAAGAATAAACGGTCACTTACTGAATATGGCTCTTAATGGAACCAGTTTATCAATTACATGGTAAGGATGTGTTATTATGGCTTTATGGTTTAATGGCACAAATGTACCTCCGTCCGGTAATGTAATATTTAATGGGACGTATTGTAAAACCGTAACATACAATGGTACTGAGGTTTGGAAAAAAGAATATACTGTGTATCCCGGCGCTCCCGTTGCTAATACTCAAAACCTTGGGTATGCTTCTTACTTTACTGTTACAAATAGTGGCACAGATATTAAAGTTGACGCATTCGGCGGCACAGAACGCGGATATGGCCGTGTAATGCTCGGCGGATTCAATTCATGGGGATATTCACAGATATATTTCGCTAACCTAAGAGCATACATTACGAACAGTTTTTCCCATATTAAAGTAGCATTAAGTGATATAGACGGGAATGTTGTTCAACAGCTTATCTATTCAGAAACAAACGGATTTGATGTAACTTATACTGCTAGTACAAAGTTCAATATAAATTCCCCAAATGGGAATTATTATTTAATGTTAGAAGTAGAGTCTGGTGCTACTCATTTGGGTAAGAACGCGACTATTTTAATGAACGGTTGTTATCTGGTTTAAAGGAGAAACAATTATGATAAAAGTAACACTTAAAAATGGCAAAGAATATGAAGTTCTTGAATCTACTATGGTATATCCAAGCGGATTGCCGAATGTACGTAGCAAAATGGAAATTCATATTGATAAAGACACAATGACGTCTGATGCTTTTGAGAAAGCGTTTTCGGATGAATCCGCAACGGATGAAATCCGTATCACTAAAACAAAAGACGACGATGGAACCGTCGCATATGAATACCTTTATCAGCACTATTGTATTGTGACTGGTATTGGTAAGAAACTTATTTCAACTACAAGTCACGAAACAGGAGAAACCACAGAGGCGATGTGCCTGTATGTTACTCTGGAACAGAGGACATATATTGAACAGAAATTGTATGAAATGGGTATCTCCTAAATAAACGACATATAGAAAGGATGCCTAGCTATGTTGAATGAAATTTTAAGCGCTGTATTAGATAGCTTAGTAATGGTATCATCTTTTGGAATCTTTATGTTGTTTTGTGCTTTTTCCAATAGTATCTTAGGTTCGGTTATCGCATCTAAGACGAATGAGTTCCAGTGGAAAACACTTCTTACAGGCGTTCTTAGGAATATCGGCGTTGTTCTCGGCGTCGATATTCTTGCCGCTGGGCTTTCTGGAATTACAAAACTCATAGAAATATACAATGTTGCTCCACAATATTCTGAGAGCATACAAGGTGTTGGCGTATTAGCCATAGTAGCAATAATTATCACATTGTCATACACGGTTTATGGCAAACAGGCACTTGACAAAATCAAAAGTCTTGGTAATTTGAAAGACGAAGATATAGTCGTGATTGATAAAGCCGAGGGCTGGGAACAGAGAGGGACGTGACTTATGCTTAGTTTTTCTGTAAACAAACAAAGACTTACTAGGAATGATTGTCAAAAGGTAGTTGGGGGTTCATATAATTATTTATATGCTACGTTTGACTTTTCATACGATTGGGAAGAAGTAGCACAGAACGCCGTATTCAATAATACGGCTGAGGACAAAAACTTTACAGTTCCAATTGTTGGCAATGTGTGTTTGGTTCCATGGGAGGTTATTACTTCTCCTAATTTCACAGTATCATTGTATGGGTTTACAGATACTAAGCGAATTACGACAAATGAAGTAATGGTTCCGGTTAAACCAGCACCATATAACGCCGATAATATTCCAACTCCTCCGCCTACACCAACCGACTATGAAGCATACGTCAAACTTGTAAATGAATATAAAGAACAAGCTGATGCTCAATATCAAGAGCTGAAAGATACAAAGGCCGAAATAATTACAAAAGAGACTGCTATTGAGTTCCCAAACATAGGAAGCGAAAAGAATATATATATCGAAACCTCTACAAATAGAACTTATAGATGGTCGGATACAGATTTAAAGTATTATTGTGTAGGCTCTGATTATAGTGAGATAGATATTATATCAGGAGGGAAAGCTCGTGGCTAATACAACATTAGATGTAAAAATTCAAATAAGAAATGATACTAAAAATAACTGGACTACACAAAACCCCGTTCTTTTAAAGGGTGAAATGGGTGTAGAAACAGATACTAGAAAATTTAAATTCGGTGACGGAGTAAGCGATTGGACAACGCTTGAATATGCGAGCGCTACTGGCGCAATTATTATGAATAAGGCTCCGACACCTACGGATTCTGGATATGATGTTGGCGCAATGTGGATTGATACAGCAGCCAATAAAGCATATCTGCTGTTCAATAACACAGCAAATCAAGCCGTGTGGAAACAGCTTGTTACTCCCGATGATTTGAGTGACCTTGGCGCTGGCGACATGTTGAAATCGCAGTTTGCCAACAACCCAAAGGCCGAACAGGGGTATGTAAACGCGGCTATCGTCGCTGATACGGCAAACGCTACAAAAGGAACGCTTACTGCTGGTTCTAAGACATTTAATGGCTCTGCTGACGTTACGGTTACAGCAGATGATTTGGGTGCCCTGACAGCAGTTCCTAGTGAATATGTAAAGAACACTGACTATGGTACAGCAGAAACGGGCGGTGTTGTTAAGTCAACAGCCAAAGGCACAGATACAGTAACAATTGGCGCAGATGGCACAATGACAATCGGTAAGGCATCAGAGGCTGTGGCGGCTGATACTGCTACCGCATTGGCTACTGGACGTACAATTTCTGTTGCTGGTGATGCTACTGGTACATCTCCTGTGTTTGACGGTAGTGCTAACGTAACAATTCCTCTTGTGCTTGCTAACAGCGGTGTTGTAGCTGGCACTTTCACAAAAGTTACAGTTGATGCTAAAGGACGAGTGACAGAAGGTGTCGCAAACCTTACAGCGGCTGATATTCCTGAACTTACCCTTGCTAAGATTTCTGACGCTGGAACGGCGGCGGCAAAGGACTTCGGTACTGCCGAAGGTAATGTGCCTGTTCTTGGCGCTGGTGGAAAACTTAGCGAAGCTGTTATCCCAGCCATTGCTATTACGGATACGTTTGTTGTCGATAACCAAGCAGCAATGCTTGCTCTTGAGGCACAGCAGGGCGACGTAGCTGTTCGTACTGATGTAAATAAGACATTTATTCTTAAAGTTGCTCCTGCTACTACGTTGGCGAACTGGGTAGAACTTGAAACACCAACTGACGCCGTTACGAGTGTAAACGGACTTACTGGAGCTGTTACGCTTACAACGTCCGAGGTTGCTGAGGGTAGCAACTTGTACTTTACAACAGCGAGAGCAAACGCGAACTGGGTTACTCACGCTTCTACTGAATTGACAGACTCTGATACGCTTTTAAGAACAACTGATACCTTTATTCTTAATGGCGGGAACGCATAATTACCATTAAGAAAGGGGAGGTATTAAATGGCTAATATAACCTTAGATGCCAGACAGCAACAAAAGCATGATACTTCCACTAACTTTAATAATGCCAACAAACTTTACCTTGAGGGCGAGTTTTTGGTTGAGACTGATACTGGCAAGGTGAAGATTGGCGATGGAACATTAGGCTATAAATCTTTACCATACACAATAGGGACAAGGGTGCCAGAGGGAGCTAAATTCACTGACACAACTTATACGGCTGGTACTGGATTATCCCTTAATGGCACCTCTTTTTCAATAAGCAATAGCGGCGTAACTGCTGGTTCTTACGGCCCATCACAAGATAGTAGTGTGGGGTTCGGAGATTCTATTGATGTACCATATATAAGTGTGAATAGCAGGGGACAGATAACATCGGCTGATAGTAGAAGTATAACACTACCATCCGAACCCACTCCTACTTCCATAGGAGCTGAACCAGCATTTACTAAGAATACGGCGTTCAATAAGAACTTTGGCACAGCGGCTGGTACGGTATGTCAAGGAGACGATTCCAGACTATCTAATGCTCGTCCTGCTTCTGATGTTTCAGCATGGGCAAAAGCGGCTACAAAGCCAACCTATACCCCAACAGAAGTTGGCGTCATTGGTGCAGCTCCTACTTCTGGGCAAGTAGCTATTTTTGATGGTACAACTGGTAAGATTAAATCTACTGGGTTTACGATAGCAACATCGGTGCCTGCAAATGCCGAATTCACAGACACAACATATAGTAAAGCAACTGATTCTTCTCTTGGACTGGTACAAGTTGGATATACTACTTCTGGTAAAAATTATGCTGTCTCACTTGATACAGACGGTAATGCTTATGTTAATGTGCCCTGGGAAAACACTACATATACAAATGGAGATGGGCTATCACTCTCGGACGGGACGTTTTCTATCGAAGACACAGGGGTGGTTGCTAGTTTGTATGGCCCAGGAGGAGACTCTTCTCCGTTGTTTGGCGGTACATTTATGGTGCCTTACTTGGCTGTGAATAGTAAAGGACAAATACTAACTGCAACGAACAGAAGAATTAAAATTCCAAGTAACACTTTTGTAGGTGCGTCAACAGCATCCGGCGGGACCTCCGGATTGGTTCCAGCGCCTAACGCTGGTCAATCAACAAGGTACCTTTGCTCAAACGGCGAATGGAGTGTACCCGAAGGAACAACATATAGAGCAGGCAGAGCGCTTGTATTAGAGGGAGACTCATTTAGTGTAGCCAATAGTGGAGTATCTACTGGTACATACGGGAATACAAGTTCTGTAACCGTTGAAATTGGTGAATCTTTTAACGTTCCGGCTTTTACGGTTGACCAATATGGTAGACTAACACAAGCCATGGTGAGACCAGTTACAGTTACTGCGCCAACAATGGTTGGTGCTACATCGTCCTCGGCAGGTACCAGCGGGTTAGTTCCTAGGCCACCAGCAGGAGATTCTTATAGATATCTTAGTGCCAATGGTACATTCCAAACAATTCCAGAGGTTAATTCAGTTAGGGCTGGTTTAGCACCACAAGGCTCAGGCGATGGAAGAACATTTCTTAACGGAAACGGAAATTATATAACACCACCTGTTGCTGATATAAGTTATAGTGGAGCTTTGCCTAAATTGTCTGGCAACTCAAATACATTCCTAAACGGTAATGGTGAGTGGGACATACCACCTGCATTTAAAGGATATACTACTGGTGTTGTTGGCCAAGCGGGATACGTTCCGGCTCCAATGAGTGCAAATAAATATTTAAAGAGTGACGGCACATGGGCAGATGCTGTATATGGCATAAAAGGAAATGCTGAAACGACTTATCGTGTAGGTCAAGTAAACCTAACAGCCGCTAATATTGGGGCATTATCTCTTTCTTCGGGTGGTACTGTCTCTGGACCTACAACATTTGAAAGCCGTGTTACAATCACTCAAGCTGGATTTCTAACGTATGATGATGGGTTTTATTGATGGGTGACGACTATGGGAATTAAAATATTAAGACAAACAATATCATCGACTTCCACAGAGCCGTTGCCCCCCCCCACCACACAATATGGAATAATTGCATGCGACAGGGCCGGAAGTATGTATGTGGGTGACAGCTCTAACAGTCCAGTCGAGCAAATGAGTGTTAAAAAATATTCTCAAACATCAAATCCAAATTTATTGGATAATACAAACTTCTTCAACCCTATAAATCAACGGAATCAAACCAGTTATAGTAACACAGACGCTGCTCCAAAATACTCAATAGATAGATGGCAGGTTCTTGGAGGAACGTTCGATGTCCAAGCAAGAACTTACACATCAAATAGTACATTAGGGATATACGGTAATCAGTTTAGACAATATATCCCTTTAGAAAATATATCTATTGGTGATACAATAACTGTAAGTTCTGTTATAAACGATACTAGACATGTATTTACAACAACAATACCACAATATGGAGATAGTGTTACTGACGCTCCGTTCCTATTAGAGACTACGTGGGGCGGTTTTAAAATGATTACACGCGAAGCGGAACATGCCGTTCTTCTTACAATGGTTGTAAATGTATCACAGTCTATAACTGTTGATTGGATAAAGATGGAGCTTGGAAATTTCGCTACGCCATATGTGGCTAAAGGATACAATGAAGAACTAACTGCATGTTTGAGATATTACCAGCGCTTTAATGTGAATTTTAGAGGAGAAGCATTCAATGTTGGCGATGGGGAAAAGTATTTTACAACGATTTCATTTTATCCAATGAGAGTAGTTCCAACAATTACTATTGTGAGTTCACATTATTGGGGTGGATTTTCTGGATTAACATGTTCTATTCCACAGACAGATGGGGTTTATAACGACAGAACATTACAGCTCAATGTAAATGCAACCGCCGCTAATCCTGGTGGTGCTTTCACGGCTGTAATCGCTTTAGGAGCAGAATTATAAAATATAGTATATTATTAATGTCGTATTGGACTAAGTTCAATACGACATTAATAATAAATTTTACAGCAGGTGGTGATTATTATGGCTGTTAAAATTAAAAGAGAAACTCCTCCATCAAATATATACGACTATTCTCCGCCTAATTCTTTACAATACGGACAGATTGCACAGGATGCGGTTGGCAATATATATAGTGCTGATAGAAGTAATAATATTGTAAAGCAAATGAGTTCAACAGCAAACGCACAGGTTGGTAACTCAAATTTACTTTATAACGGAAGTTTATCAGTAAATCAAAGAGGACAAACCAGTTATTTACAATCGTGGGGTTATTCTATTGATGGATGGGTTTTGATTGGTGATTTTAATTATAGCACAAAAACGCTTACTTTCGATGCCTCAAATAATATAGCTCGTTTTGGACTAGACGCTATATCATATATGAGACATGCTATTGTTGATGTTGATTCGAGTGATTTTGGAAGATATACTTTATCAGCCAAAGTTGATGGAACAGTATATTCAAAAAGTTTTTATCTTGGTAATACCTCATACTCAGATGCCTATGATATGGGTTCGTTTTATTTTACATATGAAAAATATTCCGGTGTATCAACATGGTGGTTTGGTATTGGTGTAGTTCCGGGTGAAACAGGCCCCGGAAGTGTATCTATTGAATGGGTAAAACTTGAAAAGGGCACACAGGCAACGAACTACACACCAAAAAAATATTTGGATGAACTAAATGAGTGTAGAAAATATTACATAAAATATCCATCTTGGCAAATGCTCGGAAGTGGATATATCAATTGGGAAGGTAAACAAGCCCATGTGCTTATTCCTGTTGGTCAGCAAATGAGGACAAATCCAACAGCGTCTACTATTTCATGTGAGCTTTATTGTGGCAATGGCAGTATCATATCGTGGGGGCCGGGTGCCCCGCCAGCAATAACAAGGCCGGGTTGGGTTTCTCTTCAATTCGATGGCTCGTTTACGCAACTAAACCAAACATGTTGTTTGGTCACGCAAGGTACCCAACTAGAACTCAGTGCCGAAATATAACGAGGTATATAAAATGGAAGATAAATATATTGTATATGTTCGTGTAAATGAACTTGGACATATAGTAGAGATAAATAGTAGTGCTTTTATAAGCGATACTACTGGATGGATAGAAATTGACAGCGGGTATGGAGACAAACACCATCACGCACAAGGAAACTATTTCCCGCAACCACTCTATGATGTTCGGGGATGTGCCAACTATAAACTTGAAAACAACATTCCGGCAGAGCGTAGCGATGAAGAAAAAGAGGCCGAAATAGCAAGTCGTCCAGCTCTAATGCCGAGTTATAATGATAGAGTTGCGGCTCTTGAAGAAGCAATGCTCGTAATGTTGTCTAGGGGTGTTTCAAATGTTTGATTTCTTAAAAATTCAATATGCTATGGGAAATATAACAAAGGAACAATTGTATTCTTATGTGCCTTTGTGGATTTCGGAGACCGAATATAAACAAATAGTTGGCGAAAACTAATTTGCCAAAAGGGTGAATATTTATGTCAATAAAAGTTCTTAGGCAGAGTACCGATGCTACGGCAACGGCTGCCCCCCCCCTATTGAGCTACGGACAAATTGCCATTGATAAAGACGGAGTTATATATACCGGAAATAGTTCTGATGAAGTAGTAAGCAAAGTTAATTATGCTAATGAAGCATTGAAAGCAACTCAAGATTCTGCTGGGAATCCTATTGTATCATCCTATGCCGCAGCACTTGACACAAGTGGAAACACAATAAGGCTCAAATATAAAAACGGTGATGTGGCTGCTACTATCACAGCGCCATATGCTACATCTGCTGGAACCGCCACCAATGCTACTGGTGTTACAGGGAATATTAGAGGCGAAACTATATCAAAAGCGACCAACGACCACTATGCTTGGTGGCTTAGTTATACTGGGACTGGAAGTTATGGTGGAGCAAGAAAATATTTTGCGTGTGTACATGCCGATAGCGCTGATTCAGCCCGTTCGTCTAATATAGTTATGGCTTATAATGGCAATTTGTGGATTTCTTACTCATAAATATGGGGATATAACGAATCTATTTCAAGGAGGACGTTATGTCAATCAAAATATATAGACAAAATACAACTTCAAGCACTATCGCCCCCCCCCCATCTCTGCAATATGGCATGATATCTTGTGATAAATCTGGTTGTTTATATGTCGGTGATAGTTCAAATAATGTTATTGAACAGATGAACGTTGTGAAATATCAAGAAGTTGGTAATCCGAATTTACTAGATAATAGCAAATTTATGATTGCTCAACAAGGATATAATGGCGCTCATAGTGGCGTAGCATTTGTCTGCGACAGATGGAACCGATATCTAACAACTGGCGCAATGACTTCTAATGGGTTACAACTCACATCTACAAATGTAAGTTCTTGGATTATACAACGTAAAGTGTTGGATGAATCCGGAGTGTCGCTTGGAGACAATTTAACAATAAGTATTATGCTAAATGGTTCAAAATACACTGGAACTGTTGCGCTTGCCAAAGTAAGTACCGCTGGTTCTGCTGATATAGCAATCGAAAACGATTATATTAAATCAACAGTATATGTATCATCAGACACGGCAGACAGAATGACACTAATTGTATGGATAAAACAAACTTGTACCATCAAGTGGATTAAGATGGAAAAAGGTAGCGTGGCCACGCCGTATGTGCCCAAGTCTTTTGGTGACGAGTTTTTGGAGTGCTTGCGGTATTTTGTCGGCGGTGTGGGTGTTGGTTCTGCTGGTATTGTATCGGGTTCCTCGTTCCGTGTACTCATTCCAACCCCTGTGCCTATGCGCACCACTCCGACGGTTACAATTAAAATTCCTGATAACGTAGTATACAACGGTACGTTTAAAGCGTTGAATACGACAGTTTCGAGCATAACGCGGCAACGCAACGGTATACACCTGCATATCGGTATGGCGGCATCGGGTGTCACTAATGAACCAGCCGTTGCTTATGGATTAAACTGTGATTTGTCCGCTGACATATAAAAGAAATAGGGTGATATCAATAGGATTATTTTATAATAACACAAATGTTGCTACTTCTCAGAACGTATATTTAAATAACCAAGCATCCGACCAAGTATTTTATAATAATACATTGGTATGGAAAAGAGATGCTCAAATTTACCCCGGTTCTACATGGTATGTCCGTGGTAGTAGCACTGGCGAGACAAGAACTACTCCACCCACTATAATTACAAGAGAAGTATCTGGTAATGTTGCTAATGACGCGGCAGTATATGCCGTTGTCAATCTTACTCCATATAACTATGTGAACTTTGATTATTCAGTTTACTATGTTAGCCCATATGCGACTGGAATGGTTGGAATTGGAGACTTTGATACTTATGGTATAAATGGTGGATGGCCTACTGTTACGGGTATAAACTGGGACAATTCAATTAACACATATCATAATGACCCAAACGGACAGGGCTGGGGCAATGGCGCTGTTTCAAAGCGTTTCACACTCACAGTAAATGTGGCAAGTTTACAAAACAACTGGGCGCTTGGTATATTTTGTCGTAGTAGTAGCACAGTTCAAGCAACTATACACCTTGTATTGAATAAATGTTGGTGTACTACATAACGAGGTATATATAATGGTAAAAATTAAACTTTCTAATGGCGATGAATATGAAGTATTGCCTATGACGGCTGTCTATCCTAGTTATTCTTCTACGGTAAGAAGCCATATGGAAATACACATGGATAAATCTTTAATGTCTGATACAGAATTTATTGCTTTATTCTCTAATCAGGAACTAACAAAAACAATTCAAATCATAAACACTGAATCAAACAGCACTATCACATATGAAAGATACAATGAACCTGTATCAATTGGTATTGGTAGATATGATAGTGTAAATGTTGCTACTGGTGAAGTAGTTACAGAATATCATTTAATTGCTAATTTGGAGCAATTAACATATCAGGAAACTGATATAAAAGCAATGAAAGAGCTTATTGCTAAAATGAGCCAATAATATAATTACTATACAGCTTGTGTATAAAGGAGAACATCATGTCTATTTATACTGGAAGAACGCAAGTTCCGTATTATTATAGCTGTTATGGGTATACGAGAGGAAACGGAAAAACTTGGCATGGCGGTATAGATTTGGTTGGATTAGACAGTACAACTATATTGATGCCAGATTATAGTGGAAAATCTATTAGTGGCACAGTCGTTTCCTCTCGTAAAGTAGATAAAAGCACAGGTGATTTAACTTGGGAATGGGGCTGGTATGTATGCGTACAGCTAGACGCTAACCAAACTCCTGACGCCGTGAACTTTATCTATTTTTGCCATAACGAAAAAAACTTAGTATCAGTTGGACAAAAAGTGAAAACTGGTGACGCTATTGCTATTATGGGAAACAGCGGAAACGCCGCACTCGCTAATCCACCAATCAAACATTGCCATCTTGAAGTGAGAGCAACAAGAAGTGGAAAAGGGCTTGACCCAACAAAATATGCCGGATGTTCTAACTCTGTTGGAATATATAATTATTCAAACGATAACTCTAATATAAGCTCCGAAATAAAAGGTATTGATGTATCAAAATATCAAGGCACTATAAACTGGCCACAAGTAAAAGCGGCTGGATACAATTTTGCCTTTATCAGAGTCGGGTATTGTAACTATGATGGTACAATAAACGAGGGATATGACCCATATTATCAGACGAATATGGCTGGCGCAATAGCCGCAGGAATAAATGTTGGCGTATATGTGTATTCATACGCTAAAACTGTTAGTGCCGCAAAAGCATGTGCGCAAGCCGTTGCTGAAAAGGTAAAACCATATACTATTACAATGCCTATTGCTTTCGACTGTGAAGATAGTGCCTTGTATTCACAGATAGGCAAACAAACAAATACAGATATATGTAAAGCGTTTTTGAGCGAAACGCAAAGCCTTGGATATTATCCTGTATTATATACATACACAAATTTCGCTAAAACACTTTTAGATATGAGCCAATTGAGCGCATATGATTTATGGCTTGCTGATTATACAGGGAATCCATCATATACAGGCCCATATACAATATGGCAGTATAGTTCTAAAGGTTCAGTATCTGGGATATCTGGCAATGTTGATATGAACATTGCTTATAAAGATTATCCGTCTATAATTAGCGGAGGTTCGACAGGTGGTGGAGACGTGGAAAATTTGTCTGTTCTAAGATATAGAGTAAAAATAGAAAATAAGTGTCAAGGCTTCGGCTCAAAGAACGTAGATGATGTTATAAAGATTGGAGATTCTGATTATCTTCCAATTGGTGATTATAAGATTATCAGCAAAGAGAACACAGTAGGAGAACAGGGATTCTATTGGTGTGAAATTAGACTTCCAGACGGAGGTTCTTGTTATGCTGTGTACAATCTTCCAGATGATAGATGTGAAATTATTGATGCTACTATTGATGTAGCTGTTGATAATAAGTCTTTGAAGATTATAACCCCAAACAAGAATCAGGCTTTCATGTCTCGAAACACAAGTGACGTTGTAAAATTTGGAGATAGCGATTATATTCCAGTTGGAACATATCCCCTTATTACGATGGATACTGAGGCTCACGAGGAAGAACTTTACTGGTGTCAGTTCAGATATACAAATGGTAATTCTTACTATGCTGTATATAATTTACCAGATGGAAGATGTGAAATAATTGACACTCCGGTTAACCCGGAACCTACACCGGAGCCAACCCCGGAACCCGAACCGGAACCGACTCCTGAACCAGAGCCTACGCCTGAACCAGAACCAGAAACTCCAACGAGTGAACTTGTAAAGCAAATTGAAGAACTTATGAAACAGCTTGAAGATTTGATGAAACAGGTTGATGAAGCGCTGGCTAAAGTCAATGTCTTAGAAGAAAAGAATAAAGAATTGGTTTCAGAAAATGAAGCCCTCAAGAAATATATTGAGGGAATAGAAACTGAAAACAAGAGCTTATTAGAAGAAAATGAGCGTCTAAAATACAAAATTGCCGAAGCACAGGCGGCTTTAGCATAAAAATAAAAGGCTAACCCGTATGGGTTAGCCTTTTTTACACGCCATAATTTTACATACCAAATGGTACTTCTTCTTCTCTTTTTGAGAATGATACTTTATACGGTAGGACACCAATCGTTTTCTTATTCGTTTTTACTGGAACTTTTTCTCCATTTTCATTCTCATAAGATGATTCAAATTCTCCATTTTCGCTGTAAACAATACAGTTCCCAATTTCAAATTCCAAATCATATTTCCAGAAATCATCAGCATAATTTTCTGGCGCTATACCATCAGGTATATCAAGATTTTTCCAAAATGTTTCAAGCAAATTGCTCACTATGAAATCATCACAATCGCCATCATTATAAATTACTGCGCATCTCGTGGCGTTGAATTCGGCATCATTATTGAATCTAATAGTCAAAGAGCGTTGTATTGATTCGTCGTTCGTAGTTTGAATGCCCTCAAATGGTAATTCGGAATGTATTGCGCTCTCCAACATAGATAGTGTGTCACGCTTTTCGTATGCCAAATCAAAATCTTTTATAAAAAATGAATCATCTGGCATATTCTCAGCATTTCCATAAAGCTCTTTTACAAATTTAATTGACCTCATTCTTGCACCTCGGATTTATAATATAGTTTACAATGACAAAAACCATCACTATCTTGGTTTAAGAACTCCTCACATTGGCAAATATTCTCTTGTAGTTTGCCAAGTTTACAAGGACAATACCCATCATTATTCTTCAATGCGGCTCGTATTTTTTCTTCGTGCTCTTTATCTTGTGTAACAAATATTTGTAGCATGATTAACCTTTCTTTCTAAAAAAATATGTTATATCTGTCATATCATCACCGCATATCTTATACATCTTTTGATTTGTTACACAAGAGTCTAAACCACCAAGAGACTTAACATATGGGCCAATCTTCAAATAGTCAATAAGATTATCAGATATGATTTCTGAGAATGATGTTATACTTTGTAGTCCACTATAAATACATATTTTCATACTAGGAATCATATCTTTAATTGTTTTACACATAGTACAAAGTTCTGCTGTGTTTTGGTCGCCGCCCATAAAACAAACACAGGTAATATAGTTTTTATACGAATTAATTATTTTTATATAATCATCTTTCATATAATTACCGGTGTATTCCCATAGATATTTTGAGTGGCAACCATCACATTTGTGAGGGCAACCACTAATATTGAACACTAAAGAAATCTCATTGGGCACTTCTTGAAAAACAATATCATAGTTTATATATTTTAAATCATTCATAATGTCTAATAAAAGCCTCTTTTTGACGCGCCTCGGAGAAATTTGAAATTCTTTTAAGATATCCAATTACTCTTGTAGCATAATCAAGATTTTCACTACCACACTTTTCACACTTGTTCAAATGATGTTTACTGATATGGCCACATTCGTTACAGATTGTATTTGGAACATTGAACGTAAAATATGAACACCCTGTTGACATTGCGGTATCGAGCAAGTGTTTATATTGTTCTTTTGTGAGGTGTTCGTTCAGATTGGCATGAAGGGCGCTACCACCATCAAGATATTTCGTTAGCTTTTCTCCGTGTAATATAAACTTATCAATAAGATTTACGCCATCATCTTCTACACGATAAAAATAGCTATTGTAGCATTCTCTCGGGACATACAATCCATCCTTCTTGTCCCAACCTGAGTTTTTAACGCCCAGATTTTCCGCTGGCACAAATTCGGTATTAAACATTATTTCGGATGTTCTGTCTCTTTTGTTTATAGTATAAATAGGTTTAAGAATAGCTTCTCCATATTTGAAATATTCATCATTTACAGTTGGTTGAATCCCTAAAAATTCTGCTCCCTCTACAAATCCATTAATTCCAATAGTAAGATATTGTTTTTCCATTGAAATATATCCAGCATCATACACTGGAAGCATATGGTTTTTGAGGTTGTCTTTCACAATTTCGTTATACGAAATCATATATTTATGAATTTTTTCTACTTGTTCCGCTACTCTTTCGCTAATATCTTCAAGCGTAATCTTGCCTTTTTCTTTTACTAAATTTTGAATAAGTCTGTTAAGGTTAATAGTCATAACGCCTTTACTGCCCGTGCTTATTCCGCCCGCACCAAGCGTATATGAAAATGTGTTCTCTGTTACTTCATTACGAACTCTACAACAAGATGCGAGCGCGTCAACACTATTACTCGTATAACAGAAGAATGAATGCCCCTCACTCCACATTTCAGCGGTAAAATCATACCATTCTTTATCGACATATTCATTTCCATCGTTTAGAAGATTAACAGTTTCAACAGGGAACGTTAAAATCTTCTTTAGCCTTTCAGCGTTAAACCATTTCATAAACTTCTTCTGAAGCCAATTGACACTTCCCCATTTAGGAGCAGAACCATCTGGGAACATAAACTCACTAAACATACCATCAAAATATGGTTTATCGAAATATGCTATATTCCAAAAGACAGATTGAAAATTCCTAGCACCAGCAGGGTCGTTAATCGTATATACAACTTGCTGAAATTTATTTTCTATAAGGTTCTCTAATGTTTTAGGTTCTTTTCCAAGGATTACATTTTCATTTACATGATTATAATAATCATCACCGAAATCCTTTCTAATAAAGTAATCCATATACATCAGAAATTCTGGTGTGGCAACAGCGCCAGCGAACTGCGAAGCAACAGCATATACTAAGTTTATAAAACTTCCACAGAATGAATCAAGATGCTTTGGGGCTTCTGAATTTCCTCCAATATTTGTTGTCCCACTAAACAAAAATGGATACATTGTGATACTTACGCAATATGGCAACATTGGGTTTGTTTCGTCGTGTCTATATATCTCGTGCGAATCCAACTGCCTAATATATTCTTCAGCCAACTCTTGTCCATACAACTCAGTAATTTTATTTATCATAAGAAGCCGATTTGTTCCGATTGCTTCTTTTTTATACATTTCACCAGTACATGTAGTTACGTTTTTATGTTCAACGTTAGCATTTGAATCGACCTCACTACCAGTAGAAGCGTTTACTGCCTTCCGGTATCTATCAATGAAGTTCAAATACTTAGTATACTGATTTTTGTATTTTTCAATGCTCAAGAAAATCAATCCCCAATCTTTTCAATTAAATTGTAAGCATCCCTAAAACTGTATATAACCCCATCAACTGAAAGCATAGGCATGCTTTTAAAACCCATCTTAATCATTTCATCTTCATCTGTGAAAATTGTATATTCAAGTTTTTTCGTCTTTAGAATGTTTTCCAATATCATACATTGCGGACAATGATTTGAGTATAGAATTATATCCATAAAATCTCCATTTTGTGTTTGTAATTTATTCGTCACCATAGGCGATAATATTGTTTACAGCATAAGAATGTGTCTTATCAACACACAAATTATACACCATTTCAACAACATCATAAGAAGCGCTTATACTTACTATTTCGCTATAACTGTTTACATCGTCGTCTTTCATATTTGCCAATAAGATATGATGGTCAAATGTAATGTTTTTAGCTTCTAACCATCCAGATTCAAAAGTAAGAAACTTATGTTCAGGCGTACACGTTACAGATTCATCAATATTCTTTATTGTGAAAGTAAGTAAGTCGCCGCTGTGTATATGGCTATTGACTTTATTTACCATGTTATAAGTCAAATCATGTGAAAGAACCATATCACCGACTTTTATATCTTCAATATTCACAATTCCACGATTTGTTATAACTTTGTGTCCAGCCATGAAACAATCACAATTATCTATCATCTTCACCACCTTATTGCTTGTCAACCCAAGCCAAAGCCGCATGATAATTATACAAAGTACCATCAACGCTCAATACATATGAACTATCAGCGGCTGGAACTTCTGTGTACTCCACATGTTTAATGTCAAGAAATGCTTTTATATCCTTGTACATCAAAGAATCATCGTTATACAATATTACCATCTGTACTACCAAACCCTCCATCTCTAATTCCGTTAGAAGAATCATCAGCGGTAGTAAAATAGTTCAGAAAAATACCTTGACAAAATCCTTTACCAGATTCAACAGTTAGAGTTTTATTTGTTCTACTGTCATTGATTAGAGTAGCCATAATATGGCCTTCGTTTGAAGAATAGTAATAATCGCTGTCCACTATTCCAATAGTGTTATTTAATTGAAGTCTGTTTTTAGTACCGAGTCCACTTCTTGGGAAAATAAACAACACCATGTTCTCTGGCATATAACATCTAATTCCAGTTGGAATTTTGATTTCTTTACCGGGTTCTAGTGTAAATGTAAATGGCGCTTTGAAATCATATCCAGCAGAACCTTTTGTAGCTCGTTGAGGAATTGAAAGTGATTCATAAGATGATTTAATAAATTCATCCTTGTATTCAGTGTCTATGATTTTTGACATAGCATCATAGAACTGTTCATAGCTTACTTTTTCAAATCTAGGATACATTTAAACGCTCCAATCGAATCATTTGTCAAAATATAATCTATCTATATTACCACAGTCTGAACAAGTAACAATTACACAATTTTCTTCAGCGTCATATTCTAACTCATACTTGTTTGAATCGCACATGTTACAATAAATGTCAATATCAAATGTGCCATTATCAAACTCCATTGTTTTCTCTCCTTTCGTGTGAAGTAAGGCTATTATACCACATTTTGAATCAAAAGTCAATACCCTATCTGTAAACAATATATGTACTAATTGTAAACAATTTATGAACGTAATAATATTTGTCTAGTATTTCTTGCTATGATTGTATTATAACATATATGAATTTATTTGTCAATACCCTATTTTTAAATTTATATATCTATATGCTTGTATGTAAATTTATAGATATATAGACTATCTATATAAATTTATATATCTTAACACTTGTATAGTTATATAAATCTATATAACTAAAAAATAAAATTAAATATTTTCTATATAAATTTATATATCTATAAACAAGTTATATAAATTTATATAACTTAACACCTGTATATATCTATAAATTTATAAATATAAAATAAAAATACTAACTTTTTATATAAATCTATATATCTATACGATTGTATATAAATTTATAGATATATACGCTTTTAACAAATTTATAGATATATAAATTTATATAGAAAAAGATTATTTTATTTTTTAATTATTATAAATTTATAGATATTAACACTTGTATAGATATATAAATTTATATAGCTAGATTATATATCTATAAATTTATATATTATAATATATTAATATAATTATATAATATATAGGGGGGGGGTGTTGACATTTGGATTCGGATGTGTTATAATACGTTCAGAGCAAGAGAGATACAGTGAATTATGAACAAATATTAACAAATTGTTCACTGAAAGTTCACAAATAGGGTGTTGACAAACGGAAAGAAGTGTGGTATAATAGTTTCACAGTCAAAACGCTTGACATATAAAAACGACTAAAACAAGGAGACGAATGAATGGCAGTAGAGTACATTGTTAATTCCGAAAAGCGGACTGTTGTTGCCATCCTAAAGGGCACAGAGCTTGATGCTCATAAAGCTATTGTCCGGCAGGTTGGAGAAGCAGATGAAAGTTTTTTCGGATTTAACAGCAATTGGACGACGCTGATTCCCGATTGTTTTGTGGGAAAAGCAAAGTGTGACCCTCGTGATGAATTTTCTATTGACGAGGGCAAGAAGATAGCGAAAGCACGTTGTATGGAAAAATACTATCGAGCAAAAGATTCAGCTATCAAACAGTGGTACAAGAACGCATGTGTAAAAATGAAACGTGTCGAAAGACTTGTAAAGGAGATTGATACCGCAAGATTATTCTCTCAAAGACGTAAGGAAGCAGAGGCGATTGAGAAATATAAGTCAGCAGTATCCGCGCTTGAAGAAGCGCAAGAGGAACTTAATAAGTTTTTGAGTAAGTAATTTATTTTATAGTACGAGGTAATAATAATGGCAGTAGGATTTAGTTTTCAAAAAGCAAAACGAGAGAAAATTTGGGTAAAAGTTCTTCTTAATGGCCCATCTGGTAGCGGCAAAACGTATACCGCTCTTAGGTTGGCAACTGGTATGGCGTCTAAGGTTGGCGGGACTGGTATAGCCGCTATCGACACGGAGAACGGACGTATTCGCTATTATGCTAACGAATTTGATTTCTTCGACTTACAGCTGACTGAACCGTATACTTCGGAATCTTATATTGAAGCGATTAGTGCGGCTGTTGACAATGGATTCAAAGTTCTTGTAATTGATAGCCTTAGCCATGAATGGAAATGGTTGAACGAAGTACACGATAAGATGCCGGGTTCGAGCTTCCAGAACTGGGCAAAGTTGAAACCGAGACACGCAAGGTTGATGGAAAAAATTCTTCAGTCTCCAATTCATATAGTGGCTACATCTCGCGGAAAAGACGACTATATTATGGAAGATAAAAACGGAAAACAGGTTCCAAAAAAGGTTGGAGTTGGTTCACAGCAGGAAAAAGATATTGAATACAACTATACCGCAACTTTTAACATTGACCAAGAAACGCATGTCGCTACTGTGGCAAAAGACAACACCCATATTTTTGAGGGAAGGTACGATGTTCTCAGTGAAAAAGATGGAGAAAAGCTGATTGATTGGGCCAATACTGGCGAGGGAGAAATGCCAAAAGAACCCGTAAAGGCACCAACTCCTGTTGAAACTCCAAAATCAGATATTGATTCAGCTATTAAAGAAATCAATTCAATCTTCGAGGACAAAATCGAGGCCGGTATAGATAAGAACATTTTGTATGATGTTGTTCTTAAATATCATGTTGGTAGAAATTTTATGTCAATAAAAGATATTGATGTAGCAAATAATATTATTAATGAACTGAAAGAGGTTAAATAATTTATGAGTCTGCAGATTAAAGATAGTTACGCAACGATTTTCGAGCCGGAAGTCCATGAAAAGTTTGTAGCCTGTAATTTGAGTACAGGCAGAAAACTTAAGGAAGTTGACGATTATGGGCGTCCTAAGTATGCCAATTCTTCTTGGAGAGCTACTTTTGTTGGAAACGCTCTTGCTGGTGCCAAAGCGTTGAAAGAAAAGGACAGAATTAAAATTGTTTCTGGTACTATCACGCACGAAAAAAGCGATAAGACTGATGCTAATGGTAATGCGAGATATTTCTATAACGTAACAGTATTCGATTTTGAAACAGTAGCAAGTGCTGGTGCGACGGCATCTAAACCATCTGAAAGCATCACAGATGAAGAAGATTTGCCGTACTAAGATGTATTGATAGTATATGGCCGAGAGGTTTAACAGCTTCTCGGCCTCCTTAAAAGGAGTGATTAAGTGATTCTACTTGAACAGGAAGTAAGACATGATATTATAGACGATATGGTTTGGTCGTTTTCAAGGCTAAATGGATTTTATACATGTAAAAGAGCGTGGTATTACACATATATAATGAAAAGGAGTGAACGAGAGAACTTTTTTTCACAGTATGGTACATTTGCTCATTCAGTATTTGAGAAGTATAACAAAGGAGAGCTAGAAATATATGAATTAGCAAGTTATTATAACGATAACTATTACGCGAATGTAACTGAGGAAGCGCCACCAAATAAATATGTTGACTTAAATGAATCATATTTCAATAAAGGATACGATTATTTTGTAAATATCAAAGATAATCCCGATGAAGAAATAATTGGGGCAGAAGTAAAATTTGAATTTACAATTGACGTTATGGATAAACCTAGAAAGTTTATTGGATTTATTGATAAGGTATCAAGAGACAAGAACGGATTTATAGTTACTGATTATAAATCTAAGGGGAAATTCAAAAACAAGGAAGAATTACACGATTATACAAGACAATTATACATCTATGCGATAGCATTAAAAGAAATGTATGGAGAGTATCCCTATAAACTTGTTTTTGAGCAATTCAAAGAGAATATAACACAAGAAATATGTTTCAACGAAAAAGATTTAGAGGAAACATATGATTGGATTAGAAATACAATAGAGCTTATATATAACGAAACAGAGTTTCCAAAAACACAAAACGACTTCTTTTGTTCGTATTTGTGTTCAGCAAGAGATACATGTGTCACTGATACAATTTGACATTTTTCAACCTTTGTGATATAATAAGGACGGATGAAGTATGATAAGCAGAGAGAAAATAGAACAAGCAAAGGAAGCGCTAGGGGTAGAAGCGTTCGATATAATAGTTGATGAAATGGGACTTGAAGATGTTGACAGAAAAAATCTTGTATGTAAGTCTCCATTCAAGAAAGAAAGAACAGCTTCCGCTCATTGGTTTAAAGAAGGAAATTGTTTAAAATGCTTCGCAACTGGATTAACTATGGATTTCATAGACTTTAGGATGAGATATCACAACGATTCATTTGTAGAAGCTGTAAAAGTCCTTTTTGATAGAGCGCATATGAAATACAACCCAAACGATTTCGATTTTGATGATAAAAATGGGTTTAAAGATTTTAAATTTTCTAAAGATGAAGCAAATAAAGATAGAACGATTGCTGAAAAATATTTAAAATCAAGAGGGATATCAGAAAGTACATTAGATTATTGTAATGTTAAACAAGACTCTTATGGTAATATTGCTTATCAGTTTTATGATATGGGCGGTAAGTTAATACAAACAAAATACAGAGTCTCTAAACCACAGAAAAATTCTGATAAATGCGCTAAGTGGTTTTGGCAAAAGGGTTCTGACACATGTGCGTTATTATATGGTGTAAATCGTCTAAATTATGAAACTCCACTTGTAATAGTAGAGGGGTTAAATGATAGGTTAGCTTGTATAGAGGCTGGGTATACAAATACAGTTTCTATACCGGGTGGAGCAGGAGATACAAACTGGATTGACTTTAACTTTGATGTTCTTGAGAAGTGTAAAGAAATAATATTATGGTTTGATGATGATGATGCCGGACAAGGTGCTGTCAAAGAATGCGCACAAAGGCTTGGTGTTTATCGCACAAAAATAGTCCCAAAAAATGATGTTGTAAAAGAAGAAATAAAATTATTTTTTGGTAAAAAAATAGATATAAATTCCGAAGATAACAAGGCTTACAAAAAAATTGATGCTAATAATGTTTTAATGGCATGTGGCCCATCGACAGTCATTGATATGATTGCCAGTGCTAAACTTGAGGATAACCCGCAAGTTAAACGTTTGATGGACGTTGAGGAAATACAGCTACAAGACATGCCAAGAATATCAAGTGGATTTTCCGCTATGGATAGAGTGTTTTCTGGAAGTTTTGAAAATTCACTTACGATATTAACGGGCAAATCTGGTAATGGTAAATCAAGTATTCTTAACACGATGTTTGTTGCCGCTCCATTAGAAGCAGGAGAAAAGGTATTCATATATAGTGGTGAAATACCAAGCGGTATTCTTCTCGGAAATGTGATTAAGCCATTGGCATCTAGTAGACATATAAAAGAGTTCGATAACAGTGAAGAAGGACGTCCAAATGGATATGCCGTCACGACAGATGCCGCTAAAGCAATTAAAGAGTTTTATAGAGATTCCGTGTATGTGTATAATGATAATAATGAATTTGATACAAACTCGAAATCAATCTTACAAGCAATGGAATATTCTTACAAACGATATGGTGTAAAGAACTTCATTGTTGACTCTCTCCTGACTGTTGATTGTTCGCAGGAATATGGCGATGATAAATACGAAAAGCAGAAGAATTTCGTAATAAATCTAAAAACATTTACAAATAATTTTCCCGTTAGAGTTGCTTTGGTTGCCCATAGCAGAAAACTTGCCGCTGGCGTAAAGGAAATTGGTGGCGACGATATTGCTGGTTCAAGTGATATCCTTAAATGTTGTAATAGAGCTTTCAGCGTTGAAATTCTATGGGACGACCCAGATGGGTATAATACATTAATAAGATGTATCAAAGACAGAGAAACAGGGCTTATTGATAAAGAAGTTAAACTGTATTTCGATAGAAAGAGTTATAGAGTGTATTCTGATTCCAAAGAACATGATTATGCTTATGAATGGGAACGAAAAAATAAAATTATATACTCAGAACAGGTTAGTAGAACATTGGTGAGCAATATAAAGTATCCAGATAAGACGGTAGAAGTGCTTGGAGAAGTTGAGAAAAAAATAATCTAAGGATATAATATATGAGTAATTTTGTTAATCTACATGTACATGACGACCACTCGTTATTAGATAGCTGTACAAAGTTCAGTGAGTATGTTGATTTGGCAATAAAATATGAGCAAAAAGCAATAGCTTGTACTAATCATGGCAGAATAATAAACTGGACTGATAAGAAAAGACTTTGTGATTCTTTAGGGATAAAATATATACATGGATGTGAAGTGTATTTAACCGCAAAAGAATCATTTGAAGTAGATGGTGTTCATAAAAAGGTAAAAGACAATTATCATACTATATTGTTGGCAAAGAATAATAACGGAATAAAAGAGCTTAATAGCCTTGTTTCAATTTCTAGTACAGAATCTCATATGTACTATAAGCCTAGAATTACATTTGACGAATTTCTAGGAATGTCAAATAACATTATATCCTTATCTGCGTGTCTTGCTGGTGTGTTATCAAGAATAGATAAAGATATCGAATATCTGTCTGAGTTTGACGATGAATTGTCTAAACAAAGGCTCTCCGTTTTGATAAATTATAGAGAGCCTTTGTTTGAAAAGTATGATTATTATGAGATACAGCCACATAATATAGACGAACAACTTAGACTTAATTATATGTTATTAAGTGAAGCGAGTAAGCATAATAAAAAACTTGTTGCCACGAATGACGTACATAGCTCAACGGTATATAAACAAGAATGTAGAAAAATATTAATGGATAGCAAAAAGATAAACTTTGGTGACGATGGAGAGTATGATTTCGATTTGACGTTCAAATCATACGATGAAATGAAAGAATTACTAAAGCATCAAGGGGTTCTAAGTGATGAAATAATAGAAAATTCATTATTATCAACTGTTGAAATAGCGGATAGTATAGATAATTATGAGCTTGACACCTCAATAAAATATCCTAAAATCAGCGATAATGATGAAGAATTGTTTATAAATAAAGTAAAAGAAAAACTTGATGAAAAAATAAAACTTGGTATAATAAAGTCAGAGGAAATAGAGAAGTGTCGTAAAAATCTTAATGAAGAATATAAGGTGTTCAAAAAGGTAAATATGATAACATTTATGTTATCTATGTCTGACTTAATATGTTGGTGTAGAGAGCAGGGAATACCAATCGGCCCTGCTCGTGGTAGCGTAGGTGGTTCTACAACAGCATATATACTTGATATTATTGACTTAAATCCATTGAGATGGAATACTATATTCTCAAGATTTTGTAACGAATTTCGTGTTGAAATTGGCGATATAGACGTTGACATACCAGGAGAATATAGAGATAAAGTATTTGAACACTGTATTGAGACGTTTGGAAAAGATAAAACAGCTTTTGTTCTTGCTCTAGGGACAGTAGTGGATAAAGGCACAATAGACGAAATTGGTAGAGCACTAAAATATCCGCTCGATGAAGTTAAGGTAATAAAGAAAGAATATGTAGAAAATCCAGAAAAGGCTCAAAAGAAATATCCTGAGATATTCAAGTATTTTGATGGCATAATCAACACTTGTGTTTCACAGTCTAGACACCCAGCAGGAATTGTTATTTCTCCGATAACGCTTGATGATAATTATGGAACATTAGTAGATTCCGATGGTAATAGAGTGTTACAGCTAGATATGGAAGCTGTACATGAGGTTGGATTAGCTAAGTATGATTTGCTTGGACTTAGAACGATTCATACACTTTATAAGGCGTATCAATTAATAGGTAAAGAATACCCTAGAGCGCATGAAATAGATTGGGACGACCAAAAGGTATGGGCGGATATGTTGCGTTCGCCATTTGGCATATTCCAAATGGAATCTCCATTCGCATTTCAGATGATAAATGAGTTCAAGCCAAAGAATATATTTGATATGTCTCTCGTTACGGCAATGATTAGGCCAAGCGGTGCTTCATATAGAGACAGACTAATAAAAAGAGAGTTTAACAAAAACCCATCAGAAGAAATTGACGAACTTCTTAAGAATAACTACGGTTTCTTGGTATATCAAGAAGATGTTATAGCGTTTCTACAAAATATATGCGGATTAAGTGGCGGCGAAGCTGATAATATAAGACGAGCAATTGGCAGAAAAGATATAGACAGACTTGAAAAGGCTATGCCTAGTATTCTTGAAGGGTATTGTAAAAACTCAAAAAAACCAAGAGAAGTTGCTGAAGAAGAAGCCAAGGCTTTCTTAAAAGTTATTGAAGATGCAAGCTCCTACATGTTTGGATAAACGATTTGTCCAAGTAAAACCATGCTAATACGGTCAACTAAGTCGAAAGGCTAAAGTGGTAAGAGAACCTAAGTCCCATTGGGATATGGCAATACCGTGCTAAATCCAAAACAAAATAAAGGTAATACATAATATCACGAAGAAATGAAAGATTGTATCACTTATATCACGGAATAAAACAACGTTGTTATAATAAAAATAACAAAAAATACTATCTGTATGGCGGAAACAATATAAAAATGTGTGATGAATGGCTTGACAATTATGACAGTTTCAAGGAGTGGTCATACGCACATGGTTATAACGAAGAATTGAAAGGAATAAGTATAGATAGAATAAACAGTGATGGCGACTATGAACCTAATAATTGCCAATGGATAAGTTTGAGTGAGAACTCAGCTAAGGCAAATTATGGAAGAAAGAAGTTCAACGGACATAGGGAAGGTACAGTTTACGCAGAAAATACTAAAAGCGGAGAAATATTTGTTGTAGATAATATAACTAGATTCGCAAAGAGTATTGGTGTATCGCCATCTACTATTTGTCATAAGATAAATGGCAGAACTAAAAATCCATTTTTTAATGAATGGAAATTTTACAGAAAGTGATTTTGTTTTGGTAAATGCGTAGAGACTATCGAAAGTGTAATTTATACAGAAATGTATAAATGAGTAAACGAGTAGAGTAGGGTGAACCCCGAAAGACATGGGCCTAATATTGTGGTAAAAGTAATGTTAGGTATAATATAGTCCGGGCCATTAGAAATAGTGGAATAACCGACAACCATTCAATAGCATATTGTATGTTGGGCTATATGTGCGCGTATCTTAGGTATTATTATCCAATAGAGTTCTTAACGGCTTCATTTAATACAATAGAAAGCGAAAAAGATATATCTGAATGTACTCAACTGGCGAAACAAATGAGAGTATCAATATATCCTGCTAAATTTAGATATTCTCGCTCTGATTATTATATGGACAAAGATAATAACGCCATATATAAAGGAATAGCCTCTATCAAATATCTTAGCCCAGATACAGCAGAATATCTGTTTAGTCTAAGAAACGAAAAGTATGATGGGTTCATAGATTTATTGGCTTCGCTTGATAGCAAGTATATAAACTCTAGACAAATAGAAATTCTTATCAAACTTGATTTCTTCAAAGAATTTGGAAATTCCAGATATTTATTAAATGTATATAGATTCTATGAGCAATTTGGAAAATCAAAAATGATTGGTAAAGACAAGTTCGATGGTGCCGACGTATTTGAGGGGATATTCAAAAGACACAGCCGTGAAACAGCTAAAAAGTATGTTGACTTAGATATGAAAGCAATACTAAAAGAAGTTGAAGAATATCTACAAGTTATACACAACAGCGACTTCTCTATCATTGAAAAAATCGTGTGGCAACAAGAATATGTTGGATATATCGACTTCAGAACGAATGAAGAAGCCGATAGAACTAAACTATTGCTCTTAGATGTTAGGCAATTGAACAGCAAAAAGACTGGTAAAGTGTGGGCATATTCATTTGAGACACTATCTATTGGGACTGGAAAGAAAGCAGAAATTCTTGTTTATCCGAATGTTTATGAATCTTGTCGTGTTGTACGCAACAATGTTATAAAAGTAAACCCACGTTCGCTGTCTGTAAAGGAATATAATGGCAGAAAAAGTTGGTATCTCAATAAATATGAACAAATAATCATGTAATCGTTGAATATGTCTCCTACTTGACAAATTCTTTGTTCTGTGGTATAATAGTAGCAAGGTGAGAGCGGGAGACATATATGTATAGTAATGACCAACTCTGTTTCAGTTGCGCTAAAGCGTGTGGAAACTGCTCTTGGAGTTCACAACTTATTCCAGTCGATGGATGGATGGCTGAAAATACAGTTTTACCAAACGGAATTGAAAGTTTTGCCATCTCTAAGTGTCCAGAATACGAATTTGATGGATTATGTACTAGATGTATACATTTCGACGACAAATTCACAAACCCAAAGATGTGGTATATGGTTTGTAAAAGGAACGTTAAAGGGAATGGTAACGGAGACTGTATGGGTTATAGAAATAAGTATACAACTCTAAAAGATTGATTTTAAGGACGATGTAAAAATGCAGTATATGGGCGGTAAGCAATTGATAAGTACCCGAATTTCTGAAGTAATTAATCACGAAATTAGCAGAATTAGGGGGGGGGCGACATTCGTCAGCTTATTTTGTGGAGCATGTTCAATTGAGAGCAAAATAAAAGCAGATACAAAGATATTAAATGATAAACATGAGTATCTTATAGAAATGTTTAAAGCGCTACAAAATGGTTATGAATTGCCTGACGAGATTACAAAAGAACAATACGAATACATTAGAAACAACTTAGACGAAGATAAGGCACTGTCTGGTTTCGTTGGATTTGCTTGCTCTTTCGGAGGAAAGTGGTTTGGCGGATACGCACGAGACGATAAGAGGGGCAGAAACTATACGCAAACAGGAAAGCGTGGACTTATAAAAAAGATGGCTGGTTTACAAAACGCCACATTTATAAGTATGGATTATAAGGATGTTATTATCCCAAACGGGAGCGTAGTATATGCCGACCCACCGTATGCCAATACGACAGCATATGGGAGCGAGTTCAAGATTGATTACGATGATTTTTGGGATTACATGAGAGAAATCAGTAAAAATAACATCGTATTTATTAGCGAAGAACACGCGCCAGATGATTTTGAGTGTGTATGGCAAAAAGAAGTTGTTAGAACCCTAGATAAAAACTTACAAAATCGCCCCAAAAAGATAGAAAAGTTATTTAAATATAGGAACGCCTGAATATATGAGGTAGTTATGACAAAATATTTTGTTACTGGCGACTGTCATGGGCAGTATGAAAAAATAAAGTTTTTCATTTCACAGCAAAATCCAGATGATGAACTTTATATATTTATACTTGGAGATGTTGGTTTGAACTGGCATCTAAAGTATGGATTAGACGACGAGAAAAAGAGATATCTTTCAAAGCTCAACGCTAAAATTATATGTTTGCGTGGAAACCATGACGCAAACCATGAGAATCTTACAGATATATACTCCGTTGAAAAGATGTGGGGCGGAGATGTATACCGTGAGAAAAAATATTCAAACATTTTCTTTGTCAAAGACGGAGAGATATATACAATCAATGACAAAAAGATATTCTGTTGTGGTGGAGCGTATTCAGTAGACAAATTCTATCGTTTGAGACATCGTTATATATGGTTCGAGGACGAACAGCCTACGGATAGCAATAAGAAAAATGCGTATCGTAATCTACAAAACAATGATTATAAAGTAGATATTGTTTTAACGCATACATGCCCATATTTTGCTATACCAGAATATACATTTCTTCCCGGAATCGACCAAAACACGGTAGATAAATCGACAGAAATATGGTTTGAATCATTATGTGACGATGGGCTTCAATTCAAAAAGTGGTATTGTGGGCATTATCATATTGATGAAGAATATAGAGGTATAGAGTTTTTATATCATTGCTTCTTGCCTCTTGATATTTAGGTGATAAGATTATGTTGTTAGTTTGTTTTGGTATATGTTTCGCGTTGTTTGCTTATGTCGCTTTCAAGTTTTTCGATATTATAACGGATTATAAACACTAAATAATTTCGTGTCCCTAGTTGACACACTATATGGTTTGTGTTATAATATATATATAATACATTATTATATAGGGGGCGCGTCTGATATGAAAATCGTAGAAAAGAAAATGAATTTGTTTGATACACCTAATCGTTTTATGCTTGCTCACTGTGTAAGTGCTGATTTTACTCTTGATGCTGGCATAGCAAAAGAGTTTGAACGTCGGTATCATATCAAGTCGCGCCTCGATGGTTCTAAAACAGAAATTCCTGCTTGTATGTCGCTTGCGTTAGAAGATAAGAGAATCATTCACAACATTGTAACTAAGAAAAGATATTTTGAGAAACCAACATATATGACTCTCAATGGTGGAATAGAGTTTCTCAAACAAAACTTAGATGTGTTCGACCCAGAATGTTTGTTGCCATTGGCAATCCCAAAGATTGGGTGTGGGCTAGACAAACTGGAATGGGATAAAGTTAGAATAATTCTTGAGGAGAACTTCAAGGATACTAATAGAAATATATTGGTTTGTTATTTATGAAATATTTTCTTATGGCATTTTCTGGTATACTTATGTTTGGTTGTACCCTTGTTGGACTAGACAGATATCCAGAAATTTCTCTTGTTATACTGCTAATATATGCCATTGGCTCTGTTTTATACTTTTTAAAAGATAGGAGTGGTTGAGTGGTAACAGAATTTGAGTTGGACGACTATTTTCAGAAAATTGAACAACTGAACACCAATTCAGAGGAAAAATTGGATGAAAATGAACTGGTGAAAATTAAGGTGTTTTTAAAGGCACTTTTTGCGAAAAATCAGCCCGAAAAGCCCAAAAAATGCGCGTTTTTGCCCCAAAAATGGCAAAAATGTCCTAGTTGTGAACACATCATAAAAGTCCAATTTTATTGTCCTTTTTGTGGCCAAAGAGTGCGCGAAAGGCACTTTGAAACGATTTCTGAGCAGTTGACGTTCGGGCCGGTAGATGGATGGGGTGTAAGTTCGTGAACTTTATAGAAACGACAGGGTTCATTGAATATCAGTCAAGATGCGATTGGAAGTACGGAAAGTTTCCATCTTCATACAACGGATGCGGGTGGATTGCTTTTTACAACTTAACGCGACTGATTTTCAATGACAAGGATTTTGTAAAAGTAGCATCTGAAACTTTAAACTCGTTTGAGAAAACGGTTGACCTTAAAGGTATCCTTGGTACTTCCGTTTTTGACATGTTGCGTCATTTAAAGGAGAAGTATAACTCTAAATATGTGGACTGTAAAATGAGAGTTATGCGCAGATATCGCTCGGCAAATATTCCAAGGTTCGGAATCATTTATTATTTTACTGGACATTCATTCCATTATGTTATGTTTGAAAACAACGGGTTTAATTTTGTTTTCCATAACGTAGAGAGCAAGGTTGAGACTCGCTCTATGGACGAGTTTGAAAAGAAATATATCAAGTGTCCATTTTACATTATGTTTGAATTAAATGAGGTATAATATGACAAAGTATAAAGTTCGTGTAGACACAAAAAGCGATATCACAGGAATCATGGGAGTCATTGATAAATCTGACGGAGATGTATTTCTACTGAATCAAGCAAATGAAGATGGAACAGAGTTCCGTGTGAACGCAAAGAGTCTGCTTGGTTTTACTCTAGCATTGTGCGAGTGGCCAGAGAAATGGATTAAGTGTGACCCGTCTTTGTATGAGCCGCTGAAAGACTTTATCATTGATTGATGAAAATTGAAGATGTAAAACTTCCTCGTGGTGAACGTGCTGTACTAACCTACCATATTGGTGGGGAAGTACAGTATGTCATAGCTACCCACATACTTGACACAACTTGGTATTGGCGGTATAATATAGTAGATGGGAAGCTCGTAAAAGATAAAGGTAAAAGTAGAAATCCGAAAGATTTAGAAGGGTGAGCTAATGGAATCTATACTAATATTTTTTGCTGTGTTATTTATTATAGCACTTGTATTGGCATTTTATTTTGGTGTATCGGCGTTTTTCTCTTGGCTCATATGCCTTGCTTGGAACGCCTTCTTTGTACCTGCATTTTCTCCACTTCCGTTTTGGGGAGTAACAATTATACTTTTTATTTTTGAAATTTTTATAGTGCTTATGAGGCGCGAAAGGGACTGAAGTGTATGTATCGTTTTGTAGTTGAAATTGAAGAAGATATTGACATGGATGATGTTTTGGACAACATCGAAGAAGCACTTGAAGCGTCTGGCGTAGAGACATACACGGTAACTGGTGGAGACGTTGGTTGATGTTGGAAACAGTTGGCAAGAATTTTTTGATTCTGAAACCGAGAAAGAGTATTATCAGAATCTTAGAAGATTTTTGTCACAGGAGTACAAAACACAAACAATATATCCACCGCCAGAGGAAATATTTAATGCTTTTAAGATAACACCTTTTGAGAAAATAAAGGTTGTTGTCTTGGGGCAAGACCCTTACCACACGCCAAATACCGCAATGGGTTTGGCGTTTTCTGTGAAACCGCATTGCGTAATACCGCCATCTTTGCGGAATATTTATCAAGAAATTGATAATGAATATGGTGAACATTGTCTAAAGAACGGTGATTTAACACCGTGGGCGCAACAAGGTGTTTTTCTGCTCAATACTACTTTAACGGTAAGACAGGGGAAACCAGCTTCTCACTTTGGTAGAGGTTGGGAAAGATTCACAAATGAAGTGATTTCACTTTTAAATGCTGATAACTCTCCAAAAGTGTTTATGTTATGGGGAAAAAATGCGAAAGATAAGCACAATCTTATAACAAATGAGCGTCATTTTGTGCTTGAAGCGGCGCATCCAAGCCCATTTTCAGCATATAATGGATTCTTTGGATGTAATCATTTTAGGCTAGCAAATCAGTTTTTGCGAGATAACGATATAGACGAGGTAGTTTGGTAATGGATTTTAGCAATACAGATGTTTGGGGTTTTGAACACGCAATTCGTGGAATGAGAAATCCTCTTGAATCACACGTTAAAAGCGATAGCTGGCTCGACACAGACGGAAAAGTTGTTGTTGGGGCCAACGATTTGGATTTGATGAAGCGTCTTATTCGCGGAGGTTCTGAACATAGAAAATTTATGCGTCAAATTATGGTAAGTGTTGACATAATCGCACCTTTGTATTGGTGGAAGGAATTTGATACCTACAAAATAGGCACAACAGCCAACAGCACTAGCACCATGCATCGCATTATGTCAAAACCAATCACCTTGTCATGTTTTGAATTTGACGATTATAACAATTATTTGGAACTTAGCACCACAAATATCACGCACGGTGGGGAATCGTCGTTCACTATAAATGATGCTTGGACGGATATTTTAAGTGTCTGTAATATGTTAAGGGACAAATATCTTGAAACTAAAGACAAGCGGTATTGGAAAGAATTGATTCGTATTCTTCCAGAATCGTGGATTCAACGTCGTACTGTAACTATGAATTATGAGAATCTTTATTCAATTGTGCGCCAGCGGAAAGGCCACAAGTTAGTTGAATGGGAAAGATTCATCAATTGGGTAAAAATTCTGCCATATGCCAATGATTTGGTGTTTTTAGACTATACATAAAATAACGGTTTTATTTGACAATTCACTGTTTGTTGTGTTATAATATATACAGTGGAAAACGAAAGTGTCTAACAAAAATCACACGCCTGTTGGATTGTGTTACACAAAATTTCTTGTTTTTACTATGAATTTCATCATCAAAAATAAGTGGCAAAATTTGACGTAAAAATGGTTCTAAACAGGCAATATTTACACAAAAACGGCTCGAAAACATCGTTTTTTACACAAAAATAGCACGAAAACAAGTGTGTGATTTTGGACACAATTATTACAATTTGGTTACAATATTTTTGGGGTGTGATTACTAAATTTTCTTGTTTGGTGTATCTATTTCCTACTGAGTTGGTAGGAATACCAGAATATGGTAAAAGTGATGTTTTTATCACTTGATAAAATCCGCATTTTATTGTAAAATATGAGTATAAATCGTGGGCGGTAACTCTGCCCACATTTTGTTCCCGTGATGGAATTGGCAGACATATGCGGCTAAGAACCGTAGTTTTGTGGGTTCAAATCCCACCGGGAACACCACCTTGTAAATATTCGTAAGCTGAGGGTGTGAACAATGGGCAAAAAATATGGGATGTTCGACATTGATAAAAAATACAATGGATTTTCATGCGATTATAGTGAGCAGACGGGCAGGTTATTGGCTGAAATTTTTGATGGATATATCAAAGATGGATACAAAATCTGTGTTGATATGGATGGTGAGACAGTAGACATACGTCAATATCATGGACATTTCGGGAATAATTTTGAATCCGCTTTTGCTAAAGACGAAGATGGTGAAGATGGATTTGAATGGTGTTTATATGATTTTCAAATTATTAGCACAAAACCGTTCGTTTTCATAGCTGATAGAATGAAGTTTATACCATATTTGGAGAGAAAAAGATGAATCTAGTAGTAGGACACAGATATTCTTTTGACCACATCGTAAGAGAATATTGTAAGGCAAATAAGATGGCAATGTCTGATTTGCGTTTTGAGTCTTTCTATAAAGATACATGTTACCCAGAATTTGACGCGAAACCATACGGTTCAATAATAAACGGCAAACAATGCTTTTCAAAAATAACTTCTAGATACGACCGTAGAGGCTTTTGGGCCATCGGCCATCCAAGTCTTATAAGTTTAGAACCTCTTACCATCGGACAAGATGGTATAACCTTTGCTGGTTACTTTGTAAAACGTCATAGCAGAATTAAAAATGCGCCAAAATAATGGCGCAAACTTGTGCCAATAGCATAATCGGATGATGCAACTGCCTTCTAAGCAGTAGAGTGGGGGTTCGAGTCCCTCTTGGCACGCCATTTATGCGGGTGTGGTGAAATTGGCAGACACAAGAGGTTTAAGCCCTCTTGATGGAAACGTCGTGCGGGTTCAAATCCCGCCACCCGCACCATTTTATGGAGGGATTTATATGTCGGTATTATTTCGTGGTAGAAAAGACGAATATTATGGTTCAGAGTTTGCTGATTTAATAGAAAAGTACAATGATATAAACAAAATCCTTTTGGATGATGTTGACAAGAAAAATTATGGAGAGTATAATTGCCGTTTGGATAAAGATGGAAGCAGATTTGTAGTCATAAAGCCAATAGATAAAAGAACCAGTATGCCTATATGGTATCTCCATACTGTTTATGTAAAGAGTAAAGAACCCTTGACGATTTCATGTGACGGACGTGCTTTTGTGATGTACACCGCTCCGTCAAAATCAAAGGGAATTTGACAAAGCTGATACATTGTGGTATAATATAGGCATGCATCAGTAGCTCAATTGGTAGGGCACCTGCCCTCCAAGCAGGATATTGCGGGTTCAAGTCCCGTCTGATGCTCCACACTCAACGTAGCACAGCCGTAAAGCATTTGGGGTAGATGCCATCGTCGAACGAGGTTCGAGTCCTCGTGGGGTTGTGTGGTTGTTGAGTAAAGACGAAAAATATGTTCTAATATTAGGCTTGGTCTTATTCTAAGCCTATTTCTGTTTCGTTGTGTAAAAACGAGGAGGGCAAATATAACAAAACAAATAGGACGGTAATGCGATGAAAGAATTTATTTGCCCTGTATGTGGGTATCATACCCAAGGAACCGAAAGAAATGAAGAAGTTTTAAATGTTATGAATCTCATTGGAGCAGTTGCTGGTGGCCCAGAGTATAAAGCATACTGCGAAAACTGTGGTAACACCTTCCCTATTGTAGACGACATCTATGAGATTGTAGAAATCACAAATGTAGACGGTACAGCAAAAACAGATGAAAGAGCATTGGCAAGAATTGGACGTAAAGTAATTATCGGTGAGCTGGAAGTTGGAAAACGAGCTGTTTTGCCATATGTGCCAGAATATACTAGGTTTTTACATACGTCTACTGTTACTGAAATTGTTTCAACGGCTGATGGATGGTATATCATTGTTACAACACTGAATAGTGTGTATAAATTGAAGTGTGTTGAGACAGTCAAAAATGTTTGACAAGTTCTTGGTTTTGTGATATAATAGATTCATCAAGTCAAGGACGGTAAACATGTATGAATGAACGATTCCTCGATTGTCTGGTAAATGGAGATTGTTTCAAAGTTTTGCCAGACATTGAGGATTGTAGCATTGATTTGATTCTTACTGACCCGCCTTACAATACAACAAATTGTGAGTGGGAGTGCGAAATTGATATTGATGGTTTATTCACACATTACAAAAGGATTATAAAAGATAATGGCACAATAGTCATGTTTGGGAATAATCCTTTCTCAGCAAATGTGATTGTGAAAAACCAAGATATTTATAGGTATAGTTGCGTTTGGGTAAAGCCGAACGCAACATCACCTAACTTAGCTAAAACTCAACCTATGCGTAGGTATGAGGACATCATGGTCTTTTATAAGAAGAAGAACATCTACAATCCCGTAATGTCTGAGGGTAAACCATACGTTTGGAAAAGCAAGCGTAGTGGCGGAGAAGCTACACAAATAGCTTACAAACAGGACAAAGAAATCATAAACACAGGGCAACGCTATCCCACAAATGTGTTTGAGTTTAAACAAGAGAGAGGACTTCATCCAACACAGAAACCAGTGGCATTATTTGAGTATATAATTAAGTTGTACACAAATCCAGAAATGGTTGTATTAGATACATTTATGGGGAGTGGTACAACACCAGTAGCTTGTCTAAATACTAATAGGCATTTTATTGGCATTGAGATGGATAATACTATTTATTCTATCGCTGATAATCGTGTAGCTGAACATGCGAAATTGTTTGACACGGTAGAGTAGATTGTGTTATAATATATGTGGTGAGAAACTTATTGGAGGTCAAAAAATGGATTTAAGACTCGTAGGAGAATGGGACGGTACACCGGAAAAATATGACCGATTCTCTGAAAAACTCTTAGAGCCAGTGTGTCGTGAGTTCTTCAAGGACGATACGTTGGTTGTGCTTTACAACCATCATCTTCCTGAGATGGAAGTCACGGACGAAACGCTCGAAGTGTGTTTCAGGGATTTTATTTCGGCCAATGTGGATGAAAACAGAAACAAGGTGTTTATCGTCAACTGGGGTTGGCATCATAGGAACGATGGTGGTGCTAACATCCGTCCTTACATGGACTCGTTGCGTCTGTGTAACAGTGATGCTGTTTCATTCTCTGGAAAGGATTTGAAACCCAACGAGTATGCGTTCAAGAATAAGAACGGTGTTACGTTGGCAACATGGAGAATCACAGACAAGGGTTATTCAGTTCTGTATTTTCTGTGGGATGCTTTCCATGTAACTTCAGATTCAGCTGTTTCTGAATGGAAAAAGGAAATTCTTCCGTTCGCCATCAACCAGTTCGCGGCAGGAGTTTTTCTCGAAAAGTATGGTGAAATGGTGTTAGAGGGCAAACAGGATAAACGTCTTGTTGGTAGAACGTTCACTTCGATTGCTGACAAGGCGCGACAGGTTGTTGGAAAAGATGGAGAAAAAGCAGTCATTGAGGAAATGATTGACAAAGCTCCTGTAAAAGAAATTACGTTGTTCTTGAATCAGGTTGCCAACTGTAAGAACACTCAAAACGCACGGCGTAGCAGTAAGGCAATCTTTGTGACAAAAGAGCAGGTAAGAAAGTGGCTTCTGCCTTGGGCAGAAAAGAAGTGGCCGTATTATGTTATGTTCGGCCATAAGTTCTCAATTTCTCACGATATACACATCGCTCTGCGTCCCGATAAGGATGAAGTTCTTATCAAATCTATGCTTGGTGACTTTAAGCGCAAATTCATCAAGTATGCTCCGATTCTCGACATGTTCAGCACGCAAGAGTTTTTGAGCAATACTGTCCGTTCACACGACCAACTGACAAAGTATAGGCCGGTAAAGAGCGGAGAGAAACTATCTAGGTATCTTTCCAGTTTCTTCGATGATAAAGAGTTTGATGTTGAACTTTCAAAGTTCATTCAGAACAAAGAGGTTCATTCCGTCGCTCATATCAGCATCAACCCAATGGACTTTATGACAGCCAGTGTAACAAAACACGATTGGCGTTCTTGTCATGCTCTGCATGATGGAGAATACGCTCTTGGCAGTCTGAGTTATATGTTCGACGAGGGAAGTTTGATTGCGTTCATGGCGTCTGACCGTGAATACACATACGACCTCGATGGTAAGGGTAAACCGTTCGCTTGGAATAGTAAATCTTGGCGTCAGATGGTGTATGGTTCTATCAAGGACAATATGTTTATCTTTAGCCGAGAATATCCTCAGCACTATCAGAACGACGCAATTACAACAGAGGTTCGCACGATGCTTGAGCATACTATTGCTGAGTTCTGTGATATTCCGAGCGTTTGGGTGAAAAAGAACAACGGCGCAAAGAACAGCATGGGAACTATCTATACGAATGCGAAAAACGCGAAGCATTACGATGATATCCCGAGCAATCAGACGGTTCTGATTCGTCATAAGATGAATATGGATATTTCTGGGCCTATCGTAATTGGCTCCTGCCCAGCATGTCCGATTTCTGGAAAGCTCCTTACAAATTCCAATAGAGTCGTTTTCGATTCTTCGGTTTTGTAAGACTTAGATAGGAGTTCAATATGAAAATTTTATCTGGCGCAAGCCACCCAGCAGTTTATGTAGACGATACCGTTTTCGATAAGTTGTCGAAATATGCTTTGGCACTTACACAGAGAGCAACTATCATTTGTGATTGTATCGTAGATGATGTTGCGGGCACAGTCCAAGTTATCGAGGCAAATCTTGTCGAACAGACAGTGGATTATCTCAAAAATTCCTCGAAGTATGAGGAAATCAACCAGTATATCGGATACCGTGAGGATAAAAACTACGGTACGATATTTGCTCAATGTATGATTCGCAATACATTGGGCGCGACACATGATGCTTTCGAAGAAAAGGACTTTACATACTTTGAAAAGTTGTGTGAAGTTACAGACTGGTTGTTAGTTGGTGAAATCACAAAACCGTCTGATGGAAGCGAAGCGTCGTTGCATCTTTGGTACATGGATTTGGAAAACAGAATCGCATATGGGTATTCTGACCCCGGCATAAAATCCGTAGACGGATTTGACGGGCAATGGAAACGTAGTTCTTATGGTTATTACGACCAGAAAGAAATTGAGTCTGAGGTTAAACGATTTTGTAAAACCAAAACATCGACATACGGCGGCACGACGTACTACGGTACAAGTGGTTATTCGTCGCATAGTTATTCGACTCCGGCAACTCCTCCGGCCAAAAGCAAGCTCAACAAAGACGACCCCGACATTTCCAAAATCGTTTAAGAGAGGGAAATGATATGGGTAAGAAGAATTTTGAAGCATATTATGGCCCCGAAAAGGAAATTTTGAGCATGAAAATGGCGGCTTTTCTGCTCTTGAACGGGTGTAAGCTGAACCATACTCGAAAAGACCTCGTAAAGCCACATCGTTTCATTTACTTCTTCGCCAAAACTCCACAACTTGATATGCTTATGAGCAAATACACCGAATATCGAGACGCACTCGGTGAAATTAAGAACGATACTTTCGAGAAGTATATTCGTGGCGTTGACTTTGGCGCAGGAGAAATGGCCGTAGGAGATAAAGGAGAGCAAAAATGAAAGGTTTTAACTTCGATGGGTATAGGCTCATTGTAGAATGTCGTGAAAGCGACCTCGTTGAATATCTTGGACGTCAGATTCCAAAGATTTATGGCGAAGATAATTGTACTGTAACACAGGACTATATTTTCGCAAAAGGCACAATTCCAGTTATTCTGTGTGCCCATATGGACACAGTATTCAACAAACCGCCCGAAACTGTTCTGTATGACCCAAAGCAGGAGCTTATTTGGTCGCCAGAGGGTATCGGTGGGGATGATAGGAATGGTATTTATACTATTCTGAAAATCATTTCTGGACGTGAGAAAGATAAACTTCCGTCTGTGTTGTTTACGACACAGGAAGAAAAAGGCTGTATCGGCGCAAGAAGAGCGGCGAAACCTTTGAAAGCAAAGGTTGGAGAAATCAATTTCGCAATCCAAATCGACAGACAGGGTTCTACTGATGCGGTTTTCTATCAGTGTAAGAACCGTGAGTTCATCGACTATATTTGTTCGTTTGGATATAAAGAAACTCCGGGTTCTCGGACAGATATTTGCGAAATTTGTCCAGAATGGGACATTGCTGGCGTGAATTTCTCTTGTGGATATATCCATAATCACACCGAAAAAGAGATTGTAAACGTCAAAGACATGTTCCAGACAATCAACATGATTGAAAAAATTCTGGACGACGAGGGTAATAAGAAACATTTCCCTTTCGTGGTAAAATCTGCCACAAAAACAAAAGAAGAAAAGGGCGTCGGCGCAAAAAGTAACGTGTCGAAGCTCCTCACAGACGATGAAGATTTGGACTCGTTTCCCAGCGGTACGTTTCCTGATACTCCTAATACGGATGATGCTCTGCTGATTGCCATGTTTGGAGATAAAAAATAACATCGTTTTTATTTAAATACCGTAGGAACTACGGGAATTAACGCCTATGGAGATTAAGTAAGACTTAGAAATAATCAGAGTCGATGAAGTAGGAATCCACGAAGTCTTTAGATTCGTGGTAGTTCACTTGACAAGTTTCCCGACATTATGGTATAATATATGTAGTGGATGGGGAAACACAAATTAGTGTCCGTTATATTCACATAAATTTTATTAAACAAGGAGACAAACATTTATGGCAAAGACGATTAAGACGAACAACGACCTCAAGGTGGCTATGATTCTGACCGTCAAGAACGGCGACAAGTATGTTGTCGTGGCAGACGATAACGGCCATCACGACGTTATCAATCTTATGAACGGCAAGTCCAACGGCATCGAAGTTGGTACGGACAAGATTGCCGTGTGCGGCGGCACCAAGGGTAGCCGTGACGTTGTAAAGATTGAGGAGTTTGAGGCTGTTCCCACCCGTAACCGCCTGTCCGAAGCTCTCAAGTACATGACGGGACGTTGCTTCACCGAGTGTCTTTCTACGGTTTGGACGGCAGAGGACCCGCGTCTGACTGCCGCAAAGGCAAAGGCCGCAGAAGCTGAAAAAGCTCTGGCGGCGGCACGCGCAGAAATCGCACGTTATAGCTAATCGAAGCTATAACCGAATCACAAGCTGGGGCGGAGATTCCGCCCCAGCTTCAATTTTTGATAATAACAAAAGGAGGCGTTCTTATGAACCTCATACTGTTTAGCAGTTTCTTTGAGGATAAAAAAGTACATGATTTCATCTTGGAAAAGTCTAAAAATCGTGACCCTAAAATTTGTGTAATTCCATCATTTACAAATTTTTATGGTGTCACATCCACAGGAGAATATCGCGCTCTTGTGAAAATGGGATTCAATCACGAAAACATGTCTATGTTTGACGTTGGCTATTTATGGGATGAAACAAAAGTCGATTCACTGATGAACAACGATGTTATCATCCTTGGTGGTGGCAATACATTCCTTTTTCAGTGGCTGTTGCGCACACATGGTATGCTTAATATATTGAATAAATTTGCGTCTAATGGTGGTATTCTTATCGGTGAAAGTGCTGGCAGTATTATGATGTCTAAAACCGTTGAAATTGCGCGGTTTGCTGACCAAGACATCGTAGGCTCTAGCAATACCGATGGAATCGGGCTTGTAAATTTTAATATGAAGCCGCATTTTGGTTCATGGATTAAGAATCTAGGAGATTTTGTCGATTGGAGTCGCATGCATGACGGGGATTTATATTGCCTGTTTGATGGTGGATATATTATCGTTGACGATGGAGCAACAACGCCATATGGTGATTATATTCGATTTAATAACGGTAAAGTAAAAGACTTTTGTCTGAGAGGACACTATGACTACTAAGTATGGTGTAGGCCAAGTCTATGACGGGATGGCACAAATTGAGTTTGTTATGCCAAATGAAGATTGGGCAAATGAACTTTGTCTTGTGCTTAACAGATTGTACTTCGGTGATGAACAATTTGCAATCTATATGGGACAAGATAATCCGCTCGAATATTTTTATAATGACGACGGATATGCTGTATGGCCAATCGACTGTTACGACGAGAAAGATGATACAAAAGAATCAGCCATTTCAAGCATAGTAAACGCACTTATGGAGGATGGTTATTTTGGTGAAAGATAAATACTCTTTGGGTTCAAGAGAGAAGTTCGTTGAAGCATTCAACGCCTCTAAAGACTGGCAGAAGTGTGATGCTATTGCTAATAGAGGGTATATCGAAAAAGACAATGTTCTTTATTTCTATCTCAAAGGCAAAGAGCGCACAAAGATAAACTATGAAGAATATTGTATTATGTCACATTTGACAAAACAATCCTAAGTGTGATATAATATAAGTATACTAAGAGAAAGGCAGGATTGATGATATTGTATAAATGGCAGTTGCCCGGCGCATTGCGTAGTGGCATGGTTTTGACTGTAAAAAGTATGGATGAACTTACAAAAGAGTTCGGCAGTTTAGATGGAGTGCCCGGTGGTTTTACCACAGCGATGCGCATATATTGTGGACACAAATTTCGTGTAACACCAGAAGTAAAAGATAAAATCGTAAAAACAAACGATGGTATCTCAATTCATCTTTTCCAAAAAGACGGGTTTGGTTTTTCTGCGGCAATGTTGAAACCAAATAAAAAAGAGCTGTGCGAACGTGTGGAGGACACCATTGTAATTGGTGGCGTAGGAGATTTTGACAAAGCAATTATTGAAGAAATGCTATCAAAAGTTGACTTTGACATGGCAAGGAAAATGATTGCTCATGGTACATGGGAGAATGCTTCACCAGAGGAAATCCCAATGGACTATGTAAAAAAGATGTTGACGAATTGGGCAATCAACAAGAAATGGCTTTATCTATTAATGGGTCGTAATCTGTCAGTTAAGAAAACATTCCAAGTCAACAAAACAGAACGTGAAATGGAAACTTTGATTGATGATTTCGTTAGTGAGTTTCCAGTATATGGTTTTCATGTAAGACAGTTTTCGACTAGGGAAATTCTTGATAACAAGATTCATAAAGTTCCCAGCCTTTACTCTAAGTATTGCGATATATGTCGAACTGGAATGAAAGTATCAAAGTTCTTTTCACAGCTTTTGAATGACGACATGTTTGATATCGCTTTGTCTAAAATCATGCAGAACACTAAGATTGATGCTGTTATTGAAATTTCCATTGACCCAATGGATTATTTTACAATGGCAATCACAAAGCACAAATGGGTGTCATGTTTTGATATCGGGCAAGGTAGTTTTTCAAACTGTGCTTTTTCTATAATGCAGGACGCCTTTACAGCAATTGCTTTTAAGCACAACGACAAGAAGTATGATTATGAGCGCAAAATTAAAGGCGGACATTTTCAATTTCGGTGGAATAGTAAACAATGCCGTAGTGCTGTTTGTTTCGATGAATCCAGTAAGAGTATTATGGGATTTAGAGGACAGGGCAGTCCAGATAGTTCATATTATGATGCTGTCGATGCCGTAGCAAAGGAAATTATGGGCGGTACTGATGTTGAATACACCAAAATCGACAGATATTCAAGAACTTTCTATCAAAACGATATGTGGCACTATACGCCGAAAGAGTCAAAATACGGCCATGTACACGACGATGCTCAACATATTCTTATCCCAAATGGTGCTAATAGAGACGCTATTGAAATCAAAATGGGAGTTTCTGAGCTTAAAAATCCTTTGAACGGGAGCGTTATACATCGAAGTTCAAAGTTGTGGTGAGAAGTATGTCTTATGACGAGTTTAAATTGCTGTTGAACGATACAACATTTAGAGAAACGCACAAGTTCGATGCGTTTCCAATTAGTTCTGACGAATGTGTCTTATATAATATTTGTGTTCCTACGACTACATTTATTAATGGGGACGAACTGTTCGTACCTAAAATTGGTAGATGGATTGATATGGGCGGCGCTGAAATAAAAGACGATGGAAACAAAATAATTGTTGAGACTTATGATTGGATTTTTGAGTTTTATAAGGCCCGTAAGTACGACCCGTTTAAAGACGGTAAAGTGAAAGGTGTTTTTTCGTCGCTTGGAGATATACGCCCATTTACTGTTGATGCCTCAGTCATAACAGGCGGACGTTCATCTAGTCCATATCTAACATATATTTCTTCTTCGCGTAGCACAGGAATACTGAACCATGTTGATACAATAACCACAACTGGCACCACTTTAAACGTGCGAATAGATAGCAATGGAAGAATCATATTTGTATAGAAAGGAGAACAAAATGAGAGTATTTTTGACGTCTGATTTACACTTTGGGCACAAAAACGTCATCGAATATGAGAAGCGTCCGTTTAGGAATGTCGAAGATATGAACGCTGGTATCATCAAAAACTGGAACAAGGTTGTTTCAAATGATGATATGGTATTCTGCCTTGGAGATGTTTCTTTTGGCGGCGCAGAAATGACCAAAGAGTGTGTAAGTCAATTACAGGGAAAGAAAATCCTTATCATGGGCAACCATGACAGAGGACGCTCTATTTCGTGGTGGATGGATAAAGGATTCGACGAAGTGTACCGTTATCCCATCATGTATAATGGATTCCTTATCCTTGGACATGAACCGCCCGATTATATGAGCGACGCTACGCCATACTATTTTGCTTATGGACACGTCCATGGTAGCGAGATGTATAAGACGCTTACAAAGAGAAGCGTTTGCGTATGCGTTGAGCGTTGGGGTATGGCCCCGGTGGAGTTGAGCAGAATCGAGGAGCTTTGGAAAGTCTATTACTAAACCCTCGGTTCTGCTTGACAGAACCACATAATAGTGATATAATATAAACATGATAAGGGAGTGATTACTAAATGTTCCAAGATGGAATTTATCAAGGCACATATCTCCCGCATTTTATTTGTGATAAAACCATGGAAATGATTGGCGAAAAGAATCGTCAAATATTTCATTCTAGACACTGTTCTGAAAAAATAGTAGAAAACTATTTGGAACACAAGAATTGTTTTAAACGCAGATATAATTTGACTGACATCGACAAAGAACTGTTGCTTTGCGGCGAAATAGTTCGTGTCGAAGTAAGACAAGGGAGAATAGATAAGGCGGTTCTTAGAGTTCCTTATGGTGATACTAAAAACCTAATCGTTGTTATAGGGTTTAATCATCCAAGATATAGATATCCATGTATTTATGTCATTACAGCATGGGTAAATATAAAACCCGAATACAGTGTATTCAGGAAAAAGGGGAGTTCTAAAGATGGGAAGAAAAGAAGTAAGGGAGTTTGAAAAATCAAAAGTTGTCCCATATCGAGAGGTTCTGCCGTATTCAGTAGCAAAAGTTGAGTTCGGTGAAAAGGGCAATTTTGTTCGTGTTATCCTTCGCGGATTCTCTAGGCAGTCAAATGGAGACTTGTGTATTCTATATTCATGGCCTACTACTCCACGCAAAATCGAAAAGATGTATTCGATTGGTGGAAGTATGGATGAAGAAGTAGAAGTCATTGGTGTTTACGCATAGAAATGTAGTCGATAATTTTGTAAAATCACTAAATTCGCTTTGAAATTTTCTTGTTTTTGTTTGACACATATCACGTTGAAGTGATATAATATAGATACTGAGGAACACCAAATAAAACATCGTTTTTATTTGACGGCGTTTGGTTCAGTATGTTATAATAATAACACTGAAACAGGGAAGCAAATCAAAAATAAATTTCTCACCTTTTATGCTAACTTGTTTCAGTGTTTCAAACTCCATAGGATTGACGGCAACTCCACTATACACGATTGAGCATAGCGGACGGGCGAACAATAGCATCGTGAACGCGGTGGATTCTATGGAGTTTTATATGGCAGGTTCGACTAGCGGTCTAGGTCGCCGCCCTCTCAAGGCGGAAACATGTGTCCGAATCACATACCTGTCACCAATATGGCCTCTTGGACAAGGGAAAGTCGTCTATCTCTCCGATAGAAAGCGGTGGTTCGCATACCACCAGAGGTCACCATTTATGGTTGCTTGGACAAGGGAAAGTCGCCCGCTTCTCAGGCGGGAGGCGGTGGCTCGTATGCCACCAGCAATCACCATTTACCCATTACACAAAGTGCACTGTGTAAAACCCTTACCATTCACGCAAGTGGGTCGGCTGTTCGGTGTTTTCCAACTGAGCAGTAGTGGTGGGTTGAGTGAGACTGGAAAACTCACAAGAGGCTTGGTTGTTTGTTTCCGACCCGGCACAAATGTAGAAAGAAACTTGTAGCCCGGAAGTTTGGTGGGGAAGTTCCTCACGTTTTCACAGGGCATTTGAACACAAACGGTGCAGTCGCTCTGCGCTGGATACATGGATGCCTTTTGCCAGCGTCTAATAAACGCTGGCTTGGCATGGCCCCGTAGACGAATCGGATAAAGTCACAGCCCTTTCAAGGCTGAATTTGCGGGTTCAATCCCCGCCGGGGTCACCAGTTGGGCATAATTTTTCCTCTTAATTTTCCCCTTATCTTTGGGGTGGGAATACTCGCCCCATTGTGTTGGTGTAGCGCATAGGAAGCGCACTCACTATTAACGCGAGTTGACTGGGTTCGAGTCCCGGCACCGACACCATTATGAAAATTTTACAAATTCGTTAAAAGGAGAGCAAGATTTATGGTACTGAAAGAAGCATTTCACGCACAGAACGTCCTTACCAAATGGCTTACGGAAGTTGAGCGTCGCATGGCTATGACCGACCTCTTTGTGAAAACCAAAGAAAAACATCTGAAATCCAAGGCATATCCCGAAGCAGAGGACGAAGAAATCGAAGTCCTGTGCGTCAAAGAGAGTTATCGTTTGCTCAAAGCTGATGGCTCTGCAGTTTCGGCGTCTGAGCTTCTTGGATTCGCGCTTCAGCTCGTGGATGAAAAATGCCGCCTTTCTGACGCAATTCGAGATGCTAAACGCACTATCCCGTTCGATTTGGACAACGCCATTAATATGGCGAACGTCAAACGTTCTCTTTCTGAGTATGTTACCAACATCACTTCTATCAAATCCTCTGCTACAAAGTCAGAGGGAATTGGGTATAAGATGGATAATGAGGGCAAACAAACGTCCTATCGTTATCCCATCGAATGTGTAAAAACCATTGACTTCGACCGCAACCACTTCCGCAAAATTCAGCGTACTCTTATCACGGAAGCAAATTCGACATCCAACTATGTGGACAAAGCGATGGTAACAACGGATGTAACCTACGAGTCGATTTTCGACTTCGATGGTTCTCTTTCTGATGCGGTAGAGACTTACTTTTCAACCGCTATGGGCGCTGAGAAGTAACTCCCGCCACAGGGCTAACCGCCCTGTTTAAAAGCAAATTGGGATATGAGTAAACCGGTTCAGACGCAGATGAACTATGAGGCTGCGTAAAAATTTTGCTCTTTGAGCGAAAATCTTATCTTGCTTTATTAAAAGTTTGACTGATAATCAAATTGTGATGATAGTTTTGTGTTGACTTTACTAACACTTCTAGGCAAGCAAAAGTTTCGAGCATCGTTACATCACGACTTCGATTATTCATCATCGTGTTATCTCATACTTCAATACAACCACCAGACATTTCGCCAGTTTTTTATAATGTATTGGAATTACATTTCTTAGAAGAATTTCTGGTTTTGAATAATATATTAGCGATGAACACGCAAGTGGAATTTGCGAAGTATGTTAGGATAAACAAATTGGCTGAAATTATTTCAATTTGCTTTTAAACAAGGCGGCTAGTCAAGAGTTTAACAAAGGGGTTCAAAGAATGAGTAAGTTAGATGGAAAATTCAATGTAGGACAAACATACACCTATAAAGATGTATACCGTTTCTTCCCAAAAGCATATTGTGACATATATCTTGTTCGTGGAGAATATTTTTACCATCAGAGAATGAAAAATGATGGTTATGATGTTTATATAGGGAAACACGAATTTTGCCCGGCTAGAATAAGATATAGGGGAAACGGGTCGTTTATTTCTACAAGTTCCGGGAATGAGTTTGTGTTCTATTTGACAGACTGTTGATAATATGATATAATATAGACAATGAAAACGACGCGGTGTGAAAGTAAGGGAAACGGCTGGGTTCATACCCCATGCCTTTCGAGTTCGAGTCTCGACACCGCAACCAACCGCCATTTGCTTGCGGTAGATTTGGCCAATCTCAAAATGGCTCTAGTTTCAGAGGTCTAGCCTATTATTATTAAAACCTCTGACAGGTTATACGAGGGTTTGGGTGGGGCGCAATATTGGGAGCGCAAAGGAGCCATAGCTTTTCCCCTGATGGCGTGTAGTATAACTTTGTGTGTTGATGTAGCTCAGTCTGGTAGAGCAGTCGAGCGATTAAACGACAGGCCGTTGGTTCAAATCCAACCATCAGCATCAACCTCTGTAAAGAGGTAAACCCCTTTCTTTCTCTTTTCTTTGTCCCAAAAATCCGCCGACTAAGGATTCTTATGCGTTACCCTCTCGCATAAGTTATGTCAAATCGGGCATGAAGTCGGCAATTATTTTGTTAAATTTTTGTAAAATCTGTCATTAATCTGTTGACAAATGACGATTTTATGTTATAATATAAACATCAAAATTTAATATTTCTGTACTGTTACATGTCACTTAGGTATCTCCTTTATGTATCAGCTTTTCCATGATGATTGCGTACAATTTCATTACCAATGATATATTCTTCGCAGAACTTCTTTTGTTGTGAAATTCGACAAATTTCATTCTAAGCACTCCTAAGTGGCATGTAACAGTATAGAATGGAGGGAGGAATCAGTAGAATGAGAAAACTTTCGTTTATCGAAAGTCTTGCTCTGGCGTTACGCGATATTGCTGAAGCAACTGGCATGAGCGATGTACGCTATGACTGGACGATTATGGGGCGATAAGCCCCAAAATTTGGGTAGTTCGTATAACTGGAAATACGGCTCGGCATGTGCGTCCGAGACAATACAGGTTCAAATCCTGTACTGCTCCTGCGTGGGAACTTAGCTCAGTTGGTTAGAGCGGCGACCTTATAAGTCGTGTTTGTGCGGGGTTCGAGTCCCTGAGTTCCCACCACCAGAATCTTTCTGGCATTGTTTGTTATTCTTTCTCCTAAAAACATAGCCACGATGTTCCCTTTTCCTTTCTCCTGAGAGGGTTTTGTAGTGGCACGATTCTTAAATTAGGTGGTGTAGAACATGAGGTACATATACAAGTTCAATCCCTTAAAAGAACCCATTATCAAAGGCCCAATCGAAAGAGTTTTGAGCATCAAGAAACAAAACGAAACCACCGTTGTGTATTGCTTAATACGCGACACGATGCAGAGAAACCGCACTGTTACGTTTCGTCCGCTTGAAACCGGAGCTTATATAAAAGATGAAAGCCTTGACGGATATAGTTTTCTTGGCACCATTATGTACTGCGATGATTCGTATGTGCTTCACTGGTTCTACAAAATCGAATAATAAGCTGTGCTTGCCAATGGTTGGCACTCGGACTTGAAATCCGATATACGTCTGAAAGGGCGGGGGTTCGATTCCTCAGCACAGCGCCAAGTACACCAAAACCAAGCGAACAATTTTAGACAAAGTGTCATTTTGGTTCCTTTTATTCCGTATCAGTTTTTATGTTCGCAAAAGTCCCCAAGTTTTTGGTCTTGGGGTATAAATGCAGATATACTCAAGTCTGGTTAAGAGGGCGGTTTGCTAAACCGTTAGGGGCATATTGTCCGCGTGGGTTCAAATCCTACTATCTGCGCCATTTCAAAATCACACATGAATAGTTATCTTTTTATGTGTGAAACATCGGGGTATAGCGCAGTTGGTAGCGCGCCTGTTTTGGGAGCAGGATGCCGGGAGTTCAAGTCTCTCTACTCCGACCACCTGATTTCCGCTTGATTCGCTTGAATCTCTTTTTTAGAACGGCAAATCAGAATGTCCACTATCTACACAAAAAGAGTTATGGATACTAATTCCATGGCTCTTTTTGTGTATTTATACGCATTTGATTTGACACATGATATGTTTTCGTGGTATAATATATACAATGAAAGGGGATGTAGTGTCGATGGAAACAAAAACATTGTACTATGCGCACACAGACAAGAAAGCATATCAGAATCTTGTAAAAGAAATTATCACTCGTGGCAAAATTGCGTCTAAGGATGAAAGAGAGTATTATTATTACTTCTTTTATGAGACTGATTTCGGTGCGTTTAGACTATTGGTTGACAAAAGCAATCGTATAGCATATACTATAACAGCTTTTGTTAATACATGGAACAACATCTTCGCTTCTGGAGTGGTAAAATGAATCCTAATTTCGCAATATCAGTATTGACGGTTAAAGGACAATTTGTAATAGGGAGTTCTCACGGTGAGAACGCTTTGATAGCACTAGCCAAATTTCTTCATCGTGCTGGAATAGACGTAGATGATTTCATCGAAATCCAAATAGCAGAACGATTTGAAGATGGCAGACTTTCAAGTCGAATGTTAAGTCTCAGTTATACAGGGAAGTCCAAAACGTTTCCGACGATAGAAGAAATATTCAATAAGTGAGGGACAATATGGTACACAATGGCAAAAACGTAGAACTTGTAATTACAAGTGGTAAACTTTACGCATATGACAAGTCTAAAAAATATTCTGTTTCTTTGCCGAAAGGTACACAGATTTATATGCGACAAAAATTCGATTGGCTCAAGTATTTGAAAAAATACAATGAGCTTAGAATGAGACATGATGGAGAATGGAAAATCTCTCAAATTGAGTTGATTTCTGTCGCATTGGCATGTGAAAAATATCCGTGGGGATTCAAGTTGAAAGAGGACGGATATAAAATTAAATACAACGAAAAGGATGAAGAATATCATATCAATATGATTGTGGAGGTAATGTGATGTACGATTTCAGAAATGTCTATGGACATATAGAGGTATATTATAACGGGAAATTTGTTTTCTCAGCTGACACAATTGAGGAAGCACAAAGGGAGTTGCAAGAGCTTTGAATCTGACAAAAGATTTGGCAAATATAATCAAAATCATAATCGGTGAATATGATATTGACACATCATATGATGGAGAACCGTACTATGGTGGATTTTTATACGACATCAACCCCAAAGGGTTCATTATTGCCGACAGAAAGATACAACATTGTAAAAGTCCAGAATTTAGTATAGATGAACTAATGGCACATCGTCTAGAATTTTTAGACCGTAAAGTAGTTACTATTAAAGGCAGAGGATGGTCATTAACCGATTATGTTGCTTTTTATCCAAGCCATAGGCAACCTCATGTGTATCAGGAAGATGGCAAGATAAGAGACTATTATAGGCAATGGGTTGAAAGATTAAATACTAAATGAGGTGTAAGTTTGAGTGGATATAAGAGTATTTTCAAGAGCAGACTTGCTGACATATTTGCTTCAACATGACATTGAAGAACCGTTTTTAATTCTATCAATAGTAACCCCTCTCGACAGAAAACCATTCTTTAAAAACCAACACGCAATTATAGTCACAGAGTTCTTCTATGATGAAGAAAACATTATGGGGATGTCAGAAGAACAAGCAAAGCACTTTGCTGATGCTGTGAAATGCAACAAAGACAAAGTAGAACATATATTTGTCCATTGTGACGCAGGAATTTCTCGTAGTGCGGGTGTTGCCGCCGCAACGATGAAATATCTAAACGGTGATGATTGGCCTATATGGAACAGTCATATGTATTCTCCCAATACACGATGTTATAGGCTAATGATGAATGAATATTTCGGTGCTTTTGACGCAGACGAAGCATATGACAAATACGTCAAAAACATGGAAATATATAAAGAAAAACTCAAGTATGATTTTGAGTAAGAAAGGTGAGCAAAAAAAATGGAAATTTGTACAAAACTTGAAAAAGGCGATTTCGCCCGGTTCGCTATTGATGGGAACTTTGCTAAAACCACATGGGGCATCGTAACCGACCACAAAAGCATCATCAATCTGATGGACGGTTCGGAGTATCCGTTGGAAGAAGTTGGAGTTGTCAAGATGTGCCCGTCTGACAAGATGGGGCTTGAGTTCTCTCCAATTGAATCTTTCCAATATGTGCCCATGGCTTCAAAGGATTGACAAATATTCTAAGGGCGTATGATTTTACATACGCCTTTTTTTTCTTTTCGGGGTGTAACATGTTTAAAATAGGAGATTTCGTGGTTGCGTCAAGACAAGCAGATGGACGCTATTCTATCACCAATGAAAATATGGCTTTAGGAATTGTATCTTATGTGTACGATTGTAGACTGGACGACGATGATATTGAATATATAGATATAGTCATCCTAAAACATAAGGTAGCAGTCTATATTGGTAGAACGTATAAAGTTATGTCGCATCTTTTTGATAACGTAAGCAATTCACATAAGCCAACCAAATACGAACTTGCGATTCAAAAATCGCTTCTTGAATATAGGTGCGATGTTCCAGACAAAAATGCTTATCATAGGCCGGTAACTGATATAATTCCGAGCGGAAAACTATGCGACATCGCATATATTTCCAACTGGGATTTGATACAAAAGTGTAAAAAGAATATATACAGAATTAGGTGATGTAGTGTATATTGGACAAATCGTTTCAATAGGTGACTGTCCCCATATAATATGCGGTATATACAGTACCTCTATTAGAGTTATATATGTAGGGCCAAGCATTTATGATAGAACAACACAAAGCTATATGCGGCATATGGCAAAAGCGGAATATGCCAACGTTGATATAGATGAAATTGACGATGGAATAAAAGAGGCATACAAGCTTATTCGGGACGCACTTCGTTGGAGACGTGATTTACCACATGCCAACATATACAATTCGTGTGTTTGCGACGCTCGTAAACTGATGGTTTTTATAAACGAATGTATAAAAAGTGGAACATACCCAGACACAAAATACAAGTCGAAGTTCCTCCCTAAAGTATGCGTATGTTATAGAAATATCTCAAAGGGTATGTACAAAGTTAAACTTCCATGTGATAAATAACCAATCCATGTTTGACACCATATAATATAATATGGTATAATATATGTATAGTAAAAGGCAACGCGGTGTTCACAACAAAATAAACATTGGAGGGTTACTAATGCGTAAAATCACAAACTACAATTCGTTCTGCCGTGATTATCTTGGCGTTTCTGAAAGCGAAGTGCCGAGTTTCATTGTGCGGAACAAAAACACCATCGACAGGCTTATTGCCAGATATGGCATCCCTCTCTCGGAGAGAATGAGCGCCGCGAAAACGAAAGTCGGTGTTCCTCTTATGTATGGCACAGACGATTATGAAATCATGCTAAAGTGTGACTTCGGCAAGTACGGCGGCACAGAAGAGGCCAAGGTTGTTGAAAGCGTAGGAGATTTCGTTGTCTATACTTTCAGAGCAAACAATAAACCCAAAGCTGCGACACCGTCTGTTAGGACAACCTCTTTTAATGCTCCGTCACAGAGTATGTTGCCGGGTATCGAATTTAGAACATACGTTGAACCGTCGAAACCCAAAGCAAAAACCTCAGTTGTCGAGTTTGACCCATTCGACGCATGTCTTGAAATCTGAAAATTCATGGAGTAGATGGAGCCGTCAAGACAACCTGACGGCTCATAATCTCTAATAAACATAAAGGTGGGGAATTATGGACGTTGTATACTATGTACCCTATGAATATAGCGCAAGAATATATGGCCTAAATCAATACAAAATATATCGCGCAAGAATCAACAAGCGTGTTAAAAGTTCTATGTTTGATATAGAATTTGTCCTATCCCTTATCTTCGACAGCGATGAAACAAATGTGGTAGCAAGCAATGATGAAGTCTTTACATCTTACAGAGAGGCCCAAGAGTGGGCTAAAAATAAAAGGGAGTGCTTAACGTGAACGTAGTTATGAGTCCGAAATACGCCAAATTCAAACAGGGAGACAAAGTATACTTTGTACCTACTCCTGCCATGAAAACTATAAACCTCAAGAACTTTGAGGTTTATGCGGCGAATGTATATCAGGTTGCCGCAAAGGTTGACAATGGCGCTGTCATTGGCTTGGCATATATGCTGGAAGTAAACAGAGGATACGACACACAGTATCTCGTGACGACTGGCGAACATATTTTCAAGAACGAATATGACGCTGGACTGTATGCTATTGGCTGTTCCAACATTGCCAAACGGGACATAACTATGAAAATGTAGAGGGGTGTTTGTTATGATGGGGATTTGGTTTGCTGTTGCTTTCGTTGTTTTTATTGTAGTAATTTCTCTGATTTCACGCACTCCAAGTGTAAAAGAAGAAAAACCAAAACGTGGTGAATGGATTCCAAAACTTGCTCAAGATGCCGTAACAACAGCAAAAACATTTGATGAATCAATAAAACCAACAGCTGTTAAAGTCAAAGCAAAACAAAGCGCAAGGCCAATCATCAAAGATGATACGATTCGCTCCTATATGGACAAACAACTGATTCGTTTCCCTTTCTATATTCAAGAGCGTAAAAACTTTTATCTTTTAAATAATCAAGAGGATGTCAAAACATACAGCACCCTCATGGATAAAAAGATTGCTCTGATTGATTCTATGGATGGTTGTGTTTTGTTTATCGTAAGGACGGTGTGAAAGTGTGATGATAACAATTCTTAGTCTCATGGGTGTTATTACACTCATTGTGTATGCTTGCCTTGTGGTAAGCTCAAGATACGATAAATATGATTAACATTATTTTAACAACCATACTATTGGCAATCATAGCGATATTGATATATATGGTTATAGCAGTTGCCATTATGTTATAAGTGAGGAATGATTATGGTTAATGTTTGGCTTGGTATTCTTGTTCTGGTGGTTATTGCCATATTGCTATGTGCGATTGTAGTCGTATTCATGGCATATTATGCGTCCTACTGGACGAAAAAGCACCCAGACCTTACAAAACAAACACAAGAATATACAAAAGCCGTTGCCGATTACAATGCTATAAAAGATAAGTTTCCGGCTGTCCAAGAGGAATTTGAAAATTTCAAGAAAGAGTATGCTAAACTCAAAGAAGAATATGACTTCCTAAATGTACAGTGTAAGCATTTAAAAGATTATATGGAAACCGAAGAAAAACTCAGAGTTGAAAGGGCTAGACATGACAACTAAAGAGTTGTGGTATAACCTAAGAGACACCACAGATTATCAAAGGGCTGTTACAAGAACGATTGTACTACCTAAATTTGGCGAATTTGACTACATCGACGCCACAATTGCTATCTATCCAGATGTAAGCGCAAAACAAGTTTATATCACATATAGAAGTAAGTCTCTGTATCGCATTGCGAAAGTAACAATACTTTCGTATGACGATACCGAGTGGGGCAAGTTGGTTGCGCATAGTATTATGCGAACAAGAAACAGAAAGATGAATCCATCAAGAAATATTATGAAAAAGTATTTCTACAACGATGTAGTCACCGAAACCAACAAACGATTCTATGTATAATCCTATCCCCCGCATCTATTTGACGATGTGGGGGATTTGTGGTATAATATATATGTAAAAAAAAGGGGACGCAACCGCTGGTTGCATTTTATATATTTTTTATGAAATTTGGTGAGCTGTATGGTAAAGAAAGTTTATGACTTTGGTAAAGAGGGAAACACAATGAGCTATATTTTGTTGTGTGACCAAATAATGGATTATCCACTTTTTGGATGGTATAGTTGTGGAAGCACAACAGTTTTCTTCCGGTATTCATACACTGAAAGAAAGATTTATCTTGACTTCGCAGAAGCTGACAGCGATGATTTGTCAGATAAAATCATAGAACTTCGTTATGATGCTGATGAATGGCCCGAGATATACGGACTGATTCCTCAACATCCAAGAAAGTTGTCATTCTCGTATAAAACAGCAGTAGAGTATATTGGTATGTGGAGAGGGTAAAACTATGAACAGAACTACGATAGAAGCTGGACAGCGAGGGTTCTTGGCAGTACAGAACTATGTGCATCTTTCAATGATGTTCGGCGTATACAATGGAGAACTTGGTACGTTGTATTTTTACTATGACAATTCACTTCGTAGAATCTACGTTGAGGGCTACTCCGATGATACAGCAGATTTAAATGGTTGTGCCGACTATATAACGCAGTTTGAATACAGCAAAAAAGAATGGCAAAAAGTCTATGAACTTATTCCAGAATATTTGTCCAGCATTTGCCCATCCGATGATTTGCTCTTATTAACTTTAATGGTAGGTGATATCTAATGATTATTGACGACTTGCGAGCAAATAAAAATATCGTTGAAAGAAAATATGGAGATATTTCTTCTTTCAATTTCTCAGCCAGTGCTTTCTTTAATAAAATATGGGATGAACAAACAGTCAAAGCTCGTGGGTTGTATATCAATACTAAAACGGGCGAAGTTGTAGCAAGAAGCTATGACAAGTTCTTTAATGTTGGAGAACGTCCAGAAACGCAAATAGATGCGTTGAAAAACACAATCGAGTTCCCTGTACAGGCATATGAGAAAGAAAATGGATTCCTTGGAATCATGTCATATAACACAGAGACTAAGGATTTCATTATTACTTCAAAGTCGGCAATGGAAAGCGAATATGCTGGATGGTTCAAAGATATTTTTTATTCAACCACGAACGCAAAAACAAGAGAGGGAATTAAATTCTTTCTTGAACAACATAATGTGTCGGCTGTTTTTGAGGTTCTCGACCCTGTTCACAACCCACATATTATCGACCAACCGAAACAGAAAATCGTTGTGCTTGATTTGGTGAGAAACACCATTGAAACCGAAATCATGCCATATCGAGTGACGCAATTATTCTGTTTTACCTTTGGATTACCATGTAAAAAGCTCAGAAAAACGTTGAACACATGGAAAGAATTTGAGGATTTCGTAAACGAAACGCACAATTCAATTCGACAAGTCGAGGGCTATGTATTGGTTGATTCTAACGGCTATATGCTGAAAGTAAAAACCAATTACTATCGCACTTGGAAATATCTTCGCACAATATCTGAAAGGGTGCGCACAGGCAAATACATAAAAGAGCAGGCATTATCTTCACAGATTATGAAAGATTTCTGTGAATGGTGTCGTAACAATGTAGAAGTTCTTGGAGAAGATATAACCAAACTTCGTTTGAGATTCTATGGGGATATGGGAGAGGACTACGATGGCATTTATTGATTATGGAGCAATCGCATTTAAAAATGGTAAGTGCATCCAAAACGACTATTTTGGCGATATGCTAGAAATGGTTGGATGGGAAGATGAAGAAGAACGTATCCTAAAAGGCTGGTGCTTTTCTTATGTAGGAGATAAAAACTTTACCGTTGGTTTTTTCAAAGAATATATGATTGTATGCTGTGATGGTAAAACAGAAACAATATATTTTAACGACAGATATATAGGCTGGAAGAAGTATGAAGGCATATATGTTTCTGACAACTATGACGGGCTGATAGAGTTTGTAGTAACGCCACGACAAGACAGATGTTATACATTTAAAATGACATATAACGGTGACAAATATAAGGTAATATTCGGATATGGCATCGACCTCCCGTATTATCGTAAAACAGGGAGATATAATTATTATCGCTCGCCGGGATTTCTCATTAGGAATAAGTTGCCAGATATTATAAAAAATATACCTTATGAGATTAGCATAAGGATTGAACTTTTGAGGAGACGTCATGACAGAAAAGAACAAGAAAAAAGAGGAGAACAAGAAACGCCGTAATTTTTGGCCAATATCTCCTGTCACACGAATCAAAGAAAGCAAAAAGAAATACAACAGAAAGAAAGAAACCAAAACTCTTGGGCAATATCTCAAAGAAAAGAGTGACAACGAATGATGAATCTTATAATTATCAACTTTTGTATAGGATTGTGTCTATATTCAATTATACAAGTTGGACTTAACGGATTTCTTGCTAGAAACCCAAGGGTTCATAGAATTGTTGAACCTCCATTTCTCAAAAAGATAATCAATACAATTGGCGGATATCTTATCTGCTGTATTCCAATATTTAATATTATCTGTATCTTTTCTCTTATATCGCTTCCGACATATAAAGTTGATGAATGTTACAGACAAGCAATATCAAAAAGCGATAATTGGAGTTTATTTTGATGAAAATGCTCCCCAAAGCCCTATCCGATTTGACGGTATAGGGCTTTTTGTGTTATAATATATATAGTGGGTTAGGTTACACATGATAAAACAATTTGGAGGGATGAAAAATGACATTAAAGAACATGCTAAGTGTTACATGCGGAGAAACCACGTTGAAAATCAAAGCAATCAATAGAGATTGCGATAGCGAAACAATCAACATTATGCGGTTGAAATCTGGTTTCACAGCGAGAGATGCATCAAAACGAGCCGATGAATTTACGGAAACGATTCGGAAATATGGAGACCTCATCGTTTGTCGTGTAGAGGCAGTTGACGCATATACAATCAAAATTGTATGTGTGTATCCGTAATTGTATAATAAAGGAGGGAATAAAAATGAACAATAATCTTGCCAAACTGCTAACACTTTCGCCCGGAAAAAAATTTAGATACGGCGCACACAAGTATCTTGTTGTTGCGCCGACACGCGATATGTTGTACTTAACAGGACGTTCTTCAACGTGGTGTGCCGACATTATCAGCGGAGAACTCTGCTATATCAATTCAAACGAAGTGGTGGTCGTAGAGGGGGTAAACGACAAGTGGTAAATATGATAGTTCTTGTGGGTATCCCCGGCTGTGGCAAATCTACGTTTGCTGATATTCTTTGTAGGAATGGTAACGTGATTAGACTTTCTTCGGATGAAATTCGCAAAGAGCTTTTCGGAGACGAATCTTTTCAGGGCGACAACAACAGAGTATTCAACACACTTTATGAACGAGCAGAGCTTTTGTTAAAGGCCAATATCAGCATTGTTATTGACGCAACAAATCTCAAAAAGAGTTTGCGGAGGTATGCTTTCGATATTTGTCCTGTGGGCGTAAGAAAGATTGCGCTTTATTATACTCCCGACGTTGAACTTTGTAAAGAAAGAAACGCAACACGGGAAAGAAAAGTACCAGATGAAGTAATCGAAAGAATGGCAAAACAGTTTGAAACCCCAACAACAGACGAGGGTTTTGATGAAGTTATGTGTTTGAATGGAGATGAAATGGTATGAGCGTGTATATTCTTCAAAAAGAAGAAACTGATTGGTTCGGGAGAAAAACGTGCTATTATATCCATGATGATTTTGATAATGGGAATCATTCCATTGTTACAACACGATATGAAGCCGAAGCGAAGCGGTACTATTCATCGGACGATGCCTCGAAAATGGCATGTCGCATCATAAACGTATATGGATGCGTTTGCCGAGTTATACGGATTGATAGCTAAGGAGGGCAATATGGAACAGATGAAACGGAAAAAGTGGGCAATGGGCGGATGGCGACATGATACGCATAGGCTTGAATTTATAGGTTTTGTGCTGGCAAAAGATATGGACGAAGCGTTTCATATTGCGCGTAGTCTATGGTCTGGTATCGCCTATATCTCAATGGCAAAGTTAGCTGAATAATAAATGAAAAGAGGGATTATAAAATGAACACAACAAAATGTCGCAAATATAGGGTTGCCAAAGAGGGAACATATGTGTTCTCAAGATATGGTTTGGAGATTTCGCTGTCTCTGAACGACGAATACGCCGTAGTCGGATTCACTCGACACAAAAACGAGACTTGTTGTATCCTACAAAAAGCAAATAATCCAAAATCAACGAAGTTTCCCCTGCGGAAATGCGAGCTTGAAAAACATTTCACAGAGTGCTAATAATATATATATATATATATAGAGGTGTTCATAATGAAATCAGAGAGAATAGGGATTTATGAGCTGTACCAAAAAATAAAAGAATATAATATGGACTTTTTCCCACTTAACAATGAAGTATACTACATACGATTATTTACGAGAGAAAACTTTTTTTGTGCTGGCGGACAGGAATACTGTTTATACCTGTTTAATTGTCAGAACGAGCATGTGGCTACTATCTATTTTGGCGGAGTAGACAATGACGACAACTATCTAATGAATGTCAGACTCAACAGGTATAAATATTATTTTGTTTTTGCGTATCATACTGAGGAACAATACCGCAATAAAGGTATTATGACTGAGTTTGTTAGCTACATAACAAACTGTATTTTTATGTTTTATGATAAAGTGGCTCTGTTCATTGATACAAATAACATAAAGTCTGAAAAGGTTGCCATCAAATGTGGGTATCAGTTCATTCGTTATACCTATAATTACGATGGACTTTTTATGAAAACAGACAAAACGTTCAAAAATATTGAATACCCAAAATATAACTACATCGAATTTGACTCCAAAGTTGTTCTCCCTAAAGGCAACACGCCAATGTTATACAAATATATGGAAAGCAAAAACTTTGTTGTATTTAATAAAAACGAAAGAATGTATTTTATAGATACCATAAAGGCTCTTTCGGATTTATATGACAATTTTTATGTGTTTGTAGAAGTATTGGACAGATGTGATTTGCCGGAAAGTATGGGGTTCAAGAAAATACCAAGGGATAAGCTACGAAATAAAAATATGAAATACAGAGGAGCACATTGGCATTACAAACTTATTAAAAAAGGAGACAAACAATGAAGAACTTTGACTGGAAACTTTTCGCTATTATCGGCGTTGTAATTTTGAGCCTGCTGATTTTGTTGCTTGGATATATGGTTTCTGTATCCAACACTGTGGCTCGTATGGAAGAACAAATCAACGAATCCTATTCTGGGATTGAGATTCAGCAAAAGCATCGGAACGACAGCATTACACAGCTTGTGCAAGTTGTAGAAAATTTCACAAGTCACGAACAAGATGTTGTGGATTCTGTCACAAATGCCCGTTCCGCACTTCAAAATGGTGATGTAGCAGAAGCCATGAGAAGTCTGAACGTTGTAGTTGAAAACTATCCAGAAATCAAATCCGATACTGTTTATGAGAATTTGATGAATGAAATTTCAATCTGTGAAAATACAATTTCTCAGTATCGCAACAATTACAATGCGCAGGTAAAAGAATATAAAAAATATATCAAAATTTTCCCGCATAAACAGATTCTTTCTGCGCAAGGTTATGAACCGATGAACGTTGATTATCTCACTTTCGACGCCGAAGAATTGGGAGTAATTGACAATATGTTTGGTGATTAATATGAACAATATTGTTATATACGATGGCCATTTTAAGCTCACCTTGCGTGAGCTTTTGGCCAGTTTAGCGATTGTTTTCTTGATGATTACTTTCGGGTTTTTCGTTCACGGAAAAATCCACGACAGTACAATGGAGACAAACGAACGCTATATGAAGTCACCAATTGTCACTTCAATGGATATGTATGATTACGTCAAAGAAACTGGCGTTGGCGATGTTTTCACAATATTTGAACTAAAAGCAGTTGAACCTCAAACAATTCCAGAACTCAATGGTGAATATTTATACATTGAGAAAATCAAAGAAAAATATACTATGCATACAAGAACTGTTACAAGCACCGACGCGAAAGGCCGCGTTTCAACACAGGTTGAAACATATTATACTTGGGATTATAGCGGCTCAACAAAAACAAAATCAAACGATGTAGTGTTCAATGGTGACATATATCCGTTCGACAAATTCGACAATTACGACATAGACATCGCTCGTCTGTCGGATGTTGGGAACGAATATTTGGATAAAGAATACAGAAGAATCAGTGGACGATATGCGTATGAGAACTCCAAAGTTCGTTATTATTTCAAAGTTATTCCGGCTGAAATGAACGGTTCTGTATTTATTATTTTAAAGGATGATGAAATTCAAAATCGTTGTGTGACGCTTTATTCTGAAACAGAGCCAGAAGAATTGAGAGAGCGATTGATTAATGACTCAAACTTTTCAATTTTTATATTCTGGTTTTTCTGGATTATTCTGACTGGTGGACTTGTTTTTGGATTCTATGTTCTTGATAATAAGTGGTTGGATGCCTAAAACTTGTCCATAAAAGTTGTATTTTAATTCGCTAGGAGTGAATAATTATGCCCTCCAATATGCTCTGCGGCTTCTATCAAAACACAGACCCGAAAAGCTCGTTTACATATTGCTTTATTATATCATATTCTATTGACGAGCTATATTACATCCTTTATGTGAAAGAAGATACATTAGATTACATAGTCGTCTATAAAGAACAAGTTGACAAATGGTATAAACCAGTCTCTAAACGTTCCATTATTGATAACGGACATGAGAAGTTTGTAAAATTCATAACTGATGTAATGGGATATAATTTTGACCTTATATTTCATTATGGCGACGAGGAAGATAGCGATATTGATTACTACTATAACCAAAGGCTGGTAACAGAGTTTGAGCCATTAAAGACAACATATTTCTATCTTAAAGATGGTGAATGGAAAAACTTTGAGAGTTATAAAGAACGTCTTGAGCTGGCAATACGTAGATGGAATGATGTAAAGGAGCAAGACACTTTTGTAATCTATAAAACTAGAGTATTGGAGACTGATGCGCCATGCTTATAAAACCCGGAATGTGTGTAAAATATAATTCTAAAAGATGGTACACGGCTCAATATGGTGTTGTTGTCTCTAAGAAGAAAAGGGGTAAATTTTGGGTTGTAAACTATGGATACATATGGCGTAAAGTAATGAAAGAACCATATATGGACATAAAAATCATAAATCTCAAAGACGTTATTTCAACGGACCAAATCGAGTGTATCAACTATATTGGTATATATAACGTAGCAAACACACAGTATCTACTTCATCTCAAAGCAGACGTTCACGAATTTCACGAAAATATATTTTTGGTTCTACGGTATTTTCACGAAAGACTCAAACGTATATTCGACGAATATTACATCAAGCAGGATTGTTTTTGGGAAGATACATATAAAGGCAAAGAAAAAGAGTTCATAGAAGAAATAGCAGATGCTACCAAAATATCAGACCTCAAAGATATTTTTTACTTTGATAGCACAATAAATAGGGGTACAAATTGACGTACCACACGAATGTGTGGTATAATATATATAGTGGAAAGGGCGATAATAAAAACGGAAAGGAGGACAGAATGCTATGTTGATTAATATTTTTGACGACTATCAGACTGCCCGCAACGCCTGTGTTGCTTATCAACGTTGCGGAAAGCGTCACCAAGGTTTGCGCGGTGTGGAATACCGGGTATATTTCTACAACGGGAAATATCGCATTTGGCGTGGTCGGGACTATACAGACTTTCCAAACTGTGCTTACGGGCCAGTATTTAGTCTCAGAGTTTAAGCCACTAAACTAAAAAAAAAGTAGAGCGCAACGAGCTTTACCAATAACAAGGAGTGCTAACTATGATGTATTTAATTCCCACAGAGAACATGGAATCGTTCGAGAAGAAAATTGCCCGTATCCGTCGTAAAGCGGAGCGGGCTAAAGTCGATTTCTCGTACCAACGGCTTGAGCCTGTTCAAAAAGAAACGGATTTGCCCGGCATAACAGTCGAATGTGTGCCTGTAACAGTTAAATGTAAGATTCACTATGAGAACTGGATTGTTATTGCTGTGCTTGACCATCACGAAGCTGGCAATGTTATTCATTTGGTAGAGGGTGAATGGAGGCCAAGCGCTGAACTCGCGCTCCCCAGTAGATTCAGAACAGCAAAATCTTTCTGTGAACATTGTAATACAATGCGTAGCAGAAACAAAACTGTTGTGATTTATAACACACAGACGAAGCAGTTCAAACAGGTTGGTACAACGTGTCTGCGCGAATATACAGGTGGCATTGATGCCGAAGCAATCGCCGCTTTTGAGGAGGCTATAAAATCGCCCGAAGAATTTCTCGGAGTGAGTGGTAGCAGTAAATTCTTCATTGAAACCAAAGACTATTTGAGCGCAGTTGTTGCTACAATGTCTCTGTATGGTTTTATGAGCAAGAAGAAAGCCGCAGAGATAAACGAAGAAGTGCGATATAATAACAACATCAAACGAGTTGAAGCAACATGTACTAAAGCTGTTCATCTTATGACGAATAATGAAAAACCGAATGAAATGTCAAACAAGTGGCATAATATCTATAAAAGCAAAGACACAGAAGCATTTGTAGAGGATGCTCTTGAATGGATTAAGTCTTATAACGAGCCGAATGACTTCATGGAAAATCTTCGTGTTATTTGTTCCGGTTCACATATCAAAGTGAGCGATGTTGGCTTTGCGGCATGTCTTATGGATTTGTACAAACGGCATCTTGAGTATGAGAAAACGCGCAAACAAAAAGAAAAAGACAACGAAATGTATCGGTATTATGGAGAAGTCGGTGAAAAGGTGACATTGAATGGCCGACTTGCGTGCGTGACTTCTTATTCTACGCAGTTTGGCGTTATGTATATCTATAAGATGATTTATAACTCTGCTATTTTCGTATGGAAAACGAGTAAATATCTTGGAATTGATGATTCCGGCGAAGAAGTCAATCTTGTTGGTACAATCAAAGAACATTCGGAGTTTCGCGGCGTTAAGCAAAACATGCTTGTACGTTGTAAGGTAGAAATCATTAAGGAGGGTGTGTAAGGTGAGAACCATAGAAGAAAACATTGACATGCGTATCCAATACTACAACAAACTGTGCGAACTTAAAGGATACAAATACGGCTATTTAGCCGTGTCGTATGTGTACGGCGGATGTAGCTTGTACTACTGCTCAAAGGCCGACATTGAAAAAAATTGTGTCGGTGGTTTGCTGGTAAATGGAACAAGGAAGATGGTTTATGAAACGATTTGCGCACTTGATACGATGCTAAACTATCAGGCATAAACGCACAATGCCCTCACACGCGCTACAATGGGCCTACAATCTATTTTGTATACTTAGTAATATAAAATCATTGCTAATATATAAAACGCATTCTATGCGTATTGTAGCGCGTGCTATAAACATAAACGGAGATGAACAAAATTGGACGAGTTCAAAGTTGGCGACATTGTAAAAACCATAAGACAAAGCTATGGTGTTAATTTCTCCGAAGCAGTTGTTATTGGGAGACATAACGAGTATATATGCGTGATAGCAAAAACACGACACGGTTATAACGATTGGTGGGTAGACCCAGAAGATATAGTAAAGACTGAGCAGGAACTTCTTGACGATAGAGATTTGGAACTAGCCAAAATAGTCAGCACAATATGCTACGATGAAATTTATGTAACTGATGCCGAACCCGATGAATTTGGTGTATGGAATGAAGCTAGTATTGATGCTGTATACCATAGCCCTATATATGTTGGGCTTAGAAACAAAACAGATACTATATTCGAAGTAAAACCCGACAATGTTCTTGAGTGGTTAAAAGAAAGAAATTATACTTCTGAACGGACGTTTTATTCAACTACAAAGGAGTAATAATATGAAACATAGTTCTATGTCTGATTATGATGTCGATGTGATTCCTATGGTTGAATATTTCAATTCAGTAGGGTTAAAAACATATATGTCGTGTTCTGGACACAAAGACAATCCATATATGTCGATGTTTTGGATTGAGTTTGACCCAAGCGTTACCGAACAAGATATTATTGATTTTCAACGCAACCATGTGAACGAATACAATATGTTTTGTTCTTGCGGGAGATTCGTACAACGTATTATTGCCACTGGAAGAAGCGACAAGATAATGCGCTCATATGAATACATGGCGGCTAATGTAGAAGCCGCAAACATTGACCTAAAAGCATGGACAACTTGACGTATTATACCATTTCATGGTATAATATATGTGGGGATATTCATGCCTCGAACAAAATAAAGGAGTGACAAATAATGAGTGATAATTCAAACATTGGCAGTGCAGAAGTTCATTTAGAAACGAACGCCACAGCAAGGACATTTCCGGGAGTTGAGTGTGGTAGCATCTTCATGGCTACCGACGGCTGTCTGTATACGAAAGTTCAAAAGTTATGGAAGAAAGACCCCAAACGCAAATGTTTCAATGCTATCGAGCTAACGAAGAGAGCTACTCGCTATTTCGACGATAACGACTTTGTGTTTGTATTTGATACATGCGCTTTCAACTATGAGATTTGAGGGGTGAACATAATGACCAAGATTAAAACTAAACGTAATTTTGGAGCAGTAATTCCGTTTAGCGAACTAAACATAGGCGATGTATTTGTTAGCAAAGACAATGACGATAGACTGTATATTAAGATTTGCGAATCTACCGATGAACTTAATATGTCTAACAATGCCATTGGGATTGGTGAGGCGTACACTGTATTCGTTGACGACGACGACGAGGTAATCCGCGTTAAAAGATTATACATTAACACAAATAGCTAAGTTGCCTATTTTTATCACATAACTATAAGGGTTTTAAGCGTTGAATAGTTGAGTAATATAAAACCATTACCTAACTATTTCAATGTTGTAAATCTATTGTAGATAAGGAGTTTCAAAGGCTAAATATACGCATTCTAACAAATGGAGTTGATAGATTGAAATATAAGACAGGTGATATTGCCAAATATAAAAGGCAATTGATTTACAAAAAGGGACGTCCCGCATTTGTAGTATGTAGAAACCATCGCACATACTATGTTGTTTTTATCTATGTAGAAGAACGGAACAAATGGTATACAAGCTGTTGTGCCGAAGAAGATTTATCTGACTATACAGGAGAAGTTCCTGCTGGTGCTGAAACATTCCAGAAGTTAGCAAGTATAAGATATGATAAGAAAGATTTGACTTCAAACCGCATGACGTACAATGCTTCATTTGTTGAGGAAAACGGCTCTTATAGAACTCTTGACTTGCTTAACAAGCCAAAAGATGATTACCGATACTATTTATGGTTACACAGCCGTAATTATTTCGGATATAACTATAATGTGAGTTTGTACTAACAAAGGTGACAACATGAAAAATCTAAAACTTGGTGACATTGTAGAGTACAAAGTCGAAAACGAACCATATATACTCGCGTACTGTGGTGCTTGTTTTTATTCTCTTATCCAACTTGATGCTTCAGGCAGATTTGTAGCGCTTTCAACCCCAAGAGTAGCACGGATTCAACCAATTGAGAGTTCTTCCATACCCGTATATGAATATAAACTACTAAAAGAAGTTGGAGATTTTCTCAAGAGGGTTAGAATTGATGTAATAAACAAAGACGACCCAGTATATAGTATCTATCAAGATGATTTAACATCATTTCATGTATCTCGTATTGTAGGAATGATAAATGCTTCATTGACAAATGTTAGACTTTCTTCTAAATCCGTTCAACTTTGTTTTAACAAACAAGAGTTTCTCGACGAAGTGTTGGGATTACTTGAAGATATGTACTATGATGATGATGATGTGAATATTCATGTTTATACGGTTGGAAACCATACATAATCATTATCGTGCGTTCTTAGGTGTTTATAATCAATGCCAGCCTTATGATTTTGACATTGAAACATCTCGGTAATGATTTTATATTACTCACATGTTCAATGTTTAAAAACATGAGAAACATCGTGTTCAAAAGGGGTAACTTAAGATTGCTTATAAAAAGGAGTGCTTAGAAGATGGTTAAAGAGTTTAATGAATTGATTGGGAAAACAATCATGAGAATTGAAACATCAAATGAGGTTTATTCAAACGAACTATCAGGAACCAACGATATAGTACACGAGAACAGACAAATTTGGTTCTATATGGACGACGGAAGCAAGTTTCATATGTATCACGACCAAATGTGTTGTGAGGATGTGTGCGTTGAAGATGTTTGTGGTGATGTTAAATGTCTAATTGGTTCACCTATTACGCAGGCTGAGGTATGCTCTGAAACAACAATGTCATATGACGATGCTGTATGTGGATTTAAGCACAGTAACCCATATTGGACTTGGACATTTTACAAGTTTGCAACAGTCAAAGGATATGTAACCATTCGGTGGTATGGAGAAAGCAATGGTTGTTATTCGTGTGAAGTTATGAGCGAATACACAGACTTAAATGGCAATGTTTTGTTTGAGTGTGAGCTGAAACCATGGGGTGATGAAGTATGAACACTACGTTGAAACGTGGAGACATTGTAAGACGATACAATAGAAATAAGGGTATGTATCAATACGGAGTCGTTGCCGACACACTTGTCTTTTTGGAAAACAAATGTGTTACCTGTGTTATTTATAGAGAAAAATCACAAACCTTTTGCACATGGACAGATGTTGAAGAAGTATTTATGCGAATAGAACAAGAATCTTTGCCAAGCAGATTTTGCTTTTTGTCAGATATTTCAAAAATATTTGCTCATGTAAGAATTGACTATTCTGTTACAGAGAATGGTAAAACGGTATCAAGATATAACGATACTCTTTTAACTCCTCTAAGAAGTAATTGTATTTTGGAAGCACTTCGAGGCTCTTTGATGTATAACGATGATGGTTACGTCAGTTCATTTAGCAGTAAATGCTTCTTTAATTTGTTCAATCACTTCTTTGATAAAGAATACGGACAATGTAACCATGCTGTCGAACAAAGTTCGACAGACTGTGTTCCTTTCCCAGAAATTAAGTTCTATCTAGTACCATGAATGTAATCATTAGAAAGTGTGGTGAATAATGTGACTAAGTTCAAGTGTGGAGATATCATATATGACAATGAGTATAATCATTATGGAGTTATACTTAGTCAGTCTATAACTCCTCGCAGTGGAGACATTGTAGAATATATCTGGAATAGGAAGGATACTGGAAACTTTTTTGTCCCCATTGTTAGCACCAGCTCAGTTAAACATTACCATAATAGTTTACCAAATGATTTAAAATTCCTCTATGATATATCAGATAAATTAGCTCATGTGAGAGTGGATTATGTTATTAGCAAAGATGGATTTGAAAAAAGAACAAGCTATCATAAACTACTTACTCAAGTTTTAGGTAGTGACAACCTTTCGATGGTGATTGAGCGATGTGCTGATGTAAACAAGGGTGTATTTGCTGGGGATAAAATATTCTTCAATGAGCTTGAATATTGGTTCAGGCGTTGTTGGGTAAAGTATGACAATGTTGAAATTAGATTTTATAGGGTGTAATGTTGGTTGTTTGTGTGTTGTAAACACATTATACCACATCTCAAACTAAATGTCAACACCCCATGCAAATTACTATAAAAAACAAAGGAGGGCAAAAAAAATGAAAAAGTATTTGGTTGTGTACAATGGCAAGTTTATGGGTGGAAGCACAGAAGTCGAAGGAGAGCGTGAAGCTCTTTCCGCCGCTAAAGAATTATGGGAGTCTGGAATGTATGATGCTATCCATGTAGAGGACGGACACGACCGCGTGTTGTGGGAGAACGGAAAGATGGTTGGAGATGTGCCGTGCTAAAAGCTACAATAGGCCTAGAAAGTGTTTTAGTTGTAAGGAATATAAATTCATTACTTGAATAATAAAACGTCTCCTAGACCCATTCTGTTGCGTTTCACACAACGAAATGTAACCATGCTGGCGAACAAAGTTCGCCAGATCGTACCGTGTAACGGTACAGATTGTATTCGTTGGGGCGTAGCTTTGAGGGTTATTAGCAGGTCACATAGAACAACAATGTAGAAACGATATTAGTCGCGTTATGTGCGCCCGGTATGATTTAGAATTATTTTTTCTTTCTTTCTTTTCTATTTATATATCTTAGTTTCTTTCTTTCTTTACTATAAACCTGTATATCTATATACTCTATTATATTATATATATATATATATACTAGAGTATAGATATATTGGTTTATATAAATATATTCTTGTATATCTTTATACGAGTATATATTTATATAAGCTCATATATCTTAT
>ERZ507554.15-NODE-15-length-111025-cov-13.4985_pt1 | contig 111025 bp, 101 predicted proteins | sample MGYA00248668_ERZ507554 | MGnify/ENA primary metagenome ERZ507554 (study PRJEB26165, sample SAMN02676187) | human gut metagenome | isolation source: stool | host: Homo sapiens | place: USA | study: EMG produced TPA metagenomics assembly of the C.diff FMT (human gut...
CGCCGGCGATAATTAATGCTGTTGCCATTTACTTTTCCTCTTTTCTTAAGTAATAACGTCCCCGATATTCTTGATAAGAATACCTTTGAAAGAACAAAAGATATTATTACTTCTCTACCTACTAATGCCTTTTTATTATATTTAATCCATGGTTTATACGTTGTTCAACCGGTGGCAGCTTCATATAATCACCATAATTAACTTCTAAATAAGCAATGTAGTTTCCAGGGATAGGAAGATTCAGCGATTCAAATTTTGAATAGTCAATATGTTGAAACCAACTGTTAGAAAAAAAGTTTTCTCGTGGATTTCCAACAAGATTAGCACACTCGGAACTTTTTTCAGAATTGTATTTTTGAGAAAATTTATCTAATACCTTTGCTAAAAAACGAATAGAAATTTTTTTAACAATTGGAAAAAAAATTTTCTTTATCTTATTACTGGTAACCGTAGATAATTGTGCATTAGTCGTTCTTAATCTTCTGACAATTCCCATTGACTTTATAAATAAAGTTTTTTTTAATTTTGAATTAGGAAGATTATCAATCGGAAAAACATCAATAAATAACCCTAATTCTTCAATTTCCTGAAGATTATATTCAATTAATTTTGTTCGTTTATCGATCATTTTTATAAAAGGATAGTAGTAGTCCGACGTATTTTCAATAAATAAAAGTCTATAATTTTCATTTTCAAATTTCTCACCTAATGACTTTAATCGTTCGTATTGAGAACGCATCATAATTACGTCCACATCGTCATCCCACGGTATAAATCCACCGTGTCTTATAGAGCCAAGTAAGGTTCCTCCATCTATCATATAAAGCAAATTATTGCTTTTACAAAATGAGTTAAAATATTTTAACATCTCTATTTCTCTTGTATGTACCTCACTTAGATCCATGTTTTAATACCTCATTTCTATCTAATAACCTTAAACTAGCATGTGACTCTGCGTATGTTTTCAAAAAATATAATTAATCTCTTAACGACTTAATAAATCCTAATATTATCTTGATAAAAGAAGCCCGCAATACTAAAGAAAGACCAATATAGATAATTCCACCAATAAACGCTTGAATAGCAAAATTAATAAAATTACCAGCTTGTATTTGATTCATATATCTAACGACTAAGTACATAATTAAACCGGACAACAAATATTTCCAAAGATCACCAAAAAGTTTAGTGATTTTCACTTGGTTGCGAATGAAATATAATTGCAGTCCTGTAACTGCAAACTCAGATAACACTGTTGCAACAACAGCGCCCATTACCCCAAATTGAATAATTAACCAAACATTTAGCAGTAAGTTTACAACCGCTCCGGCAGTAACAGAAACTGTATACTGGCGGGTTTGGTTTGTGGGCAATAAATATTGGGTGCCAATAACATTACTCCAGGCAATTAACACGATGACAATAGATAAAACCGCGATTAATTGACCTGTAACTGCAAATTCCTTGCCCATAAACCAAATGGCAAACTTCGGTGCCACCGCTGACAGTCCAAAAGCTAACGGAATCGAAATAAAACTAACAAAATCAAATGATGTATATAAATACTTATGCAGTTGTTTAAAGTCTTTAGAGGCAAATGTGTGAGCCATTCGTGGCAACATCACAGTTCCCGTGGCTGTTACTACTGCCAACAGCATTTTGACCATCTTATCTGAATTCTCATAAAATCCAGAACTCTGAACACCGCTAATACTACCCAACATTGTTTTGTTAAGAATCAAATAGATTTGCGTTGCAATCTGAGGAATAAAGAGACTGACTGAAGGTCGAATATGCTTAAACAAATGCAAATGATGTAAATCAGGCTTATCAACCGTTCGTTTTAAATAACCCCATAACGATAGATTACCTAACAATGTTGAAAGTGTTAAGACTAATATATAAATACTAACATCATGACTTGTCTTGACGAACATAAAGATGGAAATAACCGAAATGATCTTCACCATAAAATTCCGTAAAACTGTTCGTTTAAAGTCTTCTAATCCCATAAATAACCAAGAAATATCAAAAGCTGCCGCAATCACTTGAAATGATTGATAAAAGTAAAACTGATGATATTTCTTGGTGAATAATAAAAATACTAAAAATGCTACATATGCCAACGCAATGGTAATGAAGCGCAAAATAGAAATCTCCCAAAAGCTTTGACTCATCTTTTGTTTATCATCACGTTCGTAAGCAATTGTTCGATTACCATATAAGCTTATGCCAATACTACCAAACAAAATGAAATATTGAATAATTGAATTGGTATACGCATTAATACCAACACCAGTACTTCCCAGCACACGGGTAATATACGGTGTCGTTACTAACGGTACTAATAGAATAAAGACCTGGTAACCGACATTGTAGAAGTAGTTCTTAATCAGTTTCATTTAATTAATCCAATTCTTTTTTAGCCGCATACAATGCTGCCGCAATTACTTGATCCATGTTGTAATAACGATAGCTGCCTAAACGACCGCCAAAGATCACTTGTTCATCTTCGCGAGCTAGTTTAGCATATTCATGATAAAGTTTACCGTTACGATCATCGTTAACTGGATAGTATGGTTCGTCGCCACGATGCCAGTCTTTAGGATATTCTTTCGTGATAACGGTCCTAGGTTGCGTCCCATATTCAAAGTGCTTGTGTTCAATAATTCGTGTATATGCATGTTCTTTATCCGTGTAATTAACAACGGCATTACCTTGATAGTTTTCCATATCAAGTACTTCTGTATCAAATTTCAATGAACGGTATTCTAATTCACCAAGTTTGTAGTCATAATATTGATCAATCATACCGGTGTAAACAACTTTATCGGCCTTAGCTAAATATTCTTCCTTATTAGAAAAGAAGTCAGTGTTTAATTCTACTGTAATGTTTGGTAGATCCAATAATTTTTCAACAATTTGTGTATAGCCACCAATTGGAATACCTTGGTACTTATCATTAAAGTAGTTATTATCATAAGTCATGCGAACAGGTAGACGTTTGATAATGAAAGCTGGCAATTCAGTACAGTCGCGGCCCCATTGCTTCTCTGTATACTCTTTAACTAACTTCTTGTAAATGTCTGTCCCAACTAAAGAAATTGCTTGTTCTTCAAGGTTTGTTGGTTCTTTACCATTCAAAACAGCACGTTGTTCATCAATCTTAGCTTGTGCTTCAGCCGGTGTAACTACGCCCCAGAGTTTATTGAAAGTATTCATATTGAATGGCATATTATAGATTTCGCCATGATAATTAGCGATTGGTGCATTAGTGTAGCGATTAAATTCAGCAAATTGGTTCACATAATCCCAAACCTTTTTGTCAGAAGTATGGAAAATGTGAGCACCATATTTATGTACTTGAATACCTTCAACATCTTCTGTATAAACATTACCAGCAATATGAGAACGTTTTTCAATTACAGTTACTTGATGACCTTTTTTTGCAGCTTCATTTGCGAATACGGCGCCGTACAGGCCAGCACCGACGATTAAATATTTTGACATAACTATTCCTATTCTCCTTCAATAGACAGTAACTCTAAAGCATCATTAATTGCTTTCTTTGTAAAATATCCAGAGCAAAGTTTTTGAGCGATATTTTGACAATTAGCTTTCATTTTAGAGTATTGCTCGTCTGAAATTCGATCCATAACAACTGGTATTTCCTCTAAACTATCTATTGCAACTCCTATATTATTTTTTACAATAAATTCTGCAAGTGCTGCTTTTTTCCAAATGATAACTGGAATACCAGAACTTAAATATAACGATGTCTTATGGGGATTATTTACTTTTAAATACTCCCCTGTATTTCCCTCACATGTGTTAATTGATGGTCCATCCCAAACTAATCCAAACTTTCCTTCCATCACATTAACAAGTTCATCTGCAAAAAAAGATCCTTCATAATTTATATTAGGATACTTTTTTGTTTCAGAATACCCAGCTCCGTATAAATTGAAATTATACGGTATATTCTGGAGTTTATAAATATAACCTGCCTTTTCTTTACGTAAGTTCCCCGCAATAATCACTTCATTACTACTTTTATTATTTATAAAATTATCTATTTTATTAGGTTGTAGATAATCAAATATTTGTAGATTGATTAGTTTGTCACTTTTTATATGAGCTATTTTACTATATACATTAATCATTTTTTCATTATGCAAAATGATTGCATCATTATTTTCTAAAATTTTAATATCACTTAAGTACGCACGATGTTTATTGTAGTCAATATCCCACTTTCGGAATATTTCTAAATCATGAACAATACTTATAAATTTAACATTTTTATTTTTGAGTATTTTTAATATAAAACTAAACTCCAACACTCCCTGAATGGGATGTTGAATAAAAACAATATCTCCTGATTTAACTATTCGTGATATTTTTAACGCGTTTTTTAAATATTGCCACTGGAAAAGTAAGTTTCCTAACTTATTATAATTTATTGAACTATCTTTAGTTATCAAATTAATTGGTTTAAAATGTAAACTTTCAAAAATTATATCTAAATCATTTCTTGCCTTAGAACCCGCATTAAGTCTACTACCGTTAGAGTATTTCAAAAAATAAATGGTCATTCTTATATTCTCACTCCTGTTGTACTGTCTATAAGATTTTTATAAGTGAATTATTATAGAATTTAGTGACGATATTTAATACAATATGATTAATTTCTTAATATTTGAATTATATATCTGATTAACAATTGCTAAATGCTGAAACTTTATTTAGTATAAACAATATAAGGTTCTCATATACATATATTATTTTTTTTTTAACACTTTACTAACTATTATTTATTACCTGCAAACTTTCGTTTAATAAAGCCAGTGCCCTTCTTAATCCAGTCTTGCTTCTCCATAAACATAACGGGTACTTCTTTGTATGATAGTTGATTCTGGTCCAACCAAACGTCCAATAATAATTCACTGACATAACCAAATAAACGCTGCTCTTGGACAGAGTATTGCGAAATATCAGCCCGCTTTTGTAATTCAAACAGAATATCAAATAACCATTTAGCATAGTCATCGAAAAGTTGTGACTTCATAATATACATATTAAACATGTGCGCAGAAGTGCTTTTCATAACTTTATCAAAGCTAGCTACATAATCAGGATAAAGCTCACTAATAATGTCGCGAGTTGTATCCATATCTTTGCTATTATGAGCATGGGCATAATGAGAATAGTTAGTTTCAATATAATAATTTCGCTTTTCAGGAACAATAATATCTGTTTCTTGTAAAAGTTGCTTAAGTTTTTGATCATCTAAGACAATGTCAAAATTACCAGTTTGAAAAGTACCAAAATGATTTTTATTAGAGAACTGGCGGCGATAATGAACCAATCCCTTATAATCTGCTTGAACATTCTTCCAAAGAAAGTATGTAGCAGTTAGTTCACAAAAATAAGGGTTCAACTTAGAAATATTGTCCCCTTGATCATCTCGAACGTAGTTTTCTAAATCGACTTTTCCTTCTGATCCTACAAAAATAGGATAGTATGAAGATGATGTTGGCATCTGATACTTTTTATGTGCTGCCACACCGATTACGATATCTGATTTAATAATTGGTTGAGCTTCCACTAATTAATCTCCCCACTGTAAATCTTCTAAAATATAGTCTGTATACTTAATAAGCTCCATTGGGATGAATCATAATTCCAACGGTTTTAATCATAATCTTAATATCTACCCATAAATTACGGGTTTTAATATACTGAATATCCAAAGCAACCATTTCATGGAAGCCAACATCATTACGGCCACTTACTTGCCATAATCCGGTACAGCCTGGTTGAACATATAACCGTTGTTTGTCATATTCAGAGTAAGTTGCTGTTTCCCGAGGTAGAGGCGGACGTGGGCCAACCAAGGCCATATCGCCATGAAGGACGTTCCAAAGTTGGGGTAACTCGTCCACACTAGTTTTACGAATCCACTTGCCAACTCTAGTAATTCGCGGATCGTCTTTCATCTTAAACATGGCACCTTCAACTTCATTCTTAGCCAATAAATCCTTGAGTTTTTTATCAGCATCTACACACATTGAACGAAATTTATACATTCTAAATTTCTTCCCATTGCGGCCCACACGAATTTGTGAGTAAAAGACTGGCCCTTTTGGATCTTCTAATTTAATTAGAATCGCTATTACTAAAAACAGCGGTGACAGAATAAATAACGCAGCAAAACTAGCCACAATATCAAATATACGTTTGATGAATAAATAGCCAACCTGAGCATTAATTTTATCTTGATTAAGCCAAACAGCATCACTGTTATTAATAGCCGCTGCTTTCGTTGCGGTTTGGATAGCATTGATGTTTTCGGTATGTTGCTCCATGTCTTTCTCCTCCAAAGTTTACCCCAAACTCCTTAAGTTATTTCAAATAAAACATCTTTATAAAATATCATAAACTATGATTAAATTACATTGTTGATACATTAACATTTCTTGGCTAACGGCAACTATTTTAACAAACAGTACTTTTTGCATGTTATGGCAGCGTTTCATTTGTTGCCATAACATGCAAAAAGTACTACGCAATATCAACTGTTTCGGTACTTATTGATGATTGCGAGTACTTTTTAAAATAAGAAATGTTTTTTCTTTTCGATTGGTGTCAACTCAATCCGATGATCGATTGGTTCGCCATTTAATAAATGCTTAGCGTTCTCGTAGAACTGCGGACCATAGTTACGGTCTAGACGATCTAGTTCTAAGAAAGCCTCCCGTAATTTGAATTCACGATTTGGTAAAGCGTGAGCATCAGAGGACAATACATGAACCATGCCATGTTCAATTAAATCTTCCGAGAAGCGTTGAACCTTTTTACCAAAGGTGCCAATTAAACTCGTTGACGTCAGTTGGCCGAGTGCACCATCGGCGATGAATTGATAGAGTAATTCAGGTTGCTTCTGAATTTGTGCATTCCTTTCTGGGTGAGCAATTACTGGTGTAATCCCCTGTAAGCTTAAACGAAAGAATAAGTCAGTCGCATATTCTGGCACTTCGCCATGAGGAAATTCGACCAGTAAATAATTCATGGCCGAATCAATTCCCAACAAGTCATCTAAACGTTCATCTAAATCACCGTTCAAATGAACTTCTTGCCCAGCAAAAATAGTGAGCGGAATCTGTTGCTCGTTTAATATGTCTTGGAACTCATCAACTGCTTGTTGAACGTCGCGAGCATGATTAACATAGTGACGGTCTAAGTGATGGGGTGTGGCTAAAATATAACCAATGCCATCAGCTACTGCCTCGTGCGCTAATTTCAATGATTCTTCAACACTCTTAGATCCATCATCTATTCCTGGTAAGATGTGGCAGTGTAAGTCAATTAAGCTATTCTTCTTTTTTGTATGCGTAGCCGTAGTATCCGTCGCCATAATAACCATCAGCTCCCTTAACTTTGACATCATTTAAGATAACACCGAGAATATTAGCACTAGCGCGATCTAACGCAGCTTTCATATCCTTAACCGCTGCTTTAGTCGTGTGGTTCTGACGAACAACTAAAACAACACCATCAACGAGATTAGATAAGATTTGACCATCAGTTACTGGTAGAATTGGTGGCGCATCAACGATGACTAAATCGAAATGTTCTTTTAATTCGTCTAGAATCTTAGTCATCAGTGGACCGCCAATTAATTCGGCCGGATTAGGCGGTGTCGGACCACTTGGGATAATTGATAAGTTCTCAACTTCAGTGTCATGAACAACATCCATGACATTATCAGTTTGACGAACTAGATAATTCGTTAAACCACGATTAACATCTTTCACACGAAAAGTTCGAGCAACCGTCGAACGGCGTAAGTCTGCATCAATTAAGACCACTCGTTTACCTGTTTGCGCAAATTCAACGGCTAAATTAGCCGTTACTGTTGACTTACCTTCCGACGCAGTTGCAGAAGTTAACATCAGTGTCCGTAAATCTTGAGCCTCTTGAGCAAAACTGATATTTGTTCTAATGGTTTTAATTTGTTCAGTAATCACTGAGGAAGGCTCGCTAACTGTAAACAATTTTGCTGCCTTAACGGGTTCAGCTACCGGTTTCTTATTAAACATTGTCTTCCTCCTTAAATCCGTTTTTGTGATTGGCGACGGGGCAAATCATCATTAGTTCGTAAGCGGTTAGACCGAGAGCTTGCTTGAGGGGCTGTTATTTGACTGCTAGCAGTTTTAACAATTGGTTGAACTGGTTCACTGGCTGTTAGATCAGCTGAACTTGTGGCAACTTTAGCTTGATCGTTCGTTAATGAATTAGTTGTTTGGTAAGTTTGGCGATGTGTGTGCGTTGTACTTGAGCGATGAGCACGTGATCTGCCTTTTTTCTTTTTACTATTAGCAGTGTGGTAGTGACCCACCATACCTAACTTCGTTAATCCTAATTCATCAGTTAAGTATTCCATGTCCTTGACGTTATGATCTGTTAATTCAGATAACAGGGCTAAGCCAACACCGAAGAATAAACCTACAACCAGCCCAATGGCGATGTTTAATTTCTTACGTGGTGAGACAGCTTCTTTAGGTTTGGTTGCTTTAGCAATAATGCTGACATTATTAACTTCCAAGATCTTAGCAACCTTTTTCTTAAAGGTCTTGGCGATAATGTTGGCGATTGTTGCTGAACGAGCAGCATCTGTATCTTTCACACTGACTGAGAAGACTTGAGAGTTTTGTTCATTGGTTACTGAGATCATATCGCGTAGTTCATCAGCAGTGACACTATAACCAAGTTGTTCTTTAACTTCTTTACGCACAGGATCCAAAGTTACTGCCTTAGTGATGATATCCTTATAGGTATTAATCATCTGTACATCGGCTTGTTGGTCGCTAAGCTGATTCGTAACGGCATTATCTTGTTTACGATTAACCAAGATATCCACACTTGCTGAATACTTAGGCGTCATAATGAAGAAAGTAATAATTGTTGCTAAGATAGTCCCAACAACTGTTGAGATGACGATTAGTCGAAGATTCTTCCGTAAAATTCTGAAAAGACTTTCCAAACTGATTGCTTGTTCCATTTCATACTCCTAATGTTTATTTAACACAACTTATGTTATTTTACACTATCAATCTTTACATTTGTGTAACAATTCGCATTTTTTCACAAATGCAGCCCTTTTAATTCAATAGACTGATTAGTGGATAATTAGTTGCTACTCTTAGTCCATTGCTCAGTATCACTATTTGGTGAGAAAACTGTGAATTGTTGTGAGCTATTACCACTGGTAAAACTAAAGCCGTTAGCAATATTTAGTTTATTTTGACGTGTTTCTTGGTTATCCAGCGTAGCTTTTTCTAAGCCCATTTCAGAACGTAAGTTGTCAGACACACGTTGCAATTCAGTTGTTGATGGAATTTGAATCATAGCGGCGCCCCACATCGCATTAACACCTTGAAGATGATCGCTCTTAATCGTTTCGGCGTAGCCACGATACTTACTAAAGATGCTGACCATATCATCGAAAGCCAAGTTAGTGGTCATATTCTTAGAGACTTGTGTTAAAACATCTTGGAAGTTCGTTAAAGTACGTGTAGAAACAGCTGCTTTAATAATAGAAGTAATCACTTCACGTTGACGAGTTTGGCGTCCATAATCACCATTAGGATCGTCATAACGCATCCGAGAATAAGCTAAGGCCTTTTTACCATCAAGGTGCATCTGCTCGCCTTTGGTAAAAGTATAGCCTTCATAAGTAAAGGTTAGTGTTGGTGTAATATCAACGCCACCCACGGCATTGACGATTTTTTCCATACCGCCCATGTTAATCGTCACATAATACTGTAACGGCACATTAACTAATGCTGAAACTGACTTCAAAGCTACTTTAGAGCCACCAACTTCATAGGCCGCATTAATCCGTTCGTAATCAAAGCTGTCTGCGCCAACCAATTGCGCCATTGTATCACGAGGAATGCTGGTTAAAGTTGTTTGCTTCGTCGATGGATTAATCGTAGCAATAATCATCGTATCGGTCCGGCCTTGATAGTTACGACCAAAGGCACCAGTATCTGCACCTAATAGTAAGATACTTAACGGTTTGTGAGCATCGACCACCGTTTTAGCCGATTGCGTTTCACCTGCAGATTTATAACTAGAATCAATCGCATTTTTAGCACTGAAATAGAAATAAGCCGCGTAACCCAATACGGCGACAATAACGGCAATAATAATTCCAATAATAACGTTACGCACCGTATGTTTGCGGTGATGGTGATGATGCTGTCCAGATCTTCTATGTAATTGTTCTTCGTCATTCATTTCCATAGCTCTCCTATTGTCATTCATAGTCAAATTAACTCTCAGTTTATCATGAATGTGAATAAAATAAAATATCGGTTAAATAATTGATAGTCTTTTTTAATAAAAAGCGATATTTAAAGTCTTTAATCGTAAAATAGCGATCGTTAAAAATACCACTAATCGTAAATAAAGACATTAATTTCGTACCGGAGAAAGATCCGCGACGGAACGCTGTGGACACTACTTTAAGCCAAATCAAGCTTTGTCTTAAAGCTAGGTCTTATTGTAAATGCTAAAGCATTAACAATAATTTCACAGCTGGTCGCAATTTTTCTCCGGTACTAGCTAGTGAAGTATTTCAAAATTTTTAACCGATTGTTATTATTTATCGAATAGGTAATTAACTAAGCGCCGGAATAAAGTCGCCATCAGTGGTGAAATTTATGTGACGATTTATCGTCTACATAAAGGCTCGACTTGAAGACGATTTGAATTTCAATCGGCTTCAAGCGATGCCCACCACGTTCCATGTGCGACTTTGTGGAGGCGCACTACACGATGTTAATTTTAATTCCGGCGCCGATTTTTCGTAGGCCCTCTCCACGCACTAAAAAGCCAGGATTTCTCCTGGCTGATCGTTTTGTTTATTCATTAGCCTTCAACGCTTCAATCATATCAACATGTTTAAGCCGGAAATGTGTCACGACCATCACGATGACCGTGAATAGAATTGTCATGACGATCGCTGTTAAATAGCCCGTTGCACTAATAATTAACGGAAAGACCACGACTGAGGTTTCGGCTTGATGCAAAATAAATAGCGTCAACAAATTACCAAAGCCCAGGCCAACAATAATACCAAACAGCGTGAGAACGATATTTTCACGAACAATGTACATCGTCACTTCATTATCGAAGAAGCCCAATACCTTAATCGTCGAGAGCTCGCGAATTCGTTCAGAAACATTAATGTTAGTCAAATTATACAAGACGACAAAAGATAATAAACCTGATAACACAATAAAAATCAAAACAATTGGCCGCAAACTAGCAGTCTGCTGATCAACAGCATCAATTTGCGTTGACATGTAGGCAACATTAACCACTTCTTTGGTAGCTAATAAACGACGCGCCAACTTCTTCTCTTGCGATTTAGTTTGTGGCTTTAACTTTGTCAACCAAGTCGTTGCAGCATATTGTTCTGGTCGTAAATGTTGATAATACGCTTGCTGCAAATAAATAAAATGACCGGCATAATTCTCAGTAATACCACTAACTTTAACCGTATAGCGCTGATGATTAGCGTCTTGCACTTGAACGGTATCGCCTTTTTTAGCGTCTAATAATTGTGCTGCTTTTTGACTAAGGATGGCACCATCTTTAGGTAGTGCTTGGCTTAACTTAATATATTGTCGCAACTTAACTGGTTGATCGGTGACATATTGAGAAACTTCATCAACCGTTTGCTCGCCTTTTGTTAATTTCACCATTTGCAGATCAACTGGTAAATGACGCCGATATTGAGTATTATCCGTCAAAATTTTAGTTGCTTGCTCGGCTGACTGCTGGTCAGATTTTAGGCTAATTGTCGCTTGATATTGAATAATTTGCTTGAATTGGGTTTGCCCTGAATAATCAATCGAATCGCGAATACCGAAGCCGGTTAAAATCAAACCTGTTCCACCAGCAATCCCTAGAATGCCCATCCACATTCGTGATTTAAAGCGGAACAAATTACGATAGCTAACTTTACGGTTAAAACTTAATCGCCGCCAAAGCGGTGTAAAACGTTCTAACAAAATCCTTTTACCAGCCTTAGGTGCTTTAGGTAGCATTAATGCTGCTGATTTTTCGTGGAGTTGTCGGGTTAAGACGTAAGCAACTGCACCTAAAGTTGCAAATAACGATAAAGCAATCGCGATGGCAATTGTTGGCCAATCATAACCAACTGGGCTTGGTGGATAGCTATATTGGGTTTGCATCATCGAAACGACAATCTGTGGTAGTGTATTCGTGCCAACAATGACACCAATAATAATACCTAATACTGCTGCTAACAATGCATAGAGAAGATAATTCTGGGCAATTTCCCAACGCGTATAGCCCAACGCCTTCAACGTACCGATCTGGGTTCGTTCTTCTTCGACCATGCGCGTAATCGTCGTAAACGTGATCAAGATCGCAATTAAGAAGAAAATCAAAGGAAAGACGTTGGCAATGGCCGCAATTCGTTCGGCCAAATTCCCGTAGTCGGTAAATCCCGGCAAATCAGAACATTCATTATAATAAAAAGTCGTCGGTGTTAATTCAGCAACTTTAGCTTTAGCGGCATCAATTTTAGCCTGAGCCTGTTTTAGCTCAGTCTCTTGAGCGGTAATTTCTGGCGTGGTTGTCATCTGACCTTGGCTAGCCGCACTAACTTGTTGTTTGGCTGCAGCCAATTGTTTTTTAGCCGTATTCAGTTGGGCTTGTTGTTGATTAATTGGCTTTAGCGCAGTTGCCTTAAGTTCTTGATCGCGCTGTTTCGCCCGACCTTTAAAGGCTTGTTTTAGTTGTTTAACTTTTTGCTCACTTTTATCTTGATAAGCAGTACCATATGAATTCAATGATTGTAACTTGGCAAAGCGAACACTAATCTGTGAATAAACAGACGCCTTAAAATTGGCCTGATTTGTATACGCAAAATAATCAATCGTGCCATCACCAACGTTACTGGTACCACGAGTGGCCTTGTTGACAAATTGTGGTGAAATAGCAAAACCGACAATTTGATATGTTTGTCGACGCAACTGACGATTGGCAATTTTGATTGTTTGACCTAGTTGATAACCTTGTTTCCGTGCTAAATCGTCTAACACTAGCTCCGAATTTTGCTTGGGTAAACGACCTTTTGTTAATTTTAATTGATTCAGTTGTGCTGAACGCCGGTAACTAAAAACCTGAATTGTGTCGCTATTTTTAGTTGTCGTGCCATAGACAAACTTACTACCTTCTACTTGAGCACCGGCAACTTTTTTAGCTAATTTAAGATCTTGATCAGTGAGACCTGTACTAGAAACAATTTGAATATCACTGGCTTTTTGCGTTCTTAAAAAAGTCGTCGCATTATGATATAAATCTGGTCCACTAGATTTAATCCCGACGAATAATAAGACCCCGAGCATAATAATCAAGACAATTGCTACAAAACGGCCGAAACTGGCCCAGATTTTACGTCTTAAAAGTCGCAGTTGCAATTGATTTTTCATCACAATCACCACTCAATCTCATCGATTGATTGCGGATGTGCATTCTCAGTCATGTCACGAACTTTAGCATCATTAATGCGAATAACCCGGTCAGCCATTGGTGCTATGGCGGCGTTATGGGTGATGATTAAAACCGTTTGACCACGCTTGCGGCTAACGTCTTGCAATAGTTTTAAGACTTGTTTACCCGTTTCATAATCCAAGGCACCAGTAGGTTCATCAGCCAATACTAGTTTGGGATTTTTAGCCAAAGCTCGAGCAATTGCCACCCGCTGTTGCTCGCCACCAGATAATTGCGCCGGAAAATTATCCATACGTGCTGCCAATCCCACTTCTTGAAGCACTTCCGTTGGATCAAGTGCGTCTGGCGCTACTGCTGATGCCAACTCGACATTTTCTTTAGCCGTTAAATTTGGCACTAAATTATAAAACTGAAAAACAAAGCCGACATCCGTTCGGCGATAAGCTGTTAATTGACGCTCGCTAAAAGTTGCAATATCCACGCCATCAATTAAAATCTGGCCAGAGGTGGGGCTATCCATGCCGCCTAGAATATTTAATATTGTTGATTTACCTGCACCACTCGGCCCTAAGATAACCGCCAGTTCTCCTTGCTGCACACTAAAATTTAAAGCATCATTAGCTACAATCGTTGTTTCACCCATTTGATAAGTTTTGGTGGCATCCTTAACTTCAATATAATTCGTCATCTGACAACCCTCTTGTTATTGTATCCGCATTCATCATTTACTTTATCTTATTATAAAAATGATTAAATGTCGATTTAATCAAGCTTTAAACGATGCTCACAATAGGTGTAAAAGCAAAGAAATACCAATCCTTTTTGAAACAGCCTATAATGAACTTTAAGTAAGCGATTTAATTTTTAATCGTTTTGTTTAATAAAGTTAATGGCAAACTGAAAATCAGGAGGTTTTTAAATGTCAATTTATGATTATGAAGTAACTTTAGCCGACGGCACTAAGTACACACTAGATAAATATCGCGGACAACCGATGGTTATTGTCAATACCGCAACTAAATGCGGATTTGCACCGCAATTCGAAGCATTGGAACAAATTTATCAACAATATCGCGATCAAGGTTTAATTGTATTAGGCTTTCCTTCTAATCAATTTAAGCAAGAGCTTGATAGTAGTGCGGCAGCTGCAGAAGCCTGCCGGGCAACTTACGGTGTCGACTTCCCTATGCATGAAATTCATGATGTTAACGGCGATGACGCCTTGCCGTTATTTAAGTTTCTAACTGAAGGACGACCTGGTTTAATCGGCGAAGCTATCAAATGGAATTTCACTAAGTTTCTTGTTGATCGCGATGGTAATGTCGTTAAACGTTACGCACCCAAAACAGTTCCTGAGAAAATGAAACCAGATATCGAAGCCGTATTGTAATGATTAACTTAGATTGTCATTCTTTGTGCCTTCGGAAATACGCTGGTGGAACGCTGATTTTCCTCCGGCCCTGACAAAATAGATATGGTTTAATTTAACTGCAAATTTACACGCCTTAATTTAAGAGCGAGCCAACACTCGTCAATTCAGTGCTGGAGCAAAATTGTCATCTTATTTGTTAAGTGGCGGAAATTAAATACCGCTCAGTAGTAAAATTATTGTTGCGACTTTAGTCGTTACAATAAGGCTTGTCTTGAAGACAATTTGTAAAATCGGCTTCAAGCAATGCCCACTACGTTCCAGCGGCAAGTATTTATTTCCCGCCACGGATACCACGACTTTTTCTAACACAACTTTGCGCCAGCGCGAAGAACTGCAAATAACAATTTTAATTAAGTAGCGACAAAAAGACCCCCGAGAATAATTCTCGAGGGTCTTTTATGACCTGAATTTTTAAATTGATTCGTCTTTACAAAACTTCCGGATAATTGGCAGTAGCTTAAAGCTACCGACCACATAACTGCTATGCGTTTCTTTAGGCAAAATTAAGAGCTTGCTATTAGGAATCTGTTCAGAAATTAAGCGTGTATGGCTAATTTTAACGGAGTCTTTCTCACCAGCCATAACTAAGGTCGGAATCTGAATACGTTGCAAATCCGCCTTCGTAATATTAGGCTCCGTATTCAAAATTCGTAATTCCGGCCGGCGCGTTACTAAATGCCACGACCAATAAATAAAGCGATCCCGGCTGTGAAGCCCATTAGGATTCAGATTAGCGCCACTGATCATTAGTTTATCTAACAAGTCAGGATGTTGACTCGCAATTAACAAACCAATAATACCACCATCGCTAAACCCATATAATAATGGTTTTTCCAACTTTAATTCTTTAATGAAGTCGACTACATCGTTAGCCATATCTTGATAATGTAGTTCAGAAACACGCGCACTCTTACCGTGACCACGATTGTCGATGGCGTACACTCGGAAATAAGCACTTAGTGTTGGCATAAGTTTGTCAAATATCTGGTGTGTTTCGCCATTACCATGTAATAAAATCAGTGGCTGTCCTTGTCCACTTTGCACATAATAAAGTTTCGTGTGATTAACGTTAATTTCCATTTTATCCCCCAGAAATTGGCCATTGCTTTTCACTGTATGTTTCTATGTCAGATCGTTATAATTAAGGAAAAGGAGTTGATTTCACATGACTGAAGATGTTTTCTTTAACCCAGGTGATGCAATTGCTAATGCTCACGATTTTGCAGAAGCACGACGGAGTGCCGAAATCTACAAAGAAAAGAATCCCCTGCAATCACCCTTGATTATCGTCGAAGATCCTGATCAAGAAGATGCTTTCGCAGTTTATTTTGCCAAGGATGCTCATCAACTACCACTTAAATCAGCAACCGTACTGAAATATCACGTTGTTGATCGTTTAGATAATTGAATCTGTTTTTTTAGCATAACGCTGCCGCTTTTTGGCGTGTTGTAATGCTTTTTTACGTGTCACTTCAACCGCATTAGCGCGATTGAGTTCTTGAATAATTCGATAATTAGCCACAATTGTATCTGGTACTTTTTGCAAATCAAAGGCATGAACTAAACTGTCAGAACGTTGAACATAATGGTAAAGTGGTCGCGTATCAAAATAGAAGCGATCGCAGGCATTCACATATTGGACATTAAAGAGTTGATCTTCCATTAAATCAATATCTGATGTGAATTTCAAACCATTATCTTTAATAACCGCTGTGAGATAGCCTTTATTCCATGAATAGCCGCGCACACTACCTGACAATTTTAGAATCCGGTTCATCATTTCCTTACGATTTAAAACACCAGATTCGTGTTTAGTGGTTGCTGAACGGCCCCGAGGATCATAATAAAAGCCACAAGCAACCATAGCAACTTGATAGCGTTCAAATGATTGAACCATGAATTCAATGAATTGATGTTCAACCCAATCATCGCCATCAACAAAGGTGATATATTTCCCATTAGCGACTTGAACACCAAAATTACGTGTTGCTGATACGCCATGATTAGCTCGTTGAAAAACACGGATGCGGGGGTCAACTTTTGCCCAGTAATCTAAGCGTTCAGTTGTACCGTCTGTAGATCCGTCGTCAATTAAAATCAATTCAATTTGTTGATAGGATTGTCGTAAAATACTTTTAATGCAGCGATCCATATACGCACGTAAATTATAAAACGGCACGACAATACTAAATAGTGGTGTCAGTGACATTAACATCCGCCTTTCATACTGTGTCTAATTATAAACGTCTCAAGGCAATAGGTAAAATGATTTAACGATTTTAAGAAGAAGTGATCAAAATGGCTCAATCTTCAGCAAATTTAAATAAATTAGGACAACCAGAACGGGTTGTCGCACTAGATGGTACGATAAACTTTCGCGATTTGGGTGGCTACCAGAACAAAAAGGGCCAAATGACTCAATGGCGACGAATTTATCGCGCCGCCTCTTTAGGCAATCTAACGGTTAGTGACCGGATATTACTGGCTGATTTAGATATTATCAACGATATTGACTTACGTTCTCCATCAGAACAGCAATCTTATCCAGATCAAAGTTGGGATTCAGTTCATTTTTTTTCTAATCCATTATATCCCACTACTGGTTTTAACCGTATGCTTAATAATCACCATGTTCGCAAAATTTTTAGACGGCGCCGTGAGATTCCTAAGTTGGACAACCCGATTGCTAACATTTATCAAAACGTCCTAATGACTAAACATAGTCAGCAAGGATTCGCGCAGACGTTTGCGGTTTTATTAGGTATGTCGTCCGAACAAGCCAGTGTTTTTCATTGCGCTGCTGGTAAAGATCGCACTGGTATGACCGCAGCGTTAATTTTACTAGCGTTAAATGTTCCTGACGAAACAATTATTCAAGATTACCTGTTAACCAATGAATTATACGATTACGCCAACGATCATCAAGCTCCCACTAATGATGACATTCAACAAGCCGTTGACCAAATGAACACGCAAGTAGGTGAGGCACTTTATATTCAGGGTGTTTTGGCGACAATTAACGATGGTTTTGGCGGTATGACCAATTATTGGCGTGAAGCACTCGGCCTTTCAATAGGTGATTTGAAACAATTTCGAAAAATGTTTTTACAATAACACGCTACAGTCTAGTCGATTAAACCTGAACGACTGTTTTAATCTTAATTAAATTCTCAGAGGTGATTGAATGAACTGGAAAAAAGCAACCCTGCTTTCTATCCCCACTGTAGCCTTAGTTGGGCTAAGTGTGCTCGGATCAAAAATGTATCGTTACGGATTTCAGCGAGTCGATGCCCCACGCATTCCCGACACGGATAATCCTGATTACTTAGCTGCCTTTGAACCAGTCAAAGATTGGTTTAGCCAACAAGCTAAGGAAGACTGGTGGTTATACGCAGATGATCCCAAAAATAAAATTCATGCCCTTTATCTACCTAACCCCACTCCTACTGATAAAACCGTCGTTATCGCCCATGGTTATCATGGCAATGGACAATCCATGATTGCCTATGCCAAAATTTTCCAAGACTTAGGCTTTAACATTCTTCTACCTGACAATCGAGCCCACGGCGAAAGTGCTGGGGAATGGATTAATTTCGGCTGGTTGGACCGCCTCGATTATCGTGATTGGTGTTTAGAATTAGTTGACCGACTAGGTTGTGACAGTGAAATCATTTTATTTGGCGTGAGCATGGGTGGCGCAATAGTCATGATGATGAGTGGTGAGGAGTTGCCAGTCCAAGTTCAGGGAATTATTGAGGACTGTGGTTACAGCACGCTTCATGAACAATTAGCCTACCGTGCTAAAGTAGAATTCAAGTTGCCCGCCTTTCCGGTCATTCCGATTGCCAGTTTAATTAATCGAGCTTTATTAGGATTTGGTGTTAATGATGTTAATTCTCTGCAGGCACTTCAGCAAAACACCAGACCCATCTTCTTTATTCACGGCGCTGATGATCAGTACGTGCCGACTAAAATGTGCTATCAAAACTTTGATGCCACCTCTGCTCCTAAAGAAATGTGGATTGTTCCTAATGCCGATCATGGCGAAGCATTGGCTGTTAATCCTAATGAATACCAGCATCGGATTGCTGAATTTTTGCGCCGCTTTGATTTATAGTTTTAATAATTAGGGCTATTTCTTTTTCGAGTTAAAGTTCACACTTTCTTCATACTTTTTCCGCAAAAGCGACATTTTTTCATAGTCTTTCTTTCACACCTATTGGTTATAGTTAATAACATAGAAAGCGGCAATAAGTTTTAATTGCTCGACTTTCTAGTTCCAATCTATTCCCAAGATAATGATAGTTTTCTTCATTTTATTCCTCCCCTTAAAATGAAAAGTTTTGAAATAAATTGTTGCCCGCAACTTATTTCAAGTTAGATCAATCACAGTTGCCCGCTGAATTGATCAACTACTCAACAAATTGCCCGTTTGCTTGAGTAAAGTTGAAAACAGATTCCCCTTTGTTTTCAACACACAATATATATTTCTATTCTTCCTTAAAAAATCCCACATCCAGTTGCCCGCCGGATGTGGGATTTTTGTTGATTAAATATTAACTAAGCGCACTTGATACATATGATCATATTGCGACAGATCTTCCACAATATCGGTGTAATCAATATTCTTAGGAACTTCAATGGCGTAAATGTTGGTATATATTTTTTCGCCTTTAACCGTTTCAGCTTTGAAGCTAACACCAGCAACGTGAATTTTTTTCTTTTTGAAATAATCAGTGATCACTTTTTTGGTTGCACCTTTATTCGTATACTTAATTTCAATTCGCTTATAAGTATGAACGCGAATTACTTTTTTCAAGAAAATTAGAACCAGTAAAACAACCACAGCACTGAAAAAGGCAATCCGATAATAACCCATCCCAATTGCTAAACCCAACCCAGCAGTTGCCCACAAGGAAGCAGCAGTGGTTAAGCCAGTCACCGCATGACGTGTGATAACAATTGTTCCAGCGCCAAGGAATCCAATCCCACTTACAACTTGAGCAATTAAACGCGCTTCATCTGCGCGCACTACTCCGGAAAATTGCGGATAGGCTTTAGCAAACGTAATTGCTTGAAAGCCAATTTCTTGTTGAATCATGGCAATAACACAAGCGCCTACACAAACTAAAATATGGGTCCGAATACCAGCAGGATGATTTTTATGTTGACGATCATAACCGATTAAACCAGCAATCAGAACTGCAGCAAATAATCGAATAATAATATCAAGTGTTGTAACGGTTAATTTCACGATTAACGCCCCTTTAATTCATTATCACCTTCCACTATACCATTATTTACAGGCGGATGAGTAAGATTGCCAATTGCCTATTTCTTGTTCAGAATCAATCAACCAATTTTTAAAATAATGCTTTCAAATTAATTTTTACTTACTTTTTAATAAGATATTGTGATAACAACAGTGTTTTTCACAAGTTGTCTGCGTTGACTTTCCTTGTGAATCATTTAAAATGAAAGTGGATTCATAGGATAAAAATCGGAGGTCATCACTTATGAAAGTTATTGTTATTGGTTGTACTCACGCCGGTACTTTTGCAACACAACAAATTCTAACTGAACACCCAGATTGGGAAGTTACCGTTTATGAACGTAATGATACGCTATCCTTCTTGTCATGTGGCATTGCTTTATGGATTGGCGATCATGTCTCAGATCCAAATAAAATGTTCTATTCTAATCCTGAAGCTTTAGCCTCATTAGGCGCTACAATGAAAATGCAACATGATGTTTTAAAAGTTGATAGTCAGAATAAATCCGTTGAAGTTAAAGACTTACAAACAGGAGAAGTGACAACAGATACTTATGATAAATTAGTCGTCACAACTGGTTCAGCTCCAGTCATTCCTCCATTAGAGGGGATTGATCATCCTAAATTGAAATTATGTAAAGATTGGGATAATGCTAAAGCATTAAAGGAATTAGCTCCTGAGATTAAATCAGTTGTCGTTATTGGCGCTGGTTACATCGGTGCCGAGTTAGCTGAACAATATGCAGTTACTGGTAAAGAAGTTACGTTAATTGATGCCCTACCACGCGTCTTGGCTAAAAACTTTGACAGTGTCATCAGTGATCGGGTTGAACAAGATTATCTTGATCACGGTGTTAAGTTATCACTTAACGAAAAAGTGGTTAGCTTTTCAGGTACAGATCAAATTACAGTTACCACCGATAAATCAAGTTATACAGCAGATTTAGCTATCTTAGCAGTTGGTTTCCGTCCGCATACAGAATTAGTCAAAGATCAAGTTGAGATGCTCCACAATGGCGCCATCATTACCAACGAGTATATGCAGAGTAGTAATCCTGATATTTATGCAGCTGGTGATTCTTCGGTTGTTCATTACAATCCCACAGGTAAAGACGACTATATTCCTTTGGCAACCAACGCTGTACGTCAAGGTATTTTAGTTGGTAAAAATATTGACCAGCCAACTGAAAAATATATGGGAACGCAAGCTACATCTGCAGTGTGCCTATTTGAAAAGACTTTAGCCGCATCTGGTTTAACCGTTGATGGTGCTGAAGCTCGCGGTCTAAAAGTCGACAGTGTCACTCTAGAACAAGATTATCGCCCTGACTTTATGTTGACCACAGAACCAATTTTGATGGAATTAACTTGGGATCCTGAAACTCGCGAGATTAAAGGTGGCGCCTTCTATAGCTCATATGACTGCGCGCAATCAGCCAATGTTATTTCCTTAGCTATTCAAAACAAAATGACCATCGATCAGTTAGCAATGGTTGATATGTTCTTCCAACCTAACTATGATCAACCAATCAACTACGTCAACGCTCTTGCTGGTGCCGCAGTTGCTAAAGCAAACCAAAAATAAGGCAATTCACCAAAAAAGCTCACGAGAAAAATCTCGCGAGCTTTTTTATTTATTATTGAAAACAAATTATAATCCATTACCTGGGTAACAAAAAGGGCCCCGCTTATTTAACCCGCCAAGAAACAAGTCCGAAAAATGCGGTTTTCTTTTTAACTGGCTCAACTTTTTTCTTAAAAACTGTCGTTACTCCTGTGGCTGCCTCAGTTTGAAATTGAACTAAGCACATAAAATCAAGTAACGCTTTATTTAAGTTAGCTAATCGCGAGCTTTGCCGAACATCACGATCATCCACCATTAAAACCGGAATATGCGCTGTTGCCATTTTTGAGCGTAACTTTTTTAAAGACACTTCAGGACGCTCACTAACCACAATCATACCGTCAATTCTGCGCTCAATATTAGGCAGTGTTTTTTGATCCAATTGGGCAAAACTTCCAAATAAGAAACGAATTTCGTAATCTACTAATGGGCGATATTGCAATAAATTGACAATCGTAAAAGTCTGCCGTAACGTGCGAATACCTAACTGAGTTTGCCATTGTTCAAAAACTTGCGTAAATTGGGGATCCTGATGATCCGCACCTATCACTAATATTTCAATATCCTTGTCACTACTTTTGCCGGCTGGTAACAAGCTAGAGCGATAAGCACGTAACCAATCAAGTGATAATAATTCGCCACGTAGTCGCTCAAAAGCAAGTACACCATCCATTTTACCAAAAATATCATTTGGTAAATCAATTAGCATAGTAGGATAGTCAGCCATTAACGCCCTTTTCTCTTCGGTCCGATAACGAACTTGTGGCGCCACCAAAATAACGTCAAATACTTGGCCAAAATCAAAAGCATTATAAAGTTGCAACGCATCAATTGCACCATAAGCAAATAATAAGTCGTTATTGCCTAGCACCGCTTCGGGATCGTGCAAAGCCGTTTGGACATCTGTTACTATCGCTTTTAAATTGGAATCCGTGGTATTAATCGCTGTAACAATTCGCTGACAAAACAAACTAGAACTACCGCCACCCGCACAACCAACAAAAATAAACATTTTTGTCTCCTCTAAGCATTTTAATAAGTGCATCTTAGCACAAAAAACGTGTTCTAGCCATGTCACTAGTCAGTTGATTAAACTGATCAGTAAACAAACTAAAACACGTTTTAATTAAATTAAGCTATAACTTGTTGAATAAACTTGTCAAAGGCAGCCTGACCGACAGTTGTTCGTTTAAAGACACCTGCGTCTTCAAGTACCCGGGCGAAAATATGACCCACCTCTTCACGGACAATCTGATCCACATTATCCGTAGTCAATTGGTTAGCATATTTTGCTTTTAGTTGATCAGCCCAAGGTTGGTGCATTGCTGCAATTTGATTAGGTTGATCTAACAAGTATTTACTAACTTCTGACAACTCATTAAGCAACCGGCCCGGCAGAATAGCCAAGCCCATCACTTCAATCAACCCAATATTTTCCTTTTTAATATGCTGAACATCTTGATGAGGATGGAAAATACCGTCAGGATAAGCTGTTGACGTTTGATTGTCTCGCAAAACTAAATCCAATTGATATTCACCATCAACTTTATTGGCAATTGGTGTAATCGTATGGTGTGGCGTGCCATCTGCGTCATGGGCAATAATCGATTGTGATTCATCCGAATAATTTTGCCATTGTGCCAAAATCGTCGTGGCCGCGTTAATGAGTTGTGCCTGATTCGCGCCTGTTAAACGAATAACTGACATTGGCCATTTAACAACGCCCAGTTTAATCTCTGGGTAAGCAGACCACTGGAATGCTCGCTCCACTTGTGCCTGATTCATCGGAAAGACATGACGACCACCTTGATAATGTTCATGACTTAGCATTGAACCGCCAACAATTGGTAAGTCCGCATTGCTACCAACAAAATAGTGAGGAAACTTGGAAATAATAGCAAACAAATTGCAAAATGTCTGTCGATTAATATGCATCGGTTCATGAACTGAATCAAGAAAAATACAATGTTCATTGAAATAAGCATACGGCGAATATTGAAAGCCCCAAGTTTGACCATTCAAATTAAATCGAACGATGCGGTGGTTACTACGAGCAGGATAATTCAGGCGACCACGATAACCTTCATTGGTCATACACAATTGGCAAGCCGGATAACTTGATGGTGCTGCTGTGGCCGCTGCGGCAATTGCTTTGGGATCTTTTTCAGGTTTAGAAAGGTTGATCGTAATTTCTAAATCACCATATTCAGTTGCCACGGGAAATTTAATATTCTTAGCAATCTGAGCAGTTTTGACATAATCATTAGCCGTCGACAAGTGATAGAAATATTTAGTAGCCGTTTGAGATGATTCCTGATATAGGTTCCAGAAACGTTGATTAACATAACTTGGTGGTGGCGTGATTAAATTCAATAATTGTGCTTCTAAAATTTCTCGAGCAGGTTGATTATCAGCAATAGCTTGATGCTCAACAGCATAATCAACTAATTGATTAGCTAATTCAATTGGTTGATTAGTCGCTATGCCCACAACTTCGTCAAAATCATCAGCGCCAATTAAAGTCAAAATTTGATTTTGCAAATAGACGCGATCTAAATCTTGGAACTGCGGATTATTTTTTAAAATTTCCGTCACAAACGGTGTGACTAAACTTGTCTGACTCATGATGTCAACATACTCCTAAATTAATTAAAAATGAGAAACAACCTCTTAATTTAAAATAGTGAATCTAAAACGAGTTTAATTTTTTGAATTAATTATTCGATGATCAAATCTTGATCAACAATTTTATGCGGACCATCCGCAATCTTAGCTCGGTAAAAACCGGCATCGTAGCCGATTGTCTCGCGATAAATTGCACCAACTTTTTCGATAAAAGCGGGAATATTAGCAGATTTCACAACAGCAATCGCACAACCACCAAAACCGGCTCCAGTCATACGAGCTCCTAAGACACCAGGTTGTTGCCAAGCCGTATGAGCAAGTGTATCTAATTCAATACCCGTCACTTCATAATCATATTCAAGTGAAACATGAGAAGCATTAATTAATCGACCAAATTTCTCTAAATCACCATCAGTTAACGCCTTAGCAGCGGTAATAGTGCGTTGATTTTCTAAGACAGCATGGCGGGCACGTTTAATTAAGATCTCATCATCAATGGCGTAACAGTATTCATCAAAGCTTTCGGCATCTAGGTCACCTAAAGATTTAATTGCCACTACTTTTTGCAAACGTGCTAATGCTTCTTCACATTCTGCACGACGCTCATTATATTTACTGTCACTTAACGCCCGTGGCTTATTGGTGTTCATAATCACAATTTCATAGTCATCTAAGGCAATTGGATAATATTGATAATCCAAAGTATTCGTATCCAGGAAGATGGCCTGATCTTTCTTACCCATACCAATGGCAAATTGATCCATAATTCCTGAATTAACACCAATGTATTGATTTTCAACTTGTTGACCCAATTTAATAAGATCTAATGGTGTTTTACCAAGTTGATAATAAGCATTGATAATAGTACCCGTTAATAATTCGATTGAACTTGATGAGGACAAACCTGATGCGGCTGGTAGATTACCATAGAAGTAAATATTTAAGCCGTGCTTAAAATCAACACCAGCTGCTTGAAGCAAAAAGAACTCACCTTTAACGAAATTAGTCCAATCGTCATCTTTATTAAAAGCCAATTGATCTAAATCAATTTCATGAACACCTTGGCTTGCAAAATTTGCAGAATACAAATGTAATTGATGATCTGTGGTCGGACTAACAGCAGCATACGTTCCTAAGCTAATTGCCGCCGGAAAAACATGGCCGCCATTGTAGTCTGTATGTTCACCAATTAAGTTAATACGGCCGGGTGCGAAATAATTTGCGTCAACTTTTGCATCAAAAATTTCAGTGAATTGCGTATTAATCTCTGCTAATTGCATATCTCATTCTCCTATTTATCGAAACCGTTAGGATGTTGTTCCGTCCAGAGCCAAGCAGTCGCGATAATTTTTTCAATGTCATCGTATTTTGGTTCCCAATGCAAGATCTCACGTGCTTTTTGTGATGAAGCAATTAATGTACTAGGATCGCCAGGGCGACGATCAGCAATTTCATAAGGAATTTCTTTTTTAGTTGCTTTGCGAGCTGCTTCAACAATTTCTAAGTTAGAAAAGCCTGTTGCGGAGCCTAAGTTAAATTGATTAGAGTCATGGCCAGCTTCAAGATATTGAAGCGCTAAAATATGAGCGTCAGCTAAATCAACGACATGAACATAATCACGAACGTTAGTGCCATCTTTAGTTGGGTAATCGCCACCAAAAATTTGTAGTTTTTCACGTTTGCCACTAGCAACTTGTAACACAATTGGAATTAAGTGTGATTCAGGACGGTGATCTTCACCAATTGAACCATCAGCTTTAGCACCAGCAACGTTGAAGTAACGTAAGGCAACCCATTTCAAGCCATGCGCAACATCTTGCCAATGAGCAAACTTCTCCATCGTTAACTTGCTTTCACCATAAGGATTAGTTGGTTCTTGTGGTGTTTGTTCTGTAATTGGAATCTCTTTTGCTTCACCATAAGTAGCTGCTGTTGAAGAGAAGACCAATTGTTTAACATTAAATTTGTTCATAACTTCCAATAATACGATGAAACCATAATCATTGTTGTCGAAATATTTCAATGGATCTTTCATGGATTCTGCGACTAATGAAAAAGCAGCAAAATGAACAACACCCGTAATATCTTCTTTAGTAAAAACTGATTCTAGAAATGCACGATCACGAAGATCACCTTCATAAAATTTAGCCTTTGAATTAACAGATTGACGATGACCTGTTACCAAGTTATCAACGACAGCGACGTCAAAGCCCTGTTCGATCAAACGATCAGTTGTATTTGAACCAATATAGCCAGCACCGCCGGTTACTAAAATTGTCATAGTAAACGCTCCCTTTTAGTAAATTATTTAGTTTTTACTAAATATTATCAACTTAGTTATACCACTGATTTACTTGTTTAGTCAATTGTTTTCAGGTAAAATTCATTTTTGATTCTATTTGAAAAATTTACTAAATAAATTTATAATATAACCTATCTACTGCTCTATAACTACGTTATTCCATGTTGGAGGTAATCATTCATGGCCACGATTAAAGATATCGCCGAGAAGGCGGGCGTCTCACCTGCTACTGTTTCTCGCGTTCTAAACTATGATCCTGGTCTGTCTGTGACAGACAAAACAAAAAAAAGGATTTTTGAAGCAGCTGAGGATTTAAATTACCAACATAAAAAGAAAAGCAGTCGGTCAACCCAGAAAATCGCCATCCTAACCTGGTATAACGAGCAAGAAGAACTTGACGACATTTACTATCTCTCCATTCGCCTAGGCGCGGAAAACAAAATTCATGAGGCTGGATTTGAGCCGCAACAAATTGGCTTACAGCAACAAAATTTACCGACTAGTCCAGACTTTGCTGGTATGATTGCTATTGGTAAATTCAGTCAAAATCAAATCAAGCGTATTAAAGCAACGGGTTTGCCTACAACTTTCGTCGATTTTAATACCTTAAATTATGGTTTTGACAGTGTCACGACCAATTTTCATTACCCGGTGTTACAAATTATTGATCACTTCCAAAAAGTTGGTATTGATGATATTGGTATTTTAGCCGGTCAAGAAGTGACCAGTGATCAACAATTACGTTTAACTGATCTGCGTTACCAAACTTTCCGTAATATCTTACGTGACCGCAAATTATTGAACCCAAATTTTATTTTAAAAGGCAGTTTTAGCGTTGAATCTGGGCATCAAATGATGGCTAAAGCCATTCAAGAATTAGGCGAGCAATTACCACACGCATTCTTTGCAGCCAATGATGCGTTAGCCATTGGTGCACTCCACGCTTTAAAAGAAAATCATATTGCAGTCCCTGAACGCGTTAGTATTATTGGTTTTAACGATAGTACCGTCGCTAAATATTTCTCTCCACAATTAAGTTCGGTTAAAGTAGACACTGAATTAATGGGACAAAAAAGTGTTGAATTGTTATTAGACCGCTTAGATTCACAACGAACAGTGCCTGTAAACTTAAATATTGGCACTGAATTAGTTTTACGAGAAAGCTCCAAATAAAAAAGCCCCTAGTTTATTTTTTAAACTGGGGACTTTCTGTTCTTCTTAATATTTATTAAATGCTTGCTACTACTTCGGCGCGGGTTGGAATTGAAGGAAAAGCACCAAGTTTTTGAACAGTTAATGCGGAAGCACGATTAGCGTAAACAATGGCTGCCTCCAAGTTAGAGAAGTCAGCATTTAATTCAGAAGCTAATGAACCAATAAAAGTATCACCTGCAGCGGTCGTATCTACGGCTGTTACCGTGACTGCAGGAATGATCTTGTCAAAACCAGCTCGAGCCACAAAAACACCGCGGCTACCTAACGTGATAATCACAACTTTAACACCCAGAGCAAAAAACTTATCTGCAGCAGCTCGCATAGAAGTTTCATCTGTAATCTCAATTCCGGTTAAATTAGCCGCTTCGGTTTCATTAGGAACAATAATATCCGTGAGTTGTAAAAGCTCTTCAGAGAGTGCTTCAGTGGCTGGTGCAGGGTTCAAAATTGTTATGGTCCGATTAGCTCGAGCAATTTCAAACGCTTGGATAGTGGCAGCCAGTGGTGTTTCAAATTGAGCCATAACAAAATCGGCTTGGGCAATTAATGCTTGATTAGCTTTAACTTGATCAGCAGAAACATCAGCATTGGCGCCAGCACTAATGATAATCGAGTTTTGGCCAGTAGCCTGTAACAAAATATAAGCTTGCCCAGTGGCACTGCTATTCATCACTTCGATGGCATTAGTATTGATTTGATTGTCGCGTAGTTTATGCAGCATCATCTGCCCATCTAGATCTTGACCTACCGCTCCAATGAAACTTGTTTGCGCACCAGATCGTGCTGCAGCAACGGCCTGATTAGCACCCTTTCCCCCTGCTGCAATTGAGAAATCTTGCATGCGAATCGTTTCGCCAGGTTGTGGCAACTGATCAATTTGTAAAATCCGGTCGACATTGATACTACCTACAATCGTTACTTTGTTCGTCATTGTTATACCTCATTAAGTTAATTACTTTTATTTTACGCTAAAAATAATGACTTAAAAAGCAGCAAAGACGAAAAATTCACTATCAAAAATAGCAAAAACCCACAACAAGTCATGACTTGTTGTGGGTTTTTATGAATAACTATAATTGTGCCAACTTAGTGATTGGCTCAGTAATGCCATTTTTGAAGACATAAGAACCAGCAACTAATACATTAGCACCGGCAGCAACACATAAACGCCCAGTTTGGTCAGTAATCCCGCCATCAACTTCAATATCATAGTGATAATGATTATCACGCCGCAATTGCTCAACCAAGGCAACTTTTGTCGTCATTTTTTCAATAAACTTTTGCCCGCCAAAACCGGGACTAACAGTCATGACTAAAACTTGATCAACAATTGGCAACAAATCTTGATAGGAAGCGATGCTCAACGCTGGATCAAAAGCGATACCCGCCTTTTTACCCAACTTGTGAATTTCTTCAATTAAACGATATGGATGGCGTGTGGTTTCCGGATGAAATGTCAAAAGATCACCACCGGCTTGGGCCACATCAAAAACAACTTGTTCTGGCTGTTCAACCATAATATGACAATCAAGCGTTAAATTAGTTTGCGCACGCAACTCTTTAACAAATTTATCGCCAAAATTGACATTGGGTACATAATGCCCATCCATAATATCGACGTGTAAATATTGGGCTTGGCTTTGTTCAATTGTTGTTATTTGCTTTTTTAAATCAAATAAACTGGCGCTTAATAGCGATGGTGCTACAATAGTTATCATTTTGATTCACCTCGTTAATTTACTGACCACAAAAGCCCACCGAATCCGTTGAGATTGGTGGGCCTAATGTTTTACCTACTTAAAATATAGGTGTTGCAATTTGATTAAGGATTTATTTAAGTGGTTCCCATTGCCATTCTTCAACTTCTGGAATATCCGTACCATAATCACGAATGTAAGCATTGTGATAAGCAATCTTATCGTCCATCTTTTGGGCAAAGCCAGCAGCCTTAGTTCCATAAACAGCTAAAGCAGCTTCTTTAGAAAGATCGAAACGATCTAATTGGTTAACAACACGCATATCAAATGGTGTTGTAATATCACCGTTTTCACGGTAGCCATGAACATATAGATTATGATTGTGACGATCAAAGAAGATATCACGAATTAAGCCTTCGAAACCATGGAAAGCAAAAACAATTGGCTTATCCGTTGTAAAGTAATTGTCGAATTCTTCATCACTTAAACCACGAGGATTAACTTTTGGTGATTGTAATTTCAATAAATCAACAACGTTAATGAAACGAATCTTCATCTCTGGATATTGTTTGTGCAAGATAGAAATTGCAGCTAAGCTTTCCCAGTTAGGTTCAGTACCAGCAGCGGCGAAGACAATATCAGGTTCTTCACCATTATCAGTACTTGCCCAATCAATGATCTTCAGGCCCTTATTCACGAGGACATCAGCTTCTTCAGCAGAATACCATTGTGGACGAGGATGTTTAGAAGTCACAATTAAGTTGATCTTCTCTTCTGTAGCAAAGGCCTTGTTAGCAACTGCCAAGAGTGAGTTAGCATCAGCTGGTAAATATTCACGAATGTATTCAGGCTTCTTATCAGCTAAATGACCTAAAATACCAGGATCTTGGTGAGTATAACCGTTGTGATCTTGCTGGAATGACGTTGACGTATCAATAATATTCAATGAAGGATATTTCTTGCGCCAAGGTAATTCATTAGCTTTACGTAACCACTTGAAGTGTTGTGTCAGCATTGAATCAACGACACGCAAGAATGCTTCATAACTTGAGAAGAAACCATGACGGCCAGTTAAAACATAGCCTTCCAAGAAACCTTCAGCTTGATGTTCAGATAATTGTGAATCAATAATCCGACCAGCAGGTGCTACGAATTCATCGTTAGGTTTCTTAATTGGTTCTAACCATTGGCGTTCACTGACTTCAAAAATTGGTGCTAAACGGTTAGACATTGTTTCATCAGGTCCAAAGACACGGAAGTTGTCCGGATTCTTCTTGATAACATCGCGCGTCCATTGACCAAAGACGTTCATATCCTGGGCAATATTCTTACCATGTTCTGAATTATCTAAGGCATATTCACGCCAGTCTGGTAATTTCAATGGACGCGGTGCAATACCGCCATTGGTAATTGGGTTAGCAGCCATTCGGTGTTCGCCTTCAGGTGTTGTTGCCTTGATTTCAGGTTTTAAAGCACCATTTTCATCAAATAATTCTTCTGGCTTATATGATTCCAACCAGTCAACTAGCTTATCAGCATGTTGCATGTCATTTTGGTCAACAGGAATTGGAATTTGATGAGCACGGAATGAATTCTCAATTGGTTGGCCATCCCATTCTTTAGGACCAGTCCAGCCTTTAGGTGCGCGGAAAATAATCATTGGCCAGATTGGGCGTGTTGGATCATTATTTTCACGGGCATGTTTTTGAATAGCTTTGATCTTTTCAACAGCTTCATCAATTGCTTTAGCCATTGCTGGGTGCATCTTTTCAGGGTCATCGCCTTCAACAAAGATTGGTTCCCAGCCATTACCCTCAAAATACTTCGTTAATTCCTCATCAGACTTACGAGAAAGAATGGTTGGATTAGAAATCTTAAAACCATTCAAGTTCAAGATTGGTAATTCAGCACCATCATTAATTGGGTTAATAAACGTCGTAGACATCCAAGAAGCAGCTAAAGGACCAGTTTCAGCTTCACCGTCACCAACAACGGAAACAGCAATAACGTCAGGATTGTCCAAAATAGCACCAACACCATGAGAGATAGAATAGCCTAACTCGCCACCTTCATGGATTGAACCTGGTGTTTCAGGAGCAGCATGAGAAGCAACGCCGCCTGGGAAAGAGAATTGCTTGAACAGCTTGCTCATACCTTCTTCATCCTCAGTAATGTTAGGATAAATTTCAGTATAAGAACCATCTAAATAAGAGTTAGAGACCATAACTTGGCCACCATGACCTGGACCTTCAATATAAAACATGTTCAAATCATATTTTTTAATTGCTCGATTCAAATGTGTATAAATAAAGTTCTGGCCAGCAATAGTTCCCCAGTGACCAATCGGATGAACTTTAACATCAGATGCTTTTAGTGGTTGACGCAATAATGGGTTAGATTTCAAATAAAGTTGGCCAACAGAAACATAGTTAGCTGCGCGCCAATATTCGTCCATTAACTTAAGATATTCCGGTGAATCATAATCGACAGTATTTTTAACTGAATCCATGATTTTCCTCCCGCTCTTTTAAGCTCAAATTCAATAATAATTATCAATTAACTTAACATCTATATCATACTAAAAAAAAAGAAAAAGTCAACCATTTAATTTATTGGGTCGTACCAATTTTATAAACGCTATTAAATTAATCAACGTAGCGCTTAAATTATATAAAAATCCCACGTCAGTGTCATATTTTTTGTCTATCTACCCGGTATTATTAAGAAGACCAACCATAAAAAAGTATGAACAAAAATCTTTTAAAATTTTTATTCATACTTTTTAAACGAACTTATTTTATATTTTGTAAGAACTGATCATAAATTCGATGAACCTGAGGGTCAACTTGAGTTGTACCAGGTAATAAATTAACTTGTTCCGTTCCAGCGTCTAATGCGCGTTTATAATACCATTTTTTCCAACGCAAAAAAGCCAACTGCGCCTCTAACGACGCAATTTTTGCTTCAAGCGTTGCTTCATGTTCACCCAAAAATTCATAACGATCAGCTAAAGTCTGATCGCCAGCCATGCAGTATTCAATAAACTGACCAATCTCTTTAACAGGAATGGCTGATTTTTTCATACAATCAATCACTTCTAAATAACCAAGATCATCTTCTGTAAATTGACGACGACCTGCCTGATCACGTTTGACAAAGGGTAGTAACCCCTCTTTTTCATAATAACGCAACGTGTCAGTGGAAACATTCATGCGTTGGGCAATGTCACCAATCGAAAAAGTTTTCATTTTTTTACTTCCTTTGCTTGACTTGGAGTTAACTTCAAATAGTACGACGTACAACATCTTATAACAGAAAGCGAGAAAAATAAAGATGAATAAACCATTAGTTGTCATTACCGGTGCAAGTTCTGGATTCGGTGCTGAAATTGCTAAACTTTTTAACGCAGCCGGTAATCCCTTATTATTATTAGGTCGTCGTGTCGAAAAAATTAAAGCTTTACCATTAGACTTTACCAATATTATGGTTGAAAAGGCCGACGTTACTAATTATGACGAGTTCCAAGCCGCTATCAATAAAGCAGTCGAAAAATTTGGTCCTGTCGACTTACTCGTTAATAACGCTGGCGTCATGTTGTTGGGCAATGTTCGCTACCAAGATCCTAAAGAGTGGCAAACCATGTTAGATACTAACGTTATGGGTGTCTTAAATGGTACGCAAATTGTTTTAAATTCAATGGTTGAGCGGCACAGTGGCACATCATTAATATGTCCTCATTAGCAGGCAAAAAAACATTTGTTAACCATGCTGCTTATGTTGCTAGTAAGTTTGGTGTCCACGGTTTAAGTGAAACGATTCGTGAAGAAGTTTCTGGTCAAAACGTCCGTATTTCACTAGTTGCTCCTGGTGCGGCAGAAACGGAATTGCTCACTCACGTTACTGATCAAAGTGCACTAACTGACTATCAATCTTGGAAAGACTCAATGGGTGGCATCACACTGGATCCTAAACACGTTGCCGAAACTGTTAAATTTATCTACGATATGCCGCAAGAAGTTAATATTCGTGAAATTGATATTGCCGCAACCAAACAAGATAGTTAATCAAAAAAAGAACTGGAAAAATTCCAGTTCTTTTTTGATTTATATAAGCGTTTATTTGTTCCTTTCGATTAAAAAGCAGCCGCATCGTTAGCATAAAACTAACGATGCGGCTGCTTTTTTAATTTAATCTTCGCCCAAGGTGACAAAAGTATTGTATTTCATATATTGATAATGGAGTCGCATCCGCGAATATTCAAACGGCGTGCCATCATCTAAGAAGAAAATACCAGCCATCACACCGACAGGCTCAACTGGTTTTAATTGTAATTCTTGCTGATCCTCTTCTGTTGATGGTTCAGCGGAGATGGTTAAATAAGATTTAGTAACGGATTGATTCTTTTCAGATTGTAAATAATTAAAAATCGAGCTGGAAACAATCTCTCGCGTTAATTCAGGCATGATTTTAATGGGAATATAGCCAGTTTCGATCATAAAAGGTTGGTCATCAAACAGACGAAGACGTTTAATTTCATAGACAAAATCATCATGATTCAAAAATAAATCCCGTCGTAATTCTTTATCAGGCTTAATAACTTGGAAATCCAACAACTTAATTCCTGGTTTACGACCATTCATTTGAAAACTATCTGTTACCCCAAGATTAGAGCCATTATTATAATGGAAAACAGAACGATTCTTTAGGTAAAGTGGATTAATAAATGTACCAGAACCACGCTTTTTAAAGACAACACCTTGATCGGCTAAAATATTCAAGGCACGTTTAACTGAACTGCGGCTGATTTCATATTGCTCACTTAATGAGCGTTCATCAGGCAGTTTAAGTGACGGATATTCACCCGCCATAATATTCTTCTTTAAAGTTGTTAAAAGCCGATGATAAACTAAATCAGCCATAAAAAACATCCTTTGATGATTAATTTTGGATAAGACACCGATTCAACTACGAAGCGCATGTCAATATTGATAACCGTACTGACTTATCTTACTTAACTTTCTCAAGTTTTGCAAAAAAATCGCCAGTAGTGTTCTTAACTAGCGTTAAGTATTTTGACGCCAGCACGACGAAGAGCAACAAAACAGTTCTCGGTTTTCAAGAAGATCAATATTGAAATTTTAGTATCATCATACTAACTTGCGTTTTCCTTGTTTGAATATACGCAATCTTTTATTCTGAAAATAAAGGCAACCTTGTGAGCAGGAGGAATAAAGATGGTGAAAAAGATTGAACTCGTACTGCTGTTACTTACTTCACTGACCCTGGGCGCTTGCAGTGAAGAACAAGCCAATTCTAAACCAAGTATTGAATCTAAACAGGCAACCTCATCAAGTAAACAAGCTACTCGTTCTATTGAAGAAGGCGCAATTGACGAAGAAGCATTAACTTTAAGCACTACAAACGGCCAAAAGCTCAGCTTATTAACGCATGAATTCAACTGGAATAATTTGATCATTAGTGAAATAGTCGCTGAAGTTGAAGAACAAGAATTACAACTGGACTTAACTTGGTACAATCATACGAATGAAGTTGCACATTTTGCAGAAGCACTTAAAATTCAAGTTTTTCAAAATGGTGAAGAATTAACCTTAATTGACTATGATGATGATTTAGACGAACCGCTATCTCCTAACGATAGTGAGGATGTGGAGTTTGACTATCATTTAAATAATTTAACGCAACCATTAGAGATAAAAGTAGCGGCCCGTAATGGTGACAATGCTCATATTTTAAACATTGATTTGAATGACTGATTGTAATCTTTGCCCCACTGCTTTGTTGCGGTAAAATGTGATTGAGTATGTTTACTATTAATCAAACCGCTAAGGAGCCCATCGATGGCCAATTCATATATGATGTCAATTGACGAAGGAACGACTAGTACACGCGCGATTATTTTTGATCATCAAGGTCAAAAAATAGCAGAAGCACAAAATGAGTTTCCCCAATACTTTCCACAACCAGGCTGGGTGGAACACAACGCCAATGAAATTTGGAATGCTGTTTTGTCTACGATTGCCAGTACGTTTATTAACTCTGGTATTCAACCAACCCAAATCAAAGGGATTGGCATCACCAATCAAAGAGAGACAACCGTTGTTTGGAATAAGCAAACCGGACTACCCATTTATAATGCTATCGTCTGGCAATCACGCCAATCTAGCGATATCGCCGAACAATTAAAGCAAGATGGTTACGCCGACTTAATCCATGAAAAAACCGGCTTAGTTATCGATGCTTACTTCTCGGCAACTAAAATTCGGTGGTTATTAGATCATGTCCCTGGTGCGCAGCAACAAGCAGAAAATGGCGACTTATTGTTTGGCACGATTGACTCGTGGTTGGTTTGGAAACTAACCGGTGGTGCCGTGCACGTCACTGACTATACTAATGCTAGTCGCACGATGTTATTTAATATTCACGATCTAAAATGGGACCAAGATATTTTAGATTTGCTCAATATTCCAGCGGCCATGTTGCCAGAAGTACGATCTAACTCGGAAGTTTACGGCGAAACCATGCCTTATCATTTCTATGGTAGTCGCGTACCAATTGCTGGTATTGCCGGTGATCAACAAGCTTCCTTATTTGGACAACTAGCCTTAGACGACGGCATGGTTAAAAACACCTATGGCACCGGCGCTTTTATTGTAATGAATACAGGTACTAAGCCTACTTTATCCTCTCATCATTTATTAACGACGATTGGCTACGGCCTTAACGGTGAAATTCATTATGCGTTGGAAGGATCGGTTTTTGTCGCTGGTTCAGCAATTCAGTGGCTACGCGATAGCATGGGGTTATTAAACACCGCGCCAGAATCTGAGCTTGCGGCCAAAAACTCGCAAAGTCTTGATGAAGTTTACGTCGTCCCAGCTTTTACTGGTTTAGGAGCACCTTATTGGGATAGTGAGGCCCGCGGAGCCGTTTTTGGTATGACTCGTGGAACAACCCGCGATGATTTTATTAAGGCCACTTTGCAGTCATTAGCTTATCAAACCCGCGATGTTATTGATACGATGAATCAAGATATAGCTATCAAGATTCCAATGTTGCGTGTTGATGGTGGTGCGGCTAATAATGATTATTTGATGCAATTTCAAGCTGATATTCTCAACATCCCAATTGAGCGTGCCAATAATCTAGAAACAACAGCTTTAGGTGTAGCTTTTCTAGCTGGTTTAGCTGTCGGCTATTGGGAAAACATTGAGGAACTACACCATGTTTATCAAAGTGGTCAAACCTTTTTACCCGTTATGGATGCTAACCGTCGCCAACAACTGTATCATGGTTGGACCAAAGCAGTTAAAGCAACCCGATTATTTGAATAACTAAAAAAATACGATTAAAGTAAGGAACATTAATGATGGAAAAAATAACTTGGCGTAAAGATGAAAAAAATATTTATCCATTGAAAAAAACACCAACAATAACCACGTTACCCCCGCAAAACTTCATTACGATTACCGGCCAAGGCAATCCTAACGGTCCAGAATTTGCTGCAAAAATTCAGGCACTTTATCCGGTTAGTTACGCAATTAGAATGGCCCCTAAAAAAGGAATTGATTTCCCTGGCGCCTTTGATTACACCGTATATCCACTAGAGGGCTTTTGGACTTTACCAGCAGGCCATCGGGAAGGTCCTTTGGATAAGGACTTCTTACAATATAAAATTATGATTAAACAACCTAGTTTCGTCACATCTGAAATTTTCGAACAGGCCTTAGAACTCGCTCACGAAAAAGTCGATCCCCAATTATTAACGCAGTTAAAATTCGAAACTATTGATGAAGGTTTAGTCGCTATGATTTTACACACCGGTGCTTTTGACGACGAACCTGCCAGTTTTGCTAAACTCACCGACTTTATTGAAACCAGCGGCTACCAGCGGACCAGCATGGACCACAAAGAAATTTACATTTCCGATTTTCGCAAAGTAGCAGAAGCCAAACGCAAGACGATTTTACGAGTGGGAATTGAGAAGAAAAAATAATTTTAAAAAAGCCGCCTCATTAGCAATTTACTAATGAAGTGGCTTTTTTATTTAATAATTTAAAACGTTAGGCTTCATTTTCGTCAAGAAATTGTACTAATTCATTCTTATCAGGATAGCCACTATTATCACCCTCACTTTGTACAGCTAGTGCACCGACAGCGTTTGCTCGTTTTAAACATATTTCTAAAGGTTGTTCATCAAGAATTCCGGAAATAAAACCAGCCGCAAAACCATCACCAGCTCCGACTGTATCAATAACTCGTTCAACATGATACGCAGCTGCTTGATAGATTTCACCATGGTTATTTTTTGCAAACGCACCTGTACTACCACTTTTAACAACAACAAGTTTGGGTGTGGCTAGATTCAAATAAAAATTAGCAATTTCATTAGCGTCTTTATAGCCAGTTAAAAGATAGCCCTCTCCAAGTCCGGGGAGTATGATATCGCATTGTGCGGCTAAGTGATTTAAACTACCAATCATTTTTTCTTGTGATGACCATAGCGCAGGACGAATATTAGGATCAAAAGTGATTAAAACTCCAGCTTTATGAGCCTCAAGAATTAACTGTTCAACATTTTTAAACATTTGTGTTGAGATTGCTCCCGAGATACCCGTTAAATGTAAGACGCCAACATCCGTAAAATCAATTGCTGGTAACTCACTTAATTGTAACTGGCTAGCTGCAGAATTAGCACGTGCATATTCAATCACAGGATCACCTTTAGTTACACGTTCCTTAAAGTAAATGCCCGTTCTTGCTTGCGAATTTTCAGCGATATATGCTGTTGAAATACCTTGTTTCTCCAAAGCAGCCCGTAGGAAGTGACCATTAGAATCCGCACCCAATGCAGAAATGTAATATCCCACAAATCCCTGTTTTGTTAAACCAATTGTAACATTTAATTCTGCACCAGCCGGAAACCGAGTAAAATGTGTAGCCACATTTAATGGTACATCAATCTCATCTGATGCATAAACAACTAACGGCTCACCGATTGTGACAAACTTTTTCATAATTAACCTCCTTGAATTTGCTTATCAGATCTATTCTAAAACATCTGTAAGATGTTTTAAAAAAATTATCCTTGTATTCAAATAAGTTCTTATTATTTGGTACAGATTTGTTAGGCAACGCTATAATATTCATTGCTAAAATATCTGATAATATCTCATTTATTACTCACAATCTTTTTAAATCATAAAAAAAGCCACAACGATCTTATTCGTCATGGCCAATAATGAATTACTTACCCAATACATCCGCAGCAGCTAACAAGCTACCTGTAATACCAGCATCATCGCCTAATTCAACATGAACAATATAATTGTCCAAGTCAGGTACACGAACATAATCATGCATTAATTCAAGGAATTTCTCACGAATCATTGGGAATAGTTGTTCCTGCTTCATGACACCACCACCAAAAATAATAACATCTGGTGAGAATGTTAAGGTATAGGTCATGCAGGCTTGTGCCAAATAAAAGGCTTCTGTTTTCCAAACAGAATCTGTTGATAATAATTGATCACCTTTCTTACCAGCGCGTCGTTCAACGGCTGGACCTGCAGCTAATCCTTCCAAGCAAGCGCCATGATAAGGACAAACGCCAGCAAAATCGTCACCTGCTTCACGCTGCATTAAAATGTGGCCTCCTTCAGGATGGCTGCGACCGCGATAAAGTTCACCATGAGAGATATAGCCAACGCCAATCCCAGTTCCTACTGTTGCGTAAAGAACGTTATCTTTACCAACACCGGCACCTTTTTTGTATTCGCCATAAGCAGCAACATTTACATCGGTTGTCCATTCATAAGCGATATCATAACGCGCCTTCATTGCACCAAGGAAGTTATAGTTCTTCCATGGTAATTTTGGCGTATCTGTGACATAACCATATGTTGGTGACTCTGGATTAATATCAATCGGACCAAATGAACCAATCCCAATTGCTTCAACTTCATATTGATCAAAGAAAGCAAAAACTTCCTTCATTGTTTCTTCCGGTGTTGTTGTAGGGAATTTAACTCTTTTTTGAATATTGCCGTTTTCATCACCAACTGCACAAACGAATTTTGTACCGCCTGCTTCAATACCACCCAATAAATGTGCCATGTTACTTACTTCCCTTCACTTCACTTCCCTTCACTTCACTTCACTTCACTTCACTTCACTTCAAAATGATAAAGCACTATCAATACTTTAATTACTAATATAAATATACAACAATAAATATAAATAGTCTTTTCTCTCATTCTCTTTCCATCCGCAACATATCATATTGCGATTGGTACAAGCGGTAATATAAGCCTTTAGCGGCCATTAATTCGTCATGCGTACCATGTTCGGCAATGGTACCACCATCGACGTAGAAAATCTGGTCGCAATTTTTAATTGTGGACAAGCGATGGGCAATAATAAATGAGGTCCGTCCTTCTAGTAATGCCAACAAGCCAGACTGCAATAATTCTTCTGTCTTGGTGTCAATGCTCGAGGTTGCTTCATCAAGTATTAAAATCCGTGGATCCGCTAATAGAACTCGTGCAAAAGCAATTAATTGCCGTTGACCGGCAGATAATGTACTACCGCGCTCTTCAACTTGTGTTTGATAACCATCTTTTAAATGCTTAATAAAATCATCAGCACGAACAACTTTAGCCGCGGCAACAATTTCTTCATCCGTCGCATCTAGTTTCCCATAACGAATATTATCCATAATCGTCCCTGAGAAAATAAACGTATCTTGTAACATCACGCCCATTTGGCGCCGCAGTGAAGCTAAAGTTACATCACGAACGTCATAGCCGTCGATTAATACCCGACCTTCATTAACGTCATAAAAACGACTCAAAAGATTAATTACCGTTGTTTTACCCGCACCAGTTGGCCCAACAAGCGCGACAGATTGTCCTTGCTTCACGTGGAAATTAACATCTTTTAAGATATCTTTGCCCGGTTCATAACGAAAAGTAACATCTTCAAAAGTGACATTGCCTGCAATTTGTGGTAAATCTTTAGCACCAGGTAAATCTATAATCTCAGGCTTTTCATCTAACGTCTCAAAAATTCGTTCCAAATAAGCCGTTGCCGTAATGAGTGAGTTATAAAAATTACCAATATTAATCACTGGATTCCAAAAATTATTAATGTAGCCAATAAAAGCAATCAAGGTACCGGTACTAACTTCGACGCCGATTTGACGAATACCCACGAAATAAATCAATGACATCGTAATGACCGAAATATTCTGCACACCTGGCCACAGTAGGAACTGAATTCTAACAGCATGCATCCAAGTACGCCGGTTATCTTCATTAGTCTCATTAAAAATTCGGAAGTTCTCTTGCTCACGCGCAAATGACTGCGTTACTTTAATACCAGCAATACTTTCATGAATATAGGCGTTTAAGTTGGACTGCTTATTACTCAAAACTTGATAAGCCTTACGCTGTTTGCTTTGAATGATCAACACCATCACTATTAACAAGGGAATTAAAGCCAAACTATACCAAGTTAAGCGGGCATTAATCGCAAACATAAAAATCAAAGTGATAATAACGTTAAAAACATCTGAAATTAAGTTTACTAAACCATTACTCAGTAAGTCGCTTAAAGTGTTAATGTAATTAACAACACGAATTAGAATTTTACCATGAGGTCGACTATCAAAATAGGAAAAAGATAATTTCTGCAAATGCTGAAAAATATCCAAGCGCATATCTTTTAGAACGTCTTGGCCTAATTCCGTAATATGATAAATCCGATAACGCAAACACCAACCAATGAAAAATAATGACGCCGTATAAAGTAAGCCAACTAAAGCCAGTTGTCCAAGATTCTTTTGCGGAATAATGGTGTCAATTGTAATTTTAGTAAAGTAAGGTCCTAGCATACCGGCAACGTTCGCCAAAATAATAACGGCTAAAATCACATAGATTTGTTTTAAATAGGGTTTAATATATTGAGCTAATCGGGCATAATCGTGCCAATTAAATTGTTCAGTTAGCTCTTCGTCAACGTTAGACTTATTCCGTTGTGCCACTTTGCTCCCCCTTTTCTAGTCCTAATTGTTTTTGGAAAACATGATAATACTTTCCATGTTGTGCCATTAAAGAATCGTGTGTGCCTTGTTCAACAACGCGTCCTTTTTCCATTAACATAATTAAATCAGCATCACGCACTGAAGAAATACGATTGGCAATAATAAAGGTCGTCTTTTTAGTCGTTAACTGTGCTAATTCATGCTGGATCTTTGTTTCTGTCTCCATATCAACTGCGGATGTTGTATCGTCCAAAATTAAAATAGCCGGATCTTTGGCTAATGCCCGTGCTAAAGAAATACGTTGTTTTTGACCACCAGAAAGACCTACACCACGCTCACCAACAATCGTGTCGTATCCTTCAGGCATACGAACGATAAAACTATCGGCATCAGCAATTCGCGCCACAGTTTGGACATAGCTGTTATCCAGGTCAGGGCGTCCAAAAGCAATATTGTCAGAAATTGTATTAGAAAATAAAAAGACATCTTGCATAACCATTGAGATATTATCGCGTAACTGACGAATTGGATAGGTTTTAGCGTCATGGTCATCAATTAAAACTTCACCCATACTTGGATCATAGAAACGCCCGATTAAATTGACCAAAGTGGTCTTACCAGCACCTGTTTCACCGATGATACCAACAGTTTGTCCTGGCTCAGCGGTAAAGGAAACATCATCAAGTACCGGATGCTCTGGATCATCAGAGAAATGAAAACCAACATGATTGAAAACAACTTTGCCTTGAATCCGCAATGGCTGTTCATTCGGCTCAACTTCAATTTCAGGCTTAGTTGCCAGCATTTGACGAATTTTGACGCATGACGCTGAGAAACGTTCAGTATCATTAATTAACCAGCCACTCATTCGCATTGGTTGATTTAACATCCACAAGTAACCATTAAAGACGACTAGATCACCTAGTGTCATTTGATTCTTAATGACCAAATAGCCACCAAATATTAAGGCAATAACGTTCAAACTATTAGCAATACCATCTTGCCAAGGTAAATAAGTCTTGGAAATTTGTGCAGCGTCCATATTACGTTGCTTGTAATCTTCGTTATGTTCATTAAATTTATCAATTTCAAAATTTTCGCGCACGAAAGCTTTAACAACCCGATTACCACTAATATTTTCTTCAACCATAGAATTCAAACGAGAAAAACTTTGACGAATGGCAAAAAACACAGGATGCTGGGCCTTAGCCATTTGTTGTGTCAGAATAAAAATGACCGGCGTCATTGCAACTAATGCCAAAGTTAGCTGCCAACTAATTGTCATCATGACAATAATTGAAACGATAAAATAAAAGACACATTCTAAGACTTGATAGCTCACCCAAGAAATAAAATGACGAATAGCATCAGTATCACCTGTCATTCGCGTCATAATATCGCCAACTCGTGTATGATTAAAAAAGTTGAAATCTAACTCTTGTAGCTTACGATACATATCTACCCGTAAATCAAATAAGGTATTTTGCCCTGTTTGTTCAAATAAAATTTGATAAATATAACGTGTCACAGTTCGGACAATTGTTACTACAATCATCAGTATCAACAAAGGCACCAGTAAATCATCTTGATGACCATCGATAACCCGATCAACGATTTGCCCTGCAACGTATGGATTGACAAGAATTAACGCCGTACTAATCACAAAGAAAATGGTCGCAATGACTAATTTATTACGGTTAGTTTTAACGTACTGCCAAATCCATTGAAAGTTATTCATGAATGACTCCTCCAATCTACAAAGACCTATTATCAGTCTTTTATTGAGAATTTGAATGGTGCATTCTCTTCAATTTCATGTACAATGTTATTAAAAGAAACCGTTTTACTTTTTTTAAGGAAGGATTTAACTATGAGCTATAGTGACGCTAAAACTTTTAATCCTGAAATTCTTTATGCCTTTGATCCATGGAATAAAAATGTCAGTGAACACGAAGTACACAGTCATGATTTTTTAGAGATCAGTATTTTATTAGAAGGACAAGCTCATTACTTGATTGATGATAAATGGCGTGATATTCAAGCTGGCCAAATTCTAGTCTTTAATCCCGGTGTTAACCATGCCGAACGCCAATTACCGGATACCTTTTCCCATCAGTTACATATCGGTATTAAAAATATTGCGCTACATGGCTTAGCTCGCAATTATTTACCAAATAAAACGGCGCAGTTGGCAATTGGTGAATACCAATATAAGGTCATTGATAAAGCTTGGCAGCTAGTCACTGAATTAGATCATCAAGAAAGTGATTTTCACCTATTAAGTAAAGGCATCATTATTGAAATGATTGTTTATATTTTGCGCGGTCTGGAACAGCAGCAAGCAACCTCAGTTAAACCCTTTATTTCTAAAACGGAAAAGAAGCAAACTCAATTAGTCACCAACGTCATTTACTATTTAGAAAATCACTACACAGAAGATATTAGCTTAGATCAATTAGCCCGCGATAATTACGTCAGCACCGCCTATTTATCTAAAACCTTTAAAGATGCGACCAACATGAGTCCTATTAATTACCTCATTCAGCTACGCTTAAAAAATGCTCATGAAATCTTAGCCGACGAAAATCCGACTACCACCGTTAAACAAGTTGCTTCTGCTGTGGGTTATGATGATGTTTATCATTTTAGTAAGTTGTTCAAAAAATACTATGGCATTTCTCCCTCTCAAGTTGACGAAAAATAATACAACTAAATAAATACATAAAAAGCACGCCTAAGTTGTTAACTAGGCGTGCTTTTTATATATCGTTATAACGACAGCAATTAATTACCACTATTTATTTTCTTCGTCTTTTGTTTCCGGCCACCACAATTTAACTAAGGCTTGCGTGCCATCGTCGCCTAATTTCTTAACTTCGACTAATTGTTGGTATAATTCTTCAGCACGTTGGGTTGCCGGCAAATCTAAATCCATTGCTTTTGCTTCATCTAACGCAATCCGTAAGTCTTTTAAGAAATGCTTGGCAAAAAATCCTGGGGTATAGTCGCCAGCCAAAATTCTGGGGCCATAATTACTTAAAGACCAATTGGCAGCCGAACCACCTCCGACTGTTTTTAAAACTTTTTCTACATCTAGATTAGCTTTTTTAGCATAGACCAACATTTCCGTTAATCCCGTCATAGTCCCTGCAATCATAATTTGATTGGCCATTTTAGTTGATTGACCGCTACCAGCGCCGCCAAAAATATTAACATCCTTACCCATAGCATGGAAAATAGGCAACATTTTAGCAAAAACGCCTTGCGAACCGCCAACCATAATTGTTAGCTCACCTTTTTGGGCGCCAATATCGCCACCAGAAACTGGGGCATCTAAACTGTTAATTCCCTTACGCACCGCCGTTGCAAAAATCTTCTTGGCTAAAGACGGCTTGCTCGTGGTCATGTCGATTAATGTTTGACCACTTTTAACAACAGAAAAAATACCATGTTTACCAAAGTAAACTTCTTCAACATCTTGCGGAAAACCAACCATGGTAATGATGACATCGCTCACACGCGTTACAGCTGCTGGCGTATAGGCCCATGTTGCACCGGCGTCGATTGCCGCCTGTGCATGAGCTTGTGTTCGATTATAAACAGTGACCGGATAATTTGCTTTAAGCAGATTTTTAATCATACTTGTTCCCATCACGCCTGTACCGATAAAACCAATTTTCTCTACCATGAAGACATCTCCTAAAAATTTTAAGTTTGAATGACTAATTAATATTTGAATTAAGCACTTTCATTATAACAAAAAAGCCACCTAATAACTGGTAAGCAACCAGGTTGGTCTAACAGATTAAAACTCATCATAAAAATAGAACGATTGAAAATCAATCGTCCGATCTTACTACTATTTAATTAGATTTACCCAATAAACGCTCGAATAAATAGTTGCGCAATACTGAAATAAATTAAAACACTTGTTAAGTCACTTAAGGTTGTAATAAAGGGGCCACTTGCAACCGCTGGATCAAAGCCTAATTTATCCATTAACATCGGAATTAAACTACCAGCTAAATTAGCAACAGTAATGGCAGCGGCCATCGCCAAACCAATGGTTAACCCAAGCATTAAATTCTGTTTCCAAATCCCCACAATAACCATCACCGTTAAGCCAGTAATCACACCGGTTACCACGCCAGTTAGAATTTCACCAAAAACTAATTTAAACAAACGTGGTTTTTTATCATTACCTAAAGCTAAACGTCTAACAGCAACGGCTAAACTTTGTGTGCCGGCATTACCTGCAGTACCTGTGATTAAAGAAATAAAGACTGCCAAAATGCTAGCTTCACTTAACAATGATTCATAATGGTTGATTAATGTTGCAGTGGACATTCCCAAAAATAACAACGTAATTAACCAAGGTAATCGTTTGGAAGCTGATTTAAAGGGATTCTCTGAAACGTCATCGACATCGACACCGGCCAAACCTGAGTAATCAGAAGAAGCTTCATCGTCAATAACTTCAATGGCATCGTCAACCGTGATAATACCGACCAATTTTTGATCGTCATCAACAACTGGTAAGGCAATGAAATTATAATCACGAATCTTTTGGGCAACATCGGCCTGTTCATCGTGAACACTAGCCGTAATAACATTTACCGTCATCACATCAGCTAACTTCGTATGATTATCATTAACAATTAAATCGCGCAACGTAATAACACCAACGAGTAACTGATCTGCATTAACTAAATAAACATAATAAATAGTTTCCGCTTCAGCAGCCTCGCGCTTCAATTCAGCTAAAGCCTGACCCACACTTAAATCAGCACTCAAGCTGACGAAATCTGTCGTCATAATACCGCCGGCAGTTTCAGTGTCATAATGCAATAATTTGCGTAACTCAATGGCATCTGGCTTGGACATTAAGGATAAATAGCGGTTAACGTCTTCTTTAGGCAAATGTTCCAAAATATCAGCCGCGTTATCGTCAAACATATCATTTAATAAATCTGCAGCATATTGAGGTGCCATTTCTCGTAATAAATCCGACATTTGTGGTAAATCATCTTCGATTGTATCAAAGAAATCGCCCATTTCATGAGGATTTAGCACCCGGTATAATTTCTGTCGTTGCGTTTCATCCAAGGATAAATAAAATTGTGCCTGATCGTAAAAATGCATATCTAAGAAACGCTTTCGAAAAACCTTCGTCTCCCCATTTTCCAATGTCCGCAACAATTGTGCGCGCGAAATTTCAGCGCGATTATTATTTTTTTCCATGGAATTCACCTCTTTAACAAAAATTACCCATATCACTTGCTGACTTATTCTAAGAAATGCTTAATAGCTAAGCTAGTTCTTGTTGAATCGCCACAAAGTCAGCTGGAAGTGGCGCCGTTAATTTAATTGTTTGGCGTGTCAATGGTTGAATCAACTCAACTTGTGCACAATGAAGCGCTTGTCTTTGAGCGACTGCACTAATCGGACCATTGTATAGTGCATCGCCAAATAACGGATGCCCTAAAGCCGTTAAATGAACCCGGATCTGATGCGTTCTGCCCGTTAATAATCGTAAACGAACCAAAGCTCCGTTTTGATATTGTTGAACAACTTGATATCTCGTTTGTGATGATTTACCATCAGGCGCAACCATGCGAGCCATGCCATGTTTTTCCCGCCGACGAATAGGAAGATCAATCAACCCTGACGTTGGTTGAAATTGTCCTGATGCTAAAGCCAAATAATATTTCTTTAACTGGTGCTGCGCATTCTCTTCATCAAGTAAAGCGTGCGCAAAGGAATTTTTAGCAAAGATAACCAAGCCTGAGGTATCCATATCCAATCGTGTCACAATATGAATGGCTAAACTCTCGGCCTGATGTAATTCTAAATAACCTTTAACCCGATTTGCTAATGTATCTGCCGGATGACTATATGATGGAATAGAAGGTAAATGCGGCGGTTTGTTGACGACTAATAAGGATTCATCTTCATAAACCACTTCAATGGGAAGATAACTCGTGCTAATCGTGTCAGCCGCTTTCTCTGGAGCTAGAATGACACGGATAATATCACCATCACGTAACGGATAATCCGTATACCGTTGCCGGTGTCCCACAAATACTTGTCCACCAGCAAACTTTAAGCGCGCAATCTGGGTCTTAGATAACCCTTTATACTTCAAAAAAGTTTGCAAAATCATTTGTGGTACTTCGGGAAAATCTGATGCCAAATACTGCCACTTAATGATCATGTTGTGATTCATCCTGTTGTCGTAAATTACCAATAAAGGAATCTTCAACTCGTGACCAGAAATGCATATGGCGATATTTAGCAAAGCGAATGCGTTCTCGGGCAATTTGATAACGAATTTCTGTAATTGCGCGGTTATGACTACTTAACTGATCAATCGTTAATGTATAATCAGCTGCATTCTGGGTTTTAACTGTAATCCACTCGTCAGGCGCCAAGACAATTGGTGAAGATAGCGTCCGGAAAACACGGTTGTTAATTGAAGCAATCTCCGTCATTTGAATAGCTTCAAGACGCGGATGTAAAACAGCACCACCCAGTGACTTACTGTAGCCTGTGGAACCAGTTGGTGTGGCGACACAAATACCATCACCCCGAAAACTTTCAAAAAAGGCATCACGAATATAAATATCCGTTTTAATCGTTAAGGCATTTCGCCGCAATGTCGACTCATTTAGTGATAAAAAGTGACTGCTATCTGGTTGATTAGCATAGTTAACGTGAACGTCTAGAAGTGGATAGCTGACACTTTGACCACTATCCTCATTGATACATTCAACTAATTGATCAACTTCATAATCACGCCAGTCCGTATAAAAACCTAAATGGCCTGTATGGACACCAACAAAACGTACTTGGTCTAAAATATGCGAATAGCGATGAAAGCTATTAAGTAGCGTGCCATCGCCGCCAACACTAATCACAAGTTCGGGTGACGTTTGTACTAGCTCATGGCCTGATGCCAGTAATTTCTCTGTTAATTCAGCCGTAACGCGGCGAGATTTTGCACCCGGATTACCAATGATTGCGATTTTCATTATTTATCTCCGTCTGTTTTATTATCATCTAAAGACTTAGTTGTTTGATTTTCTGATGATTTTTTAGTCGAATGACCATTTGTCATTTGTTTATTTTCAACTTGGCCTGCGGCATAAATTCGTTGTGCTTCTTGAACTTCTTCCCTAATCTCAGACATTTCCTGATCCAGCATAAAACTAGCTTCAGCAGTTCGTTTTAAGCGAGCACTAATATCTTCAGGAAATTCACCTTGATATTTGTAATTCAACGAATGTTCAATCGTTGCCCAGAAGTTCATCGACAATGTTCGAACTTGAATTTCTGCCAAAATCTTCTTCTCATGATCGAGTAATTGAATCGGATACTCCACGACAATATGATAAGAACGATATCCACTCGGTTTACTGTTAGAAACATAATCGCGTTCCTCAAGAACCCGCATATCTTCTCTTTGACGAATCAAATTTGCCACTTCATAAATATCATCAACAAATTGCACCATGATCCGCACACCTGCGATATCCTGCATATCCGTTTCTAATAATTCTTCACGAATATAACGGCGTTGCATTTTCTCGATAATACTATTAACAGGCTTAACACGTCCGGTTACAAATTCAATCGGCGAATGTTCCCCCATTGTTTGATATTGTTTACGAACGGCTCTAAATTTAAGTTTTAGTTCATCAACTGCCTGATTATAAGGCATTAAAAATTCGGACCAATTTTTTTCCATTTCAATTCCTCATTCTTGACATTCACTACTTATTTTAACACATCAATGATTTAAAAAGAAAAATCACCAACGCCAAACACAGTTGGCTTGTCTATTAGAACGAAAACTGGTCAGATAAAACAGATTCCTTTAAAATTAAAACAAACATGCTAGAATACGGTTGGAGGTTGATTATGGCAACGTTAGAAATCGAATTAAAAAATTTGCTCACGGCAGACCAATTTAGACAAATTAAACAGCAATTTGAGTTTGCAAAGGCATTTACGCAAACCAATTATTATTTTGACACGCCAGATCAGCAATTATATCAGCAACATTGTGGTTTGCGGATTCGAATTTTTAACGATTATGCGGAACAGACCCTCAAAGTTCCCACAGTACAAGCTACTGCCAATCAACATGAGCTACTGGAAATCACTGATCGTCTCCCCCAAGAGCTAGCAACTAAGCAGCAACTTTTAAAAACTGGTGAAGTGGCAGCTGCTTTGGCCCAAAGACAGATTTCACTAGCGCAACTTAAAGTTTTTGCCGCAGCAACAACGACGCGCCAGATAGCAACACTTAATGTTGGTAAACTAACGTTGGACCAGACTAATTATCCTAACGGTCATCAAGATTATGAATTAGAATTAGAAACCACCACGCCTAAAGAGGCTCAAGAATTTTTTGTTGAGCTTTTACAGCAACACCAAATATCTCGAGCACCTGTAATCAATAAGGTTGCTCGCGCTGCCCAAAATCAGCTTTAAGCATTGATTCAAGCTCGAGTAGGAGATTTTGTTAACAGCCAATTTTTACAGACAGATAAATTGAAATGTCCTGCTATTCACGCTAGAATAGCTTTTGTCGATATTTAATTGCATTTATTCATTGGGGTTATTACTTATTTAATTGGTTTTTTATTTTATATTGGAGGAAACATTTTGTTAGAAGTTTTTATGTTCGTTAATCCGATTGGTGGCGTCTGTCTTGAGACAGAACGCAATATCCTTCAAAGTCTTAATAGTCACCAACAAAAAGCACGGATTAATGTCGTGCCATTGGCTAATTTGCAAATTGTCACTGACTATCTTAAACGGTCAAACTTAGATTTACACGATTTACAATTACGTAATCACATTGCTAACATTACTTACCAATCATTATTAGACTACAAAGCGGCATCATTCCAGGGTAAACGTAGGGCACGTGAGTTCTTGCTTAACTTACAACGACATATCAACAAAGATCATGAGAAATATTCTGATGAACTCGTGAGTATTGCCGCAGCTGAAGCAAAACTCGACCTTAAAACATTTACTGAAGATCGGCAAAGCAAGTTGGTTAAAGATCTCTGTGAAGCTGATCGACAATTAGCCAGTGAATTAAATGTCCGCCGTACACCGTCAACGGTGCTCGTTGATTATCGCCATAATGTTGATGGTGATGGTGTTCTGATTGAAGGTCGAGTTGAACGTGACTTATTCGATCAAATCGTTGAAGATCGCCTAGGTTGTTATCAACAAACCATTAATCAAAAACCTTTCCAACAACTTTTAACAAAAAACCACGACCATTTACGATTACTATAATTAAATCCAATCAAAGACAAGCCTCGCTCAAATTAATTTGAGCGAGGCTTGTTTTATGTTATATGACTAAACTAGTTGCATCACTAACGGTAGATTTATATCCTAACATCGACGCTCGTAGCATTCCACCAGCTATTTTCCGGAGGCGCGAAAAAATGCCAGTTAACTACCACCAAATAAAATAGCGACGAAAAATATTTTTCATCGCCATCAAAAAGCTCAATTCAGCTTAATGATTAGTCAAATTTAACGTTATCGGGAAAATGTGCCGACCGAGTACCATCTGTGCCCAATTCTTCTTCAATTCGTAGTAACTGATTATACTTTTCAACACGTTCAGAACGAGCAGGCGCGCCGGACTTCAATTGTGCTGAATTAGTCGCAACGGTAAAGTCAGCGATAAACGTATCACCAGTTTCACCAGAACGATGTGACATCATCGTTGTATAGCCATTTTTACGCGCAATGCGAATGGCTTCAAGTGTTTCTGTAACCGTGCCAATTTGGTTCAACTTAATTAAGATTGAGTTGGCCATCCCTTTTTCAATCGCATCACGAATCAATTTAGGATTGGTGCAGACGGGATCATCCGCAACAATTTGGACCCGTTGGCCATATTTCTCAGTAAACTTAACAAAGTTGCTCCAATCATCTTCACTAAAGGGATCTTCAATTGAAATGATTTCTGGGAATTTATCTAACAAACTAATGTAGTAGGCGCCCATTTCCTCTGGTGTATAAGTCTTACCTTCGAAATCATAATTATTCGTTTCCCGATTGAAGAAGTATGATGAAGCAGCATCAAAGGCAATCGCAATTTCTTTACCAGGTGTGTAGCCGGCCTTAATAATGGCATCGTGTAACATTTGCAAAGCTTCTTCAGAAGACTTCAAATCCGGTGCGAAACCACCTTCATCACCTAGACCAGTCGCATAACCAGCCTCATCAATAACTTTCTTTAGAGTATGGTAAGTGTTGACAATCTTTTCAAAGCCATCGCGGAAACTAGTCCGTTCAACAGGCGTGATCATAAACTCTTGAATATCAATACCATTATCAGCATGTTCACCACCATTAATCACATTATGAAAGGTTTGTGGTAATTCCAAATCAGTGCCACCTAAATAACGATAAAGTGGTTGATGTAATTCGTTAGCAGCAGCACGAGCTGTTGCCATTGACACACCCAAAATGGCATTAGCACCTAAGCGCCCTTTGTTAGATGTGCCATCCAAATCAATCATCAATTGGTCAATATGAGCTTGATTAAACGGATCCTCACCATGTAATTTGGCGTTAATTTCAGTATTAACATTATTAACTGCCTTAGAAACACCTTTACCTTGAAGTCGCGTACCGCCATCACGTAGTTCAACGGCCTCATTTTCACCAGTTGAAGCTCCTGAAGGAACTTCGGCGCGGCCTAAGATGCCGTCAGAGAGAATAACATCTGCTTCAACAGTCGGATTACCTCGTGAGTCAAAAATCTCTCGTGCCTTTACTTGTTCAATAAATACTGCCATGACAACTACCCCTTCCAAATTTCAGCGACACGTGCCAATAAAAAAGACGTCTACTATTCTCAAGCGTTCACGTCGCAAAAAAGCGTTGTGTTCGCGAAAATAGTAGACGTCGTCAAATTACTTCAGTAATTATTTATGGTGAACGTCATCACCGATTTATTTACACCCACATCCTATACTTTGTACAAATAATTAGCAAGTCATAACTTTCAATTATTCAAAAAAGTCTTGCTCATTGAATGAATTTTTATTGTGCAAAGGATGGAGAATCACTCGATCCAAAGACTGATTTTTATTAAGCAGACCTTAAGGTTCGACCTTAGTCTCTACGTTATTTTTTAAGCTTTGCTATAATAGCCTTAAGCAATAATACTCACTTGAGTATCATTCATAAATTCAAAATGATGAGGTAAAATCATGCAGTTCAAAAAAATACTCTTAACTTTCACCACAGCCTTAATTGGCGCTGTCAGCTTTGCTATTAATCAAACCCAGACGACCCAAGCTGCAAGTGACGAGTGGTCTGAACCAGTTGTCACATTAGGCACTTCACTAACAGCTAGTCAAAAACAAGGCACCTTAGATACTTTGACAGCTAGCCTTAACGGTGCTGATTACAGTACCATTACCGTAGACGGATCAACATTAGTTAAATATTTAAACCCTTCAGGTGCTACTTTTACAACTAATTCTGGGGTTTGGTCCAGTGCGATGGTTCAAAAAACTAGTGCCGGTTCTGGTATCAACGTCAAGATTCTTAGCTATAACGGTCAAAGTAATATCACCACCATTACAGCAAACCAATACAAGAACGCGGCTGTAACAGCGGGCGTTTCCGATGCCAACATTTATGTCACTTCAGCAACACCTATTGACGGTTCTGGCGCCTTAGCTGGTGTCTATGCAGCCTTTGCACAAAACGGCGATTCCTTAAGCCAAAGCCAAGTAACTGCAGCCCAAAATGAAATGTCAACGTTAAGTGATATCACAGAGGCCAATAAAGATAAAGACGGTTATTCCGATGCGCAACTTAACAATGCCGTTGCCGAAGCTAAAAAAGAAATGGCTGCTAAAGGCGATAATGTGACTAACAATCAAATTACCACGATTGTTAACAACCAAATCGAAAACAATAATTTAACTAACATTATCACCAATAATCAAAAGACAGCCATTATTAATATGCTGATTAAGATTCGTGATTCAGGCGCATTAAACTCATCAAGTTTCAAAGACCAAGCAGCTAAGGTTGCCGATAATATTCAAAATAATGCCAAAGATATTTTCAATAAAGTAAATACTGAAGAAAATCGTAATTTCATTCAAAAAATCGGCATCGCTATTGGTAATTTCTTCAAGAGCCTCTTTGAAACTGTTCAAAGTTGGTTCTAATGATCGAGTTTTAAAACTTTCAAAAACTAAGATCATTTCTCTTAAACCAGAATTGTAACTACAATTCTGGTTTTTTAGTGTTTAAACTAATTATTTCTCATTAACCACTTTTTGGACTAGAATTGTAGGCAGAGGTGTTTATCCATGGAAAAATTAACCATTATCCTTGAACCAATGACAGAATTAAGTGAGTTTGCTAACTTACAGGACATCATTGAAAATCATGCTGGCGTTGGTGAAGTCGCCGCTATTTTTAAAGAGCAAAAATTAGTGATTCAATTTAACTTACTACAAACTTCTGAAGATGAGCTAAAACAACTAATTAGCGATCATGGTTACCAAATTAAATCAACTAACACTGAGCGTTAAACTAAAATCAATAAGGAGCTCATGAAATGACTGAACATATTTGTGCAGAGATCGTGCCCATCTTTGAACAACTTAATCACGATGAATTAGTTAAAGTTTCTAATTTAGTCGTCCATCATCACTTCCAAAAAGGTGAAGTGGTCTTAAGCCCCAACACACCCAGTCAATTGGTTATTATTGCCGAAGGTGCTGCTAAAACTTACCAGCTGTCTGCTAGTGGTAAAGAGCAATTGCTAAGTGTCCTTGATAATGGTGACTTTGAAGGCGAGAAGAATTTATTTGGCGTGGTAAATCAAGAACTGTATGTCGAAACACTCAAGAAATCAGCAGTTTGTACAATTGCGACTCAAGAATTCCAACAATTGCTCGCCGAATATCCCAGTATTGCCTTAAAGTTATTAAAAAGTAACGCCGAAAAAATTGCCGCTTTAGAAAAGCAAAACCAATTATTAAATCATGATTCCGTTGAGCAACGTCTGGCAACTTACTTACTTGATCTCGCTAAAATTAAGAACAGTAACCAATTCGTTTTGCCAATGAAACTAAAAGAATTGGCTAGTTTTTTAGGGACCACACCAGAAACTATTTCTCGTAAGCTGCGTCTTTTTAATGAACGTCAATTATTAACTCAAAAACAACATACAATTAATCTGATTGACATTGAGGAATTGGAAGCACTTAAGAGCGCATAATCATTCATTATCCCGATGATTGGTTACCTTACAAAGCGGTTTAATTGACAAGTTTTAACTAATTTTTAACAAGTTTATGACAGGACATTTTGATTTAAAAAGAGTAAGCTACTAGTAAGCGTGTTTTTTGATGATCGTTTTCCCGTGTATATTTTTTCAATTTTAATCAATTTATTCTAAAAATTATGAAGGATCTGGGACGTTTTTGTCCCAGGTCCTTCTTACACACGGAGCAAACTTACCATAAGCACCATTGGCGTTCCTATTTTTTGGTATTGGAGGTTTTATATTGTTTAAGACATTATTGCGCTCTGTTCGTCAATACCGTAAATTGTCACTACTATCGCCTTTATTCGTTGCAGCGGAAGTAGGTATTGAAATATTTATTCCCTATTTAATGGGAAATATTATCGACAATGGTTTGATGAAAAGCGACCAAAACTATGTCATTCACTATGGACTAATTTTATTAGTCATGTCGATTGTTTCGTTGATTTGTGGTGCCAGTGCCAGCTGGACGGCTGCTCATGCCGGAGCCGGTTTTGCTACCAATTTACGTCACGATTTGTTCTATCACATTCAGGGATTTTCTTTTACGAATATTGATCGTTTCTCCGGTTCTAGTCTAGTAACACGACTAACGACTGACATTACCAACGTTCAAAATGCTTATCAAATGCTAATTCGTCAAGCTGTGCGGGCACCCTTAATGTTGATTTTTTCAATCGTTATGGCGTTCAACGTTAATAGTCAATTAGCTTTGATCTTTGCTGTTCTAGTTCCAATTCTAGCGGTTATTTTAGTCACTATTCTTCATTTCGGTCGACCATTATTCCGGGTTGTTTTCCGACGTTATGATACTTTAAACCGAGTTGTCCGCGAAAACGTCCGCGGAATTCGCGTTGTTAAAACTTATGTCCGGGAAAACGAAGAAGAACAGAAATTCAAGGCTGCTTCTAAGGGCATCGAAACCGTCTTTACGAAGGCTCAACGAATTATGTCGATGAACGGTCCAGCAATGCAGTTAGTCGTTAATACTTCATTGCTACTTCTTTCTTGGTTTGGTGCCAAGATGATTGTTGGTGGCACTTTCCAAACTGGTCAATTAGTTAGTATGTATTCTTACTCAAATCAAATTTTATTTAGTATGAGTTTCTTAGCAATGATTTTCACTCAACTATCACTTTCTCAAGCTAGTGGTGATCGGATTGTGGAAGTCTTACGCGATCAACCAACTATCACTGATCAAGACAAGGCTATTTCAACAGTTGCAGATGGCAGTATCGAATTTAAGAATGTTAACTTTAGTTACGCTGACGCTAAGCGGCCCGTATTAAAAGATATCAATCTTAAAATTAAATCCGGTCAAGTTATTGGTATTATTGGTGAAACCGGTTCTGGTAAGAGTACCTTAGTTCAAATGATCCCGCGGCTTTATGATGCCACTCGCGGTCAAGTTATGGTTGGCGGTCATAATGTCCGTCACTATAACCTTAAAACTTTGCGTGATAACGTCGCGATGGTTTTGCAAACCAGTATTCTCTTCTCAGGAACCATTGCAGAAAACTTACGTTGGGGTAATCAAGACGCCACTGATGAACAAGTCATTCGTGCTGCTAAAATTGCTCAAGCAGACGACTTTGTTAATGAATTCGATGACGGCTACAATACCCATATTGAACAAGGTGGTAATAACGTATCTGGTGGTCAACAACAGCGACTAACGATTGCCCGAGCCTTGTTAAAGAACCCGAAGATTTTAATTCTAGATGATTCAACTTCCGCCGTTGATACTCATACTGAACAAAAAATTCGTCAAGGCTTACGCGAAGATTTACCAGATACCACGAAGATTATCATTTCTCAACGAATTGTCTCCATTCAAGACGCTGATCAAATCATTGTGATGGATCACGGTCAAATCCAAGACATTGGGACCCACGATGAATTAGTTCAACGTAATCAAATGTACCGTGAAATTTATGAGTTCCAACAAAAGGCAGGTGACGAGAACTAATGGATGCTAAAATGCAAAACTCACCTAAAGTTAAACGCAGTACGACTTTAATTCGGCTATTGAAATTTGTTGTCGGCACTTACCCGGCCCCCTTCATTATTGGAGTTATCAGTATCATCATTAGTGCCGCCGCTGCTGTTCGTGGATCACTTTTCTTACAGAATTTAATTGATGATTACATTACCCCAATGCTAAAACAAAGCACGCCAGACTTTGCACCATTATTCCGAGCAATCTTAATTATGGCGGGTATCTACTTGATTGGCGTCATTGGCACATTGCTCTACACTCAGATTATGGCAGTGTTGGGCCAGCGCCTACAAAAGAAAATTCGAGACGATATGTTTGTCCACATGCAAAGTTTACCAATCATCTACTTTGATCAAAATGATTATGGCGATATCATGAGTCGCTATACAAACGACGTTGATACTTTAATGCAAATGATTTCGCAAAGTATCCCTCAATTTCTCAACTCTGTATTTATGTTGACTTTTGTTATTATTGGGATGATTGCACTAAGTCCTTTACTAACTTTAGTTACCTTAGTTATTTTCTTATTAAGTGTCGGTGTTGTTCGTGCTTTAACTACACGCAGTAGTCATTATTTCAAAGAACAACAGAAACAATTAGGTAAGGTTAATGGCTTTGTTGAAGAAATGCTAAACGGTTTAAAAGTTATCAAAGTCTTTTCTCATGAAGAAGAAGCTAAAGAAGATTTTGACGTTTATAACCAGGAGTATCAAGAAGACTCAGCTAAGGCGAACGCTTATGCTACGATGCTATTCCCTGTCATGGGTAACATTGGTAACGTATTGTATGTCTTGATTGCTATTTTTGGCGGTATTATTGCCATTAACGGTTGGTCCACTTTAACAATTGGGGCGATTGCCGCTTTCTTACAATTAAGTCGTTCTTTTAGTCAACCAATTTCACAAATCTCCATGCAATTAAATGCAATTGTCTTAGCACTGGCTGGTGCTGAACGGATTTTCCAATTGGAAGACAGTCCCGTTGAAGTCGATAACGGTCATGTCACTTTAGAAACTGCAGCAGATGGTAGCAAAAACAATTGGAATTGGCGCGTACCTCAAGCTGATGGCTCTAGTCAGTTGGTACCGGTCCGTGGTCGGATTGTCTTTGACCACGTTAACTTCGGTTACTTACCGGGCCAAACAATTTTGCACGATATTAATGTCACAGTTGAACCTGGCGAAAAAGTTGCCTTAGTTGGGGCCACTGGCGCTGGTAAAACGACAATTAGCAGTATGTTAAATCGTTTCTACGAGATTAATTCTGGAACGATCACTTATGATGGCATTAATATTCAAGATATCAAAAAAGATGACTTACGTCGTTCCATGGCGATTGTCTTGCAAGCAACGAATTTATTCTCAACAACTGTTCGAGAAAATATTCGTTACGGTCGTTTATCTGCAACAGATGAAGAAGTTGAGCAAGCAGCCAAACTGGCCCACGCTGATGAATTTATTGACGAGTTAAGTAAGGGTTACGATACTAAAATTGATGGTGATGGTTCTGACTTATCTCAAGGTCAACGTCAATTATTAGCTATTGCCCGCGCTGATGTTGCCGATACACCATTAATGATTTTGGATGAAGCAACTTCTAGCATTGATACTCGAACTGAACGCCTTGTTCAAGCGGGTATGGATAACTTGATGAAAGGTCGGACGACTTTCGTTATTGCCCACCGTTTATCAACTATTGCTAACTCTGATTTAATTCTAGTGATTGATCATGGTCGGATTATCGAACAAGGTAATCATGAACAATTAATTGCTAAACAAGGCGAATATTACCAACTTTACACCGGTAAAAAATCATTGAGTTAATTTAATTTAGAAAAGCTTCACAAGTCTCACAGTCTGAGATTTGTGAAGCTTTTTATGTGCACAAAATATACATTAAAAACATTTTATCAATTAATAAGTGATTCACAAATATCCTGAATACTAATTGATTAATTCGATAAACCCCATAATATCGCCCATTAACTGTGCTCACTATTTATTTTAGCCATAGCTATTTTAATCAAATTTAGTTATAATCATTTTAAAAGTTATTCATTTTTAATCAAAGGAGAATTCAAATGAAGATTACAATTTTAGGTGCAGGCGGCATGGGTGGCCGTTTCGGTATGATGTTACATCAGGCTGGTAACGATATTACTTTAGTTGACGGCTGGCAAGCAAACATTGACGCTATCCGTCAAGATGGTTTACAAGCTGACTTCAATGGACAACCAGTAACAGTAAAATTGCCAATTTATTCCCCTGAAGAAATCGATCAAATTGGTGATCACGCTGATTTAATCATCGCTTTTACAAAATCAAATCAATTAGCAACAATGTTTGAAGCTGTTAAGCCCATCATTTCAGAGAACACTTATGTTCTTTGCTTACTTAATGGTATTGGTCACGAAGAAATTTTGAAAAACTTCGTCAACATCGATCATTTAATTTTAGGTATTACGATGTGGACTGCCGGTATGACTGGTCCTGGTCATTTGTCATTATTAGGTGACGGTAATATTGAATTGCAGAACTTTACGCCAGCTGGTAAAAACTTCACGCTTCAAGTCATTGATACCTTCGAAAAAGCTGGTTTAAATCCTGCTTACAGCGAAAACGTTAAATACTCAATTTGGCGTAAAGCTTGTGTCAACGGTACCTTAAACGGTCTTTGCTCTTTATTAGAATGTAATATCGGTGAAATTGGTAAGACTGATGTTGCTGAACCAATGTTACGGACAATTATTCATGAATTTGCTCTTGTTGCGGCTCACGAAGGTGTTGACCTTGACGAAGCAGAAGTTTACCAACACATTGCTGCTACTTTTACAGCAGAAATTGCCGCTCATTATCCTTCAATGTACCAAGATCTCGTTAAAAACCATCGCTTAACTGAAATTGATTTTATTAACGGTGCTGTTTGGCAAAAAGGCCAAAACTATAACATTGCCACACCTTACTGTGCTTTAATTACGCAAGAAATTCATGCTAAGGAACAAATTCTCGGCGCAAAATAAAGGAGATTAACCATGAGTCAAGCATCAACCCCATCATTAACCCCCAAAATTTTTATTAACAAAGTTCTTGCCGGCACCGCTACGGGTATCATTGTCGGTTTAATTCCTAACGCAGTTTTAGCAGCAATTTTACAACTTTTCGGTAACAACCCAGTCGCTTTAAGTCTGACTCACGTTGTTGTCGTGTTCCAATGTACCACGCCACTTTTAATCGGCGCTTTAATTGCCTTACAATTCGGATTAGCACCGCTAGATATGGCAATTGTTGCCGGTGCCGCTTATGTTGGCTCTGGTGTCACTAAGTTTAGTGCTGAAGCAATTAATCCTGCCACTAAAGCTGCCGGCACTTATCTATCAGCTGGTACTGGTGATTTAATCAACACGATGTTGACAGCAGCATTAGCTGTTGCTTTAACCTTATGGATTGGTAACAAGTTCGGCTCAGTTAAAATTGTCCTTTCACCAATCCTTATTGGTGCTGGTAGTGGTTGGATCGGCTTTTTGATTCTGCCTTATGTTGCTAAAATTACCACTTGGATTGGCAATTTAATTAATTCATTTACCAATTTACAACCAATTCTGATGTGTATCTTAATTACTTGCATGTTTGCAACCATTATCATCACGCCAATTTCAACAGTGGCCATTGGTATGGCCATTCAATTAAACGGCCTTTCTTCAGGCGCTGCAGCTATGGGTGTTGCTGTAACAACCGTCGTTTTAGTCGTTCATTCATGGAAGACAAATAAATCTGGTGTGACAATTGCAGTGGCCTTAGGTGCAATGAAATTAATGATTCCCAATTTATTCCGGCACCCAATTATCTTATTGCCAATTTTAACAACCAGCATTATTTCAGCTATTCCTGTTGCAATTTTCAATGTCTTAGGCACACCGGCTTCAGCTGGTTTCGGTTTGGTAGGATTAGTAGGGCCACTAGCATCAATTAATGCTGGCTTAAATATCGTCATTGCCTTAATTGTCTGGTTTGTTATTCCGATTGCTGCCGCCTTACTCTCTCGTTTTGTTTTTGAGAAGATGTTACACATCTATGATGAAAAGAAAGTATTTGCTTATCTAGGCGAATAAAGTTTAACTGTTCAATATTTTGTTATTTAAAATGTAAAGGGTCTAAATCCATTTTGGGATTTAGATCCTTTACTGTTAGTTGCTATAATTCTTTTATCCAGAAATTCAAACTACATTTTATCCATGGTTTGATTTAATAATTCGTCAACATAAATATTACCTTCGTTGTTTGCGTGACCCTTAGCCCATTGCATGGTTAACTGCGTGAAATGCGGTAATAAGGCACTGATTTGCCGCCAAAGTTCTAAATTCAATACTGGCTCACCATTGGACTTTTTCCAGCCTCGGCGTTGCCAACCGACCAACCAGTTTTTCATAATGGGATCTAACACGTAATGAGAATCCAATGTCATTAAAATCGGGTCATTTTGTAACCCTAATTCTTGCAGCCTTTCTAAAGCCGATCTCAATGCTGTTAGTTCCATTTTATTATTCGTGGCACCGTACTCACCGGCGGTACCGTCATAACGCTGACCTGCTGGGGTCACAATTAAATAAGCCCATGCGGATAAATCGTTGCCCTTAACGTGACCACCACGTACATTACCAGTATTACGATTGCCCCCATCTGTATAAACCCGAATTTGCTGAGCTTGATTAACCACTTCGTGAGTTGCTAAAAGAGCTGACTGATTAATTGACGGTTTTGAATTCGAACCGCTCTTAAAACCTGCTAACCAATCTTGGGCTTCTTGTTCTGTTAAGAAGCTTTTATAACGGGCACCAGTATAACCATCAACTAATGCTTTAGTGGTCGGCCAGTCTCTAAAAATGCCAGTTTTACGACCTTTGGCCACAACATAATACTTCCCTTTAACCATAAAAACTCCTTTGTAAGTTGTAAATATAATACTTTCTTAATATAATACTTTAATGGATAACGATGTTCATTGTATCGTTAAAACCACCTATCTGATAATTTAGGATGATATTATTGAAACATACTACCCATACCAAAAACAAGTTAGCCAGCGGTATGTTAGGTGCTGTTAGTGGCTTTGCAACTGTGAGTATGCTCCTCCACTTTCGCCATCAAGCTAAAACTAAAATTGAACATCAAGAGCTTGCAAAGGCCCAACAACCGAATCATGGCATTAAACCCTTAGCGCCAACCGCTCAACAAATTCCCACCGTTTATGTTCACGGTTTTCGTGGCGGTGACTATACGACCAATAAGATGGTGCTAAGCGCCCAAAAAGCAATTAAGACACGAACCTATCTTAAAGTGCTCGTAGACTGGCGTGGTGAATTAACTTATGAAGGTTGTTGGTCAAACGATCCCAATCCGCTTGTCCAACTCGTTTTTAAAGACAAATGGATGCCAACCCGCCAAATTGTCAATTGGCTTGATATTGTGCTACCCAAATTAAAAGAAAAGTATCACTTCAATGAATATAATGCTGTTGGCCATTCTTTAGGTGCGACCGCTCTGGTTCGCGTTGAAATGCGAAACTATCATAACGCTAACTTCCCTAAACTAAACAAATTAGTTCTGGTTGCTGGTCCTTTTGACGGCGTTGTTGCTTTTGGTGATTGGCCTAATGTTAACCACCTCTTACCATCAGGTCGACCAGTATTAATGAATCCGCACTACTTGCAGTTATTATTAAATCGCGATCACTTTCCTAGTAATGTTAGTGTCTTAAATATTTATGGCAACATTGATGACAATAGCAATACAGATAAATATATTAGCGTTATTTCTGCTAAATCCATTCGTTATATTCTAGCGCCGATTGTTAAAGCCTTCCATGAAGTTGAGGTGCACGGCCAAGACGCTGAACATTCTAAAATGCATGATGACGACAATGTATTGAGTATTATTAATCGTTTCCTATTTGAACATTAATTAAAAATCCCCGATCAACTGTTAGACTTTGTTCAAGTTTTAGCCCTGATTGTGGATTTTTTGTTTCATTAAGCATGGCAAGCAGTGAGAATCTGCTACATATGCTAAACTTAAAACAGAACTTGGAGGCTAACTATGGAAAAATTTGAAAAATATCATCCAATTATGACGCCACATTTTACCTTCGACTGGTTAACCACGGCTAGATTAAATCACAGCACCGAATTAATGCGGCAAGTCACTGAACAACCCGAATTAACCACAGCTCATGCTGCCGAACAAATTAGTCAACTGATGCTAAAAGTCATGCGTAACCAAGAATTAACTTGGGGAATTTTTAAACGTCCTGATAAAAATTTAGTTGGCTTAGCAAGTCTGACTAATTTACAAATTCCAACTAAAACTGCAGACTTACATTTATATTTAACCGCCGATACCACTTCAGCTGAACTAGAAGAAGTTTTAACTCGTTTAGTGACATTTGTATTTGCTGAACTTGAATTTAACGAAGCTGTTCTAGTTTCTAATCAAATGACACAACCCAGCCAGACGCTTTTAAATCAGCTAGGATTCTCGCTACGTGAGCAAGACCACAATTGGGTCATTGATCGGGCTGTTTCTTTAAAAACCAGTCTTTAGTCGGTCGTTAAATGGGCGCGCTTTTTATAATATGGTGACAGTTATTAATTTTAGAAAGTGAGGTTTCATTTATGTACGGTTTCTTTTTTGATCCAACTTTTATCTTAGTAATTGCTGGGTTAGTGATTTCAATGATTGCCTCAGCACACGTTAACTCAACTTTTAGGCGTTATGATGAAGTTCGCAGTGCCAGCGGCATCACTGGTGCTCAAGCTGCACAAGCTATTTTAGATGGCGCTGGGATTACTGACGTGCGAATTCAACAAGTCGCTGGCAACTTAACCGACAATTATAATTCTGGCAACTTAACTCTAAGTCTGTCTGAATCAACTTATAATTCTACTTCGGTGGCAGCAATCGGGGTAGCTGCTCACGAAGTTGGTCACGCCATTCAACATCACACTGGCTACCTACCTTTAAAAATTCGAACCGGAATTTTCCCACTGGTTAATATTGGCTCGAATTTATCCTTCCCGATTATCTTAATCGGGGTGTTATTAAGCTGGAATCAAACTTTAATTAATATTGGGATTTGGGCTTTTGCTTTAGTTTTGATTTTCCAACTGGTGACTTTACCGGTTGAATTCAATGCCTCAGCGCGAGCTTTAAATATTCTCAGAAATGACGGCTTGTTGACAAGTGATGAAGTACCAATGGTTAAAAGCGTGCTAACTGCCGCCGCTTTAACTTACGTTGCTGCAGTTTTATCAACTTTTCTACAGCTGTTACGCCTGGTTTTACTCTTTGGTGGGGGCAACGATCGTGATTGATTGTTCACCAAAAAAGGCATAAAATAAACAATTATCAAAAAATTATGGGGTTTTAATTAATGAGTCTACGAATCGTGTTGCTAATTATTATGGGGCTATTGGTTATTAACACGACTGGTGCAATTATTACTGTCTTTCACCGGCCGCGAAGCATTCCTTCAACGCTGGCATGGCTATTAGTTCTAGTGATGTTGCCTGGGGTAGGCTTTTTACTTTACGCTTTTTTAGGGCGTGGTATTGCCGAAGAAAACCTATTTGCCTTAAGCCATCAGGACCATATCGGCTTGGCTCACTTAAAAAAATTAATTCTGCAAGATATGAAAAAGCTAAGTCAATCAAAGCGGGACAGCAATACAACCGATGATGCTCGTGGCTTGATTGATTACTTTGATCGTTCCGAAGATTCTCCAGTAACTCAGCATAATAAGATTCGAATTTTCACTGATGGCAAAGACAAGTTCAAAAATCTTTTTATGGACATTAAAATTGCCCAACGATTTATTCACGTTGAGTATTATTCGTTCATCAATGACGAAATTGGTAATGAATTTTTAAACCTGCTAGTTCGTAAAGCGCAACAAGGTGTTGAAGTTCGGTTAATTTATGATCCATGGGGTTCGGCTGGTGCAAACAAAAAATGGTTTGCGCCTTTAATTGATGCTGGCGGTGAAGTTGTGCCCTTTATTACTTCACGAGATCTAATTCGTAAAACCCGTCTAAATTATCACTTACACCGTAAAGTTGTCATTATTGATGGTAAAGTCGGTTGGACCGGTGGCTTCAATGTCGGTGACCAATATCTCGGCCGTAGTAAAAAGTTTGGCTACTGGCGTGATACTCATATTCGGATCGTGGGTACCAGTGTGCTCGCACTACAAGAGCGTTTCTTAATGGATTGGAATGCTTCAATTGAGCGTTACGATCAACGAATTACTTTTAAAAATGAGTACTTCCCTAATCCTAGTAAAATTGCCGTTGGCCATACGCCTATTCAAATTGTTTCCGATGGTCCCGATACCGAAGAAGACACGCTTAAAGGCGGCATGATGAAGATGCTGATGACAGCTAAGAAGTCTGTTTGGATTCAGACACCTTACTTAGTGCCTGATGAACCGATGCTAAGTTCACTCATTATTGCTGCCCGCTCTGGTATTGACGTTCGGATTATGATTCCACAAATGCCTGATCATCCTTTTATTTATCGTGCGACTCAATACTATGCCAACTTATTAACTGAAGCGGGTATTAAGATTTATGTTTACGAAAATGGCTTCTTACACGCCAAAACAACAATTTGTGATAACGAATTTTGCTTTGTTGGTTCGATGAATCAAGATTATCGGAGTTACGCTTTGAATTTTGAGTGCAACGCTTATATCTATGATTCCAAAGTCAGTCAGGAACTAACTGACATCTTCGAAAACGATATGAAAAAATCAACGTTATTGACAACCGAAATTATCCGCAGTCAGTCTCATTGGTTGCACTTTAAACAATATTTCTCCCGCTTACTATCACCAATACTTTAATAAAAAATAACCTTGATCGTAAAACACGATCAAGGTTATTTTTTTTACTTAATTAAACTAACTTTTCAACATCAATTTCGACAGATTCTGGTAATAATTTTTTCAAAGTCTGAACCAAGATTTCTAATTTTTGATTGAAATTCATTTGAATTTGCTGACGGCCATTAATAACAAAGACAGCAACAACTCGATTTTTACCGTTTGGCAATGTTACGAGCAACATTTTAATACCCGTAATGTTGGCATAATCAATCACTCGTGAAAATAAACCATTGGTCACTAAGCGTTTCTCACCGATACCACCAACACCGTCCATGATGTTTAATGTAAAGAACGCAGCTAACATAATGATAAATGACCAGTCATTAATTGGAGCAGTCAACACCCACGATCCGATCAGGACACTAAATATAATTGGTGTAAATTTATAACGCGCACGAATGACGATTTGGGATTGCCAATAAACACCAAATCCTAAGCTAACAAATAAGCCGGCGATCAAAAGATACATTAGCATGTTTGACACCTCCATTACCTTAAAGTTACTAATAGAAACTTTTATTTATCTGAAATAGACAATTTAACGCTTCTTCTACTGATCCATATGGTAATTTTACTCTACTTCTATTTAAATAACAGCACCTGCGCTCATTTTAAATGAAATTACAACCTAAGACTGATAAAATAATTCTTGTAGAAATATTTTTATAAGAATATTCCTTGTTTATATTTTGTTAATCATGCTAAATCAAAGGTTACCTAACTTTCTAAAAAGAAGTCACTAATCAGTAATCCTTATTTAGAATAATTCTAATTTACGAATAACATGCGTTGTGTTACAATGGATTTGTTCAAAAGTTAAAATCATTTAAATGCTGTTCAGTCACTGGATGACTGTTTAAATAATTCTAACAATAATAGTATTTTAGGTATGGAGGAGTCGTCATGAATCATCAAAAGAAATTTCTTTCCGTGTTATTAATTGGGGCAATTGCCTTAGTTGTTGAATTTGGTTTTCATCAACCAAACATTGCCAGAATTATTGTCACGGTAGTCGGTGCAATTTTGGCCTTATCTATGTTTATTGAAATGGTCAAAACACTTCGTTCCGGAAAATATGGCGTCGATTTATTGGCAATTATGTCAATTACTGCCACATTAGCCGTTGGTGAATACTGGGCCAGTTTAATGATTTTAGTCATGTTAACTGGTGGCGACTCACTTGAAGATTATGCCGCTAATAAGGCCGGTTCAGATTTAAAGAACCTATTAGACAACTCACCACATATTGCTCATATTAAAGTAGGCAACAAACTTGTAGATACTAAGATTGATCAAGTTGAGATCGATCAAATTGCCGTTATCAAGCCTGGCGAAGCTGTACCTGTTGACGGTATTGTCATCGAAGGTAAGGGTAACTTTGATGAATCAACGATGACTGGTGAATCAACTTTAATTCCTAAAAAACCTGGTAGCGAATTACTATCCGGGACAATCAACGGTGATACTGCGATTACTATGCGCGTTACCAAAACAGCCGCAGATTCTCAATACCAAACGATTGTTAAATTAGTTCAACAGTCTAAAGATAAGCCAGCTCATTTCGTTCGAATGGCCGATCGTTACGCCGTACCTTTTACGATTATTTCATTAGTGATTGCCGGTTTAGCCTGGATTATTTCTAAAGATCCTCATCGCTTTGCCGAAGTATTAGTAGTAGCCTCACCTTGTCCTTTAATTTTAGCTGCACCTGTTGCTTTAGTTTCTGGTATGAGTCGTTCAAGTCGGAATAGCATTATTATTAAGTCCGGTACTTCAATTGAAAAAATGGCCACTGCCAAAACTGCTTATTTTGACAAAACCGGTACGATCACAGCCGGCCGTTTAAACGTTATCGCTGTTGAACCAGTCGCTGGCGTTTCTAAAGCGCAATTAATTGACTTAGTTGGCAGTGTCGAAATTCAATCTGCTCACATCTTTGCCCGGGCTATTGTTCGCTATGCCAACGACCAACCTGACTTCCAAAATAAAACCGTCACTGATTTTTCTGAAACAACGGGTTCTGGTGTTGTCGGTCGCATTGATGGTCAGCTGGTTGCCGCTGGTAAACATGACTTCATCGAAGCTGATGCACCTAAAGTCAAATTAGCAGAAGGTCAATCAATCGTTTATGTTGCCGTTGATGGCAAATACGCTGGTCACTTAATCTTTGCTGATCAATTACGTCCTGAAGCACCACAAACGATTAAAGATTTAAAGAGCAGCGGTGTTCAAACTGTTGCCATGTTAACCGGTGATAAGAAAGCAGCTGCTGAAAAGATTGCAGCTCAAGATGGCATCGAAAATGTCCATGCTGAATGTCTCCCTCAAACTAAAATTGATTTAATTGTTAAAACACCAGCTAAACAACGACCATTAATCATGGTTGGTGATGGCGTTAACGATGCCCCAGCACTTGCTGCTGCCGATGTCGGAATTGCCATGGGTGCTTATGGTGCCAGTGCTGCCAGTGAGTCTGCAGATGCGGTCATTTTAAAAGATGATATTTCTAAAGTAGCAACTGCGGTTAAAATCTCACAAGATACTATGGCGGTTGCTAAACATTCTGTTTTAATTGGGATCTTCATTTGTATCGGTTTAATGTTGATTGCTAGTACCGGTATTATCCCTGCTTTGTTTGGGGCAATGTTACAAGAAGTTGTTGATACAACTTCTATTCTCTGGGCGTTACGGGCACGTAAATCGCATGAGAAACTCAAATCAAAATCAAAACAAAACGAAATTGCTGCTTAATAAAAAGCCAACCGGATATTAATTCGGTTGGCTTTTTTATATTGCTATTCGTTATTTAGACAAGCTGCGTAACAATTGACCACTGTGGTACACTTAACTGTACGCTATTTTGATTATAGGAGTGTTTTTTCATCATGAACTTTGCATTTGATATCGTTAAGATCCACAAGCATCATTTCCTCATTATTGCAGCTGAAGACGGCTTGCAATTCGTTAGTTTAACCAACGACGGTTGGGATGAATACGATCAATTATTCCCTAAATATTTAGATAAATATACTTACACACGTCGTCCAGCCGTTATTAAACCTTATAAAAAAGCCCTACAAGACTTCTTTGATGGCACCAATCACTTAAGCGATCTTTCTATTAGCCAAGATTTAGGTGGTACTGAATTACAACAAGCGACTTGGGCTGCCTTACGTCAATTACCTCAAGGCAAAACAACAACTTACTCTGAACTTGCCGCTGAAATTGGCCAGCCTAAATCATTTCGTGCCGTTGCCTCTGCCGTTGCTAAAAACCCAGTTGGCGTCGTTATTCCTTGTCATCGCGTTTTACGTAAAGATGGTGGTTTAGGCGATTTCCGTGGCGGTCTTAAATTCAAACGTGAATTATTACATCTTGATAAGTAGCCTGTTTAGGAGTGTAAACCATGGCACCACTACAAAATTATCATGTGCTCGCCAATGAGTTCTTTACAAATCGTCCAACAGCAGATATTGCTCAGGATTTATTAGGTAAACTATTAATCTATGATAGTCCCGCCGGTCAAGTTGGTGGTTATATCGTTGAAACCGAAGCTTACTTAGGTACTGAAGATCCTGGTGCGCATGCCTATCAAAGTAAACATGGTCGTGCTAATGATCCTTTATACGGTGAAGCTGGTAGCATTTATATTTACGCTATTCGTGGCTTCTATGCTTTTGATGTCGTAACCCAAGCTAGCGCTGAGCCACAAGGGGTCTTAATTCGGGGTCTCGAACCAGCTATCGGCGAAAATATTATGCGGCAAAACCGCACTCGACCTGGATTCGAATTAAGTAACGGACCTGGAAAATTAATGCAAGCCTTAAATATTCACGATACAAAAATGAACTATCAGCATTTTACCGATAGTTCAATTAAAATCATCCAGGATTATGCTAAAATACCTCGTCAAGTAGCGCAAAGTCAGCGGATTGGTGTTCGAACAGCTGCAGAATGGACCGATCATTATCGCTACTTTGTCTCAGGCAATCCTTACGTTTCAAAGACCCGCAAACGTGACATTGATTTTGCCACTTATGGTTGGAAAACTAACTAACGTCAAGGCTAATATCTGCCCTTCTCCTTGTGTTTGCCAAATGATGGTAACACAATACATATTAAGACGCCCAATAGTCCTAGCACTGCCACAATTGCGCCTACGCGAACAAAGACCATTAAGATACTTGAGATTAAAGTTAAAATAATGCTGGAGTAGCTGTTAGCGTTTTGAGCGATGGTCACAATTAAGTCACTAAAGCGTAATAGAATTCCTGGGAAAGCTACGAACAACCCTGCCCAGAAAATTCCCCAGAATAAGTAGCGCCAACCTTGAACATGACCTTGAGAACGATAAACAATAATCGCAGCCAATAACAAGGATAAAATACCACTTACAATCATCACGATGTGTGCTACTGATTCTAAAGTCCCCATTAGACTAACCATTTGATTAGCATATGGTTGAGCTTGGTCAGCAATATAAGTCTGAAATTTTGCTTGAACTGTTTCTGAAATAGCTGATGTGGAAACACCTGAAGCCGCTGCAATTGAACTCGTTTGTGCTCGCACTTTTTGATCGATTTCCGACAAAATTGGCGTTGCATCAATCGGGTTTTCTTTTTTAGCGTAAATATTAGCCATGGTGGTATTCAATACTTGTTCAACGGTTGTTTCTGAAACCATGTCTTTTAAAGTACTGCTAGGAATTCCTGATTGCTCTGCTTGCGCGTTGATCGTCTTATTAAATTGATCAGTAAAATCCTGATAGCTCTTACTATCTTGTAATTGATGCTGCACAAAAACATCATCTAAAATCGTATGTTGAACTAGCCACGTTCCCACTAAAAAAGTTAGCGTCAACGCCAACAAGAACGTTAGAAAGCGACTACGTTTTGGCATTTTATAGGCGTAAAGTTCGGTCCGTGTCTTCATTGGGTAAACCTCTCATCTCGAATTAATTTTAGTATAGCATAATTAAATCATTCAATTATAGTAATAGCGGTTGCAAGATCGCGGCTTAACGGACTTTTAAACATCTCATCTTTGTCATGTTATTTTAATTAATTTGCCATTATCCTTTTTACAATGTCGTGTTTCTGTGCTATGTTAGTATGGATAATTATAATTATTTAATTGGAGGTTACAAAATGTCTGAACAAAACATCGAACGTGCTTGTACAACTATTTTAGTTGGTAAGAACGCTAGTATTGATGGTTCAACAATGATCGCGCGTAACGACGACACATTCCACGCCGTTGCCCCCCATCGTTTCTATATGCACCCAGCTGTTAAAGGTGAAAAAGGTCGTATCTTAAAATCATATCTTAATGGTTTCCAAATGGAATTACCTGAGAATGGTTACCGTTACCCAGCAGCACCAAACGTTGATTATAAAAACTTAGGTTACTATGATGAAAGTGGTATTAACGAAAAGAACGTTGCGATGAGTTGTACTGAAAGTACTTATGGTAACGAACGTGCTTTAGCCTTTGATCCTTTGGTTAAAGATGGTTTAGATGAAGACTGCATGCAAACTGCAGTTTTACCATACATCGACTCTGCTAAAGACGGCGTTAAATATTTAGGTTCATTAATCAAGAAATTCGGTTCACCAGCAGGTAACTCTGTCCTATTCGGCGACAAGAATGACGTTTGGTACATGGAAATCGTAACTGGCCATCACTGGGTTGCACAACGTATTCCTGATGATGCTTATGCTATCGCTGCTAACCAAGTTTCAATTCAACAAGTTGACTTTGATGACACTGACAACTTTATGTGGTCAGAAGGCATCCAAGAATTCGTTGAAGAACATCATTTAAATGTTGACCAATCTGGCTGGAACTTCCGCCACATCTTTGGTACTTCAAACGAAAAAGACCGTCACTATAACACACCTCGTGTATGGTATGGCCAGCATATCTTGAACCCAGAAATTGAGCAAGATCCTGAAAGCAGTGAATTACCATTCATCTGCCGGACAAGTCATAAGATTTCTCCAGACGATATCGAACAAATCCTTGGTTCACATTACAACGAAACACCATTTGATCCAATGGGTAAAGGCTCAGACGCTGACAAGTATCGTTACCGTCCAATCGGCTTAAACCGGACTCAAAACTCACATATCTTGCAAATCCGTAATGATGTTCCTGAAGAAATCTCAGCAGTTATGTGGATTACATTAGGTTACCCTACTTTCACACCATTCATTCCATTCTATACGAATGCTAATGACACTGATCCTTCATTCAACAACACCTCAATGGAATTCAACTTTGAAGATGCACATTGGATGTATCGTGCCCTCTCTGTTTTAGTTGAATCTAACTACTCACACTTCATCCAAGACGATCTTGATTACTTAATCGAATGCCGTCGCGAATTACGTGCTCAAGTAGCTGCTATTGATGAAGAAGCTAAGAATTATAGCGGTGAAGAATTAACAAACTTCTTAACTGAAAAGAACCACGAAACAGTTGCTGCTATGCGCGAAAAGACTAAGAAATTCATGGGTAAACTTTACACTAAGGGTGTTACTTTATCTAAATTGACTTTCAACATGGATCGTAACTTATAAGATTTAGTGTTAATTAGTCATTAAGCTAAATAAAACCAGTAGAAAAACGAATTCGTTTTTCTACTGGTTTTTTTGTGTCATAATAGTGACGTTAAAGGCTTGATACAAGATGTTTAAAAGAAAGAAGTTATGATAATGACCGAAAAAAATTTAGCTTTTGTTGCTCAAGGTGGCAAGTCCTTAACCGCAGCAGACAGCTTTGCTGTTGTTCAAACTGAGCTGCCCAAACCACAATCACATGATCTAATTGTTAAAGTTGAAGGCTTCTCGTTAAATCCCGTTGATGAAAAACGCCGTACTTCCTTAGTTGATCAAGCATTAATTCTCGGTTACGATGCTGTTGGCAAAATCGTAGCACTAGGTGATCAAGTCCAAAATTTCAGCATTGGTGAGCGCGTTATTTACGCTGGAACAACTCAACGGGCTGGTAGTTATCAACGTTACCAAGCAGTAGCTGCTAATTTAGTTGCTAAAGTTAACCAAGAGGCGCCGCTGAATGAATTAGCTGCTTTACCTTTAGTTGGTTTAACTGCTTGGGAATTACTTTTCGAACGACTAGGCTTTATTCCTGAATACAAAGCTAATCAAGGTCAAACTTTGCTGGTCATTAATGGCGCAGGTGGTGTTGGTTCAATGCTAACACAGTTGGCTAATTGGGCCGGTTTAACCGTCTTAGCTACTGCTAGTCCTAAGAATAACGATTGGTTAATCGATCATGGCGTTCACGTTGCCATTGATTATCACAAAGATATCGTTGAGGCTGTTCATCAAAGTGGTTTTAAGCAACTAGATGCCATTGCCGCTTTGTATAATCCTGTTCCATACATGCCTGCCATGGCCGAATTAATCGCGCCTTTCGGCCAAATTGGCACGATTGTTAAGCCCACCGCACCACTGGACTTAAGTGCGCTCTTAGCTAAATCAGTTAGCTTTAATTTTGAACGCATGTTTACCAAGACCGATTACAATCTTAACGTTAATAGTACCGGCATTATCTTGAGTAACCTATTGGCTTTGTATTTTAAAGGGCAGTTATCTGCTAGCGTTACAACGTCGTTATCACCGATTAATTTAACCAACTTAAAAACTGGCCTAACTGCATTAAGCGCCGGTCATCAAGTTGGTAAGATTGTGTTAAGTGGTAATTTTGAAAAATAATCACGTACTCATTTAGCCCTAGATCAGCCACAAAGGGCAGCCAATTTAGTCATCGACAATCGCGATTATCAACATCCTATTATTCTGCACCACAGTTAAAATAAACGGCTTAAAATCAATCGTTCCCTCAAGATTGACTTTAAGCCGTTTTTATTTATTATTTTTTATCCAATTTATAAAGCAACTTAATCAGATGATATAATGAATATTTTTCAACTAATTTTGTAAGCGGTCAATCGTCGTGGTGGTCTAGGCTAAAACAACTTTATTTTTCACAATTAAACGGTTTGCTTTTATGTATAAAATCAACCCAAATCATTGATAATACTAAGCAATTTAACCCGTGATATTTTACATCATTAATTATTCATGTTAAGGTGGTATAGACGTTCAAAAACAGAAACTCGTCAAACTGGATGAGTTTTTTTTGTATATTTAGTCTTTAAAACGGGCTAAGAGAAACTAAGGAGGTTGATTTTTTGACGACCAAGGTTGAGGTTAAAAATTTAACGAAGATTTTTGGCAAGCGCGTTAACAAAGCTAAGAAACTGTTAACAGACGGCGTTAGTAAAGCCGATATTTTAAAAGAGACTGGTGCCACCATTGGTGTCGATCGCGCTAATTTTACAGTTAATGACGGCGAAATTTTTGTCATTATGGGTTTATCAGGTAGTGGTAAATCCACCACGATTCGAATGATGAATCGTTTAATTGAGCCAACTGATGGCCAAGTTATTCTTGATGGTCAAGATGTAATGGCCATGTCTAAAGACGAACTGCGCGAAATGCGCCGCCACAAAATGAGTATGGTTTTTCAAAATTTTGCGCTTTTACCTAATCGAACTGTTTTAGAAAATGCCGAATATGGATTAGAAATTCAAGGCGTTGATAAAACAACACGCCAGAAAAAAGCCAGTGAGGCGCTAGAGCTGGTTGGTTTAGCCGGTTATCACGACCAATACCCAACCCAATTATCCGGCGGGATGCAACAACGAGTTGGTTTAGCCCGGGCGCTAGCTAATGATCCGGAAATCTTACTAATGGATGAAGCTTTTTCAGCGCTTGATCCCTTAAATCGTAAAGATATGCAGGATGAATTACTAGATTTACAAGAAAACATGCACAAAACGATTATTTTTATTTCCCATGATTTAAACGAAGCCTTGCGAATTGGCGATCATATTATGATTATGCGCGATGGTGAAATCGTGCAAATCGGTACACCTGAAGATATCCTGACTCATCCGGCTAACGATTACGTTGAACGCTTTATCGAAGATGTTGATCGCAGCAAGGTCCTCACTGCTGGTAAAGTCATGATTCGTCCTGTGACTGTCAATATCGAAAAAGACGGTCCTCGTCTAGCCTTGCGACGCATGCGGGAAAATTCCCTTTCGAGTCTGTATGTTATTGATGGCCGCCATCATCTGGTTGGTATTATCGATTCTACCGATGTGATTGAATTGATTCGCACGGATAAACGTGCACTAGACAGTATTATCAATCCCGATGTGCCAACTGTCGCTTTAGACACGCCATTAAAAGAGATGATGGATGAAGCTTCGCACACGCCGATTCCCATCGCAGTTTTAGATGATCAGCAACGTCTACAAGGTATTATTATTCGCGGTGCAGTTTTAGATGCTTTAAATGGAGGTGATAGCCATGCTTAATCTACCAAAACTTCCCCTAGCTAAGGGAATCAATGCGTTTGTTAATTGGTTGACGCAATTTGAAGGTTTCTTTCAAGGGGTCACTAACTTCTTGAATGCGATTATTAACGCCTTTCAATGGGTCTTTGACCTATTACCAGAATGGCTATTTGTTGCGCTAATCATGGCCGTGACTTTCTATTTGAACCGTCACAAACAAAAATGGTCACTCCTTATTCTTGAGCTAATTGGTTTTTGGTATATTGCCAACCAAGGTTATTGGCGCGATATGACTCAAACCTTAACCCTAGTTCTAACTTCAAGTTTGATTGCAATTGTCATTGGTATTCCTTTAGGCATTTGGATGGCCAAGAGCAATCGAGTACGCACAATTGTTAACCCAATTTTAGATTTCATGCAAACCATGCCGGCTTTTGTTTATTTAATTCCTGCCGTGGCTTTCTTCGGCATTGGCATGGCACCTGGTGTTGTTGCGTCAGTTATTTTCGCCATGCCGCCTACTGTCCGCATGACTAATCTCGGTATTCGCCAAGTTCCCCATGACTTAATTGAAGCCACTGACTCTTTTGGGTCAACCAGCTGGCAAACCTTGACCCAAGTACAACTGCCATTAGCTAAATCAACTATCATGGCCGGCGTCAATCAGAGTATGATGCTTTCTCTTTCAATGGTCGTTATTGCTTCAATGATTGGAGCAATGGGTCTGGGAACTAAAGTCTACTTTGCTGTTGGTCGTAACGACGCTGGTAGTGGCTTTACAGCCGGTTTTGCAATCGTCATCTTGGCGATTATTTTAGATCGGGTGACGCAATCACTCAATCAACAAAAAAAGAAGTAGGAGGTCTTAAGTATGCGACAAAAACGACATTTACTGCTGCCCGTTATCTTGACGCTCATCATCCTACTAAGTGGTTGTAGTACCAAAGTGCCTAAGTATCAAGCAAAAAAAGCGCTCGGTCCGCAAATAAACTATACTGTAACTGGAATTGATGCAGGTGCTGGTATTATGGCCTCAACCCAAAAAGCGCTGTCGGCCTACGGGTTAACCAAGGCTAATTGGCAATTGCAAACTAGTTCTACCGCTGCTATGACCAGTACCTTAGACAAAGCGATTCGCCACCAACAACCCATTGTGATTACTGGTTGGCAGCCCCACTGGATGTTTAGTAAGTATCCGATTAAATTCTTAAAAGATCCTAAACACGTCTATGGTAAAAGTGAAAGTATCCATACTATCGTTCGTCAAGGTTTAAAAAACGATCAACCAGTTGCTTACACCTTGTTAGACCGCTTCTATTGGACACCTGCGGAAATGTCACAAGTCATGTTAAAAGTTAATAACGGCCAAGATCCTCGCAAGGCTGCCCAAGAATGGATCAAAGTTAATCCTAAAACCGTTCAAAAATGGACTAAAGGTCTGAAAAAAGTTTCTGGAAAACCAACTTTGAAACTAACTTATGTCGCTTGGGATTCAGAAATAGCCTCAACCAATGTGGTTGCTGAAGTGCTTCGTGATTTGGGTTACCAAGTCACTATTCAAGCTATGGAAATGCAGCCAATGTGGGCTTCAATTGCGACTAATGCCGCTGATGCTCAAGTATCTGCTTGGCTCCCAACCACTTCAGCTAAGTTCTATTCTGATTATCAAGGTCAATTCGTCGATTTAGGCGCAAACTTGAAAGGTGCCCGAGTAGGTTTGGCAGTACCAAAATACATGAAGAATATTAATTCGATTGAAGATTTGAAGTAACTAACTTCATTAATTGGCGTTACAACGCCTCATGATCAATCGTCCAATCAAACGTTATCTCGTTATTTTAGGGATAACGTTTTTTCTACGCTTTAATTATTTTCAAATAAATATTTGACTTTTCTGAAAGCGAAGGATAAACTAATCAAATGTTATTTATGTGCAGTTGCACATAAAAAGGAGCTGATATTTAGTGATTTCTAGTGAAAACGATCAAGTTCAGGGCATTAGTATTCTTAGTCGGATTATTCAAAATGACTTAAAACGTAATGTTAAACAATATGGTCTCAATGAAAATAATTACTTTTTTATTTTTTTCCTGCAGGATCATCCTGGTGCAACTCAAGATGAATTACGCCAAACAATGTTTCTCGATCACAGTACCATTACTCGAGCCGTCGCTAAGTTAACCACCTTAGGTTATATCGAACGCCGCCCAGATGAAAAAGATAAACGAATGGGTCACCTTTATCTAACCGATCAGGGTAAAGCGTTACAGCATCCTCTTTATGAAGCGACTAAGCACGCCGAAGAAATGGCCTTCGGCAATTTAACGCTTGAAGAACGGCAACATATTCAAGCGTTATTATTGAAATCGGCCATATCACACGAACGGGAGAAAGAAAAAAATGGATCAAAATACAACTAAAATGTCAAAACGAGATACCTTGTCAATTGTCGCAGCGGCAATCATGGCGTTTATTGGGGTCTTAATTGAAACAGCAATGAATGTAACTTTTCCAACCTTGACGAAACAATTCCACGTTACCTTGAGCACTATTCAATGGGTGACAACTGGTTATCTATTAATGGTCTCACTTGTCATTATTTGCTCTTCTTACCTTAAAGGTCGTTTTAAAGAACGGCATATTTTCATCGCTGGTGCTATTTTTGCCATTATCGGTGACTTACTTTGTGCTTTAGCCGGCAACTTCCCGATGCTTCTCCTAGGTCGTTTAATCCAAGCTATTGGCACTGGTATTTCTTTACCTTTATTATTTAACATTATTTTAGAGCGCGCACCGCTAGCAAAACGTGGCGTATTTATGGGCTTAGGCGGTTTGATTATTTCTTTAGCACCAGCTTTGGGACCAACTTTTGGTGGTATTGTCGTTTACTTCTTAACTTGGCGCGATATTTTCTGGATTGTGTTACCTTTAATGATTATCGGCTTAGTATTAGGTTTTGCTATTGAACAAGTGACACCACTTCGTAAAGAACGTTTCGACTGGTTACGTCTATTCTTACTAGCAATTGTCTTTATTAGTCTGACCCTTGGTTTCAATACTGTCAGTACCTTAGGTTGGATTAATGGTCAGTTTGGTTTAGCTTTAATCGTGATGGTCATCGCCTTAATCGCTTTTATTGCAGTATCCAAACATAGCCAACGCGTCTTAGTTAATCTCGATATTTTCAAAAATCCTGTTTTCTCAATGGCCTTACTGGCTTACGTCTTCATTCAATTCACTAACATTGGTATCAACTTCGTCTTACCTAACTACGCGCAAATTGCTGACCATGCCACATCTTTAATTGCTGGTATTATCATGTTGCCTGGTAGTTTAATCTCTGGGTTACTTAATCCACTATGGGGGCGTATGTACGATGAAATGGGTGCTAAACGCCCAATCACCATTGGTAATTCAATTTATTTCTTAGCTATTATCTTATTTGCCGTGACTAGTTTCCACTTGTCCCCAATTCTGATTTTGGTTTATTACGCGCTATTTGCAATCGGCATGACCATGTCCTTCTCAAATACCATGACTTACGCATTAACTATTGTTGGTTCTGAGCATGAAGCCGATGCTAACGCCGTCTTTAATACTTTACAACAATTTGCTGGTTCAATTGGAACGGCCGTTGCTTCTAGTTTCTTAGCTTCTGGTTCCGGTTCAAACGCTGCGCAAATCATGCGTTCAGGAACTCAACATATTTTCATTTTCGTGGGCTTGTTAATTCTGATTAACTTTGTCTTATACCACTTCACTTTTAAACTTGGTGAAAAACAATTGGCTAGATAATTAGCGTTGCTCATTTAAAGCAGCAAAAACAATCTGGTTGAATTTAACCAGACGACAAATATTTAAATAGGCGCAATCATGATTAACTTTAGCGATTTATCGCATAAAGTTAGTTGTGATTGCGCCTATTTTTAAATTGTTCGTATCTTAAAAGTGCCAATTCGTTCAATTGCTCCAAAAAAAATTGCCGTAAAAATTAATCAGCACTGTTTAAAAAGACTAATTTATTTTCTGTCGATAATTCGGGTTGATACTGATAATTCAAGTCATTAAAGGTTTGTAATGTCTCAAGATCTTGGACGTTATTTTCCGCCATGAAACGGACCATTTGGCCCCGAGCCATTTTAGCTAAAGTGGCCCGAGTTTTTATTTTGCCGTCAACTAACTGACCAAAAACAACCTCGATCATTTGCTTTGGTGACGTGGTATATTTGGCAATGCATTTGCTATATTCTTGTGAGGCTAAGTTAATAATCGGCTCGTCTGCTGCTGCCACAGCATCATAAAGTCGCTGCTGCCAAAAAGCATAGAGATTTTGACTATTCGCCACGGATAATTTGGCCTGCATCTCTAATCGATAAGGCACCACGCCGTCAAAAGGACGCAGAACGCCATAGAAACCTGATAAAATCCGCAAATGTTGTTGCGCATAATTAAAAGCAGGCCCGGTGAATAAATCTGGTGCCATATATTGATATTGAATGCCAGAATAAGCAAACAATGCTGGTGTTAATTGTTTGGTTAAGTCAATTTGTTGGAGTTGTTGATAATTCTTCCGGGCTAGTTGCTCACTACAATGCCAAAGCGTTTTTAAGTCAGGGTAAGAAAGTTGGCGTAAAGTTTTTAAAATCGTCTGTGTCTGCTCGAAATATTGTGGTCGGGTGATCTCAACAATGTTATCGGGATTAACAACCATCTTTTTTGCTGGTGAAATAATGATTTTCATCTTAAATCCTCGTTAGTTTTCTCTTAACCATTATTGTAGCAAAAAAGAACGAGAAAATATCTAGCGACAACAATCAAATTACTGTTAGTTTTGCGAACGGACGTTTACAATTAGTTAGAGTAGCATTTTTTATTTCAACGTTAAAACGACTTTATTAGGTCGGAGGTTAAACTTGTGGCAGAGATCGGACAAACATTAATTGAGCGGCGCACGGACTTAATTCAAGCTCTGCTCCAACATATTCAAATTTCCTTACTAGCTTTAGTGATTGCGATGTTTATTGCGATTCCTTTAGCCATTGCGGTAACGAACCATCATAAATTAGCAGAATTCTTTTTACAAATCGCCGGCGTTTTACAAACAATTCCGTCACTGGCACTATTAGGCTTACTAATTCCGATTGTCGGCATTGGTAATGTCCCGGCAACTATTGCTTTAGTGATTTATGCGATTTTACCAATTTTTCAGAATACTTATTTAGGCATTACCAATATTGACCCGTCCTTAAAGGAGGCGGCTGAAGCTTTCGGAATGTCGCGCTGGCAAAAACTATTTCGCATTGAGCTGCCTTTAGCTATGCCGGAAATTATTGCTGGTGTCCGCAACGCCTTAGTTTTAATTATTGGTACTGCCACACTTGCTGCCTTAATTGGTGCTGGCGGTTTAGGGACCTTTATCTTGCTAGGCATTAATCGTAATAATAGTGCCTTAACGTTGATTGGTGCCGTTGCTGCTGCCTTGTTGGCGATTGCCTTTAGTTGGTTAATTGGCGTCTTACAGCGGGTTAAGTTGCGCTATTCTTTAACAGCACTAGCTTTAATTGTTGTGGGTAGTTTAGGTTACAGCGGTTATACCGCCTACCAAAACGCTCAACCAACAATTACGATTGCTGGTAAATTAGGCTCGGAACCAGATATCCTAATTAATATGTATCGTGACTTAATTAAACAAGACAATCCCCAAGCAAAAGTCGTGTTGAAGTCTAATTTTGGTCAAACTAGTTTTCTCTTAAATGCTCTGAAAAGTGAGCAAATTGATATTTATCCGGAATTTACTGGGACTGTACTCGAAGGTCTTGTTAAGTTACCAGCTGGCCAAACTGTACCCCATTCCGCAAATAAAACCTATCAATTAGCCCAGAACTTATTGCAGCAACAAGAACAACTGACTTACTTAAAACCAATGGCTTATAACAATACTTACGCCGTTATTGTAACGAAGAAGTTCGCCCAACAGTACCAACTTAAAACAATTTCCGATTTAGCGCGCGTGGAAAATAAGATCACAGCCGGTTTTGATTTGGAATTCATGGATCGCCAAGATGGGTATAAAGGATTGCAGCAGAAATATGGTCTTACTTTTAAAACGAAATCAATGGACCCGTCATTACGTTATGAGGCTATTCAGCGTGGTAGTGTTAATTTAATCGACGGTTATTCGACTGATTCGGAAATTCGCCGCTATCACTTAGTAGCTCTGAAAGATGATCGGCAACTCTTCCCTTATTATCAAGGAGCACCATTAATGCGTGCCGAAACAGCGCAGAAGTATCCGCAAATCGTGAAAAGTTTAAACAAGCTTCACGGCAAAATTACTGACGCACAAATGCGGCAAATGAATTATGATGTTAATGTCAAAAAGAAATCAGCAGCCACCGTTGCTCGTCAATATCTCATAAAGCATCACTTATTAAGGGGGAACTAACATGACCACACCAATGATTAAATTTGATCATGTCAACAAAATCTATGGTGACACTAAAGCCGTTGATGATCTTTCCCTGACGATTAATGAACATGAATTATTCGTTCTCGTTGGTACTTCCGGTAGTGGTAAAACCACCACTTTAAAAATGATCAATCAATTAATTAAACCAACCAACGGGATAATCTACTTTAACAATCGCGCCGTCACCGATTATAAAGTACGTGACTTACGCTGGGATATTGGTTATGTTCTGCAACAAATTGCATTATTTCCCAATATGACGGTTGGTCAAAACATCGCTTTAATTCCTGAATTGAAGCATTGGGACCGCGCTAAAATCAAAACAACCGTTGACGAATTATTAACCCAGGTTGAACTACCACCGGAAAAATATCGTGATCGGATGCCAGCGGAACTGTCTGGTGGCGAGCAACAACGGGTCGGTATTTTACGTGCCTTAGCCACACAGCCCAGCGTTATTTTAATGGACGAACCCTTTAGTGCTTTAGATCCACTTTCGCGAACGCAATTACAAGATTTATTATTGCGGATGCATCAGCGCCTTCAAATGACCATTGTTTTCGTCACTCATGATATGAACGAAGCCTTAAAGTTAGGCGATCGCATCGGCGTTATGCGCCAAGGTCAGCTCTTACAAGTGGCATCACCTCAAGAAATTTCTGAACATCCAGTTAACGAGTTTGTCCGTTCATTCTTTGCAACAAGCAATTCGCAAACGGACTTATTAAACCAGCCTCTAAGTCAATTAGCACAGTATTGGCAGCCCGTGTCCCAAGATATGATAAGTAGTAAACCCGTGGTTGAAAGCGATACGTTATTAAAAATAGTGTTACCACAATTAGTTGAACATGATCGGCTGCTCATTCAACAAGCTGGTCAACCGCTAGCTTATTTAACGCAACAAAATGTGTTGCAATATTTAAGTGAGCACATTACTCAGTAAATTGCATCAAAAAAGTGTATTGCCTAACTACTATAAAACGCTGCGAGTGTTGATCTGAGCCAAATGAATTTGTCTTAACTTACTAAAATTTAAAAACTAAAACTATTCTATTGCTATTCACCGTGCCTACGTGAAATACGCTGGTGGAACGCTGTGGGATCGACTTGAAACCAATCAAAGATTGTTTCCAAGCTCGACCTTCTCTTAAGCAATAAATTGCTAACGAGAATTTCACAGCTAACCGCGATTTCACTCCGACACTGAATTGAAAAGATCTAGTAGACTTAACTGTAGTTTTGTACTTTTAAAAATTTTTAGACTTTTTCAATTACTTACTTGCTAGCGCTGCGCAAAGTTGATCCCCGCTAGCTAAGTGGCGGCAAATCAATACCGCTCAGTAGTGAAATTAATGTTAGCAATTTATTGCTTACATTAAGGCTCGTATTTGAGACGATTACGTTTTTCAATCGTCTCAAATCGATGCCCACTACGTTCCGGCGTAAAGTATTGATTTACTGCCACGACACACTACACAAAAACCCCGTCCAATTAAAAATTGAACGAGGCTTTTTCATATCACAATTTATTTTTCAAAATCTTTTAACATTCGCGCAATCTGTGCGTCTGAACGAACGATAATAACAGAACATGGTGCGTAGCGGGCAATATAAGCCGCCTGAGTGCCGATTGTCTTGCGTTTACCAGGTTTGGTTTCTGAACCAATCACTAATAAATCAGGGCGAAAATCAGGAATGACTGTTTCAACGATCTCATGGCTGGGACTACCTTCTGCCAAAATTGGTGTAACATCATTCACGCCAAATTCCCGGGCTTTGTCACAATAAATATTTAAGTCTCTGGTAATCTCTGCACGTCGTGTTTCAATCGTTTCTGGTGACAACGATTGGAAAATATTTAAATCACCAGTTTCCAAAACCATCGTCACTGCCAAAGGGATATTGTAAATCTTGGCAACGGTACAAGCATAATCAAAAGCCCGTCGTGAAGAAACAAAATCATCATCATCAACGGCAATCATAATCCGTGAATAGTGCATTGTTGAAACTTGATAGTTGGCTAAATCTTCCATTCTACTCACCTCACAATTAGTATAACTCAAAATTAATTCAAAACCGATTTTTTACATCTAGGTCAAAACACGCTATTTTTTAAAATCTCGGCCTTTATTCGCTTCAAAGTATTTCGCATAACGTTTAACGTAATTGTGGTTCACATAAGTTAACAAAGCCCAACGTTTGATATTCATATCAGGACGATAGAACAAGGTCGTGCCGAAACGATCTTCACGAATCATCGCTAATGCAGTTTGCTTAGCTTCATTATCAACCGCATATTGTTCAAAGACCTTTTTAGGAACGCCCAGCCATAATTTACGCGTCGCTTTATTTTGGTTGCCATAAATTGTCGCTGCATCAGCTAATTCACCAGTAACATAATCATCAACTAGGAATTTAGCCAAGTTATAACCATTTAAAGTCACGTAAAAACTACTGCGACCTTGACGCAAGTTAATTTCAAAGAACTTGAATTGACCATCACGCGCATCAAACTTCATATCAAAGTTAGCAAAACCAGTATAGTTAATTTCTTCAAGGAAGTTTTGCACTGTGTCATATAAATTCTGATCAAATTCAGGCAAGATTGTCACATAATTACCGATTGAAGCTGGTGTCGGATCTTCTAATAAAGGATGACCCAAACACATCATCTTCACGTGATGATTTTGATCAACATAAGCATTTAATACCCGCATGTTAGAATCATCGCCAGGAATAAAGTCCTGCAAAATCAAATCGTGGGTATAGCCGTTATCGTAAATCTTACCAACAATATCTTTAAACTCTTCATCGGAATGAATCGTAAAAGCTTTTTTACGTCCTTCAAAGTGAATATCTAACCAATCAACACTTTCAGAAGGTTTCAAAGCAACGGGATAAGCAAATGGTTGGCTCAAGTTTTGTTGTTTGTAATCATCTGGTGTAATAATTTTTGTTTCTGGATGAGGTAGATGATGTTCTTCAGCAATCTTGTAGAAACGTTCCTTGTTATTCAACTGTTTTAAGAAGTCATAGTCAACGCATGGGCACACAAAGGTTTTACTTAATTCTTCTTTATGTTTAGCAATTAATTCTGTGTAACCATCACTACAAGAAACCAAGATCACGGGTTCTTGGTGATTTTCGTAGCGTTTAGCGATTTGGCGCATGGTCTCGATAAAGACCGGATCTTCATTAAAGCCGGCGTGTAATTCGACTTCAACAATCTTGCTGAAGCGAGTTGGTGCATATTGAACACTGGCAATTGCTTGAATTTTTTCACCAGTTAGCTCGTGAAATGAGCGGGCCATACCGTATACATTAATATCGCTACCCAATAAAATTGGGGTAAATTTCGTCGTTGTCATTTAAAGTGTCAATCCCTTGTCAATTAATACATTTAACTATATAAGTTCAGCCACATAAATTCAAGCAGCGCTGGCTGAAAACCGCGCTAATCATTAGTTTTCAGCATAACCTTTTTGCAAATCCTGAATCACTTGTTGCCGGATTGTTGCCGAACAAAAAGCCGCGTTAATCGCATTTAAATTAAATTCTAAAAATTGTGATTTCGTGATGCCAAAATGACGTTGCCACAAATCATATTCTTTCGTTAAATTTGTATTGGAAACTGTTCGATTATCGGTATTGATCGTGATTTTAACCTGATTAGCTAATAGTTCTACTACTGGATAGCTGGCTAAGTTTTTAACAGCCTTAGTTTGTAGATTACTGGTGAGGCACATTTCTAAAACACCATCGGCTTCACTGACTTGCTTTTGAAAATCGACGTGACCGCCTAAAGCAACGCCATGACCAAAGCGGCGAATCCCCAAAGCTAACGCCGCCATAACATTATGAGCACAATGACTTTCACCGGCATGCAGTGTCATCGGAATGCCCAATTGCTGGGCCGTTTTAATCGCTGGTTCAATCACTTCTGTGGGAAAATCGGCTTCATCACCGGCAAAATCGCCTCCAACTAATCCCTGACCTAAAAATGGTTGCGCAACTTTAAACATCATTTGACTACGTTGATTAGAATACTGACGCATCGCACAAACCAACAAACCAGATTCCACTCCAAAATCAGCTTGGGCTTGATTTAATCCTTTAATCACCGCGGCGATGGCTTCGCTAACACTTAAGCCCTTTTCCGTTGAAAAATCAGGTGCAAAGCGAACTTCAATGTAACGTACGTTTTCAGCAGCACATTGTTCAATCACATCATAGGCGGCCAGTTCTAAAGCTTCTGCGGTTTGTAGAAGTGGCAAAATCACATCAAACCGTTTTAAATAATCTAGTAAATCTTCAATATCATCAGGCACACTCACCAACTCACGTAAAGCTTGATCAGAAGCTGGTAATTCTACGGCGGCCATTTGGGCTAACTTGCGAATGGCTTTTAGGGATAATGAACCATCTAAGTGACAATGTAATTCAACTTTAGGTAAAGCTTTTAATTCTTGAACAGTTAACATGATCCACCTCATTTGAATTTAATATCTTCAAGATAGCTTTTTTCTGCGCTAAATTCAATATAAACCAAACTTTCTTACAACTTCCTGAAACGTGTGTTGGCGTTCTGCAAAATACGCTGGTGGAACGCTGTGGGCTCGACTTGAAACCAATCAAAGATTGTTTCCAAGCTCGGCCTTCTCGTAAGTAATAAATTGCTAACGATAATTTCACAGCTGACCGCGATTTTGCTTCGGCACTGTGTAACAAGATCTAATAAAATTGATTGCAGTTTTGCACTTTGAAAATTGGAAAGTCGTCCTACCACAAGTTTGTTAGCGCTGGCGTAAAGTTGTCATTAGTGGTGAAATTGTTGTTGCAGCTTTAGCTGTTACAACAATACTCGTATTTGAGACGATTTGTTTTTTTAATCGGCTTAAATCGATGCCAACCACGTTCCATGAGCAACCTTTGCGGAAGTGTGCAGAAGTACAATCTAACGATTTTAGTTTCCACTAGTCAGTTGAGTGGTGGCAAATCAATCCCGCTCAGTAGTGAAATTAGTGTTAGCAATTTATTGCTTACATTAAGGCCTGGCTTAGAGACGATCTTTGATTGGCTCTAAGCAGTTACCCACTATGTTCCAGCGAAAAGTATTGATTTGCCACCACGACACCAAAAAATATCACGCGCTCATAAAAGCAATATTAATATTTATAATGAAATTTATCAGGACCTAGTTCGCGTTTAAGCGCTATATTTGTTAAAATATGTATAGAATTATGCAATCGTCGTGGAAGCTATCAATCAGGCCGAGCACATTATTAATTGGGTTGTAATCTAGTATCAGGCAGCCACTACGCCCGTACTTTTTCAAACTTCCACAAAACAACTTTAGGAGGAACTTGCGATGCGGATGATCGATTTGATTGCCAAGAAACGTGACCACGAAGTTTTAACGACTGAAGAAATTAATTTCATTATTAATGAATATACAGCCGATCGGATTCCTGATTATCAAGTCAGTGCCTTATTGATGGCAATCTACTTGAATGGAATGACTGACGCTGAAACATCAGCCTTAGCCAAAGCGATGTTAGATTCTGGTGAAGTCCTCAATCTAGATTTAATTCCGGGTATTAAAGTCGATAAACACTCTACTGGTGGTGTGGGCGATAAGATCAGTATTCCGCTAGCGCCTTTAGTGGCCAGTGCTGGTGTTAAAAACCCCATGATTTCTGGACGTGGTTTAGGTCATACTGGTGGCACCTTAGATAAGCTAGAAGCTATCCCTGGCTATGATGTTGACGAAACTGTGGACCAATTTATTAAACAAGTTAGTGAACACGGTACAGCGATTATTAGTGCGACTAAAGACGTTGCCCCCGCCGATCGTAAGATCTACGCTTTGCGTGATGTCACGTCTACAGTGGAATCCATCCCCTTAATTGCCAGTTCTATTATGAGTAAGAAGCTAGCTTCTGGCACTAACGCCTTAGTTTTAGACGTTAAGACTGGTAATGGTGCTTTTATGAAGACTGAAGAACGTGCCCGTAAACTGGCTGAAACCTTAGTGGCAATTGGTCGGCAAAATAACGTGCCTTGTGTGGCTTATTTGACTGACATGAATCAACCATTGGGCTATGCCATTGGTAATGCTAATGAAATTAAAGAATCAATCGCTGTTTTGCGCGGTGAAGGTCCAGAAGATGTCACTGAACTTACTTTGATTTTAGGTGCAGAAATGTTAGTTCTTGCCGGCATTAGCAAGACCACAGCCCAAGCGCGTGCTATTTTAGAAGATCATATTAAAGACGGCAGTGCATTAGCTGCTTTCAAACAATTAATCACGGATCAAGGTGGCGATGCAAGTATCGTTGACCATCCCGAAAAGTTACCACAGGCAGATGGTCAAGTTGACGTCATCGCTCAAGCTTCTGGTTACATTACAGCTATTGAAACCAATGAACTAGGCTTAGCTTCTGTTAAAATCGGCGGTGGCCGCGCTAAAAAAGACGATATTGTTGATCCAGCTGTTGGCATCATGATGCACAAAAAACTAGGTGATGCTGTCAAAGCAGGTGAACCTTTAGCAACTCTTTACGTCAATACCGAAGCACCAGAAGAAGTTCAAGCTCAAGTGTTAAATAGTTTTACCATTGGTGAAACTAAACCAGAATTACCCCCATTAATTCATGAAGTTATTCGTTAGGAAACAATAATGATCAATAAACTTTCCAATTTTCTTAATAAGCAACGTTTGAATCAGCTTAAACACTACCGTCATCCCGGGTTCTTCAAGGTCACTTTAACCAATGAAAATGGCAAAAAAGTTCCTTACACCTTAGCCGTAACGCGGCAGCATCAACAGCTTTTATTGCCCCAACAAAAAGCCGATGGTCTAACAGGTCCCCTTTATTTCCGCAGTTACTCTTCTTATTTCAAACGTTATAATTCTCTAACGGAACTGCCTTTAGGCGCACGCCAATTCGTTAAAGCATATTTGCAAACATTTGCGGAGCAGATTAATCCTAAATTAACGCCAGCTTCATTAACCTTAGGCGTGGTTACCGATACGCATGACAAGGCTGACGCTAACTACACTTACTATGGCAGTAATGGTCAGCAACATATTGAGGAATTAAACCTACTGGATCAAACAGGCATTCTCGATTTTAAAGGTCACTTAGGCGATGCCATTGACGGATCCGATCCCGGTAATATTAGCCAAGCTCACTTAGGTAAAATTGTGGCAACGCTCAATCAAGATAAAACACCTTTTTTCATGGCTAAGGGTAATCACGATGAGAATGATAAATATGATGAGAAATTTTTCCATAATCACCCCAGCTTTCAAGCCAATACTTATGGCAATCTCGTCTATAAGAAATTATTATCACAGCCCCAAATTAAGCAGTTAAGCTATCAAACAGGTTTGAGTTATTTTGATAAGGGGCAAGTCCGCGTTATCGTCCTGAACACCAGTGATGTGCCTTACTTAATTACGGCCAATGGCTTGAAGAAATACGATGTTAAGTTAACCCTAGCAATTCGTCAACAACAGATCGCGGAGCTAATTACTGTCTTGCAACAAAGTGAAGGTAAGCAAATCGTTGTTTTGGGCCATGCTAACTTGTTGAAGGCCGATGGCAGTGAAGGCTTACAATTTAACGGTCATGCTGTTCATGAGCTGCTAGTGGCCTTTAATCGGCATTTAAAAGGACGTTTGTGTCCCAAGTCAACTAACCCTGATTTTTCAGTTGATTTACCGTTTGATTTTAGTCAGCAGCAGTCTGGTCAAGTGTGGTCTTATATTTGTGGACATTTGCACACAGAAAACAATTACTGCGTCGATGGTATTCAGTATGTCTTATTAAATTGCAGTGCGTTAATGGGACCTAAACACCAATTAACGACGAAATATAATCGTGCTTGGAATCGACAACAAGGCACGATTACCGAATTTGCCGGTTACGTGATTGATATTAACGCGCAATCCCGACAATTACAGGTTTTTGGTTACGGCGCAGCTTCACCTGAACGCGTCTTTCAGTTTTAAAAACTAACTAAAAAACGTCACTTACTGAACCCAACTTAGTCGGTTCTGTTCAGTAAGTGACGTTATTTTTATATTCTTAGCGATAATTGCTAAAAATCAGTCTAAAGTCTTGTGAATAATTTTTAAAATATGCTATACTCTTCCCTATCATTCATTAAAGCGTCGTTATTGAGAACAGTTTTGGCGGATTTCAGCTTTAATAATCTCGTCAATCTGTTGCTTAGCTGTTGCCCAATGATCGTTGTTAATCACCTTAGCAATTGATTTTAGAGCTGCTGGCACTTGTAAGTCGCGTTTTGACTCTGCACTTGCTAATCTTTTCTCAATTTCGGCTGGTTGGTCGCCGCGTGCTTCTAAGCGTGGCAACAAAACTTCAGGATTCGAGACGGTAATAAATAGCACCACAATTTGTTGGGGCATAACTTGCGCATAAGCTTCCGCACCTTTTGTTTCCACAACTAGGCTAACAAAGGGCTGCTTGTGCCAAGCTTTTTGCAAGGCTTCGCGTGATGAACCGTAATGATATCCCGAATAACTAACTGCTTCAATGTAATGATTCTGCTTAAAACTCGCTTCAGTTTCAAAGTAATAATCTCGGCCATCAAGTTCATTAGCACGTGGTGGTCGCGTTGTGTGCGTAATGACACGTTGAATGCCATAATTATCACGCAAATAATGGCTAATTGTTGTTTTGCCGGTACCAGAAGCGCCGGTAATAATGAACAATTTATTGGCAACTGTTTTACTCATAACGACTCCTAATTTACGATATTCATTAGATTGTGAGGAACTTTAATTGAAAATTTCAGATATTCACGTTGGTGATACACTAAATTGTCACGTTAAAGAAGATATGGAACATGATTTTGTCGGTACCGTCGAAAAAGTTTACGAAAACTCGGCCTTATTAACAATTACTGAAAGTGACGAAATTGATAAAAGCAATGTGATCGAATTAAATCATAAGATTGTGGTTAGCCATAATGGCCTATCCCCAATCGCCGAAGAAAAATCGATTGCCCAATAATGCGATGAAGTCTGGTTCAAGTTTTACTTGAACCAGACTTTTTTAATGGCCTTAATTTTAAACTGAATCAATATTAGCGACTGACCGCAAGTGGTTCCAATACTTAATAGTTAAATCTACCCAGCTAGTTAACTATTTCTTACTAACAAAGGTACTTGATGGTACTCGAATCATTGTGTAATCTACGGCATTTTTACCGACGCGCATGCCTAAGCCATTCCAAAAGTTAGGTTTGTAAGTTGCTCGGGCAGTGGCAACAAAAGCTTGGCGATAATCTTGATCGGCTTTTTTAATTAATTTACTTGGTATTTGATAAACCTTAGCTCCAATTGAGATTGGATCGTTACCAGTAGCAATGCTAGCGTGAATACTCTTAACTTGATATTTATTGCCTTCAGTCCAGTACGTGTAAGTCTGGATCGGCATGCGGCCTTCACCTTGTTCAACGGTAACGAAATAACCATTAGCGCCATTAGTCTGCAAAACTAACGGTGTCGTATCATATTTAACGGCAACCATTTTTTGATCAGCGACATCAACATGGCTAAAGAAGGTTTGATAACTCATGAAACCTAAGCCACCAAGAAAAATTGCAATTAATAACAAATCAAGTAACATCGTTGATAAACTAAAAGTCCGCTTGGTCATGATAATCATCTTAATATGACGATGACGAATATTTTGGACGATAAAAATTAAAAAGACTAATAAAACAAACCAGGCTGCTAAGCCAATCCAATTCCATGCTGAATTCATATGAAATCCTCCCACACATCTATGGCTAAATTATAACGTATTATCAAAACTCATGCCTTAAATTTCCATCAATCTTAAAAAATGACTATTTACTTGGCAAACTTGCTAAGTACTGATCACCGTACGCTTTGGCTAAATATTGATCAATTTCTTGAATCATGCGTTGCGTCGAAGGTGCTTCTGCTTGCACTTTATTAGTCACTAAGCAAACGGTCCGGTGGAACGATTCTGAAAAAGGAAAAACCTGAACATCATCAGTAATTTTTTGTAGCGCTAATTCCGGCAAAATACCTAAGCCTAGGTTACTAGCCACCATAGCCAGAATCGATTGATCATCAATTGAATAGGAAATCGAATTTGGGGTCACGTTATAACGGTCAAGTGCTTTTTTCGTGCCGCCCTCATAATCGATTTTTTGGAGAATAAAGTGCCGGTTACCAATATCATCAGTGGTCACGTGCTTTTTATCCTGAGGGGTAAAGTTCAATGGGGCCACACAATAAATCGGATCATTAATTAATGGTGCCACCATTAAGTTACTAGCAACCGGTAAGGCAGAAAAGCCAATATCAATCTTACCTTGTTGCACCATTTCGTCAATTTCGCGAAACGTTCCTTGAACAATACTAATCTCAATATTAGGGTACTTCTTACGAAACGAGCGAATAATTGGTGGCAGCCAATTAATACAAACACTACTAAATCCGCCAATCCGAATTGATCCTGAATTAACACCTTGAATACTATCGGCAACTTGGCGCAAGCGCGACTCAGTATTGAGAATTGATTGCACAATCGGATAAACCGTTTCGCCATCAGGTGTCAGTGTTACCCCAGTACGGTTGCGAATAAACAGTGGAAAACCCAACTCATTTTCAAATTGCGTGATTGAATGACTGACTGCACTAGGGGTCACATTTAACGCCTGAGCGGCTTGATAAAACGTCTTGTATTCGACAACCTTTGCAAAAACCTCATATTGAAATACCGCCATCCTGTTACCTCCTATCACGTTCATATCCCAATTGATTAAGGACATGGTTAAAAATAAACTAGTTTTACTTTTTAGTTGAGTAAAATTCATTTTAAATTGAATAAGTTGAATTTTACTAATCTTTAGTTTTAGTCTATCATAAAATTATCGAGAAAAGAACGGAGGATTACTATGAATCAGTTAGCATCGCGTACGAAAATGACAAGTCAAACTGGTTTAGAAGATCTTATTCCTGACATTACTGGCGATATTATTTCCTTTGCTGGTGGTTTACCTGACCCGGAACAATTTCCCAATCAAGCCATCACTGAAAGTTACCAACGGGTTTTACGTGAGAATGGGTTAGACGCCTTGCAATATCATAACGCTAAAGGTTATCGCCCGTTGCGTGAAAAATTAGCCGCTCAACTTAATCAAGAAAATTATGGCATCACTGCAGACGAAATTATCTTAACTCAAGGTGCTCAACAAGGCTTAGACCTCGTGGCCAAACTACTATTAAACAAAGGCGATAACATTGTAGTAGAAGCTCCGACTTATACCGGTGCACTGGCTGCCTTTGCTGCTTATGAACCAACCTACTCGGAATTACCCATGGAAATGGACGGTCCCGACTTAACTCAATTGAACAAAATTCTGTTAACTCAGAAAATCAAATTCATTTACGTCATTCCTAATTTTCAAAATCCGACTGGCATTGTCATGTCCTTAGCTAAACGCCAGCGTTTAATCGAATTAGCCAACCGCTATCACGTGATTATTTTGGAAGATGATCCTTATCACTATTTACGTTTCAGCGGCGAAAATCTGCCTTCACTGAAGTCCCTAGATACAGAAGGTCGCGTGATTTCTTTAGGTAGTTTTTCTAAAATTCTAGCGCCTGGTTTGCGGTTAGGCTGGCTATTAGCTAGCCCAGAACTCTTAACGCAAATTCGCTATTTAAAAGACGGCACAGATTTGGAATCACCAGAATTAACTCAGCAAGTTGTTGCTGATTATTTAGAACATCATGACTTTAAGCAACACTTGGCTAACTTACGCGCTGATTACAAACAAAAACGTAATTGGATGATGACCGCCTTAGATAAATACCTACCGGCGGGCTTCGAGTATTCTCACCCCGATGGTGGTTTCTTCTTATGGCTAAAAGGTCCAGCCAATTTGGATTTCGATAAGATTCTCCGTGAGCGCATGGCACCGACTGAACATATTCTGTACGTTCCTTCAGTCAACCTTTATGCCAGCAAATCTGTTTATAATGGTGCACGTATTAGTTACGCGGCACCTGATGAAGCAACGATTGATTACGGCATTCACCGTTTAAGTGACGTGCTACGTGATGAATTGCACCAAGCTCAAGCATTGTAAGATTAATGAAAAATCGCTAAATCCATATTCGGATTTAGCGATTTTTGCAATTTAACGCCTATTGCCTAAACGACTTTTGTCTCACTCCTTTCATCGCGCTTTTTTCACAAAGCGAACGCTTGTTTAACACGCAAAGTGCTATTAGTCAATCAAAAAATTTAAATTTATTTTTTGTAAGTTAAAAATCGCGCCAGCAAGGCAATACCACATATAGAATGTTAATTTGGCGGCAATAGCTATATGTTGTGTTAAATGATTTTTGTGGCTATAATCAATTCATGGCTTACTAATCGCCTTGAACCTCATAATCTTGTTATTTACGATTAAAAGGAGTTAATGAACATGAATAATCACAAAGTTGTTGTCTACACACGTAACGGTTGTATGCAATGTAAAATGACAGAACGTTATTTGAATGAACACCAAATTGGTTTCCAAGAAATTAACATTGACCAAAACCCAGAATCTGCTAATTACTTACGCGAAAAAGGTTATAAGAGTGTCCCCATTGTCTTTCGTGAAGACGCACAACCGATCATTGGTTTTCAACCGGCTGCTTTAAGAGAGTTGGTTGGTTAATGACTGCCATTGCTTTTTATTCAATTACCGGCCAAACTCGACGTTTTATTGAAAAAACCGAGCTAGCCGCTTACGAAATTACTGATGCTAACCCCTATTATGAAATGGGCGAACCTTACGTTTTGGTCATCCCTACTTATGATGACGAAATGTTAGAGCCAGTGATTGATTTCCTTGGCTATAACAGTAATCATCAACAATTAGTCGGCGTGGCTGGTGGCGGCAATCGTAATTTCAACGACCTTTATATTCATAATGCTAAAGATATTGCCAAAGGCTTAGATGTGCCCGTTGTTTTTGACTTCGAATTCAATGGCACACCAACCGACGTTAAAAATTTCAAAAAGGTGGTGGCTCAACTTGGGCTTAAAGCAGTTAAACATCAGTGACGTCACTTATTTCAAATTAAATAACGAACTCAATCGCCCGGTCAACGGTCAAATTCCTCTTAATAAGGATCGTGAAGCACTGGCCGCTTTTCTTAAGGAAAATGTTGAACCTAATACGAAGAAATTTGCTTCAATTACCGAAAAAATTCAACGCTTAATTGCTGCAGATTACCTTGAAGCTGATTTTATTCAAAAATATCAACCTGAATTTATTGAAAAACTCTATCAAGAATTATTAGACCAACATTTCACCTTTAAATCTTTCATGGCTGCCTACAAGTTCTATAATCAGTACGCGATGAAGACTAATGATGGCGAATTTTATCTGGAGAACTTTGAAGAGCGTGTTTTATTTAACGCGCTATATTTTGCCGATGGAAACGAACAACTAGCAACGCAATTGGCTGACGAAATGATCCACCAACGCTACCAACCAGCTACGCCTAGCTTTCTTAATGCTGGCCGTAAACGTCGTGGTGAGTTCGTCTCTTGCTTCCTAATCCAAATCACCGACGATATGAACAGTATTGGTCGCGGCGTTAACAGTGCCTTACAATTATCTCGAATCGGTGGCGGTGTCGGCATTACCTTATCTAACTTACGGGAGGCTGGTTCACCAATTAAGGGGATTACTGGCGCTTCTAGTGGTGTTTTACCGGTAATGAAATTATTGGAAGATAGCTTTAGTTACAGTAACCAATTAGGTCAACGCCAAGGTGCTGGCGCTGTTTATTTAAATGTCTTTCATCCTGATATCATTAGTTTTCTTTCTGCTAAAAAAGAAAACGCTGATGAAAAAATTCGTGTTAAAACTTTGTCACTAGGCGTTATTGTTCCTGATAAGTATTACGAATTGGTTCGTAATAATCAAACCATGAACTTATTTAGCCCCTATGATGTTGAGCGAGAATATGGCGTACCTTTCTCATATGTTGACATTACGGCTGAATACGATAACTTGGTGGCCAATCCTAAAATTAAAAAGTATCAAATTCAAGCCCGTGAACTTGAAAATGAAATTAGTAAATTACAACAAGAATCTGGTTACCCTTATATTCTAAATATCGACACAGTTAACCGCGCCAACCCAATTGATGGCAAGATTATCATGAGTAACCTTTGTTCTGAAATTCAACAAGTTCAAACACCATCGATCATTAACGATCGCCAAGAATACGAACAAATGGGCTCTGATGTTAGCTGTAATCTTGGTTCAACTAATATCTTGAACTTAATGGCGAGTCCTGATTTTGGTCAATCTGTCCAAGCCATGACACGCGCGCTAACGTTTATTTCGGATAGCTCTAATATTGAAGCCGTGCCGTCAATCGCTCACGGTAATCGATTGAGCCATTCAATCGGTCTTGGTGCAATGGGCTTGCATACTTTCTTGGCCAAACATCATATTGAATATGGTTCGCCAGACTCATTGGCTTTTACTAGTACTTACTTTATGTTGTTGAATTACTGGACCTTAGTTGCCAGCAACCAAATTGCTGCTGAACGTCACGAAACGTTCTATAACTTTGAAAAGTCAGCCTACGCTGATGGCAGTTACTTTGATCAATATCTTCAACACAGCTTTGCGCCAACTTCAGAAAAAGTGGCCGAACTATTCAAGGGTATTTTTATCCCCGGACCAGATGAGTGGCGTGAATTAAAAGCTAAAGTACAAAAAGATGGGCTTTATAATGAATATCGCCTGGCCGTTGCACCAACTGGTTCAATTTCTTATATCAATGATACCAGTGCTAGTCTTCATCCAATTACCCGCTTAATTGAAGAACGGACTGAAAAGAAAAACGGTAAGCTTTACTTCCCAGCGCCATTATTGGATAACGAGACACTTTCTTACTACAAATCTGCTTATGATACAGACATGCGTAAAGTAGTGGACATCTATGCTGCTGCACAACAACATATTGACCAAGGCATGAGTCTCACGTTCTTCATTCGCTCAACCATTCCTGACGGTTTGTATGAATGGAAAAACGAACCTGAACAAACTACCCGTGATTTAAGCATTCTGCGTAACTATGCTTATTATCAAGGTATTAAGTCAATTTACTACGTCCGCACCTTTACCGACGATGCACAAGAAGTTGGCAGTAACGAATGTGAAAGCTGCGTTATTTAAAGCATTCTTCTTCGTGCCTACGCGAAATACGCTGGTGGAACGCTGCGAGTTTGATTTGAGCCAAATAAATTTGTCTCAAATACAAACTTTATTGTAAGTGACAAGTCACTAACAATAATACCGCGGCTGACCGCGATTTCGCTCCGGCACTGACTGAATAATACTGGTAAAAATTAACTGCAGTTTTGCACTTCGCGATTTTGAAAGTTACTTAACCACACTCTTGTCAACGCTGGAGCAAATTTGCTATCAGTGGTGAAATTACTGTTAGCAATTTATTGCTTACAGTACGACCTGTCTTGGAGATGATTTTGCAAAAAATTGGCTTCAAGCAGCGTCCACTACGTTCCATGAGCAACATTTGCGGAAGCGCGAAGAATCACAGAATAATAATTCTAGTTGTCATCTTGTTAATTTAGTGGCGGTGAAAAAATACCGCTCAGCTGTGAAATTTCTGTTAGTGGTTGACCACTTACAGAAAGGTCGAGCTTTAAGACAAATTGTATTTTATTTGGCTTAAAGTCGTACCCACAGCGTTCCAGCGACCAGTATTTTTTCACCGCCACAGTCATTAGCACCACTTTTCTATTCTGACATTTAACTTTACACCTATAAAAATACCAAAGGAGTTCATTATGGTCGAAACATATTACAAAGCTGTCAATTGGAACGCAGTTGAAGATGCGATTGACAAAGCGACTTGGGAAAAATTAACCGAGCAATTCTGGTTGGATACCCGAATTCCCTTATCTAACGATCTTGATGATTGGCGTACGCTAAACGCCACCGAAAAAACTGTCGTTGATCACGTTTTTGGTGGTTTAACTTTATTAGATACCTTACAATCACAAGATGGTATTGACCAATTACGTAAAGACGTGCGAACCCCACAAGAGTTAGCAGTCTTCAATAACATTCAATTCATGGAATCTGTGCATGCTAAAAGTTATTCCTCAATTTTTAGTACCCTTTGTTCTGCTGAAGAAATTGATGAAATCTTTGATTGGACTGACCACAACGAATTTCTGCAAAAGAAAGCCAAAATGGTTAATGAGATCTATCAAAACGGCAAACCTTTAGAAAAGAAAGTTGCTAGTGTTTTCTTAGAAACATTTTTATTTTATTCTGGATTTTACACACCGTTGTATTACTTGGGTAACAATAAATTGGCTAATGTGGCCGAAATTATCAAATTAATTATTCGTGATGAATCAGTTCACGGCACTTACATTGGTTATAAGTTCCAAGTTGGCTTTAAAGCTCTCTCAGAGGACGAACAAGCGCGTTTCCAAGATTGGATGTATAATCTACTCTATGATCTTTATGATAACGAAGAACGTTACACAGAGGCTTTATACGATGATGTTGGTTGGACTGATGATGTTAAAGTTTTCCTACGCTATAACGCTAATAAGGCTTTAATGAATCTTGGTCAAAATCCACTTTTCCCTGATACAGCAGATGATGTTAACCCAATCGTCATGAATGGTTTATCAACAGGGACAGCTAATCACGACTTCTTCTCTCAAGTTGGTAACGGCTATTTATTAGGGCACGTTGCTGCAATGAAAGATCAAGATTATGATATTGGCCGCAAATAATGAACTAAAAAAAGCTTAGGATAAATTATCCTAAGCTTTTTATTTTGCAGTTAATTTTACTTCTTACGTAAAGCTTCAACTAAATCTTTAATTTCAGTTGTTGGTGAAGTAATATTCTTCATCTTCATGTTAGGGAAGCTCTTTAACAAGTGACGTTGACCAAAACTTAAGTTAGATAAACGCGCTGCTAGTTTTGGATTGTCTTTCAAGACGTCATCCCAATTCTGCTGCAAATCGGTCCGCACTTCGCCCAGTTCGGTAGATAGTTTGGCTTTGCGATCTTCGATAGTCGCATTGAGTTTCTCCATTCGTTGCCGGAATGATTGCAAGTTGGCTAAAGTAAAGCCAAAGTCAAACATGCCGATGGCAATTAGAACAACTGGCAATAACAAGCCAAAAGTTGCGCCAGCCCAATCAACCCAAGCTAAAACTTGGGGTTGAACGAATTCAACGATTAAAACACAGCAAATACCCCAGAAAAGTGAAACGGGTAAAGCAACATAGCCGCCAAGATTAAGCGGTACTTTTTCATAATTCCACCATTTGGTGTGAAAGATTTTTTCTAATAAATAACCTGTCAAAAATTCTAAAGCCGTCACCACAATTGTCGCTGAAATATAAAGCAGGACAATATTATTAACCCACGGTTTCAACAAATACAAAACTGCCAGAACGCCAAAGCCATAAATGGGAATAATCGGGCCGATCAAAAAGCCCCGACTGACAAAATGGTGTTCTTTCACTAAATACAAACCCGTTTCCCAAAGCCAACCAATAAAGCCATAAACGAAAAATTGTAAAACCACTTCAATAAATGTATTAGGATTCATTGCCTAGTCCTTAGCTACCGTTTTCTTAGTGGTCGTCTTTTTGGTGGTTGTCTTTTTCTTGGCTGTTGTTGCCTTTTTGGTGGTTGCTTTTTTAGTAGTCTTAGTTGTTGCTTTTTTGGTTGTGGTTTTCTTAGCAGCAGCTTTTTTCGTCGTGGTCTTTTTAGTAGTGCGTTTTTTAGTCGCAGTCTTCTTGGCTGCCGGCTTCGGTTCTGGTTTAGGTGCTGGTGGATTTTTAAAAGTATCAACAATGATGGCGTACTTTTCAACTAACATTTTAGCCAAGTCATCGGCTGATAAGTCTTGATCACTTTCACCTAGTAAATCAATGTGTAGTTTAGAAACGTTAATGAATTCTGAGCGGGTAACCAAATAAATTTTTAGTGGTACCAATGCTGTTTCATCCTCAAAAAATTGATTAACCTTCTTAAAATCGACCATTGGTAAATTAACCGGGCTCATTTCTAGGCTAAACTTGACAGCGGGTTCAGCCGTTACTTCGTAGCTAGAAAAACCTAAGCGACCTTCATCTAATAATTCCTGAAGATTATCGATTAAAGCCGTTGCTATCTGTTCAAAGCCAGCCTGATTTAAGTCAAATTTTGCAGAGACCGCACGTTCAGCAGGCTCTGTTTCTTTTAAATAATTTTGATATTGCTCGATTGATAATTTCATGAGTCTACTCCCCACATTCTAATGAATTAATCATACCACCTTGCTCACCGTATTTCGACCAACATTCTTAGCAAAAACTTCTGAACACGCTGAATTTGCCCTGGGATACAGCCTTACTTGAGACACTAAATTCTAGGGCCATTATGTTGTTATTCTTCGTGCCTACACAAAATACGCTGTGAAATTACCTAACTGCAGTTTTATTCTTCTAAAAATTTAGAAGTGATTTAACCACACTTTTGTCAGCGCTGGAGCAAAGTTGCCATCAGTGGTGAAATTACTGTTAGTGGTTTACCACTTACAGTAAGACCTGTCTTGAAGACAATCTTTAATTGGCTTCAAGCAGTGTCCACCACGTTCCATGCGCAATCTTTGCGGAAGTATAAAGAACAACAATAGAATCTATTAATTGCCGTTATTTAACTGATTAGCAGTGTTAAGTCATTTTTTCAAGCACACATCAGGTATAATAAGGGCAATGCATTATCTTAAAGGAGGCGAGATCGTGGTACAGAAAATCGGCATTCGCGAATTAATTGAATTTACATTACGCTCCGGTGATCTCGTCGCGCAATCGCGCAGCAATCATACTGCTTTAGAAGGTGCCCGGATTCATCGCAAACTGCAAAAACAAGCCGGTCCTGATTACCAAAAAGAGATTAGTCTGAGCTATGAGACGACCTTAGATGACCAGGCCATCAAAATTGAAGGCCGCGCGGATGGTGTCATCATTGATCCGGATACTCACGCTATTCTCGTGGACGAAATCAAAACCGCTGAAGCTGATTTTGCCGAACTTACACAAGATGCTTTAACCCGTTATTGGGGTCAAGCTAAGTTCTATGCTTGGATTTTAGCGGACCAAGAAAAAGTCGACCAAGTCACCGTACAATTGACTTATTTCCAAACCACGACTGAAATCGTAACCCGTAAACAACAAATTTGTACCCATGATGACTTAACAAAGTTTGTGCAAGAAGTTTTGAAAGAATATGAATTCTGGTTGCACCTACGCTCACAGTGGGTGACTGAACGCAATCAAGCCGCTAAGCAACTGCAATTTCCTTATGCCGACTTTCGCGCTGGTCAACATCAATTTGCCGGCGTTGTTTATAAAACCATTGCCGCACAAAAAATATTGCTCACCGAGGCGCCCACTGGAACAGGTAAAACCATTGCTACCTTATTTCCTACCGTTAAATCTTTTGTTGATAATAAAGTCCAACGAATTTTTTACTTAACCGCTAAGACTAGCACTCGTGCAGTAGCCGAGCATACGCTTAACGATCTACGCACTCATCATGCCAAGCTTAAAAGTGTCACCATCACGGCCAAAGATAAAATTGCCTTCCCTGTTCCCGAAGGTTATCCTGCTGGCCACTCGCCTTATACCGATGGTTATTACGACCGCATTAAACCGGCGCTCAAAGATTTAATTGCCCACGAAGATAATTGGGATCGGGCCACTATTGAAAAATATGCCCATAAACACACCGTTGATCCCTTTGAATTTAGTTTAGACGCGAGTTTGTTTGCAGATGTGGTGATCGGTGACTACAATTATTTATTTGACCCGCAATCTTATTTACTGCGTTTCTTCGCTAATCCGCAACCAGGTAATGTTTTTTTGATTGATGAAGCCCATAACCTGGTCAGTCGTTCCCGTGAGATGTATAGTGCCGAATTAACCCAAGCACCGCTCAAAGCCATCGAAAAAAATATTCGCGGTCAAAAAACACAGGCCATCGCCGACCTACGCAAAGCGCTGAAACCGCTGAAAGCCAATTTTAAAAAACTACCAACACTACTACCCGAACCAGCGCTTGATGAACAACCTATTGCCGATCTTGAAGATGATTTTATTAATCAATTTTATCAAAGCCAAGAATTATTACGTGATTGGTTAGGCCAAAATCAAGAACATCTACTTCACGAAGCTGTTCTAAACTACTTCTTTGAGTTAAATAGTTGGCTGCGAATTTATGACTTTTATGGCGATAACTATCAAACCATTGCCAAAACTAAACCAACGTTAACTTTAGCGTTACGTTGCCTAGATGCCAATCCCTATTTACAAGAAAGTTTGCATAAGGGTGACGCAACTATTTTATTTTCAGCAACTTTATCGCCACTTAATTATTATCAAGAAACACTCACGGCAAATGATTCGGATGACTTAGTTTTTCGAATGCCTTCACCTTTCCCATTGAATAACCAACGCCTGCTCATTACCAACTACATTCAAACAACTTATGCTCAACGTGCCGCTAATTTACCCAAAATCATCACGGCGTTACAGGAAATGATTGCAGCCAAAACAGGCAATTATTTAGTCTTTTTGCCATCCTATTCTTACTTAACTGAAGTGGCAAACGAATTCCAACTTAAAAATCCAACCGTCAATGTTATTCAGCAAGATACTTATCATGACGCACAATCACGGCAAGAATTTCTAGATCAGTTTGCTGCTACTAATACCGAAACGCTCGTTGGTTTCGCTGTTTTAGGTGGTTCCTTTGCAGAAGGCATCGATTTAAAAGGCGATCGGTTAATCGGCGTTGCCATTATTAGCGTCGGTTTGCCCGGTCTTAGTCTTGAGAATAACCTGATTAAAGATTACTACCAAGCAAAAAATCACCAAGGGTTTGCCTACGCCTATCAACTCCCTGGTTTTAATAACGTGATGCAAGCTGGTGGACGTCTCATTCGTGACGCCACCGATCATGGCATTATTTTATTAATTGACCAACGTTTTGCCACCGCCCGGTATCAACGCCTATTCCCACCGCATTGGCAAAACCAGCACCAAGTCCGCAACGCTGATGAATTGGCCCAACAGTTAAAATTATTTTGGGAAAGCCAGGATTAAAACTGCTGGTTTGTGGTTCTTCGTGCCTCCGAAAAATTGCTGGTGGAACGCTGCGAGCTTGGTTCGAGTCAATTAAAAACCAAATCGTCTCAAACACAAGCTTTGTTGTAAGTGACAGGTCCTAAAACTGCTTTGTTGTGCTTCTCCGTGCCTCCGGAAAATGCGCTGGTGGAACGCTGCGAGCTTGGTTTGAGCCGATTAAAAATCAAATCGTCTCAAACACAAGCTTTATTGTAAGTGACAAGTCACTAACAATATTTCCGCGGCTGACCGCGATTTTCCTCCGACACTGACCAACGAGATTTAGTGCAACTTAACTGCAGCTTTGCACTTTGAAAAATTGGAAATTTTCCAACCACTCGTCGATTCAGCGCTGGAGCAAAGTTGCCATCAGTGGTGAAATTACTGTTAGTGGTTTACCACTTACAGTAAGACCTGACTTGAAGACGATTTTTACAAAATCGTCTTCAAGCAGCGTCCACCACGTTCCATGAGCAACCTTTGTGGAAGCGCGAAGAACGACAAAACAACAGTTCTCGTTACTACTATCCCAAATAAGACACACCATACAAAAAAGGACTAGCACAATAATGTGCTAGTCCTTTTTAATTGCTTAATTAACTTGTAATGCCAAATTAATCATATCGTTAAACGAAGTTTGTCGTTCTTCTGCGGTTGTTTCTTCACCAGTAACCAAATGATTACTGATTGTTAGAATGGCTAAAGCCCGACGATGGAATTTCGCAGCTAATAAATAAAGTGCTGGTGATTCCATTTCCGTTGCTAAAATACCATAATCGATTAATTTTTGTTTGTCTAATTCATCGTTATAGAACCGGTCTTCACCTAAGACATTACCAACGTGCCACTTCATACCTTCAGCTTCAGCAATTTTTGCTGCTTGCGACAGTAAGCCGTAATCAGCAATCGGTGCGAAATTAACACCCGGTCCAAAAGTATTCGTCACAATTGAAGAATCAGTTGAAGCTGCTTGTCCTAAAACAACATCGCGAATATGAACATCGCTGCCCATTCCGCCGGCTGTACCAACGCGAATTAAGGTTTGGACATCATATTCTTGAATCAACTCATTAACATAAATCGAGATTGAAGGAATGCCCATTCCAGTGGCTTGAACAGAAACGCGTTCACCTTTATAAAGGCCAGTGTAGCCAAAGCAATTGCGAATTTCATTATAACGATTAATATCAGTTAAAAAATTTTCGGCAATATATTTTGCCCGTAATGGATCACCAGGTAACAATACTTTTTCAGCAATTTCACCTTTACTGGCACCAATATGTGTACTCATCAGCTTCCTCCTACTTTAATTCTGCTAAGAAACTCTTGCCAACTTCTTTGCCTGTCACATGGAAGTTATCAAGAACTGTCGCGCCAAAATCAGAGAATGGTGAACGAATACCTAATGAACCCGTTCCCGTACTTGGTGAGTAAGCCAACAATGGCACATATTCACGGGTATGATCCGTTCCCTTAAAGCCTGGATCATTACCATGATCGGCTGTAATAATCAGCAAATCATCTTCATTTAATTTTGGCAATAATTCACCTAGACGTTCGTCAAAGGCCATTAAGGCTTCACCGTCACCTTGAGGATTACGGCGATGACCGTACATTGCGTCAAAATCAACTAAGTTCGTAAAGCAAAAGCCTGTAAAATCAGTGTCGGCAGCGGCAATAGTTTTATCCATGCCGTCCATATTGCTCGTTGTATGCCAACCTTTAGTAATCCCATGACCAGAGAAAATATCATTAATCTTGCCAACACCAAGTACATCTAGACCAGCAGCCTTTAAACGGTCTAAATCAGTTGGTTCTGTTGGTTCTAAGGTATAGTCATGGCGATCACTCGTCCGTACAAAATGATCCTTGTCAGGGCCATTATAAGGCCGCATAATGACACGACCAACATGATATTCATCAATCGTCAACGAACGGGCGTACTCACAAATTTTTCGCAATTCGTCAAGCGGAATAATATCAGTATGGCCGGCAATTTGTAAGACAGAGTCACCAGACGTATAAACAATCAAATCACCAGTTGCCATTTGTTGTTCACCATAATCATGAATGACTTCTGTTCCAGAATATGGTTTATTCACGATGACTTTGCGACCACTGAAATCTTCAATTTTTTTGATTAATTCTTCAGGGAAACCATTAGGGAAGAAGCCTAATGGTTTGGTAACAGGCAAGCCCATCATTTCCCAATGACCATCCATACTATCTTTACCAGCAGAGATTTCAAACATCTTGCCGTAATAACCTTGTGGATCGGTGATTGGTTCAACGCCAAGAATTGGCTTATCTTCACGAATATTGCCTAGACCAAGTTTTTGTAAATTAGGTAAGTTGAATTTTCCTTGCCAGAATTCACCAATATGGCCTAATGTATCGGCACCTTCATCGCCGAATTTAGCAGCATCAGGTGCTTCCCCAATCCCAATAGAGTCAAGGACAATCCCAAAAACACGTTTGAAACGATAATCATTTGTCAAAGTAACGCCCTCCTTGAAAAATAGTCGCAAAAATTAGTTTTGAGCTGCTTCGTATTCTTTCATAATCGCAACAGAAGCACTAGCACCGATCCGGTTAGCGCCAGCATCAATCACAGCTCGAGCATCAGCTAAACTATGCACACCGCCTGAAGCTTTAACACCAATATCAGGGCCAACAGTTTGCCGCATAATCGCAACATCGTGAGCGTTAGCGCCACCAGTTGAAAAACCAGTTGAAGTTTTAACAAAGTCCGTGCCACCAGCAACAGCCAATTGGCAAGCCTTAACTTTTTGATCATCAGTTAATAGTGACGTTTCAATAATAACTTTTAATTTAGCACCGCCAGCATGAGCAGCCCGGGCAACATTTTCGATATCCGTCTTAACAGCCTCATCATGGCCGGCAATTAATTCACCAATGTTAATCACCATATCAACTTCTTGAGCGCCGTCATGTAAAGCTTGTGCTGTTTCAGCCACTTTAGAAATAGTCGTTGTTGCCCCCAGAGGGAAGCCGATAACAGTACAAGTAGTAACACCAGTACCTTGTAATTCATCAGCTGTTAATTTAACCCAGTATGGATTAATACAAACAGATGCGAATTGGTATTCCTTAGCCTCGTCAATAACTTTACGAACCTCATCTTCAGTTGCTTCCGGCTTCAATAAAGTATGGTCAAAATACTTTGCAAAACTTTCCATCAAAACACCCCTCTAATTAATATGCATGAGCATGATTTATTATAAAAATACCTACTTGCATCATACCATTAGCCGTGATTTGATGATAGTTTTAATACAAAATATCATTTTGAAAATACGCTAATTACAAATCACCAAAGCCTAGTAAGCCGCTCTTTTTCTTCAACGAGAACAAAGCTTATGCTAGAATAAAACTAACTCATTATGAAAAGAGGTTAAACTTATGGGTTGGTTATGGACATTAATTATTGGTGCTATCATTGGTGCTATTGCTGGTGCAATTACCAGCCGTGATATGCCCTTAGGCTGCATTGGCAACATCATTGGTGGCTTACTTGGTGCAAAATTAGGTCAAATGATTTTTGGTACTTGGGGACCGCAATTAGCCGGCATGGCGTTAGTGCCTTCTATTTTAGGTGCCGTTATTGTTGTCGCAGTTATTTCGTTATTTATCGGACACAATAAACAATAATTTAAACAAATAAAAAAAGACCGCGATTGCGGTCTTTTTTATTTGCGTTATTTTTTCAAATTTTTCTTACGTAACAAGTAGAACAATTCTGCCACACCACCGAAGAAGACTGGTCCAATAATTGTCCAGAAAGCGGTCATGTAATCATGCTCTAAGATTGGCTGAATAGCCGTGAAGACAATGCCTAATACTAAAACAACCAAGATTACAAAAACAATTAAATTAGTAAATAATTTATTTTTATAAGCGACAAATGGACGTTTCAAGCCCTTCTTTTTCTTAAAATATGGGAAAGCGGCAACTAAGAACAAGTAAGGAACAGTCGTTGAAATATTACCCATATCTGTCAAGATTGAGTAGAATTTCTGAGCACCAGAACCACCAAATGAAATTAAAACCACAACGATGCAAACAAAAGCGGCTTGAATCCACATTGCAAAGGCAGGCATGCCATGTTTGTTTAATTTTGTCATTTTAGCAGGCCACAATTCTTTAGGTGAACCTAGAATAAACGACTTCAATGGTGAGTAAGTCATAATGAAGAAAGAACCACAGTAAGCCATAAACATACTCAAACCAGCAAACCGCGACAATAATGAACCTAATAGTACTGATGTTGAGTGAGATAAACCAATACTTTCACCAAAGAAAAGACCTAAGTTGTTCATTAAAATGTAGGTAATGTTACCAAGGTTAACATTATCACCACCGATAACTTTAACCCAGTTCGTACTAATTCCCCAAAGGAAAATTGATAATGAATAGAAAATCGTAATAAAGAAAGTTGCAAATAAGATACCGCGTGGGAAATTCTTTTCTGGCTTATCTAAGTCATCAACGATCCCACCCATTGTTTCCATACCACCATATGCAAAAATTGCATAAATAACAAATGATAAAATGGCTAAAGGTGAACCAAAAGATGAATTAGGTGACTTCACAAAACTACTCATACCAGTAATCGGTTGTTGCAGTTGACCATGGTTAACAATCAATAAAATAATTGAGGCAGCAAAGAAAATGCCGGTTAAGACCATGATGAAAATACCACCAATCGAACCAATTCGGGCGACAGAGTCAACACCACGCGCAGTCACAAAGGTCACAATAATCATCCAAATAACTGCTAATAGACCAACCGTTTGGATAGGTTGTAACCCTAAGAAATGCCAAGTCTGCGTTTGATCAGAGCCAGCAATTAAAGTTGTTAGAGGAATCCAAATTTTAGATGACGTTGAAACCAACCAAATAACCCAGCTAGCTAACCAAATAAACGTACCAACAAAGGCAACCCGTTCGCCAATTGAATTAGATAACCATGAATAAAAACCACCGTGACTATCTTTTAAAGCCGAACCGTATTCAGCAAACATTAAACCTGATGGCAAGAAGAAGATAATGGCTGCAAAAATATACCAAACAATACTTGCATAACCCATTTGTTCAAAAGCAACGGTCGTGTTACCAAAACCATAAATCGATGAAAAAATCATTAAAATTAAGCCAATTAATGAAATCTTTTTAGTGTTATTTTTCAATTACTGCACCTTTTTCTATTTGTTGTCTAGGCTTAATTATGCTCGCAAATGATTAATTATGCAATATATTTTTGTAAAAGCGGCTATTTATGCAAAACAAGTTTGACAATTTTCTCATTTAATTCAATTAAAAATAAATTTTATCCATTTATAGTATTTAAATAACAATCTTAACTAGTTATTAACGATAAAGACTGTTTTTTTATTCTCACTTTTATAAAATTTATTTAAACTGCCGTCAGTTCTACTTTTACTGTTAGCACTGCTGAAATAATCGCCAAAATTTCAATACCAATTGTTCAACTCTCTTTTTAGTTATAGCAATTGGTAACTTTAATAACAAATAAAAAACTGTCTGACTAAATTGTCAGACAGTTTTTTGTTTATAATTCAACGCCAGCTTCATCAAAGAAATGAGTTAATGGTTTTAATTCTTCACCATTGTACGCTGCAAAGAATTCTTCTACTGAATCTGCTTTTGGTAACGTGTGATTAGCGTTATAGTTTGCACTAATCGACTCAGTTAACTTACCATCTTCAATCTTCATTTCTAATTCTTCAACTGGTAAACCACGTTTAGCCGTAATCTTAGCATCAATTAAGAATGGGCGACCGGCTTTAGTAACGGCTAGTGCTTGGTCAAAAGCAGCTGCTAATTCACTGCTCTTGCGAACAGTCACTGATTCAATTCCCATTGCCTTAGCAATCATCGCAAAATCTTGGTCTTCAATATCAATCCCACTATGTTGAACCATATTAATATCATCTTGCTCTGATTTAATAAAGTTTAAAGTTGTATTGCTGGTAATAATATTAATTACTGGTAATTGATATTTCTTCTCCGTAATTAAATCTTGCATCACCATTGAAAAGGCCCCATCACCAGAAATGTTGAAGACTTGGCGATCTGGGTAACTTAATTTACCAGCAATAGCACCAGGTAACCCATAACCCATAGTTGCAAATAACGATGAGATCGTCCATTTATTTTTAGGCGTAATGTCCAAGTAACGGAACGAGTTAATAATGTTATCGCCAACATCAATTGAGAAAATCGCATCTGGTTCTGCAATACGGTTAATTTCTTTATAAATTGGTTCGAATTCTAACGGATCAGTTTCTCTGTTAGTCATCTTGTCAAGATACTCACGCCAATTTTTATTATCAGCAACTGCTGCTTTAAAGAATGGTGTTGGTTCAACAGCCTCGCTGCGCGCTAGTAATTTCTCAACGAAATCCGTTGCATCACTCCAAATACCATAATCCAAATAATGATGACGTCCGAATTGTGCTCGATCAATATCGACCTGAACGAATTTAAATGGATGAGTCCGATAGACTAAATTAGCAAATGGGAAATCTGCCCCCAAAGCAATTACTAAATCAGCCACGCCAAAAACTTCTTGAGCTGCCTTCATAGCTGCCCGGTTAGCGAAACCTAGATTACCTTCATAATCATCACGAACTAACCCCTTAGCTAAACCAGTAGTCACAATCGGAATTTGTAACTTCTTAGATAGCTCAACTAACTTTTCACCGCCAGCACCAATACCACGCCCGACGTGAATAACTGGACGCTTGGCCGCCTTAAGCATTTCTAAAACATGATCTGCTTCTTCATCAGTTGTACTTGGTAGTGGTTGTTTCTTCGTATCAGATGGTGACGTACTAGTATAAGGTTCATCTGCAATCTGCACGTAACCAAAGTCATTAGGAATAACTACAACTGCCACACCACTATGTTTATAAGCTTCGCGGATTGCCTTATCAACAACATATGGCAAACTTTGTGGCGTCATCACTAAACGATTGTATACCGCCACATCTTCAAACATAGGATTTTCGGCAAATTCTTGGAAGTAATTATAATTCATATTAGTGCTTGGTACTTGCCCAATCAATGCCAAAACCGGCGCATGATCTTCTCGAGCATCATATAAGCCAGTTAGTAAGTTCGTTGCACCAGGTCCTGCTGAACCAAAAGTTACCGCAATTTTGCCAGTTAACTTAGCATCTGCACTCGCAGCAATCGCACCAACCTGCTCATGACGAATTTGGACATATTTAAGACGCTCTTTTTCAGCATCTAAAGCTGCCATCGTTGAGTTAAAAGAGCCACCTGGGTAACCATAAACATGCTTAACTCCCCATGCCTCAAGAACACGTAACATTGCGACACTTGCAGGAATTGTATTTTGATTAGACATAATCAGCACCTCATATTTTCATAATTATAGTTGATCAATGAATTTACCGTTGCGAATTAAATAGCGTTCGTTATTTGCAACCGATTTCATCGCATAATATAAAAATATACTATTGGAATAATTTATGCAACAGATATGCTCACAATAAAGAACAGTTGTTTCTAATTTTAAAAAATAATGGTATATATTTTTAGGCATTTGTAAGCAAATTGATCGATAGCGTTAATTGAGTCAATGATTATTTACAGATTTAATGAAGACAGTTTGTTTTCTCTGTATTAAATGCAGCCATATTAATTTTATGCACAAAAAAAGAACTCATAATTTTCATTATGAGTTCTTTCAAGTTAGCGTGGCAGCGCCCTACCCTCGCAGGCAGTCTCCCACCAACTACTCTCGGCGCTAAGAAGCTTAACTTCTGT
>ERZ507554.20-NODE-20-length-91987-cov-12.913_pt1 | contig 91987 bp, 88 predicted proteins | sample MGYA00248668_ERZ507554 | MGnify/ENA primary metagenome ERZ507554 (study PRJEB26165, sample SAMN02676187) | human gut metagenome | isolation source: stool | host: Homo sapiens | place: USA | study: EMG produced TPA metagenomics assembly of the C.diff FMT (human gut...
CGCCGGCGATAATTAATGCTGTTGCCATTTACTTTTCCTCTTTTCTTAAGTAATACTGTCCCCGATATTCTTGATAAGAATGATTCGGGTCAATAAATACTGCATCATGATGTGGGGCTTGTTCTTTTTCTTCAGGACGTTGCATATAATTACCAAAAACTTGATTTAAATAATGATCATAGCCAATTGGTAATGGTAATTCCGTATCTTCAAATGTTAATTCGACAGCGCTAGCAAAATCAGAGCGTTTGTATAAATTTCCCATATACTTCGGACCAACACATAGCTCTGTAACCAGTGACGAATCAGTTTTATTATACTTAGTCATCTGACGTTCCGCAAATCGCCAAACTTTGTAACGACTTGATTTGCTTCTAAATAAACCTAGCAAAAAACGACTACCAAATGAAATCAAACCACCATGAGATTCAGGAACAACTTGTTCACAAAACAAAGCATAGATTAAAGACCAAAACTTTTGGATTTTTTGTTTACTTACTGATTCTGGCGCAATGTCTAGTGGGAAAATATCAACCGTAATTCCATGAACAATATCAAGATCTTGTTGGTAAGTCTTAATGAAGGTTGTCTCACGATCACGAATTGTCATGAAATTATTGTGATTAACAAAATGTTTTGAAGCTTTTTCCACAACATATTCTTGAACTGGCGGCTTTTTTTGCCAAAGTTGATAAAACTTTTCATAATCAGCTCTAGGCATAAAAAAATCCAAGTCATCGTCCCAGGGAACAAAGCCCTTCTCACGGACAGCCCCAATTGCACCACCACCACAAAGATAGCAAAGTAAATCGTGTTGCTTACAAAAGGAGGCAATTGTTTTAGCAATATTTAATGTTTTTTGCTGAATTTGTCGTAACTCAGTTTTTTCGCTATACACTATTACCCTCCTTAGTAATTTCGCTTAAGTTTTTCGATCACCGCTGGTAACCGATACTCTAGAAAACTCCCTGTTGAAACAGCCAAATAAAAAATAGGAAATGGAAAAGCGTAAAGCAACTTGGTTAAAGTTTTTATCTTTGAATCAGTAATTGCCTGTTGTTGGGCGTGTCGTACGCTTTTATCAAAGTAGACTAATTTAACTTCGGCTTTTTTGTGTTTCCTATCAATTTTCTTAGTTCGAATAATTGAAAAAATTGTTGAGGTTAAACCTTTTAGATAAAGTGCAGAAATGCCTGCTGTTGCCCGATCTCCTAATAAATCAATTGCTTCTTGATACCACTGTTTGAATGTTGAAAACTTATCGGGATCATACCGTGTTGTTAAACCGTGAGCCGCATCGTAGCGATAAATAGCTAAAACTTTAGATGTCGTATAAACACGCTGACAATATTTGAAATAACGAATATTAAAAATACGGTCCTCACAACTAAAAAAATCTGGAAAACGAATTTGATGATCAATCAACAGATCTAGTCGATAGCGTTTATTCCAAATAACATAAGCAAATTGACGATTCATTAAATCATAAAGATTATCAAAAAAATCAGATTGATTCGTAAAAACATGATCAGTTAATTGGTACTTTTGACTAACAACCACTTTATTTTCGCGCATGGTATCAAATTGAAACGACGAAATAATTAGATCATCATCATTTTGTAGGGCAATTTGATCATATTGTAATAAGATGTCAGATTGAATGGGATCATCTGCGTCAAGAAAAAGTAAATATTTACCATGTGCATGTTCAATACCATAATTTCTAGCAGCACCTGGACCATGTGGTGGTACTTGGAATGCACGGCAAACTTCATCGTTTGCTGTTAATTTGACCAACGTTTCCCAAGTATCATCTGTAGAGCCATTTTCAATCAACAAGCATTCATAACTTTGGTACTCAATATCATGAAGTTGTTTAATTAAATTTGCTAGAAAACGTTCGGCATTATGGACTGGAATGACAATTGAATAATTAAGTGACATGCCAAACTCCTTCTAACTTAAATGTTTAATATTATTTTCTTCAACAATCTCATGTACTTTTTTCATCTCTGGTTCATCGTCATCTTCTAAACCTTGAGAAGAAACCTTATCAAATAAAATCTTAATAGTCTGTAATAAAATCTTAGCGTCAAGCATCAAACTGTAAGTCTTAATATATAAGAGATCAAATTTCAATTTACTATGGTAATCAGAAGCATACTTACCATAAACTTGCGCATAACCGGTAATACCAGCGCGAACATTATGACGCAAATAATAATGCGGCTCTTCTTCATTAAATTGATCAACGAAGAATGGACGTTCTGGACGAGGCCCAACAATTGACATATCACCCTTTAAAACATTAAAAATTTGTGGCAATTCATCCAACCGCACCTTACGCAAATACTTACCAACTGGTGTAATTCGCGAATCATTAGCTTGAGCTAACATGGGACCGGATTTAGCTTCTGCATTGGCTGTCATTGTTCGAAATTTATAAATATGAAATTCTTTTTGGTTCATAGTAATTCGTGTTTGTTTGTAAATAATGGGACCTGGCGAGGTCAATTTAACCAATAAAGCTGTAATTAACATAAATGGTGAAGCAAGCACCAACATACTTAAACCGACAACAATATCAAAGAAACGTTTAAAGAAGGCATTTTCAGGTGAAATACGGAATTTACTTAATTCCATTACACTTTCATCTTCAAAATTCATCATATTTGGACGTAACATTAATAAATTATCAAAGGTCGAAGGAACGAAGATTTCTTTTTCTTTCTTAATTGCTAAGTCAACAATTTGCCGACGGTCAGCATCGCTAATTCCTTTAGTAATATAAACAATATCTACATCTTCTAGAATTTGTTTAACATTATCAACAAAATGAGCCGTGATGACATGCGTGATCTTATGTTTATTATTTTTACTAGAATCAAAGTTTTGTACAACGGCTGGTAGTTCTTCACTATGAGCGACAACTGCAACGCGACGATCATTAGTAAAATGTAAGTACAGGTAAAAAATGAGCACGCGCCATACGCCTAAAATAACAACACTCGTAATAAACGAATAAATTAAGACAGAACGTGGAAAAGCAAAATAACGACCAATAAAGGAAATAATGGTAATTCCCAATATCGTTAATATTTGGCCAAGCACTGTAATAAATAAAATATCGCTAACTCGGCGGTTATAGTATATATATGCTCCTAATAAGAAATTAACTAAGAGAAACAGCAAGGAAATTACGACTGCTGATTGTTCATATGTAACAAAATTACGTTCTGGAATCATATGCCCAAATTTCCAAACAAATGCTAACAGAATACTAGCGTTAAATAAAACGACATCCATTGCAACTGTGACAAATCGCTTTAAGCCATTCCAATCATTTCTATTCATTTATCTATCAACCCTTAAATATTTATATTTGTGTATAACAACACACGAATAAAAAGTTCTATACTCTAGAAATTATACCATATCTACTTACTAAAGCATTGATGTTAAGGGTATCTTAATAAAACTAATCTCCGTTTTACCTTGCTGTCTAGGAGTATTATTAAGATAAAATTACGGCTAATTATAGTTATCCTTTTTATAAATATTAAAAGAACCCCGACAATGTCGAGGTTCTTTTAAGTTAAATAAAATGTTCGGCGTGTTCCTGCCAGTATCCTTGATAAACAGACGCTTCAGGATTGGCCAAATTTAATTGGTACATTTTAAAGAGGACTGGAATATCTTTAGGTTGCCATTGTTCCTGATAAGAATATTGATAAGTCATACCTATTTTAGCCAGCACTTTACCGCTACTTAAATTATGAGCATCATAAGTCGCCGTTACAAAAGGGACGCCTGCTGATTTTAAGAATGGTAAAATACTTTCGGCAGCTTCGGTCACAATGCCTAAATTCCAAAATTCCTGACGCAATCCGTAGCCAAGATTATGCGAATCAGTGCCAGCAATATTAATAAAGCCTACCGGGATATCATGACCTTCAATACAAATGGCCCAATAATACGCTTGGCCTTCATCTTGATAAGCAGGCAAAATGTGTTCTTCGTAAAAAGTTTCGGCCCCTGTTAAAGTTGTCACTGGAAACCATGGTAAATATTGATTGACTTTTTTATCTGATAAAATTGTTAGTAAAGCGTTCATGTCAGTTCGATCATGACGAAACTGACGTAAAATTAAGCGATTGGTTTTGATCATGGTATCCTCCTAAAGTGATACATATAACAAGTTTACCAATTATCAGAAGGAATTACCTATGATATGCTTATAAAAAGTTGATTTATCTCGGTTTAATTAATGATCAAAATCAAACAATGCTGTTGATAAATATCGCTCGCCGTTGTCTGGAACAATCGTCACAACGGAATGCCCTGAACCTAGCTGTTTAGCAATTTCAATTGCACCGTAAATATTAGCGCCTGCCGAAATTCCCGGTAAAAAGCCTTCCGTACGACTGACTTTTTGCGCCATTGCTAAAGCATCAGCACTTTTGACTTCAATGACATCATTGTACAACGTCGTATCCAGCACTTGCGGTACAAAACCGGCACTAATCCCTTGAATTTGATGCTTGCCACCATGACCTTCTTTTAACATTGGTGACTCTGCTGCTTCAAGCGCGTAAAGTTTCACTTCTGAATTCACCTTGCGCAAAGCTCGGCCAACACCTGTTAACGTTCCACCAGTACCAACACCCGCAATAAAAGCGTCAGGTGTCTGACCATTAAAGGCCATGATAATTTCTGGGCCAGTTGTTAACTCATGAATATCAGGATTAGCGGGATTATCAAATTGCATCGGTAAATAGTAACCTTTTTCTTTTGCTAACGCTTTGGCTCGCTTAATTGCTCCCGGCATTCCTTCAGCACCTGGTGTTAAAACAAGCTCAGTGCCATAGCCTTGCATAATTTTGCGTCGTTCAACGGACATCGTTTCTGGCATCATAATAATCAAATGATAACCCTTAGCCGCCGCAACTAGTGATAAGCCAATACCGGTATTACCAGACGTTGGTTCAACAATCGTACCGCCAGGTTGAAGCTGTCCAGACTTTTCTGCTGCTTCTATCATTGCAAGAGCAATTCTATCTTTAACGGAACCTCCAGGATTATAGAATTCTAGTTTGACATAAACATCGGCAGCTCCCTCCGGTACAACCTTCCCCAATTTCAATAGTGGTGTTTGGCCAATTAAGTCTGTAATATTTTGGGCAATCTTAGTCATGATCATCGCTCACTTTCTACGTCGTTTAATTATTTAAATTTTTAGCAACTAATTTAATCCAATTACGATAATAGATTTGTTGTGTCTCTTGCCAACCAAACGGTGTTTGATCAGTCTGAGGATTCCAATCGTTAAGTGGCAATTTATAAAAACGTTCTGGATGAGCTGCGATTTCACGTTGATACTCATCCCTTAAGCCGTAACAGTCATACTCTAAATGAGCGAATAAATAATTCTCCTGGCCATTTAGCGACCGCATCGAAAACAATTGCTCATTGTCAGTTTGGGCGGTAACCACTAAATCTGAAATTTTAGCGACTTCTTGATGTTTTAATTCCGCATAACGAGCATGAGGCGCCAAAAAGCCATCGGCTAGTCCGTTTAATAATGGATCTGGGGCTAAAATTTGGTTAGGAAAAACACCGAACAGCTTATGTCCATTATTAAAAATTGCTTTGTTAATACCATAATAATAATTCGCTGCGACCATACCACCCCAACATACAAATAATAGATTAGGTACATTAGCTCGCAAAACTGCTAACAATTTCCTAATTTCTTGAATATAAGTAATGTCAGCAAATTCAATCTGTTCAATCGGTGCACCTGTAATAATAAAAGCATCAAACGTTTTGACTTGTGGTAAATCTAGCGGTTGTAGTAAAGCCGCAACTTCTTTTGGTACTGGTCGATTTTGGTAATGATCCTTTGGATAATAGAAGGTTAAATCAACTGGTACTTGGGCGATCTGTAACACATGATTAAAACGGCGATTTGTTGCCTCTTTGTCATGCATGACATTTAAAATACCAATCTTTAATGGCCGCACTTTTCACGCCTCCCTCCATGAACTGTCCCCTTATCACCTGAATTATGAGCTAAACTCGTTACTAATATTATATGATGTTGCGAAAACAAGCGCCAAGATTTCACCTTATTGATTATGAATGAGCCTCAAAAAAGCGTTGAAAAATCAGTTTGATTTTTCAACGCTTTTAAGAATATTTTAGTTTTAACAATGATAAAATTATTTTACGATAATTTTTTGATTAGCAAATTCATAAATTCCTAGATCACTCATTTCCCGACCATAGCCAGAATGTTTCACACCACCAAAAGGAAGTTGCGGAACACCAATTGATGGCTGATTAATAAAAACTTGGCCAGTAATCATGCGTTGGGCAACGTATTGTGCGTGTGCAATATCTTGAGAATAGACAGCCCCGGCTAGTCCATAAGAAGTAGCATTAGCAAGTTGAATCGCTTCTTCATCTGAATCCACCAAGTATAATTGCGCAACCGGTCCAAAAAATTCAGTATTAAAAGCTGGGTTTTCTGAGGAAATATTTGTCAATAACATTGGCAAGAAAAAATTGGTTTCAGGCACAGCACCACCAGCAATTAAAACGTGAGCACCAGCAGAAACGGCAGTCTTGACTTGTTCTTGCAGAATACGTTGAGCGCTTTTAGATGAAAGTGGTGCCATTGTTGTCAAAGGATCAAGCGGGTCACCGATTATTTGGTTCGTGAAGGTTGCTTGTAACCCTTCAACAAAGGCGTCCGCAATTTCACGTCGGACAATATAGCGTTTAGCAGAAGTACAAACTTGACCTGCATTACGCAACCGTGAAATAGTTGCACCTTCGACGGCACTTTGGATATCAGCATCACCTAAAACAATTAGCGCATCGCTGCCACCTAGTTCTAAGGTGCTCTTTTTTAAATGTTGGCCAGCTGCCGCTGCAATTTGGCGTCCAGCAGTTTCTGATCCCGTCAATGCTATACCTTGAACGCGATCGTCAGCAATGATGCCGTTAACCTGTTGGTGATCTAAGAATAAATTTTTAAAGGCGCCATTAGGAATACCCGCCTCGGCTACTAAACTTTCAAATAATGCAGCACAGCCAGCAGTAATACCAGCATGTTTCAGGATTACGGGGTTACATAAAATAAAATTCGGTGCAAAAACACGCATAACCTGTGTATAAGGAAAATTCCAAGGCTCAACAGCTAAAACAATACCTGTAGCCATATAAGTTAAATGAGCCTTTAACCCATCTAATTGGTAAGGCTTATCAGTTAAAAATTCGGCCCCATGATCGGCAAAATAATGAGCAATTTTGGCCGCCGCAGCAACTTCATTTTGACCTTCGCTTAGACGTTTACCCATATTATGCGCTGCCACAGTTGCTAATTCATCTTGATGTTTTAAAAAGACTGTTGCCAGTTGTTGTAATTGTTTTGCTCGCTCACTAATATCTTGACCTAATGCTTCTTGGTAATAGTCGTGACCATTTTGCAGTGCCAATTGAATTTCCATTGAACTACTTTGTAAAAAAGTTTGATAAATTTCATTAGTAAAGGGATCGCGAACTTCAATTTGCTTTAATGTTGTCATCTAATCACCTCTAACTATTGATGTAGTGCTCAACTACTTTAGAATCATCATCCTCGGTATGATCAGTATATTCACCAATTTCTGAACAAATAATTTTTGTCTGTGACACATCTACTTTAGTCGGATCCATGACTAATTTGCCAATGGACTCTGCACGAACTGTGCCACTCATTACATTCTTAATACTTTCGATATGTGAATTAACTTCAATATCAACATTACTGCAAAATTCAAATACGCGATCAGAATTCATCATCGTACAATTCTTCATCGTTAAATGATCTAAGTAACATAACCCTTGCTCCGTTTCAATCGTACAGTTGATAAACGTAATATTTTCAGCATGCCATGACAAATATTTACCACTTAGAAAAGAATCATAAACGGTCACATTTTTACAATTCCAAAACGTATCTTTAAACATCATGCGCGAGTTGTGGACTTCAACATTCTCACAACTATCAAAAGCATATTTACCATCTAAGGTTAAATGGTCAACATAAACATTTTTACTATGTTGGCAGAAATAATCACCTTTAACTTGAACGTTTTTAATCGTGACATCCTCACAGTTCCATAAGGTTTCTTCACCATCAGAGAAGTAGACATTTTCGAGTGTCACATTTTGAGAATTACGAATTTCTTTTGGTGCCATAATAACAGAATCTTTAATGGTTAAACCATTGTCATACCAAAAACCAGCGCGGGCCTCTAATTCAACTTTAGAATTGGTCATGACCGTATTAACGCTATTCCAAACTGGATATTTATAAGTAAATGTTGATTCATCAATACTAACGTTTTCGCTTTCTTTTAATGGTGATTCACCATCAAGAAATACTGCATGTTTAATTGCTACATCATTGGCACCAAATAGTGCACGTTCACCACTAAAGTATTGTTGTTTAATTTCTTTGGTCATCTGAGTTCCTCCATATATTGACGAGCTATCATTTTTTTAATAAGTATGATGACTACTTTAAACCGCAATTTTGGTAAAAGTCGGATAAAAAAGTGGTAAAACAACGATACAAGTTTGATGATTTCAAGATCTTGGCCAGCAAGTTATGAAGATTTTGTTAACAGAACCTTATTTTAGACCGACAAAAAAACACTGATCAAATCATGAAATCATCATCTGATCAGCGTTTTAATTCTAATTAGTAAATTGTTGTAAGACTCTTAAGGTCGGATGTACTTAACATTGTCACCCCTTGGTCAACTGGATACATGATCGAATTAAGTTGCTGACTATGATCCAGTCCTAGGGCATGTCCCAATTCATGCATCGCAACAGATTTAGCCATCGCTGCTTGATAAGTGACATTAATACTTGCCGTTGCATGATTAATAGTCTGTGATTGGAACAAACTATATTTTTGAATAATTTTAGGTCCACCTTCACCTAATTCCAATGTACCAGGATTATCCATCGTTTTTTGATACACTGAGAACGTAATATGATTGTGATTATCATCTTGTGTACCCGGTGTTAATTTAACAATTCCCGTCTGATTATAATCTGCAATAGCAGCTAAAAAAACTTGGCGCACCGGACTTGGTGTTGTATCGCTAAAGGAATAAGTATAGGTATTGGCTAATGGTTGACCTTTAACAATCGCTTCTATTGGGGTTGCTACGGTTGTCGTACTGTTATTTTCTGCCGTGTTTGAACTGCTGGCTTGATTAGAGTTTGAATCAGTTTTGGGCATTGATTCTGTACTTGCAGTTGAACTCGTGGTCTTAGAATTCGTTGTTGTTTCTGGTTGAGCAGGATTAAAAATTGTCGCTAACTTATCCGTAAGCGTTAGTACGCCCGTTTTTACTTGTGATAAAGTGGTTTGCGCTGTTTGACTAGTTGGTACATCAACTTGAGTCTGTGGTCGGGTGTTTTGATGATAAAAATAATAACCACCAGCAATCAAAATGACTAGCGCGACCCCTGACTTGAATTTCAAAAGCATTCTCCTTTGATTAAAAGCAAAACCAATTTCAATAAATTTAACTAATGCAACAAAAAATATTAATTATTTTTAGCTTAACATCATTAAAACAAAAACACATGGGCCGCTAGTCCAATTTTGTTTAAATCAAGATTGTGTTTCGATTAAAAAAGAACCGCATCGAAATTAATCGACACAGTTCTAAATGAGTGACTTAATAATTATTGTTCCTCGTACCAGGTGTAATGGAAAATACCAGGACGATCTGTTCTTTCATAAGTGTGAGCACCGAAGTAATCACGTTGAGCTTGAATAATATTAGCTGGTAAAACTTCAGCACGATATGAATCATAATAAGAAATTGCCGCACTAAATGCAGGAGCAGGAATACCATTCTTAACTGACAAAGCAACGATATCACGAACTGAATCTTGATAGTTCTTAGCAATATCAGTAAAGTATGGGTTCAACAATAGGTTTTGCAAATGAGCATCTTGATCGTAAGCGTCTGTAATTTTTTGTAAGAATTGAGCACGAATAATACAGCCAGCACGCCAAATTGAAGCAATCTTACCATAATCCAAATCCCAATCATAATGCTTAGCAGCAAATAACATTTGTTCAAAGCCTTGAGCATAACTCATAATTTTACTGAAGTATAAAGCACGACGAACTTGTTCAATCACCGCTTCTTTATCACCTGTAAATTCTGGCTTAGGACCTGTCAGAACCTTGCTGGCTTCAACGCGTTCTTCCTTCATTGCTGAAATATAACGAGCATAAACAGATTCAGTAATTAAAGATTGGTTAACACCAACTTCAAGTGCTTCTTGAGAACTCCATTTACCAGTGCCCTTATTGCCAGCAGCATCAAGAATAACATCAACGATTGGTTTACCAGTACCAAGATCATCTTGACGTGTCAAAATTTCGGCCGTAATTTCAATTAAATAACTCTCTAATTCGCCTTTATTCCAATCAGCAAAAATCTTAGCAATTTCATCAACTGAAAGACCCAAAACATTACGTAAAATATTGTAACTTTCAGCGATTAATTCCATATCGCCATATTCAATCCCGTTATGAACCATCTTGACATAATGACCAGCACCATTTTCACCAATGTAAGTCACACATGGTGCACCATCTGGCGCTTTAGCTGCAATTTGTTCTAAGATTGGTGCAACTAAATCATAGGCCTCTTTTTGACCACCGGGCATTAATGATGGCCCTTGTAAGGCACCTAATTCACCACCGGAAGTTCCCATACCAATAAAGTTAATACCGGATTTATCTAATTCAGCATTACGACGTATTGTGTCTTTAAAGAAGGTGTTACCACCATCAATTAAAACATCGCCCTTATCTAAAAGTGGCAATAATTCTTTAATAACAGCGTCTGTACCAGCACCAGCTTTAACCATCATCAAAATACGACGAGGTTTTTCCAATGAAGCAACAAAATCTTCAATGGTATAACTTGGTACTAAATGTTTATCACTATGTTCTTTAACAACCTCTTCGGTTTTACTACCAGTACGATTATAAATGGCAACAGTATAGCCACGGCTTTCAATATTTAAAGCTAGGTTTTTACCCATAACAGCCATGCCGATAACGCCAATTTGTGGTTTATCCATTCGAAATGCCTCCATAATAGTAGAACGTGATACCGATATGAGATAATCATATTCCGCTTAATATCATTATACTATCAAAAAATACGTCTAAATTAAAGCAAAACACTCGATTGGTTCGCACCAATTTTTATAATGGTTCCACGACACTAATAATAACTTAATTTAAAAGTAATGCTACTTATTATCCGACTGATCGTCGTCAAATAAACCTTTAAGTTTCTCAAATTCTGGATTTGGTTGTTCTTTTTCGTCTTCTAATTGATCTGCATATTCATCTTCTGAAATGACTGACCAACCTTCGCCTTCTGGCATAGTCTGATTAGCCAATTCGTCTGCTGTAAAAATTTGAGTTGGAATTGATAAAATAATATGATCTTCAATTGCTGTTTGTAAATCAATTTGATCGTTTTCAATGACAATAACTGTCTCGTCAAGATCATCTTGCACTTCTTGACTTGGTTGAGTTTCTTCAAGCACATATAATTCTTCAATGGCTAAATTAATTGGCAATGCTACTGGCATTAAACTTCGTGTTGAAGGTAATGTTAGCGTGCCACTAATTTTAAGATGGCTCACCCAGCCCAAATTATCATTACGAACTGTCCCCTTCACTTCAAAAGGTGTAGCCGCAATTAATTCAGGCAATCGTTTTTGCAACGAGGTGAATAAATCAACGGTCTCATCAATTTTAAGTGTTTGATGTAAATGACGTTGTAATAAGTCTAAAGAAAGTTTTAAAGCCATTTTACTGCTCCTTAATCTCATTTAATTGACATGATTTAGCGTTTGATAATAATGCGTTGGTGAAAGTTCTGTTCATGGCCGGTTAGTTGTTCAATCAAACGGTCAACCCGAACTTGTAATCCTAATTCACCGTCCGGTTTACCCAAATCTGCGGTTACTCTAGTTAATGCTTTAATTTCATCTTGATTGCGAACTTGATGTAAATAGTCTTGGCCAACTTGATTAAATCCGAGTACCCGTAATTGCGGCAATTGTTTTTGCGCAGCGACGATTTCTGTCGTGCGAACATTTAACAACGTATACAAAGCCAAGCGCCGTAAACGTGCATAAGTATAACGTTTTGATTTTACTTTTTGAAGAAAATCAGCAAAGTTGGCACTATTTTGATTTTGTTGCCAGAACCGATACTCTAATCCCTCTGACATTTGGTAAATATCTACTAGCGATTCTGGCCAATTCACGGTTAACTGATAATGTAACAATGGCCATAAATCTGACCAAGACAACCAGTGGTGTGATAACTTCGTTAAATCTGCCGGTAGATATTGCTGAGCAATAGTTAAATCGCCTGCTAAAAGTAATTGCCGAATAGCGGTCGCACTTGCGAACTTTTCGCTCGTGGTTTGTAATGCATCATGCTCAGCACCAATGCGTTCAATCGGAACAAAAGTTAATGGTTCAGCTAATTGACTGTTAGCCAAAGCGTAACTCAATGCCAATAATTGGTTGGGCTGATTAATACGTTGCCCTAACTCAGCCTCTAAAAAATCATTCCACTGCGTCGCATAAGTCTTTGAATAATCAATGGTGAACTTTTGTTGCTGTAATTTAGGCGCAATCTGCGCGATAAATTGTTGATAATCAAAATTATCTTGTTCAACACCAAAGGCTAAATAAGAGCACTTCAATGTCGCAAGCATTTGCAATGCTCCGTTAGCAAAGCGATCTGCTGGCTGACAAGCTACCGCAAAGGGTAACTCAATAACCAAGTCAGCACCATGATCCAAAGCCATTTGGGCCCGCTGCCATTTATCAATAATTGCAACTTCACCACGTTGGACATAATTTCCTGACATCACTACTACAACAGCATCTGCTTGCGTTTTTTTGCGAGCTTGGGCTAGCTGATAAGCATGGCCATTGTGAAATGGATTATATTCGGCTATGACACCACAGGCTTTCATGAGCGGTCGCTTCGCTTTGCTTGAAACAACCATCGTGGCGTTTCTTCCTGCAAGTTTTCATCGTTGAAGCCACCGTAAACCGCAACTTCACTAAATCCGACTTTTTCTAAAAGCTGTTGATATTGTTGATAAGGATAAGTGCGTTCATGATGTTCTTCATGTAAGGCTTCATACGCCTCTAGCTCATCTCGCCAAACAAAAAAGGTTAAATCATGTAAGACGCTATTAGGTTGATCGTCACTATAACTCGACCACATAAAAGCCCAATCTTCATCATGTTCATTGTACATATAGCCTGGGAAAACTTCATTCATTTGATATAAAGAATGCACATCAAATAAAAACGTCCCGCCTGGTTTCAAGCTCGCATATACTTCACTAAAACAACGTTCAACTGCAGTTAGATCAGTCAAATAGCATAGTGAATCATCAAAACAAGTGATTAAATCAAAATCACCAACACCGACGTCTGTTAATTTGGTCATATCACCTTGAAGCCACGTAACTGCCACATCGTCTTGAAGTGCACGTTCCTCGGCTAAGGTAAGCATTTCTTCTGACAAATCAATGCCATAAGTGTCAGCTTTTTCTTGCGCAAATAAAACAGCCAGATCTCCTGTTCCACAGGCAAGATCCAGCACTTTTTTATCTTCTAACGGCAGTCCTAAATGACGCCGCGTAAATTGTAACCATTGTGGATATAAGGTCTTATCCATCAATAAATCATAATAATAAGCAAATGTTTGGTACATTTTAGTCAATTAACTTGTGGATATCGACCATTGGTGCGTCTGACCACAGTTTCTCCAAATTATAGAATTCGCGTTCTTCTTTCAAGAAGACATGAACAACCACGTCTTTAAAGTCGATTAGAATCCACTTAGATCCTTTCTTACCTTCAACATGACCTTCAATTCCTAATGCTTCAACTTGCTTTTCAATTTCTTCAACAACAGCAAGTACTTGACGCTCAGAACCGGCATCCATAATGACAAAATAGTCTGCTAATAAACTAACATTGCGCATATCTAAGGCAACAATATCCTCAGCCCGTTTATCATCCCCAGCTTTAATCGCTGTTTCTAAAATCTCTTTGCTTTTATCCAAAAATTAATCCTCCTTGTGGATTCCTAGTACATTATATGTTTCAAAAGTTCTTGGGAAAATCTTAGCTTGTTTTTCAACTAAATACAAGATTGTATGTTGTAATTCATAAGCAACCGCAGCATCTAAACTAACCGCTAAAGCTTGTCGTGCCTCATCAATTCCCGGGAAGTTACGCCCTGGTTCAACGAAATCAGCAACAAAAATAATTTTATCAAGGGTCGTCATCGCTGGATCACCTACGGTATGACGAGCAACGGCTTGTAAAATTGCTTCATCGTGAATATCAAGTTCTGCTTCGATGAAATAACGGCCCACAACACCATGCCAAATGGCGTTGCCGTAATTTAACAACTCAGGATCAAGCTGTTTTTTTTGAATCATCGCTATGAATTCAGCATTACTTCGTTCTTTCGCATAGTCATGAAGTAACCCTGCTAAGCCGGCTTCAGTTACATCTGCATCAACTTTAGCAGCGATTTGCATGGCTTGTTGTTCAACACGTAGACAATGCTCCGCGCGATAATCGCTAAGGTGTTCATGTAAAGCTGCTACTAATTCATCCCGAGTGTGGGGAACAATCTTTTTAAACTCAAGCGGATCATACTCAATGCTCAAGGTAAAGCCCCTTTTCTTTAATATAAGCCTGAACTTTATCTGGTACTAAATAATTGATTGGGCAGTGGTGACTTACTAGTTGCCGAATCTTAGTGGAACTAATCGCAACCTCTGGTGTATCTACCCAAATGACCGGATATTTAGCTTTAGTTGAGTAGCCTGGACGTTTAACGCCCACGAAAGTGACTAACTTTGCTAATTCATCAATTCGATGCCAAGTCGGTAAATACTCAATCATATCAGCACCAAGAATTAAATAATAGTCCGCCAGTGGATGACGTCGCTTTAATTCAACAATTGTGTCATAGGTGTAACTCTTGCCACCACGAGCAATTTCTAATAAATCTAAATCAAAGCCCTGATGTCCAGCTAATGCTAACTCTAACATTGCCACACGATCTTTAGCATCAATTGTTTCTTTGTGATCTTGATGTGGTGGTTGTGCATCAGGAATAAACGAGACTTTCTTAAGCTTGAGTTGTGCCATTACCTGATCTGCCATAATTAAATGACCAATATGAACAGGATTGAAAGTTCCGCCCATAATCCCCACTGCCTGACGTGGTAATTTAGGTGTTTTGATTTGTACTTTAGTTTCTAGTGGTGTTTTTAGTTCTGTTTGTTTCATTTTATTGCATTCACTTCTTCAGAAAGCTTCCGATTTTTAATTTTGCTTGCAGGACGATACAAAGTCAAAACGCGTCCTAATGATTGAACAACTGTTAAGTTAGGAATCGTTTCAGCAAGTGTTTGACTTAATTCAGCTGCTGTTTCATCTGAATTCTGCAAAATATTAATTTTTAGTAACTCATGTGTTTCTAAGGTACGTACTAAATCATCAACGAATGCATCATTTAGACCGTTTTTACCTACTTGTAAACTGGGCCGTAACCGATTAGCCTTTGATTTCAAAAAACGTTTCTGCTTACTTGTTAACATTTAAATTCTCCTTCTAGACAATCGGTGTTCTTAAACTATAACTAACACCCTCTGGTAAAAACAAACGATAATCGCTATTTGCTGGTAATCGTAACCAACCTAAACCAGCAATGACAAGGTCTTGTGGTTCTTTAGTGTGAAAATCGTGTTGTTTAAAAGGTGGGAATTGCTCTGGATCAGCAGGTGGTACTAACAATTTACCACGTTGACGTTGATAAAAATCATCTGCCGTAGCTGTTTTTGTCCGGTGCACTAACAAATTATTTTCAACATAAACGACGATGCTGCTGCGTGTCCCCTTTAAAAAGTCTAAGCGCATCAAACCGCCTAAGAATAAAGTCTGTGGTGGATTCAATTGAAAGACACGTGGTCGTAATTCGTTTTGGGGACTAATATAACGTAACTCTTTAGCACTTAGGTAGTGGGCCATTTGAGTACCGTTAATAATTCCCGGTGTATCAATTAAAGATTGATCGTCAGCCAAAGGAATCTGAATCTGATCGAGCGTTGTTCCAGGAAAACGTGACGTTGTAATCACATCATTTTGACCAGCAGTTTGCTTAATAATGGCATTAATCAAAGTTGATTTCCCAACGTTGGTTGTCCCAACCACATACACGTCGCGACCTTTACGTTCTTTTTCAATAACAGCCAATAATTCATCCACTTGGTATAATTTTTTAGCACTGGTTAATAACGTTGCAACCGGATGTAGGCCTTGTAATGCGGCTTGTTGTTGCAACCAATTTGTGACTTTTGAACGTTTAACACTCTTGGGTAGTAAATCAGCTTTATTACCAACCAAGATAACTTGGTTAGTGCCGACAAACCGATGCAACCCAGGAATCACACTACCATCAAAGTCAAACAAATCCACAACATTGACAATTAAAGCGTTTTGCTTGCCTAGGGAATTTAATAAGGCGGTAAATTCATTATCATCAATGGCAACGTCTGTTATTTCGTTGTAATGACGCAAACGAAAACAACGTTGACAATAAAATAAGTTATTATCTGCTGCCAGTTGTTTCTTTAATGAGCTAGCAGGAATATAGCCTGCTTCATCTGGGTCGCTACTTTGTAACTTAGCCCCACAACCAATACAATATAAATCATTTGTTTCAACTTCAGTCATTTAAATGCTCCTGCCAAGTGGCCTGTGGATTTTTTTGATAATAATGATTCATGATAATGTTTTCGAAGAAACGATTCAATTTAGTTGTCCAACTATCAGTTTCAACAAAGGGCCGAACCATCACAGTACGTACCCCTGCAAGATGACCAGCTTGCACATCTGTTAGCAATTGATCGCCAACCATCACGGTATGTTCAGGTTCCAAATTAAATTCCTTTAAAGCACGATCAATGCCAAATGGTAATGGCTTTAGTGCATTCCAAATAAACGGAATACCTAGTTGCGCAACTGCCCGTTGAACCCGTTTCTTTCTATTATTAGAAACAACAATCACTTGAATATGATTTTGTTTCATTGTTTCTAACCAATCGAGCAGTTCTTCGGATGCATCAGGATCATGCCAAGCAATTAAAGTATTATCCAAGTCTGTTAAAATTGCATTGATCTGATACCGTTTCAGCTCGGTTGGTGTTAAATTATAAATTCGATTTAATAACCAATCAGGTTTAAAAAATGCCATGTTCCACCTCGTTCATATCCCTTCATTATAAAAGAAAAGTGCGATAGAAACAACGTTGGTTAACTGAAGTTCTTCAACAATAACTTGATTTTCCAAAAAATAACAATAAAAAAGCAATCATAATTGCCAATTGAACCATTAACTTAGTTCAATGACGATTCGTGATTGCTTTTTATTATTAAAAATCAGTCGTATCAGGATCAGCTGCTAAACCAGCTTGACCGTGTAAACCATCGATAACCTTCATGTCTGCTTCGCTTAATTCAAAATCAAACAATTGGGCATTTTCTTCAATTCGTTCTGGGTGAACCGACTTAGGTAATGGCAAGAAACCATGTTGCAAGCTCCAACGTAAAACAACTTGTGCAACAGTCTTACCATAGTGAGCTGCAATATCTTGTAACTCAGTAACTTTGAAGATCTTACCAGTACCAAGTGGGCTATAAGCTTCACTCAAAATATGATGAGCCTCATTATAAGCCGTTACTTCTGGTTGCAAATCACTTGGATTTAAGAAAATCTGATTAACTGTTGGTTGAATTGTTGCTGTTTTTAATAGTTCATCTAAATGTTTAGCATGGAAGTTAGAAACACCAATCGCACGAATTTTACCAGCTTGAACGGCTTCTTCCATTGCGCGCCAAGATTCAGCGTTCATTTCTTGCCAACGATCACGGAAGTCTACTGGATTAGGCCAATGAATTAAATATAAATCAAGATAATCCAAACCTAATTCCATTAAAGAGCGATCAATTGCTTGCTTAGCTGCTTGATAACCATGATCTTTGTTCCATAATTTAGTCGTCACAAAAATTTCATCGCGTGGAATTCCACTCTTACGAATACCCCGACCAACACTTTCCTGATTGCCATAAGCAGCAGCAGTATCAATATGACGATAACCTGCTTTTAAAGCGGCCAAAACAGATGATTCTGCAATATTACCATCAGGTGTTTGCCAAGTACCAAAACCAACAACAGGAATTTTAACACCATTGTTCAATGTATAAGTATCAGTTAAACTCACAATAATTCCTCCTTAAAAATCCATAGTCAACTTCCATTATGCTGACATAATACGTATCAATACGATAACAGAAACCTACTAACTAGATCAGTATAGCAAACATTTAAAAAATACTTAGTATCTTTGCTCAAATACTCTACACGCTAACAACTTAATGATTAATAAGATGAAATTGTTCATCCAGCCATTGCAGGCAGACGGGTAAATAAGTATCCCAAAAATTCCAGTCATGCTGGCCTGTCTGCTCACGATAATCAAGTTTATCTAAATATTGGCGTGCAAATGTATGGAAGGTTCGATTACTCTCTAAGAGTTTATCATCGGTGCCAATTAGCTGAAATAGTGGCAATTGTGTGGCTCGACGATCCGCTACTAAGTTCAAAAGATTATTGTGGCTCTTGGTAAAACTTTCCCGATCACCAAAAACTTGTTCAAATTCAGCAGTCCGATCATTCCAAGTTGAACTAATATCTAACCGTCCCGATAAACTTGCAGCCGCACCAATACGATCTGGATAATTTAAAGCCCACTTAAAGGCACCATAACCGCCCATCGATAAGCCAGCGACAAATGTATTTTGCTTGGTTAAAGATAAATTCAACCAAGTTGTTAAATACTCTGGTAAATCCTTGGTTAAATAATCCCAATAATGCTCACCGTAGGCCGTATTAGTATAGTAACTTTTACCAACGTCTGGCATAACAATCACAAAAGGATATTGATTTGCATACCGAACCAGAGAGCTATTATAAAGCCACGAGTTTTGATTGTCTCCTAATCCATGCAATAGAAACAAGACTGGTTGATTCTTAATTCGATTAGCGGGTAAATATATTTTAAAATCTGTTGTCTTTCCTAAACTTTTCGAGAAAAAACTAAACGTTGCAATAGCCATTGCATCACTCCCATTTGCCTTTAAGTATAGCATAAACCCTATTTATTGCCGATTAAGAACCACTCATGTCAAAAACTAACCTGCCATTCTTCGTGCCTCTGAGACATGCACTGGTGGAACGCTGCGAGCTTGATCTGAGTCAAATACAAATTTTCTTGTAAATGGTAAAACATTAACAGGAATTACGCGAAAGTTTCTATCTTGTTAACCAAACGGTAGTGAAATTATTGTTGGCGATTTATCGTCTACAATAAGGACGAACTGCCCTTATTCGACTTAAAGTGACACCCATTACGTTCCAGCGTTAAGTATTTCTTCACCATTACGACCCAGCCACCACGTTCCACGCGCAAACTTTGTGGAAGCGATAAAAATGACAAAATAACAGTTTTAGCTTTCCTAATACGCTTAAATTAATGACAACAAAAAAGGCTGGGAAATATCCCAACCTTTAATCAATTAACGTCTTATTTGTTTAAAGCAGCTTTTGCTTGATTAGCAACTTCTGTAAATGCTGCAGGATCAGTAATAGCAATGTCTGCTAACATCTTACGGTTAATATCAATACCAGCAAGTTTCAAACCATGCATCATTTTGCTGTAGCTTAAGTCATTCATACGAGCAGCTGCGTTGATACGAGCGATCCATAACTTACGGAATTCGCGCTTAACTGCACGACGGTCACGGAATGCATAACGATATGAAACCATGACTTGTGTGTGTGCTGACTTGAACAGTAAATGCTTAGCACCGCGATAACCTTTGGCTAATTTAAGAACTTTCTTACGACGTTTGCGAGTAACAGTACCGCCTTTTACACGTGGCATATTAATTTCCTCCTTGAGAACTAACTATCTTAATTTAACAGGTCACAAATATTAACGCATTTGTGAAAGCATTTGACGAATACGACGCATGTCGCTATTTGAAACCATACCTGGCTTGCTTAATTGACGACGTTGCTTCTTAGTCTTGCCATGGAAACGGTGACTTGTATAAGCATGACCCCGTTTTAATGCACCACTTGCCGTTTTCTTAAAACGCTTAGCAGAAGCGCGATGTGTTTTTTGCTTTGGCATGATAAAATCCTCCTAAATTAATCTAATGTCGAATCAACTATTTTTTCTCGGCCTTTGGAGCTAAAATCAAGAACATACTACGGCCATCCATCTTAGGATGAGCTTCGACGTTAGCAACGTCAGCGGCTTGTGTAGCAAATTGTTCTAACACTTTACGACCGACATCCTTATGAGTGATTGCGCGTCCTTTAAAACGAATTGAAACTTTAACCTTATCACCCTTGCCTAAGAACTTCTTGGCATTATTGAGCTTAGTATTAAAGTCACCTTCGCCGATTGCAGGACTTAGACGAACTTCTTTAACGTTAACCACTTTTTGCTTCTTACGAGCTTCACGATTCTTCTTTTGTAATTCGAACCGGTATTTGCCATAGTCCATGATCTTTGCAACTGGCGGTTTAGCATTAGGTGAAACTAGAACTAAATCTTGGTTCGCCTGGTCTGCTAAACGTAACGCTTCAGCCTTAAGCTTAACGCCAAGTTGGGCGCCATCTGCACCAATCAGTCGAACTTCACGTGCTCGAATATTTTCATTGACTATTAAATCTCTTGCTATGGGAAGTCACCTCCAAAATGTAATTGATGATATTATCATCAACCCCATGCAAAAACTGCGGGCGCAAAAGCACCCGCAGTATCAATTCATCAGCAAATTAACTAACGTATTAACCTAGAGGCTTAAGAGCTTAGGTGAGAAGCGGGAACTTCTGCTTAATTCAACTTTGTTAGTATAGCAACTGAAATGATGCTTGTCAAGCCTTGCACTTAACTCAAAATTTTTGAATTAATTAGTTTAATTTCTTTTCAATGCTTGAGTTAGCCGCATCTGAAGAAACGCGACTGTAATTAGCAACATCTGCTTCAGTACTTTCGATAAATTCTTTTAGTGGTTCATCAGCAGCATCTTTTTCGCCATAACGACGAACAGAAACAGTTTGATCAGCTAACTCTTGATCACCAACAACTAATGTGTAAGGAATCTTTTGAGTTTGTGCTTCACGAATCTTATAACCCATCTTTTCATTACGTAAGTCAAGTTTGACACGTAAGCCCTTAGCTGCCATTTGCTTTTGAATATCCTTAGCATAATCAGAATGCAAATCTAAATTAACTGGGATAATTTCAACTTGCGTTGGTGCCAACCAAGTTGGGAAAGCACCCTTGTACATTTCCATTAAGTAAGCAATGAAACGTTCCATTGTACCAACGATCCCACGGTGCATCATCACTGGACGATGTTCTTGACCATCAGCACCTGTGTAAACTAAGTCAAACTTCTCAGGCATCATAAAATCTAATTGAATTGTTGACATGGTTTCTTCGCCACCAAGTGCTGTCTTAGTTTGAACATCCAACTTAGGACCGTAGAAAGCAGCTTCGCCTTCTGCTTCATAGTAATCCAAACCTAAATCGTCCATGGCACTCTTCAACATTGATTGCGCGTTGTTCCACATTTCATCATCATCAAAATACTTTTCAGTATTAGCTGGATCACGATAGCTTAAACGGAAAGTGTAGTCAGTAATGTTGAAGTCATCATAAACTTCCATCATCATTTTCAAGACGCTCTTGAATTCGTCTTTGATTTGGTCAGGTGCTAAGAAAGTATGACCATCGTTTAATGTCATTTCCCGAACACGTTGTAAACCAGATAAAGCACCTGATTTTTCATAACGGTGCATCATACCTAATTCAGCAATACGTACTGGTAATTCACGGTATGAGCGGTTGTGATGGTTGTAAATTTGAATATGTGATGGACAGTTCATTGGTCGTAATTCCAAGAATTCGCCATCGCCCATATCCATTGGTGGGAACATATCTTCACGATAGTGAGCCCAGTGACCAGAAGTCTTGTATAAGTTCAAGTTAGCTAATACTGGTGTATAAACATGTTGATAACCATTAGCTACTTCTTTGTCAATAATATAACGTTCGATTATACGGCGAACAGTAGCACCATTTGGCATCCAGTATGGCAAGCCAGCACCAACTTCAGGATCAACGAAGAAAATATCTAAATCACGGCCGATTGTCCGGTGATCACGTTCTTTAATCTCAGCACGACGTTTTAAATCAGCTTCAAGTTCAGCAGCTTTAAAGAAAGCAGTCCCGTAAATCCGTTGTAACATTGGATTACTTGACTTACCTTGCCAATAAGCGCCAGCAACAGATAATAATTCAAAATGTTTAAGAGGTGCCATACTCTTTAATAAGGCCCGATCGCCAAAGCTAATATAGTCACCTAATTGATAAACAGCGATTTGAACACTGTCAATTGCTTTAACTAATGATTCTTGATAAGGATCATCTTTGAAAGTTTCTAATAATTCTGTCTTATCGACTAATTGACGTTCAATTGGTTGGTTAGCAGAAATAATTTTTTGCATAGTTTTTTTAATTTCAGGCAATTCGCTAATGGCAATTTGACCAGCAGCACGATCAGTATCTAAATAGAAACCGTCGTCGTTTGCTTGGTGTTCACCAAAATGAACATCAGCGTGTAATTTCTTAATTGCAGCACCTAAAACAAAAGCAGCAGTGTTCCGTAAAACTTGTAACCCTTCGACATCATCAGTTGTGAAGATTTTGAAATTGCCATCTTGGTTTAATGGTTGTTCAATATCAACCATTGTGCCGTTTAATTCTCCAGCAACGGCTTTTTTAGCTAAGCTACTGGCAATGCTTTTAGCAACAGCTAATGTTGAAACACCAGCGTCGAATTCACGAACGCTATTATCTGGAAATGTTAATGAAATTTGTGCCATATTCTTTTCCCCTATTCTTTTTCCCACAAAAAATCCCTAGGCAATCTAAAATCACCTAGGGACGTTTATCTAACGCGGTTCCACCCGAATTCAATGTGGCAATTAAGCCACATCCTCTTAATGATCGATAATGAGATCAACCAAGTGCAATTCGAAGTGGTCGCAAATTTTTGAAATGGAAAAGCTTACAGCCAAGGCTCTTCTCTCTGAACGTTCCAACTAAACTTGTGGTATCTTCAAGCGTTATTAAAGCATAAATATTTAACCTGTGCAAGTGTTTTGTCAAGATTTTCTGAAAAGAGAACCCAGCAAAATTAATTTTTAAATTAGTTGGTTGCCCCTTGTCGTAAATTAGGACCGGTCATTTGATATTCTGTTGCCAAAAAACGAATCCGTTCCATAATTCGCGCTGACTTAGTAGCATCTTGTCCCTGATTAGTTTCACTAAGATACGTTTCTAAGTCATTCATAGTTAAGTTAGAGGTAAAGCAGGTTGTCAATCGCTCCTGCATTCTATATTGTAAAATAACGCCTAAAACTTCATCACGAACCCAAGGACTCAAGGAATCAGCCCCGATGTCATCAATCATCAACACTGGTGTTTTTTCAAGTTCTTCAAGTCGCTGCCAAACTTGATGATCGTTAATGGCTTGCTTCATTTGTACGGCAAATGTTGGAAAGTGGACCAGTGTACTGCCAACATTTTGTTGTGCCAATTTATTAGCAATTGCCCCCAATAAATAAGTTTTGCCAATTCCAAACGGACCACATAAATAAAGGCCTTTAACATAATCAGCCGATTGAGTCCGTTGAATTAATCGTGTTGTTAAATCGATCGCTGCTCCAAAAGCCGGCAAGCGTCCAGAAAACTGTTGATCATAATCATTAAAACTAATATCAGCAAGATCTTTAGGCAAATTAACCATTGTGACCCGACTAGCCTGTTGATCAGCGCGCTGTTGGGCAACCAGTTGATCATCAGGTTGATAAACAACCTCGACATAGCCATTATTTACTCGCAAGAAGGGTTCATATCCTGCTGCTGAAAGAGCACCTTTACCAGTTTTAGCATGTTTGTTAGCAACATATTCATAAATCGCAGCTGCAGATTTTTCCACACCAGCTTCATTTAATTGATCGCTATGAGCAGCTAAAAAAGTTTGCACGTCGGGATCTGCTAAAGCCTTACTAATTAATTCGCGATAATTATGATTTAATTCATGACGGTTTAAATACTTCGTAAAAAATTCATTAATCGAGCGCATCTATTCACCCCGCTGTTGACTGATCTTATTTAACTCAGCTAATTTTTTAGCAATACGTTGTTGCTGTTCTGGATCAACTTTTTGTTCAGTTTGAACAGGTATTTTCCCATTGCGTTTTTGCTCTTGTTGTTTTTTGAGCCAATCTGGCGTCACGCCAGCTGGTTTCTGACGAGAATTAGCTCGCGATTTTTGTTGTAATGGTTTTTGATCACGTTGACTTAAATAAGCAATGGCCGCTTCAGGTGTGTTAATCCCCTCTTTAAGCCAATTCTGAGCTACGGTATCAATAGGTGCCATGGTAACAGTTGTATAATCACGAACAACAACATAGATTAAAATATTAATCGTTGCATTATCTAGCACGCCACGTTGTTGTAATTTTTTAACATTGCGATATTCATTTTGCGCAACGTAAGAATGTTGACGTTGTTTTAAATCATGCAAAAATTCGGCCGGTGCCAATTTTTTAGCCTGTTCCAGCAAGCGCTGTTGCGCACTAGTAAATTGCTTAATCGACGTTGTATTCGCCGCATTTGTAGGCTTAGCGGTTGTTGTTTGATCGGGATTTAATTGTTGATAGAGTGCTAATGCTCGTTCTTCTAACATACTAAAATTAATCCGATTCGTTGCAACATTAATACTACGATTGATCAATCGAGCAATATCAGTCATGGAAAAGCCGTAGAAGCGTTGTAACCCAAAGATATCTGATTTATGCTGGGTAATCTCTGTTTCAGGAATTTGATTGCGCCCTACTAAGGCAATCAAAGTTTGCCAATCAAAGCTGGCTAATTCGGCCGGACTAATCTCAGAAACCGCTGCCGTTGTTTGAGCTTGTTTAAACTTTGCTGCACCGGTCTTAACTTCTTGCGGCGGTGTCAATAAAGCTGAATCTGCCATATGAAAAACGTCTAAAAAACCGACCGTTAATTCTTTAGTGTCAGTTAAATCTACTTCAGGCAATTGAAACTCACGTTGTAAGGCCATAAATTTTTTACGTGAAACACGCTCTAACAAATACGTTGCTAAAATTTCTTCTTGAAAAAACTTTTCCGGTGCTAACGGTGCCAATAACCGATAAATTAAATAATCACCTAATGTATCTCGCTTTTGGTAAGTTTTTAAGAGACCGCAGGCTTCTAGTTGTTGCCGTGATTTTAGAAAAGTTCGTGCATCTTGATCAAGTAAATCGAACAATTCAAAATGTGCTGAACGTTGTGAGATTAATTGTTGATCGTCGACTTCATGCCATAAGGACAAGTAAAGTGTGAAAGCCTGTGCCGATAAAATTGGTTGATACAAGGCTGTAAAAACATGTTGATTCAAATCACTCCAATTAGCGCCACGAACTAGAAAATACCCTAATTGGGGATCAATCATTGTTTCAGTTCTCATTAATTGACTCATCCTTATTATCTTGAACCTGATGACGGTCGTTATTATCGTTTTCCCGAGCCATCATTTCTTGAACTTCTTTCATAAAGACACTCATGTCTTTAAACTCACGATAAACACTGGCAAAGCGAATATAAGCAACATCATCTACACCAGCTAAATATTTCATAACTAATTCGCCAATTGCTTCAGAACGAATTTCATTTTCGCCAGTTTGACGAATATCATGTTCAATCTTATCAACAATCTCGGTCATTTGATCTATGGTAACTGGTCGCTTTTCAGCAGCGCGAACTAAGCCGCGCATAATTTTTTCACGATTGAATTCTTCACGGGTGCCATTTTTCTTAACGACTAATACTGGTGTCTGTTCAATGCGCTCAAAAGTGGTAAAGCGGTAGCCACAATTTTCGCATTCCCGGCGGCGGCGAATTGCTCGTCCTTCATCAGCAGGACGGCTATCAACAACCTTTAATGAATTATGGTGACAACGTGGGCATTGCATTCAAAAAACACCTCGATTTAAACTTATTTGCTGTTGTTATTATACCTTAAAAAAGAAATGTGTACCAATGACGAAACAATAGTCTGGTCATTGGTACACATTTAATTTGCTAAAAATTTTTGAAACGCTGAACTATGCCAAAAGGCCGTAAAAGTTTTCGGTAAGTCGTCAATTGGTTTAGAGGTATCTAACACAAAATCGGCACGAGCCAATCGTTCGTCATGACTCATTTGCGCAGCAATTCTTGATTTTGCTGCTGCTTCAGTAAGATGATCGCGTTGTTCAACACGCGCCAATTGAATTTGTGGCGCAACATCAACCACTAAAACCGCATCGCACAATTGATCATAGCCGGTTTCAAATAATAAAGGAATATCATAAATAATTAAATCACGATCGGCCGCGCGATATGTCGCCGTTTGCCGTAAGATTTCTCGGCGAATTAACGGATGTGTTAACTGATCTAATTTTTGTAGTGCTTCAGGATCCGCGAAAACTAACTGACCCAGTTTTTGTCGATTTAAGCGACCATCTGCTAATAAATAATCTGAACCAAAAGCAGCAATAATTGCGGTTAAACCAGGTTGATTAGGTTCGACAATTTGATGAGCAATTAAATCAGCATCGATCACAGCTGCCCCTTGTTTTTTAAACAAGGCGGAAACTGCTGATTTACCTGAAGCAATACCACCAGTTAACCCAAGTACCTTACTCATGATCAGGCACCTCAATTGGTAGTGGTTGGCATTGCGGACAGAAATGTGTTCCTCGACCGCCTAGTTTTATTTTTTCAATGGTGGTACCACAGCGCTCACAAGACTGTCCCTGACGACCATACACATGAAGATCAAATTGAAATTGGCCAGTATTGCCATTAGCGTCAACATAACTACGAATCGTTGTACCGCCATGATCAACCGCCATCTTTAATTCTTGAATAATATTATCATGTAAAACCTCAGCTTGCGCGCGCGTGATGGCGTTAGCTGGTAATAACGGGCTAATTTGACTTAACCACAAAACCTCATCTACGTAAATATTGCCTAAACCAGTCACTACATGTTGATCTAACAAAACTTGTTTAATAGCTTTATGGTGGCGGCGTAATGCTGTATAAAATGAGTCAACCTTGAAATCGGAGCTGAAAGGTTCTGGTCCTAATGCTTTAATCCCAGAAACTTGTGCTTCCGTCCCAGTTTGCACAAGTTGCATCCGGCCAAACTTACGGACATCTTGATATTGCAAGGCACTACCATCGGTAAATTCGAATACAACGTGAACGTGTTTATTCTCAGGTTCAGTCGTTTGGCGAACGAAATACTTCCCTTCCATTCTTAAATGACTAATCATCGTTAAGTCATGGTCAAATCGGAATAGTAAATATTTACCACGGCGATCAATTGTGAGTAATTTTCGTCCTTGTAAAGCCGTCACAAAAACTTCCGGATCACCGACAATAATTTTAGCGTAGTAAACATGGATATCTTTAATTGTTTTATTTTGAATTAGACCTAATAATGAACGACGAACGGTTTCAACTTCTGGTAATTCTGGCACGCTATTAATCCCCTTAACTAAATTTCACAGTAGATCTTAATCTATTTGGCATCATACCAAGTCTTGCCATGGGCACTTTCAACAACTAGTGGCACGTCCAAACTAACTGCAGAGTCCATCACACTTGGTACTAATTTTTCCAAAATTGGAATTTCTGATGCAGGTGCTTCAAAAATCAATTCATCATGAACCTGTAATAACATTTTAGCTTGTAAGTTCTCAGCTTGCAGACGCTTTTGCATGTTAATCATGGCAACTTTAATAATATCGGCCGCACTACCTTGAATAGGCGTATTCATGGCTGTTCGTTCAGCAAATGAACGCAAATTAAAGTTCTTTGATTTAATATCAGGCAAATAGCGACGTCGATGCATAATTGTTTCTACATAGCCCTGTTCTTTTGCCAAAGCCACGATGTCATCAATATAAGTCTTAACATCCGGATATTGTTCAAAATATGCCGCAATAAAAGCAGCTGCTTGTTTGCGAGAAATTCCAATATTTTTGGATAAGCCATAATCACTAATCCCATAAACAATCCCAAAGTTAGTCGCTTTAGCCTGACGCCGCATATCCGGTGTTACTTCACTAGGATCATTCAAGCCAAAAATACTCATGGCAGTGTGCGCATGAATGTCATAGCCGCTCTTAAAAGCAGCTTGCATATTCTTATCACCAGAAACATGCGCTAAAACACGCAATTCCACTTGCGAGTAATCACTAGAGAAAATCTCCCAGTCAGGATGACTTGGCACAAAGGCCTGGCGAATTTTGCGACCTTCTGGTAACCGAATTGGAATATTTTGCAAGTTAGGATCAACAGAAGATAGGCGCCCAGTCTGCGTCAACGTTTGCAAATAACGCGTATGCACTTTGTGATCAGGATGAATGACTTTAAGCAAACCCTTGATATAAGTTGACTGTAACTTAGAAATTTGCCGATAAGTTAAAATGCGTTGCACGATTGGATGTGCACTTTGTAATTGTTCCAAAACTTCAACTGAGGTTGAATAACCCGTTTTGTTTTTCTTAATCACTGGTAATTTTAATTCTTCAAATAAAACTGTTCCCAGTTGTTTAGGCGAATTAATATTAAATTCATGACCAGCATCTTCATAAATCAACGCTTCAATTTCTGATAGCGTCTTGCCAAAGTCCGTCCGCATTTGTTGTAGACGTTGACTATCAACCGTAATACCAGCAAGCTCCATTTGACCTAAAACAATGGCCAATGGTGCTTCAATTTCGTCATACAATTGATCTTGATCATTATCCTGAAGTTGCTTTAATAATTCCGGACGTAAGTCATAAATTGCCTTGGCTTTACGTGCTAAGTGTTCACCTAATACTGCCTGTTCAGTTGGAACCGCGCGTTTAGCACCTTTACCATAAACTTCTAAATCAGTCTGAACATCAAAATAGTCATATTGTTGCGCTAAAATTCCTAAATCATTGCTATTATCATTAGTATCTAGCAAATAAGACGCTAGCAATAAATCAAAAGTCATCGCATTAATTGGCGTTCCTAGACGCTCCATTAGCACCATTGTTTTTTTACTATCGAAAACATCTTTTGGTTGTTTTGAATCTTGCAGCCAGTTTTTAAGCACTGGTGCTTCTAATAAACCTAAATCAGTACTGTAATACCATTGTTCATCAGTCCCAAAAGCAAAACCAATTGGCATCTCGACATGATAATTATCACCCAAAATATCGATCACAAAACTACGTTGCTTCTTATCAGCCAGCGCTGTTTCTAGATTGGCTTCTGTTAATTCGACAAATGGTAGTTCAGTCATTTTAGGCGTAGCTGCGCCATTTTCATCATTTTGTGGCATTTTAGCTAGTTTAGATTTGAAATTCATTTGTTGATAGAACTGAACTAGCGCTGCTTCATCAACAGGATGACGTTCAGTATCAGCTAAAGAAATAGTTAATGGTGCTTCCACGTTAATTGTTGCCAACTTTTTACTTAAAAACGCGTTTTCTTTATCATTGATTAAATTCTCTTTAAGCTTGCTCTTCTTCATTTCATCAACATGCTCATATAAGTTCTCAACGCTACCATATTCAGCTAATAGCTTGAGTGCAGTTTTTTCACCGACTTTAGTCACACCAGGATAATTATCCGAGGTATCTCCCATTAAGCCCTTCATGTCAATGATTTGGGTCGGTGTTAAACCTAATTTTTCTTGGAGATATGCTGGTGTATAAGCTTCCACATCATTAACACCCTTGCGATTCACCTTAACGGTAGTGTTATCACTTGTGAGTTGCGTTAAGTCACGATCACCGGTTACGACAACAACAGGCATTTTGCCAACTGCTTCTTTAGCCAAGGTCCCAATAATATCATCGGCTTCATAGTCAGCTAATTGATAATGAGCGATACCGTAAGCATCTAATAATGTATTGAAATAAGGCATTTGTTCCGAAAGCTCAGCCGGCGTTTTGCTTCTCGTTCCTTTATACTCATCAAACATTTTTGTTCGAAAAGTTGTTTTGCCTGCATCAAAAGCTACTAAAACGTTGGTTGGTTGTTCACTAGCTAATAAATTATCTAGCATGTTACTAAATGTATAGAGGGCGTTAGTATGCAGACCCTCTTGATTGGTAAATTTATCTAGTGAATTATGCAAGGCAAAAAAAGCTCGGAATGCCAAGCTGTTGCCATCTAGTAATAAAAGCTTTTTGTTTTGATCAGATTGTGACATATATGCCTCCCAGATATTGCGTTAACTTCATTCTAGCAGAGAAAAGAATGAAACAAAAATAAAGCGTTCAAATTCTAAAGTTGGTTGCACTAAAAAACAAAAAGATCGTTTTGTGGTACTTCGTGAAAATTGCGCATACGTGACGGCGAAAAAATGCTGATCGCTGGAACGTAGTGGGCAATCACTTTAAGCCAAATCAAAATTAATTTGTCTTAAAGTTGAGCCTTCTTGTAAATGCTAAAGCATCAACAAGAATTTCACTACTGAGCGATATTTTTCGCTGCCACACATGCACAATCTTTAACTAAACACGCATAACTACTAATTTACAAAAAAATTACTAGTTTAAATCAGATTAAAAAAGTTGGCGCTAAAAACGGCGCCAACTTTAACTTTATTTTTCTTGATTTTTAGCAGTCCAATATTTTTGTTTGGCCTGTTCCCACTTCTGCCGATCTTGATCGTTAATCATACGAATAACTTTAGCTGGGTTCCCACCCACAATACTATTAGCAGGTACGTCCTTAGTGACAACAGCACCAGCGCCAACAATCGCATTTTTACCAATGGTCACACCTGGTAATATGACGGCACTACCACCAATCCAGACGTTATCTTCCACCACAATTGGCGAGCCAAATTCCAAATCTTCAATCCGAATATCGGCCACAATTGGGTGACCTGCGGTATAAAAGCCCACCCGCGGTCCAACCATAACATTATTGCCAATCGTCACCCGATTAACATCTAGAAAAATGCAATCCATATTGGCATAAAAATTATCGCCAACCGTTATATGGCAACCATAGTCAACATTTATTGGCGGATTAACATATAAATTCTGGCCAGCCTTGCCAAATAATGTTCTTTCTAAGCGAACAATTTCAGCCGTATTTTCAATGGGCACTTGATTAATTTGCTGAGCAATCATCTTGCCATGAATCGATTTATGTTCAGGTAAAATATCTCGGGCAACATATAAGTTGCCAGCTAACATTCGTTCATATTCAAAATCTTGAGTCACAGTTAACACTCCTGTTTTAACTTATTCTGTGGTTAATTCAATTAAATTACCTTCTGGATCTTGGACAACAGCTTCATAATAACCATCACCAGTTGTTCGCGGTCCATTTAATAATGGGTACCCATCTTCTGAAAGACGCAACGCCAAATCATCAACAGCTTGTTGATCGCCAACAGCTAATGCCAAATGACTATAACCTAACGTTTCACCAGATTGTAGGTTAATAAATTTTTTATTAGTAATTTCTAACCGACTACCGGACGCAAAGGTTAAAAAGTATGAATGAAATTTTGTTTTGGGGTTTTCATAACGAGCCCCACTTTGCGCACCAAAATAATGTTCATAAAAAGTCCGCATCTTTTCTAAATCTTGTGTTAATAAAGCCACATGTTCGATTCGCATTCAACAGATCTCCATTTATTTCTTAAAATTAGTTTCCCTGTTATCTTATCATGTTAACGGTTACTTTGTATTAAAAATTGCCACTTTTCAATTAAAAAAATAGTGTCAGTTAATTCCTGGCCTTAGCCCTGAAATTTAACTGACACTATCTATCATTTTCTATTTAATCAGATCTTTAAATGCTTGTTCATATTTTTGAATGTCGCCTGCGCCCATAAAGACAATCACAGCGCCTTTCTCGTTAACCAGTGGGCTTAAGTCATCTAAGTGAATAACTGAGCCACCATGATTAATTAAAGCACCTAAATCAGCGCTTGAGACACTGCCTTGATGTTCCCGAACTGAACCAAAAATCTCAGTCAAGAACACTTCATCAGCCAAATTTAAACTCTTAGCAAAGCCAGGCATTAAAGCCTTAGTCCGACTATAAGTATGTGGTTGGAAGACAGCAACGATTTTCTTATCAGGATATTTTTGACGAGCTGCATCAATGGTTGCCTTAATTTCAGATGGATGGTGTGCGTAATCATCAATGATCGTGTACTGATTAATATCCGTCTCACTAAAGCGGCGTTTAACACCCTTAAAGGTCAACAATTCTGCTGCAACTTCAGTCATTGATAAACCTTCTAAATAGCTAACCCCGACAACAGCCAAACTATTTAAAATATTGTGTTGGCCAAAGAGCCGAATTTCAAAATGACCCAGAATCTGACCATTGTATTTCACATCAAATTCAGAACCCAAGTCCGTGCGTTTGATATTAATTGCTTGGAAATCATCACCGTCATTTAGACCATAATAATAAATTGGCACATTGGCTTTAATTTGACGAATGTTTTGATCATCGCCCCAAGCAAAAATACCCTTTTGAGTTTGATCAGCCTCAGTTTGAAAAGCACTAATCACATCATTAACATCTTGATAATAGTCAGGATGGTCAAAGTCGATATTGGTCATAATCGTATAATCAGGATGATAAGCTAAGAAATGCCGACGATATTCATCAGCTTCATAAACAAAGAACTTCGCATCGTCAACACCTTTACCAGTACCATCGCCAACCAAATAAGACGTTTTAGCCACACCACTTAAAACATGGGCTAACAATCCCGTTGTGCTGGTCTTACCATGAGTACCAGAAACACCAATACTAACGTAACCCTTTAATAGTTCACTTAAGAAATCAGGATAGCTAACGATTTTAGCCCCTTGTTCTTTAGCAGCAACTACTTCTGGATGCGTTTCTGGAAAAGCATTACCCTTAATGTAAGTCCAACCTGGTTTAACATTATCAGCACTGAAAGAATACATCGGAATGCCTGCTTCTTCTAGTGGTGTTTGCGTGAATGTGTACTGATCAATATCAGAACCTGCTATTTCATAACCTAAATCTTTTAAAATCAAAGCCAAGGCACTCATGCCTGACCCTTTAATTCCGATGAAATATACTTTTTTATCTGCAGCCGTCATCTTATCATCTATCTCCAAAAATTTATCGTAATCGTTTAATAATTAGCAGAATAGTCGCCAGTAAAGTCAAAAGGTGCACCAGTTTGACTTGCAGCGTCTAAAACTAAAATACCATGTCGTTGTGGTGCGTTAGGCAGGCCCAATTCGTGAGCACTGCAAATCATGCCGTAACTTTCAACGCCACGTAATTTACCAGGCCAAATAATCTTGCCGTCTGGCATCATCGCGCCAATTTTTGCAACGACAACTTTTTGACCAGCACCAATATTAGGCGCACCGCAGACAATTTGTAATTTTTCAGTGCCAAGGTCAACTTGGGCAATGTGTAAATGATCTGAATCAGGATGTTCAACTAAGGTTTCAACATGACCAATTACAAATTTAGGTTGATTGTCAAAAGGTACTTCAAAATCAAAGTCAGCTTTTTTAACCGCTGCATTAACTTCGGCAATTTGACTTTCGGTCAAAAAGATTTGGCCGTCTCCCTTTAAATCATGAACATATTGAGAAGCATTAAATAAATTAACACCAACTAATTCGTTATTATCTTTTTTGGTAAGACGCGTTACGTCACCATTTGTGGCAACATTTTGTTCAGCGTTAGTTGCTTGTCCAGTCACCATAATCAGAACATCGCCTAGGACTGTGGGATTGTAGCTTGAGATCAGCAATCGGAAAACTTCCTTTTCATTAATTTTCAAAAAAATAAAGCTTGTTGAAAAATCACGGGTAGATGAACTTTAACCGGACTTCAGCACGCTTTATATTGTAAGATAATTGTCAGACTTTTTAAAGTACTACTTAGTAAAAGCTAAGCCGTTAATGAAATTTTCAATTTCTTGCTTAGTTTTACGATCTTTGTTTACAAAACGACCAACTTCTTGGCCATCTTGATAAGCAACAAAGCTTGGAATTCCCATAATACCTAATTCTTGAGCTAATTCGAGATATTGATCGCGATCAACTTCAACAAAAGTAATATCAGGATATTCAGCTTCAATTGCTGGCATTGCCGGTTTAATAAAGCGGCAATCACCACACCAAGTTGCTGTAAAGAATAAAATTGTTTTATCGTGAGCTGTTACAGTGTTTAAATCTTGTTGATTAAATTCAGCTAATTGTTTCATGAGCTACCTCCAAATCATTCTGTGATAATCATAAGCTATCCTTTAGTAAGCGTCAATCAATTCGTTTTTTTAACTTAAAAAGTGACCCACTAGCAAGCAAATCAATGTGGCTATTGTTTGCTCCTAAGAACAAAACAGCGTATCCTATAAGTAATATCATGTTGGCGGAGGAAGTATCCCATGGATGAAACTACTAAAAAAATTGTCAAATACGCTGGCTTCGGCTTTGTACAAGGTTTAGCAATCGGTTTAACTAGTGCCTTTTGCTGGCATCGCTATATGAAACGTCTTCCTGATCAATTATTAAGTGAATTAAAACGACTATTCTTACAGGAAGGCCCCATCGAAGGTGCGTGGATTGAATCATCACCACGTCTAACAACGTTCCGCAACGAACGTCGCGTTGTTTACGTTGGTGGTATTACTCGCAAAGAAAATGACGAATTGGTTCAATATCAATTTATTTTTGATGCCAAGGATAAAGAATTATTAGAACTTGAACAAGTTAAATAATTTAGTGCTAATTAAAAGGCGCGGGAAAATTCCCACGCCTTTTTTAATTACTTTTGTTCATCAATGACTTGTATTTTAAGTGGAATTTCTACCACGACTTCCCGACCGTCAATTAATTCACGGATCTTTTGAAATAATAGAATAACCCAACCAAAAGCCGCCACAAAAGCAATAATTTCAAAAGCCGTTAATGATAAATAACCCACGACCTGAAAGGCAATCTCGCAAGCAAACAAAAAAGCACCAATAATATACGAAGCCACCAAAAATTCCTTAGACACGTTGGGCAGCAACCATTTAATACCAATAATTAAAATTAAAATTGAATAGACCATAAAACCAGCGATTTGATCATGCAACACGTGAAAATTAGCATTGTTAGGAAAAACGCCCACTGCACCTAAATTCACGGCCGCTAAAGTTAATAAGACACGTAACGTAATTAAACGCCAATTCTTAGGATAGACTTGGCGCAACGAAACGAACAGATAATCAATTAAAGCCACCATAATCAACGCCGAAAAAATAAGCGTGAAGTTAAACTGCCAACTATTTTTCGCAACACTGGTTCCTAAAAAGCTCAAATTATATTGCCACCAATGATTAGCACCGTTGGTAGCCATTGAAATGAACATGCCTCCGACAATCGTTAAGGTGAACAATGTTGTCAACATCTGTGAATTTAAATTAATTGCTGCCAAAGCCATTAAGTAATTCGTCATATAACAAAAAATCAGAAAAATAAAACTTGAGGTCATTAAGTCAAAGGATACCCCTGTAAAGACTTGTCCCATTAACCAAGAAATACCAATTAAGGCTAAACCCAAGATTAACCAAACAGCCACAACGATTACCGGAAAATTTCGCCAGTAAATGCGTTCTGAAGGTGCCCCAATTTTTGAACGGCGACTTTTAATAAAGAACGCGGTAAAAACCACCGTACCAACAACTGCATTAGCAATAATTAACCAAGCTGCAATTGAATTATCACCACTAATTGGAATTTGCTTAGCATGATTAACTTGCCCAACAATGAAAAAAACGATTGATGTCAATCCTGCCAAAACAATTGACCATAATTGCACTTGCCGATAAACAAATTCACGCGTTTTAGAAACTGGCGTAATGGTTGCCACTTCATCTTTAACTGCAATCCGCACTTCTTGGCCAGGTTCTAAAGACATGCTCTCAATAACCTCAGGTGGTAATTCAATTTGATATTTATTCTTAACTGTCAACTTTATCTCCTTACCCCAAAAAGGCTAACTTATTCAGAATACTATCTTATCCTTCAAAATGTGCATCCAGTGCATAAATAACTTGCCCTTTGGCCGCAAATTTTTGTTCATACTCAGTTTCAACATTACTTACTTGTCGTTCACTGCGATGTAAATCTAAAGAAATAAAATCAAATAACCAGCCACTAGCATTTAAGCTTTGTAATGAATATTCAAACAGTCCCTGATTATCAGTTTTAAAGCGTAATTGCCCCTCCGCTTTTAAAATTTGATGATATTGCGCTAAGAATGTCGGATACGTTAAACGCCGCTTTGCGTGACGAGTCTTAGGCCAAGGATCAGAAAAATTCAAATACAAATTACTAATTTCGCCTGGTGCAAAAAATTCCGTAACTGCCGCACCGTCACCAAGGAAAAGTTGTAAGTTAGGTAATTTCAAATCAATTTGCTTTTGTAAAATCATGCCAATGGCTGCAGATTGTAATTCCATCGCAATATAATTAATTTCCGGATGAGCTTGCGCCATGCCAATAATAAATTGTCCCTTGCCAGAACCAATTTCTAATTCAATCGGTAATGCTGGATTAGCAAAACGTTTGGCCCAATGACCAGCCAAATCAGTTTGTGGTGCTTGAACAATTAAATCTTGATGCGCTTCAATTAATTCTGGTACCCATGGTTTGTTTCGTAGACGCATTATTTAATTCCTTTCTGGTGCTGTTTTAATCGTAACGGTAAATAAACTTTCAAGAAAATCATAATTAAAGCTAGTGCAGCTAAAATAATAATAAAACTCCACCACTGCCCTAATAAACTTAACATAATAGCTAAACTATCAATGAGCCATTCAATCAATAAAACACGCGTCATCACTTTTATAAATGCTGCTTGTTTAGCTTGACTCGTTACAGGTAATAGCGTCGTCAAGGCATTATGATCGAAATGATAGTACAAAGGCAATAATTGATAGCCTGTCAAAAATAAAAATAACAAGACAATGATTAATAAAATAACTGGTTGCTTAATAACGGCAATTAAAATAACCCCTACTAAGCAAAAACGCAACCAAATATTACTATATTCAGAACCGCGCACAAAAGCACGACTAAATAAAAAACGATAAGTGTTTTCTGACTTACCCGCTAGCAGTTGAACCAGTGGATCTAACCACTTACGCCGGTGAACTGAACTGCTAATACCAGGCACATCAACAAACAAATTATAAAAACGATCAATCACAGTTTGCCGCCGATTTTCTCTTGCAACGGCTTCCCGCCACATTAAACGCTGTGGTTGTAACAACTTCTTAGCTTGTGCAGCTAACAAGATTGCTAATCCCAACGATAAAATACTAAATAGCCAGCCCCAACCATAAACACTTAATAACAGACCAGCCGTGGCAATTCCCCAAAACAAACTGTTTAGTTGGCGTTGTTGTCGAACTGGAAAATCGAAAAGGCGTAAGAGCTGTAACCATAAATGAACATCTTTTAAAATAAGCAGTCCCAAAATCGTTAGCAGCCACTCCGTTATTGTTAAGGCAGTTGCTCGTAACACAAATGGCGTTAAGATACCCCCTAAAGCCACGAGAACGAACAACGGCAATAACAAGCTGTAACGCCGCGCGTGAATTAAATAACGCCGCATCTTTGATTCTGCTGGCAAAAGAAAAATCTGATCAGCTGGTTTCAATAAAGTTGCCAAGTGACCAACAGATAAACCAAGCAATAGTAACAGGGCAGTTAATAATGGCGCCCACCATAAAATATGGCTGATTGACCGTAATTGTTGACTATACCAATAAGCAAGTGCACCAAACAAAAAAATGATAGCAATCATTAAGTGGTCATTAAAGACATAGCGTAAATATTTACTTTGCTGCAGCAGATGTTTTTGTTGACGCGTATGCCATAAATCATCGAACTTACGCATCGCCATTCTCCTTTGCCATTTGCAAATAAATCTGGTCTAAGTCTTGTTCAGCTACACCAAATTGTTCAGCCAACTCGGCAACTGTCCCTTGCGTACGAATTTGACCATGATTTAAGAGGATGAAGCGATCAGCTTGTGCCTGTGCTGTTGCTAGCACATGCGTGGTCATTAAAACCGACTTGCCGGCTGCTTTCTTCTCAGCAATTAAATCTAACAAATTATGAACCGCTAACGGATCAAGGCCGGTAAAAGGTTCATCAATAATTAACAGATCAGCATCCGTCATAAAGGCATTAACAATCATCACTTTTTGTTGCATACCTTTAGAGAAGTGAACTGGGAACCAATCTAACATTTGATCTAAGCGAAAAAGTTTCAATAACCGATTGGCATTTTGCCAAGCTAATTGACTATCTAATTGATAAGCCATCATGGTTAAAGCTAAGTGTTCTTTTAACGTTAACTCCGGATAAAGAATCGGCGTTTCCGGAACAAAAGCAATTTGTTGGCGATAGCGCGTTAAATTCGTCTGTAAATTCTGATCATTTAAAACAATTTGGCCACTAATTGGTTGTAATAAACCTAGAATATGTTTAATTGTCGTTGATTTACCTGCACCGTTTAAGCCGATTAAACCAACCACTTCACCATCGTGGACTTCAAAACTAACATCTTTCAAAATCTTTAAATGTTGGTAACCACCCGTTAAATTCTCGACTTTTAACATTTGGATTCCTTTCATAAAACCAATCTATGATTATTAAAACAATGATTAAATAACCAAACAATTCATATCATTGTTTGTTTCTAGTCTCAGCTTTGTTTAATTCCTAATTTACTTGTATAATGATAGCATGAATTGACAAGCTTTGAGTATATTTACGAAGGTGAAATTATATGGATGATTGTATTTTTTGCAAAATAATTAAGGGTGATATTCCTAGCGTTAAAGTTTATGAAGATGACGACGTCTTAGCATTTTTAGACATCTCTCAAGCAACACCAGGTCATACCCTATTAGTCCCTAAACAACATGTCGCTGATATTTTTGCTTATGATGCTGATTTAGCAAATCGCGTCTTCTCAAAAGTTCCCTTGATTGCCCGCGGTATTAAGGCCGCATTTCCAGAAATGAAGGGCTTAAATATCTGCAATAATAATGGCGAGGTTGCCTATCAATCTGTTTTTCATTCCCACATTCACTTCATTCCTCGTTACAGCCAACAAGATGACTTCTCTATTCATTTTGGCAATCATACTGATCAATATGACTCAGAAGCCTTAGAAGCGATTGCAGACAAAATTAGAGCCCAATTGGAGGAAAACTAAATGGCAAAGTTTGGATTTGGTAAAGGGCTATTAATGGGTGCTGTTTTAGGAACGGCTTACGTCCTCTTAACAACCGAAAAAACAGGCAAAGAACGACAACAAGGTATTGCCGACTATTTTAAAGATTTAACCCATCAAACCAACAATGTTTCAGACAGTGTTAAAGAATTCCAAAGCGCTTTAGTTAATTTGAAACAAGAAGTTGAACAGACTTTAAAACCCACCATTGCTGATATTCAGCAATCTGTAACTGATTTTGAATTCCAAGCTCAGCCTCGCCTTGAGCAAATTAATGAAACGACTGAGCAACTTCAAAAAGATCTAGAGCAACTATCTTAATAACGAATCAATCAAATATTCTTGAATAGTCTAGACTTATTATCTGGACTATTTTTGTATTAACACCTTTCTTTGACGCTTAAATTAAGGAAAATATAAACTTCAACGGGTAAATATGAATTTTTAGCAATGAAGCTGTGAACATTTCGTTAAATTTGGGGCGATCGTTTAAATCATTTATCAAATGTGTTATATTTACTAGAGTTAAGAGCCATATGAAAATCAATAATATATTAGGATGTGTAAGTAAAACAATGAAAAAATCTATCAAAAAGATCGCACTTGCTGCAGCTAGTTTAGTTGCCGTTGCAACATTAGCCGGTTGTAGTAGTAAAACCGTTGTTTCTATGAAGGGCGGTAAAATTACTCAAGACGAATATTACAAAGAAATGAAGAAGTCATCATCAGGCCAATCAACTTTACAAACGATGATTATTACTAAAGCCTTAGATAATCAATATGGTGATAAAGTCCCTGCTTCTAAAGTAACCAAACAATATGATGCTTTGAAGAAACAATATGGCAGCAGTTTTTCATCTGTTCTTTCAAGCAACAATTTAACAAAGAGTCAATTAAAAGATAATATCAAAACTAACCTCTTAACTGAAGCTGCTTTAAAAGATCTCAAGAAACCAACTCAAAAACAATTGAAGAAACAATGGGAATCTTATCAACCAAAGGTAACCGTTTCTCATATCTTAGTTAAAACTAAGAAAGAAGCAGAAGCTATTATTAAACAATTAGATGATGGTGCAGATTTTGCTAAATTGGCTAAATCTAAATCAACTGATACTGGTACTAAGTCTAATGGCGGTAAGTTAGATGCCTTTGACAACACTGATACTTCACTTGATTCAACTTTCAAAGCAGCTGCTTTCAAGCTTAAACAAGGTGAATATACTAAGACACCAGTTAAGACTTCTTATGGCTACCACATTATCAAGATGGACAAGAACCCTGGTAAAGGTAAGATGTCAGATCACACTAAAGAATTAAAAGCACAACTTTATGATACATGGCTATCAGATTCAACTGTTATGCAAAAAGTTTTAGCTAAAGTTATCAAGAAAGCAAACGTTGATATTAAAGACAGTGACTTAAAGAACGTTCTTTCTAACTACGTTAGCTCATCAAGCAGCAACTAATTAACACTTACAAAAAAGCTAGGGATTATCCCCTAGCTTTTTTATGTACAAATTTTGCTATAAAGAGCTTAACATTGTATTTCATATAAAAAACTTATTGGCCTATACTATTTTTAAAATTAATTCGTTTTTTTGTGGAAAAATTAACATTTACGTCGTAATTTATGTTATAAATAAATTATCAAGATTAATTATAAGTCAATTATCATGAGCTAACTTAATCTTGACCTGCCAGTACTGATCCTCAGTCAGGTACTGGCTTTTTAGTGAAATCATGATACCCTAAAAATTATAATAAGTATCTCTCAATACAAAAAGACTTTGACTCACAAGGATGAGAGTCAAAGTCTTTTTTATATGATTAAATTAATTTTTGGCACGGTAGAACTGACGATTATCTAGGCCAAAAATTCGTTCACTAAATGTACCTGGTTCGGTTTTAGCCATTGCTTTAGAAATCATATTAATTGAAGCATCAAGTTCATCAATATAATGTAACACTTCAGCTTCTAACAACTTAGGTCGTTCTGGCGAACCATATTCTAACAAGCCGTGATGTGAAAGGACCATGTGTCGCAATAAGACAACATCTTCGTCCGTACCATCAATTTTGAGCGCTTGGCATGCTAAAACAATTTCTTCATCAATGAGCACAATGTGACCAATTAAATTCCCCTCAACGGTGTACTCAGTACCAACTGCACCACTAAGTTCCAGGGTCTTCCCTAAATCATGTAAAATCACGCCCGCTAATAATAATGAATAATTTAATTGTTCATATTGGTGCGCAATTGATTTAGCCAATCGCATCATACTTAACGTGTGGTAAGCTAATCCACCTGCAAAGTTATGGTGATTGGTCTTTGCTGCAGGATGATTATAAAATTCCCGTTGATATTTTTGCAATAAGAAACGAACAATTCGATTCCATTTTGCATTTTGAATATCAAACAAAGATTTTTGAATTTCATCTTGCATTTGTTCAGTTGACATTGGCGCACGCGCTACAAACTGACTAGCTTGAAAACCTTCACTAGCATCAGCTAGGTACAATTTAGTAATTTTAACTTGGGGTTGGCCATTATAAAGATCACGTTGACCTTCAAGATGAACAATATTACCACTCGTAAAATGTTGAATATCTTCATCCTTGGCATCCCAATACATTCCTGATATTTCACCAGTCTTGTCTTGAAATACTAAAGAAATGAAACGTTTGCCGTTTTTAGCAACGCGAACTTCAGCTTGTTTGATCATGACGACTAGCTGAAAAGTTTCACCGTTTTTCAGATTAGCAAGTTGTGTTGCCACGATTGCTCACCCTTTCTAGCCACGGTATAGATCAGTGATTGGTGTAGTGACAATCCCATTAATCTCATCCATGACGCTATTCATTTCACGCTCACGATCCATTAAATCCTTCATCATGTCAACTTTCATTAACTTGTCGCCAAGGTCGCGTAATTGTTGAACATCTTCATCTGTTACTTCTTGACCTGACATTTGTTTTTGTTGTAATTCGCCTTGTATTTGTTGCATTTGTTGGTACATACCATAGGCGATTGGATCAGCCTTCATCTTTCCAAAAGCTGCTTGTAAAGCAGTAAATTGTGGCAATTGGCGCAATGCATCTGCCATTTCGTTGGCATTATCATAAATATTAACGGTCATTGTCTAACTCCTTTATTTTTTATCGGTCGAATAGACCCTTAATGCCATTATACCATTCATTAACCTGATCTTTAGCATTATCAAAAGATTTGCCAACATTATCACTAAAATCTGACAACCAATCACTACTACTTGAGTTTGTCGTTGATTTTTGGCTGGCAATTGTTGCTGCATCTTTCGTCTTAAAGCTGGTCTTAGGCGTATAAGGTAAAATATTGGTCATCTCTTGTTTAAAGATACGAGTTGCATAACTCCCCGTCAAATAATGTGATTCATCTGTTTTGTCATAACCAACCCAAGTTGACACGACAATATCTGGAGTATAACCAACAACCCATTGATCTTTAGCACCGCTAGTTGGGTAACTATCTGGCACTTCCGTTGTGCCGGTTTTACCAGCAACTGTGTAACCATCAGGTTTAGCCACAACACCGGTCCCCTGATTAAAGACACCTAACATCATACTTGTCATTGTATCTGCAGTCTTTTGACTAAGTACAGTTTTAGTTTTAACTTTGGTATTGTCGACAATAACGGCCCCAGTAGCATCTACAATTTTAGTAATAAAGTGAGTCGTTGTCATTTTGCCATTATTAGCAAATGCTGTATAAGCTTGAGCCATTTGTAATGGTGAAACACCGGTCTGTAAACCACCAAGTGCTAAAGCTAAATTTTGATCAGCCTTGGGCACTTTAATTCCAAATTTTTCAACCGCAGCTACACCTTTATTAACACCAATTTGATCAAGTAACCAAACAGCCGGAACATTACGACTTTCAGCCAAAGCTTGATACATTGAAACCTTGCCTAAATAAGTGCCGTCAACATTAGTTGGATGGTACTTATTCTTACCAAAAGTCATATCCTTATCTACTAACTCAGAATCATAATGATACCCATTTTCTAAAGCTGGTGTATAAACTGCCAATGGTTTAATCGCTGATCCTGGTTGTCGCTTGGCCATTGTTGCGTAGTTATAACTTCTAAAGGTATGCATCCCACGACGTCCGACAACTGCTAGTACGCCACCAGTATTTGGATTAACTGCCACTGATCCAGATTGTGCCATCGTCCCATCAGCACTACTTGGGAAAAGCCAATCATTATCATAAGCATTTTGCATTTGCGTTTGATAATTCTGATCCAAACCAGTGTAAATCTTATAACCCTTATTTAAAATATCTGACTCTGAAATACCATAGTCATTAATGGCTTCACTAATCACCGCATCAAAGTAATAAGGGTAGCGATAAGAACTACTTGCAGAGTAAGCATTCGTAATCGTCAGTGTTTCTTGCTTTGCGGTGTCAGCTTGTGCCGTGGTTAGATATTTAGTTTGTGTCTCTAAATCTAAAATCAAATTACGACGACTAGTCGCATTTTTAGCATTTTTTATAGGGTCATAGTAAGTTGGATTGCGCAGCATCGCGGCCAAAGTTGCACCCTGTGCTGCTGTTAATTCACTGGCATTTTTGCCAAAGTAGCGTTTAGATGCATCTTGCACACCCCAGACACCATTACCAAAATAGGCATTGTTAAGATACATCGTCAAAATATCCTGCTTGCTGTAAACCCGATTAATTTCAATTGCCATAAATAACTCGGTTAGTTTACGGCCAAAGGTCTGCTTTTGTGTGAGCAACATATTCTTAGCTAACTGCTGAGTAATGGTACTACCACCACCACTAATATTGCCGTGGTGAATCACATAACTAACCCCTGCACGTGCGAATCCTTTAATACTAAAACCAGGATTAGAGTAAAATGTGCGATCTTCTGTCGCAATTACAGCGTGCTGAATATTCGGTGAAATCTTAGAAAGCTCCACAAAAGTTCCCTTTTGTGAATACAAACTTCCTGCCTTATCCCCATCACGATCAATAATTTCAGTCGTCGTCTTTAATGACGCTTTTAAATCACCAACATTGGCGGTCTTTGCCTTAATCGTATAAAAAGTAGACACACCTAAAAAGACCAGTAATAAAGTCAATATTACCCATCTTGTTAGTTCAGCGTGACGCCAAACCACTTTAAATTGTTGCCAAAATCGGCTAAGATAAGGATGCTTATTTTCAGCATCACTAGTTTTTGTTTTATTTTCTTTTCGTTTCATGTCATATCAACCATCCAATTAAATACAATTTTACCATGAACCGTTGATATTCCATCGGGCCGCGGCCGCATTTAATGCTTTTTTAGATAACCATAAGGAGTAACAAAATTGCAAACCAAATTTCAAATTGAACTGCCGCCAAATTTTGAACCATTAACAATTCGCCAATTATTACAGTCTTGGTTAATCCCCCGGAAATGGCAACATTTTTTGCGAATTGATCAAGCTATTAATGTCAATCATCGCTATCATCATTTTGATGAACAAGTTAAGGCACATGATATTATTACATTGAATTTTGATTTTTTAACTGATAATGAACAAGCGTATTTAACCGATTTTACACAACAACCTCAAATTTTATTTGAAGATGAGACCACGCTGGTGGTGAATAAACCGGCTGGTATTAAAACTCATCCCAATCGACCAGACGAAAATGGTACGATGCTAAATATTCTGCAAGCACATTATCCTAATATTTTAATTGTCCATCGTTTAGATCAGCAAACCAGCGGTGCACTGCTGGTTGCCAAGTCAACTGTTGCTGTCCCACTTTACAACCGCCAATTAGCAACTAAAGCAATGAAACGACATTATTTAGCTTGGGTTGAAGATCCCCATGAACAACTAACAACTGGTAAAATCACCTTACCAATTGGTCAAGATCCCGTGGATCAACGCAAACGCTGTGTTGATTTTAATCAAGGATTGACTGCAGTCACTCATTACCAATTGGTTAAACATCAGGCTGGTAAAAGCTTATTAGCTCTAGATCTAGAAACCGGTCGCACGCATCAAATTCGCGTTCACTTAGCTGCCATTGGACATCCGATTATTGGTGACCCGCTTTACCATCCTGATCATCCTCAGCAAAAAATGTTGCTTCACGGCGATCAGATTAATTTCACGCCGCCATTTTCTTTTACAACTAAGACGATTGAAGCTCCATTACCCGATTATTTTCCCCATTAAAAAAAGTTGAAATGCTGTTATTCAGACAATTTTGTCTAAATCAGCATTTCAACTTTTTTATTTTACTTAGTAATAATTCTTATTCAGTTAAATTATTTTGACTTAACATAGTTGGTTCCGTCAGCTTTTGGCATGACTGCCTTACCTAAGAACAGTACTAAAACGATAATCGTTAAGACATAAGGTGCAACTTGTAGATAAACAGCTGGAATTTTGGCAATTCCCGGTAATTGGCCGCCAATAATACTCAAACTTTGGGCAAAACCGAAGAATAAAGCTGCACCCATTGCGCCAATTGGATTCCACTTACCAAAAATCATCGCTGCCATGGAGATATAACCTTGACCCACGATCGTTCCGGCAGAGAAATTCCCAGAGATTGATTGGGCAAAAATTGCACCACCAATACCACCAAGTAGACCAGAAATAATCACACCGGAATAACGTAAACGATAAACATTTAACCCTAGGGTGTCAGCTGCTTGTGGATTTTCACCAACAGAACGAAGATGAAGTCCAAAGCGAGTCTTATAAAGGATCCACCAAGCTAAGATGGCCACAATAATTGCAATATAAGCCAACAAGGAAGTATCTTTAAAGAAGATTTGGCCAATAACCGGAATTTTAGACAAACCCGGAAAACTAAAGTAACCAAAGTTTTGGGCAATATTGTCTGTTTGACCTTTTGCATAAATTGCCTTAACTAAGAAAACACTTAAAGCAGGTGCTAGTAAGTTAATCACCGTACCACTAATAATGTGATCCGCACGGAAATTAATCGTGGCCATGGCATGTAATAAAGAAATAGCAATGCCAACAACTGCACCAACAATTAAGCCCAACCATGGTGTAGCTTTACCAAATGTATCGGCAAAAGTTAAGTTAAAGACAACTGAGCTGAACGCCCCCATAACCATGATACCTTCCAAGCCGACGTTAACGATCCCGCCGTTTTCAGAGAAAGCACCACCAATCGCAGTGAAAATCAAAGGTGTTGAAAAAACAAAGGTTGATGAAACGATTAACGATAACATGCTAACCCAATTCATATCTCTGATCCTCCTTTCGGTTGATGAATGACTTGTTCTGGTTTAGCTCCTGCATTAGTACCAGTAGCTTTTTTCTGCTTAAATAATAAGCCAATGACATAATCAATTGCCACGAAGAAAATAATAGCAGCGATCACGATATTAACAATTTCAAATGGTACACCGGCACCAGTCTGCATTCCCAGACCACCGATTTTTAAAATACTGAATAATAATGACGCTAATAAAATACCTAAAGCACTGCCACCACCTAATAAGGCAACTGACATACCATCAAAACCAATCGATAGTGAGGAAGTCTGTGTGAAGAAGTTTTGATAAGTCCCTAAACCTTCAACAACCCCACCTAAGCCAGAAAGAACACCAGAAATTACCATTGATAAAATAATGGTTTTCTTACTGCTCATCCCTGCATATTCTGATGCAAAAGGATTCATACCCACTGAACGGATTTCAAATCCCAGTGTTGTTTTCTTCATCATAATCCAAAAAATAATGATAGCAATGACAGCTAAAAATAGACCGGCATTAATTCGTGAGCCGCCAAAGATGTTTTGTAACCAGCCCATTCTTAATGAAGCATGGGCGCTAATCGTCTGGGTAGAGTCAGTACTGGAACGAAAACTTTTTGGCATCACATTTTGCAATAAATAAGTACTGGTGTACAGCACAACATAGTTCAACATAATGGTTACGATAACTTCGCTGGTACCAAAGAAAGCACGCAAAACACCCGGAATTGCACCAATTAACCCACCAGCTAAAGCACCAACAATAATGGCTAACGGCAATAAGAGATAAGTTGGTAGGTTTGGATAAGCCAAAGCTACCCAAACACTAGCCACCCAACCAGCCAAAGCTTGACCGGACATCCCAATGTTGAAAAATCCAGCAGAATAAGCAACTGAGAAACCTAAGGCCGTAAAGATCAATGGTGTTGCTTGGCGAAGGGTTTCACCAATGCCAGACATACTACCTAAAGCGCCTTGGAACATCGATGTGTAGGCTTGAATTGGTGAATAACTAAAGATAAGCATCACAATGGCCCCAACCAAAAAGCCTAATAAGATAGAAATTAAAGGAACTAAAATCTTTTTAATAGGTTGACTGACTTTCAACATTATTTCACCTCCTGAGCTGCTGCTTGAACACTTGAACCAGCCATTAATAGACCTAATTCTTGTTCAGTGGTTGTTTCTGGATGAACTTCGCCGGCAATCTTGCCATCATGAAGCACAATAATGCGATCTGATAAATTCATAATCTCGTCTAATTCAAAACTAACAAGTAAAACGGCCTTACCTTGGTCACGCTGATCGATTAATTGACGGTGAATATACTCAATCGCACCGACGTCCAAGCCACGAGTTGGCTGAGAAACAATGATTAAATCAGCATTACGATCTAACTCCCGGGCAACGATTGCCTTTTGCTGGTTACCACCAGAAAGCTCACCAGCCTTGAGCTGCTCATTAGTTGTACGAATATCGTATTCTCTAATTAATCGTAAAGCTTCTTTACGCATTTCATGATAATTTAAAATACCATGGCGACTCATTGGCTTTTGATAATAAGTTTGTAAAGCCAGATTTTCTGAGAGCGACATTTGCAGAACCAGACCATACTTTTGCCGGTCTTCGGGAACGTGCGCCACACCTGTTTCTGTAATCTTTCGTACTGGTGCATTCGTGACGTCCTTGCCTTGAATAACGACTGAACCAGCCGCTACTTTTCGCAAGCCAGTTAAAGCTTCAATCAGTTCTGTTTGACCATTACCATCAATGCCAGCAATACCCAAGATTTCGCCACCATGAACTGTGAAATCAATGCCTTTAACTGCTGGTAGTCCCCGGCTTTCGTTAACTTTAAGTCCCTTAACATTTAAAATTGGTGCACCAATTTTAGCCGGATCCTTAGGAATCTTAAAAGTAACACTATGGCCTACCATCATTTCAGCAAGTTCTTCACTGGTTGTTCCCTTAACTTCAACGGTGTCAATACTTTTACCGCGACGAATAACTGTACAACGATCAGCAGCGTGGCGAATTTCATCTAGTTTATGGGTGATAAGAATGATTGACTTGCCCTCAGCAACTAAGCTCTTCATAATACCAATTAATTCTTCAATTTCCTGTGGCGTTAAAACAGCGGTTGGTTCATCAAAAATTAAAATATTAGCACCACGATACAAAGTTTTAAGGATTTCGGCACGTTGTTGCATCCCAACTGAAATATCACGAACCTTGGCATTTGGATCAACGGCTAAACCATATTTATCCGATAATTCTTTAATTTCTTTCGTTGCTTTTTTACGATCAATCACACCTAGATGGCTAGGCTCATTACCAAGAATAATATTTTCGGTAACCGTAAAGGCGTCTACCAACATAAAATGTTGATGCACCATACCTATTCCTAAACGATTAGCCGCCGTGGGACTATCAATTTTGACAGGTTCACCGTTTAACAGAATCTCACCGGAAGTTGGCTCTAATAGACCTGATAAAATATTCATTAAAGTTGATTTGCCAGCGCCATTTTCTCCTAATAAAGCATGAATTTCGCCAGGCTTTACTTTTAGATCGACTTGATCATTTGCTTTAAAACCACCAAAGTCTTTAGTGATTTTACGCATTTCAACTACATACTCTGACTTTGTCATTGCGACCTCACATTTCTAGGAATCTACACTTCATACAGAACCGGACTGCTTCATAGACAATTGCTTGTCTTTAAGTTAAATACTGACAAAAATACTCCTCGGCTGCATGAGCGAAGGAGTATTCTGGTCAATCTATACGCTTTTACTTAGCAGGATGTTCTGGTACTGTAATTTTCCCATCAATAATTTGTTGTTTAGCTTCCTTAACAGCATCTTTAGCTTTAGTTGAGAGTTGACCGTCAGTTAAACCAACGCCATCTTGCTTCAAACCGTAAGTTAAATGCTTGCCACCAGGGAACTTACCCTTCATTGCTTGATTGGATAAATCTTCTGTTACAGCACCGACACCCTTGAGTGTTGATGTCAAAGTAAAGTTAGCTGATTTACCATCTTTAGCCTTGTATTTACCTTCTGCAGATTGGTCACGGTCAACACCGATAACCCATACTTTCTTAGAACCATCTTGATTAATGGCCTTAGCTTCTTGGAATACACCATTACCAGTTGCACCAGAAGCATGGAAGATAATATCTGCGCCCTGTGAATACATACCTTGAGCAATTGATTTACCCTTGTCAGGGGCGTTAAAATCACCTGCATATTGATTAATAACCGTGATTGATTTACCTAACTTCTTAGCACCTTCTTTAACACCAGCTGCAAAACCAGCATCAAAGCGGTCAATAACGTCACCTTTAACACCACCGATAAAACCAACCTTGTTGGTCTTAGTCGTATATGCTGCTGCTACACCAGCTAAATATGATGATTCATTGTCTTTAAACGTTGCTGAAACAACATTCTTAACCCCTTCGATTGAGTCGTCAATAATGACGAAGTTAGTCTTAGGCGAATCTTTTGCTGATTGTTTAATGGCTGGTTGTAACTTATAACCGATACCAAAGATTGTCTTGAATCCTGCTTGTGTTGCTTGGTTAATATTCGGAATGTAATCGGATTCGTTAGATGATTGGAAATATTGATATCCTGAATTACCTCGAGATAAATCATGTGACTTGCCCCAAGCTTGCAGACCTTCCCATGCGGATTGATTAAAGGAGCGGTCATCAACACCACCGGTATCAGTGATTAGTGCAACAGTGTGCTTAGTCGTCTCAGATTTCCCTGAGTTGCCCGTACCTGATTTCTTACCTGCGCAGCCGGCCAAGGTTAATGCAACAACCGCGGTTAAAACAGCAGTAGCGAAAACTTTTGCTTTTTTCATTTCTGTAAAGCCCTCCTAAAAAAGTTTGTTCAGCAATCTTTGGATCGTTAGAACCGAATTAATTAAAATGAGTTGTCCTAGGAGACGCAACTCATGGTATTAGGGGTATCAACCCCGCGAAGTGACACTTATGCTCAATTAATGATAAAACAGCAATTATTTAATGTACGAACATTCTTAATAAAACTTAACAAAATAGTTAGCTTATGTCAATTAAACCAAAAATTGGTCAAAAAGCGATTTAATTAGTCAGTAGCCATGATGTAAGAGCTTTATCATCTTTACTAAATCATTAATTGAAATAAATTTGTAATATGATCAACACAATTAACGGGAAATTTCATTAATTAGAATAGCGCTTACTTTATTAACTAAAAAAATATCAAATATCCATAACTGTTCTTAATGCTATTATATCTTATTGACCTTTAGTATAGCGAATTTAACCATTCTTTGAAACAAAAATGAGATGAATTTATTTTATTAACTATGATCAGATTATCACGAGAGAAGCAATTAAACAAGTGCTAGCAAAACACGATAATAGCGCGCAAAAATCGACGCATTTTTTAATAGTTAGTCACCTAACTTAATTTGTCAAAATTATTTATGTATAAATCATGCTCATTATCTCATCTTATCTTCACTTTTAAAAAGTTTTTTTAATTACAATAAAAGACGACCTAGCTGAACTAATTCACCAGCTAAGTCGCCCTTTGGAGATGTAAAGAGAAGTCAGATGCGTTTTGCATATCTTTCGTAATATCTAACACCTCATGCTATTCAATTATCTCAACAAACACAGCTATCATACTGACAATCCGTTGCTAGTCGTGCCTGTTGTTTTTACTACAGCTTCGTTGATATTACGACTAAGCTGTCAATGCTATTGGTAACGTCTTCTGATTCACATCAGTTAACAACTACCGTGGCAATTTGCTTTTTATCCAAGCACTGAACGAATCAGTTAACTTGGTTCAAACACGATGACTAACTCGTCATCGCCTTATCTGTTGAAACGTCCTAAATTCTCATTCGAACGAATCGGTCATTCACAATCTACTTAGATACTAACGATCTGTTGGATCACGAACTCAACTTCAGTGCGATACTGTTGCTAAAGTTCAAAAGCTAGAGAACCTTGCTGTTATGCCCTTCAGGCTCTACAGAGTATTCTCTTTTGACACCACTCAACTTGGCCTTTGTTGAGTATCACTTGACTAATGATCACTAGTACTTCTGCTAAACCTAACGTCTAGCTGAGCACCTGCTCCTCTTTACATATATATCGTAACAAGGGTTATAATCGTTTGCAATTAATACGCTCACGACTTGGCTCTAAATTGAACGGCTACTTTTCACTTGATAATTCTGGGTCTGATCCGCGAAGCCAAGCGGTTAATTGGGGGAATCGTTCTTCAATATAGCCAACAATTCGTCCAGATAATAACGCTGATAAAATAGTCCCTTCACGAACACCAATCAGTTGGTGACTGAAAATTAGACTAATCAAAACAGCACCTAAAACCATTGCCATATCCACCCGGACTTTGGTCTTAGCAAAAGGTCTATCGCGACGAAAAGCAATCGCTGCTGCAATCCCCTCGCCAGCCATCATTAATGTCTGCGAATTAACTTCAAAAAAGACCCCAATCGCTAATAAAACAATACTAATTAAAGTTAAACCAAGTTGCAGCCAATAACCAGTTGGTTTAATAAACTTAAACAATTGAACAAACCAGTCAATCATCGTCCCAAAAAAGATTGATGGTATCAGTTGAATAACATTACTCCAGCTAAAATAACGACGCAATACTAGCCATTCTAAACTGACGAGTAGAAACATATAGAAAATGGTCCACTGACCAATTGATAATCTAGTTAATCCACTTAAAACATTAGGAATACTTGAAATTGGCGAGGTTCCTAATAACGCAATTTTAGCTAAAGCCACACTTGCTGCCATTAAAGCAATTCCAAAAACTAAACAAGCAAAATGCCGCAGTGTTCCTAATAATCCCCATTCTTTAATCACGATTAAGCTCCTCTTTTCCTAATTGAAACCAAATAAAAATAACCAACCATCTTCTTAACAATGATGACAATCATTGTCATTAAGATAATTGATTACTTAGTTAAAACTATCATATCACAATTTTATCTGGCCAATGCGGTGACCGCCTGCAACTGGTCCATAATCAATTTTTAAAGTTGCCGCTAATTCTTCCGAATTAATAAAAGTGACGACGACTGTATCATCAAAACCACGAGCACGGATGCGACCAAAATTAGCAGCCGCAATCCGTTGCCCACCGCGTACCTCTTGACCACGTTTAACACGAATATGGAACGAGCCATTAGGCATCATTGAAGTATTTAATCCTAAATGAAGTAACACTTCTAACCCGTTGGTCATGCGAATACCAATAGCGTGTTGCGTTGACGCTACTAACATAATCTGGCCAGATACTGGTGCATAAATAAAATTATCCGTCGGTTCTATTGCAAAGCCATCGCCCAAATTCTTTTGCGCTAAAACAGGATCACGGACTTTAAGCAAATCAACAACTTCGCCTTCAACAGGTGCAAAGATTGTTGATAAATCAGATTTTTTGACAAAGCCAAATTTTAACCATGCCAAGATAATTGCCCCTTAACTAAAAATAATTAAATTTTTATAGCAAACGCAAATGATCTTTTAAGTAGCCAGACAATGTTTCAGCTTGAGTTGTGTCTTTACAAAAGGCAACAACCGTATCGTGTCCAGCAATTGTTCCCAAGATATCAGTTGGTGGCGTATCGCGCAAATCATCCAATGCTGCTGCTAAAAAGTTGCCGTAGCTTGGACTCGTGTGAATAATCACTAAAAACTCCACCGTGTCAATTGACTTGGTGACTGTTTTTAATGCCGAAAAAAGGCGTGCTTGGGCGTCACCGGTTGTCTCTGTTGACAACTTCAAATAACGCGACTTACCATACTCATCACGCATTTTAGTGATTTTTAATTCGCGCAAATCACGAGATAAAGTTGCCTGAGTTGTTCGTACACCATATTCATGCAAATACGCCTGCAACTCTTCTTGCGTGTGAACCAGATGTTCTTGAATAATTTTTTGTAAAATAACCTGACGCTCTTTTTTCTTCATAACACTTCACCTACATTTCTGTTGGTGCTTGCACACCTAACAAGGATAACGCTTGTGTTAAGACTTGGCTAGTTGCTTGAACTAACGCCAAGCGTGCGTTTAATTCGTCATCTTCAACCAAGATTTTTGAATTTGCGTAGTATTTATTAAAGGTCTTAGCTAAACGTAATGCGTACTTAGCAATGACAGAAGGTTCATATTCACGGGCTGCACGTAAAATCGTTGCTGGGAAATCAGCTAAAGCTTTTAAAGTATCCCAAGCGGCGGGATCAGCTAGCGTTAACTGACCATTAAGATCAACTTCACGTTGTGCTTTACGCAAAATGCTTTGAGCACGCGCGTTAGAGTATTGCACGTAAGGACCAGTTTCACCTTCAAAACGGACGACTTCACCTAAACTAAAATCAAAGCTATCCATACGATCGTTCTTCAAATCATGAAAAACAACGGCGCCAACGCCAACTTGATCAGCAACTTGATCAGCATTAGCTAAATCAGGATTCTTGGCAGAAATTTGTTCTTTAGCCAAACCAACAGCTTCATCTAAAACTTTATCAAGTAAAACAACATTACCCTTACGTGTTGACAATTTCTTGCCATCTTTGGTAATTAAACCAAATGGTACATGAACAATTTCATCGGCCCAATCATCGCCCATTTTCTTCAAAACGGCTTTTAATTGTTTAAAATGTTCTGTCTGTTCGCTACCAACAACATAAAGTGATTTAACAAAGTGGAATTGATTATAACGGTCAATGGCTGCTGCTAAATCCCGCGTAATATATAAAGTTGCACCATCTGTTCGCTTAATCAATGCTGGCGTTAAGTTTTCAGCTGTCAAATCAACAATTTGAGCACCTTGGCTCATTTCTAATAAACCTTTTTCAGTCAATTCATCAACAACTGGATCCATTTTGTCATTGTAGTAAGCTTCGCCATTGTAAGAATCAAAAGTAATCCCTAAACGATCATAAATCTTCTGGAATTCAGCTAATGACAAACCACGGAACCATTCCCATAAATGAGTTGCTTCAGGATCGCCATCTTCTAGTTTTTTAAACCAAGCGCGGCCTTCATCATTTAATTCAGGATCTTCTTCGGCAGCTTCATGGAATTGAACGTAATATTTCAACAAGTTACCAATTGGGTCAGCCTTGATTTCTTCTTCGCTACCCCATTTGTGATAACCCACAATTAACTTACCGAACTGAGTACCCCAGTCGCCAAGATAATTAATTTTAATTGGTTTGTAACCAATTTTTGCTAAAATATTGGCTAATGAATTACCAATAACCGTAGAACGCAAGTGTCCCATTGACATTGGTTTAGCAATATTAGGTGAAGACATATCAATTGGTACATTACCTTGCTGACCAATATTATCGTCACCGTAATGATCACCTGCACTGATCACTTCTTGTAAAGTTGCTTCGGCAAATTCACCTTTATCTAAGAAAAAGTTAACATAAGCGCCTGTTGCAACAATTTGTTCATATGGTGCTTTATCAATTTGTTCAACTAACTCAGCCGCAATTTTTTGTGGTGCTTGGTGGCGTGATTTAGCCAAGATAAATGTTGGAAAAGCATAATCACCTAATTTTGAAGTCTTGGGAACTTCCAATAAATTCATAATTTGTTCAGCAGATAATTCATCTGCTAAAGCAGATTGTAAACTGTTAACAATCGTTGACTTAATATCCAAAGTCATCCTCCTTTTTCCAAACGAAAACCCGTCCCCACTTAATCAGAGACGGGAATCACACGCGATCACTCTAATGAATGATTACCTAGTCTTTTAGCTTAGTATGCTATAACTCTTTCAAGCTTATCGTTCATCTTAACCTTAGGATGAACGGCTAATGATTAAATTTAATTGCATTAGCAATTAATTTATACATTAAGTATACATACTTTATTAGCAGAATACCACAATCAGTCCATTAAATTTCCAATAATTTGGTAAAGCTGTCCCAAATTATTGTTCGAATAATGGTAAATCAATGTTCTCAAAACTTTGCGGATATAAATCCGTAACAGTGACGCCTAACAAGCGAATGCCATCTGCAAGATCACCATAAGTTTGCCACAACTGCCAAGCAATTTTAAAAATCTGCTCGGCCTCATTTAAATATTGGTCAACAGATTGGCGTTTGGTCGTGGTCACAAAATCACTATTCCGCATTTTAAGGACTAAAACACGTCCATGTAATTGTTTTTTTGCGAGTTCTTCAGCAACCAGTTGACTAATTAATTGCAATTGACGTTTAACCCGTTCTTCAGCTTGAATCACTGGATTATAGGTTCGTTCTTTACCAATAGAACGTCGCTTACGTTGTCCTTGAACTGGACTATCATCTACACCACGTGCATGCTGGTACATTATAAATCCCATTTTGTTAAAACGCCGAATCAAAGTCATTTGTGGCACTTTAACTAAATCGCCACCGGTATAAATATTCAAGTCATGTAAAACAGCCTGTGTTTTTTTACCAACACCAAAAAATTGTTCAATTGGTAAATCATGAAGAAAAACCAATGCTTGTTCGGGACGAATAATGGTTCGACCGACAGGTTTATTATGATCGGATGCAACTTTTGCTAAAAATTTATTATAAGAGATACCCAGTGAACAAGTTAAATGTGTCTCTTTAAAAATCTGTTGTTGAATCCACTTCGCTAATTTAATTGTGTTTGGTTCTTGCTTTTTATTATGGGTCACGTCCAAAAAAGCCTCATCTAACGAAATTGGTTCAATCATTTCAGTAACTTGATGAAAAATCTGATGAACCTGGTTAGAAACTTGCCGGTAAAGGTCAAAGTGTGGTGGTACAAAAACCAGTTCATTGCTGGGAATTAATTTCAGGGCTTGGGCAGCTGGCATTGCTGAATGAACCCCATAGCGACGGGCCACATAATTAGCCGTGGTCACAACCCCATGTCCATGATTTTTGCGCGGATCATGGGCAATCACCACAGCTTTATTTTTTAACTCAGGATGTTCCCGAATCTCAACCGAAGCATAAAAGGCATCCATATCAACGTGAATGATTTTGCGTTCTGTATGATATTGTAGTGGCACTTCTAACCATTCGGCCAAATAAACACCTCCAAGCACATAAAACATAAAATCCGAATGACAAGAAGTCATTCGGATTTTATAAAGCAATCATTAACCTTGGTAAATCCAATGGCGACCAGTTTTACTTAATAACTCATCAGCGGCTTTAGGCCCCATTGTACCGGACTGATAATTAGGAAAGTCAATATCTTTTTCTTGTGACCAAGCTTTGCGAATGGCATCAACAAAATGCCATGAACCAGTCATACCTTCCCATTGGGCAAAGTTACCTTGCTTGCCTAACATCGCCTCTAAAAGCAAACGTTCATAAGCATCAGGAACTTGTTTTTGTTGATCTTCATTTAATAAATACTGTAATTGATCAACTTTTATTAAGCTACTAGTTCCAATTTCTTTACCATTTAAAGTCAACTCAATCCCTAGGTCAGGTTCAACGTCAATCGTTAAAACTGGACTAGCTGGTTGTTCAGTAAACAGTTCAGATTGATCAGCTTTAAAGACCACATCAATCCGAGTCTTTTTAGCTGGCAATCGTTTACCAGTTCTGACATAGAAAGGTACGCCCTGCCATTGTGGCATATCTAAATCAATTTCACCAGCCACAAATGTTTCAACCGTAGAATTAGCTTCAATCTTGTCCTCATTGCGGTAAGCTGCTTGTTTACCAGATGCATCTTCACCATATTGTCCACGAACAAACTTAGTTTGAACTTGTTCAGGTGTATAAACTGGTAAGCTAGCAAAAACTTGACTCTTCGCCTGATTAATCGCGCGATCATCATATTTTTCTGGACGTGGAAAGGCAAGCATGGCCACAATTTGCATGATATGATTTTGAACCATATCCCGCAAAGCACCACTAGTCTCATAATAGCCACCGCGTTCTTCAACACCTAAGGACTCAGCTAATGTAATTTGAATATTATCAATATAATCACGATTCCAAACAGCATTTAAGAATGGATTAGCAAAACGGATGCACGGAATGTTTTGGACCATTTCTTTGCCCAGATAATGATCGATCCGAAAGACTTGATCTTCGTCAAACGTATTAACAATTGCATTATTCAAGGCCAAAGCAGATTCATAATCATGACCAAATGGCTTCTCAATAATTAAGCGATTATAGCCATCATGACTTAACAGATGTTCTGAACGTAAATGTTCAGCAATGGTTCCAAATAATGATGGTGCCATTGCCATATAGAACAGACGATTGCCGCCAATTTGATATTTGTCGTCTAATTTATCGATCACATTTTTTAAGGCAACATAGTGTTCTGAATCCTGAACATCGTGCGATTGGTAGTAGAAATGTTCAGCAAAAGCTTGACGTTGCTCAAGCGTTCCGTCAGATAAGTTTTCAATCACACCTTCACGGAAGAATTCATGCGTCCATGGTCGTCTAGCTGTACCAATGACGGCAAAGTGTTTGTTTAAAGACCCCTTTAAATAAAGCTGGAATAATGCTGGATATAATTTTCGATGAGCTAAATCACCAGAACCACCAAAAATAACAACTAGCGTTTTATTTTCTGTCACCATAAGTTTATATTGACCTCTTCCAAGCGTATTTACACCTATATTATTCTACACCAAGTTAAGCTATATTTTAAGCACTTTAACTTTACATTGGTAAGTATTCTGTCACAATACGTATTAAAATCTAAAGCTAACAAAAAAATACTCCGAAAAATTTTCGGAGTATTTCTTATTTAATCATTATTTTTTAGCAAAACTTGATTTAGGACCTTCATATTCATCCAAAATAATTTGCTTCATGTCTGCAATTAAAGGTTCTTTAGGGTTTGTAATTGTGCAGTTATCTTCGTAAGCTAATTCAGCTAAACGTTCTGCAGCACTAGTTACTTGTTCTTTAGTTACGCCTTGAGCCTTCAATGACATCTTGATACCAACACTTTCAGCTAATTCAATGATTGCATTAATCAAAGCATCAACTAATTCTTCAGTGGTGTTACCTTTCAAGCCAACGTAGCGTGCAATTTCAGCGTAATCTTCATCAGCACGGAAGTAGTTGTACTTAGCCCATGGTTGACGTTTAGTTGGTACTAATGAGTTGTATTTAATAACGTGAGGCATCGTGATTGTAATAACGCGGCCGTGAGGTAAATGATATTCGCCACCAAGTTTGTGAGCAATAGAATGGTTAATACCTAACAAAGCATTAGCAAAAGCCATACCAGCCATTGTTGAAGCATCATGCATGTTAGCACGAGCTTCTTTGTCACCTTCATAACTCTTCTTTAAGTTATCAAAGACTAATTTAGCAGCTTGTAAGCTTAAACCACGAGTATAGTGAGATGCCATTGTTGAAACAAAGCTTTCAATTGCGTGGCATAAAACGTCTAAACCAGAGTCAGCAACAACAGTCTTAGGAACTGTTTCGATGAACTGAGCATCAACAATTGCAACATTTGGTGTTAATGCGTAATCAGCTAATGGGTACTTAATACCTGTTTCGCTATCTGTAATGACAGCAAATGGTGTTACTTCAGAACCAGTACCTGAAGTTGTTGGGATACATACTAACTTAACATCATCCATGGTTGGGAACTTGTAAGTCCGCTTGCGAATATCCATGAATTTTTGCTTAGCGCCCCAGAATGAAGCATCTGGATGTGAGTAGAATAACCACATACCTTTAGCCGCATCCATAACTGAACCACCACCGATAGCAATAATCGTATCAGGTTTGAAGGAACGCATTGCTTCAGCACCTTTATAAACCGTGTCTGAAGATGGATCAGGTTCAACATCAACGAAAGTTTGGAAAATAACTGGCTCTTGGCGGCGATTCAAAGTATCTTCTACTTTTTTGACATAGCCAAGTTTAGCCATACCTTGATCACCTACGATAAAAACCCGTTTTAAGCCTTCCATCTTTTCCAGATAGTTAACTGAGTTTTTTTCGAAGTAGATTTTAGAAGGCAACTTTACCCATTGCATGTTGTTACGACGCATTGCAACTGTCTTAATGTTTAATAAGTCAAATGAACCAACGTTATGTGAGACTGAGTTATGTCCGTAAGAACCACAACCTAATGTCATAGATGGGATCATATTGTTGTAAAGATCACCAATACCACCAAAAGTAGATGGTTGGTTAACTAAAATCCGCGATGCATGCATCTTAGTACCAAAATCAATACTTAAATCTTCATCAGCAGTGTGAATAGCAGCAGAGTGACCTTTACCACCTAATTCAAGCATTGCTTGGCAAAGTGCAAAACCATCTTTGTGATCTTTAGCTTTAACCATTGCCAAAACTGGAGATAATTTTTCACGTGATAGTGGGAATTCATCGCCAACACCATCAATTGGTGTAACCAAGACAACAGTATCATCAGGTACAGTGATACCAGCTAAGCCGGCAATTTCGATTGCTGAATGACCAACAATTTTGCCATTAACAGCATGTTTAACAGGATCAATGACAACTTCAGTCAAGCGTTTAACTTCTTCTTCATTTGCCACATAGGCATGTTGTGCTTTTAATTCTGCTAAAACATCGTTATAGATTTCATGGTCAACAATGATTGCTTGTTCAGAAGCACAAACCATACCGTTATCAAATGATTTAGAAACCAATGTATCATTAACGGCTTGTTTAATATTAGCTGTCTTTTCAATGTAAGAAGGTACGTTACCAGGTCCAACGCCTAAAGCAGGTTTACCAGTTGAGTAAGCAGCTTTAACCATGCCAGGGCCACCAGTTGCGATAACTGAAGCAACACCAGGGTGATTCATTAAAGTTTGTGTTGCTTCAATACTTGGTGTTGAAACATATGCTAAGGCGCCTTCAGGTAAGCCAGCTTCTTCAGCAGCAACCCGGATGCAATCTAAGGCAGCAGCAGAACATTTTTGAGCGGCTGGATGGAATGCAAAGATAATTGGATTACGAGTTTTAATTGCAATTAATGCGTTCATCATTGTTGTTGAAGTTGGGTTAGTTGTTGGTGTAACACCGGCTAAAACGCCAAGAGGTTCAGCAATTTTAACTAATTTGTGGTCTTCATCTTTTTCAATAACGCCAACAGTTTTATTGTTTTTAATTGAGTTCCAAATTTCTTCAGTTGCAAACATATTTTTAACGGCTTTGTCTTCATAAACACCGCGGCCAGTTTCTTCAACGGCCATTTTAGCTAATTTCATATGATCATTTAAGCCAGCAATTGCCATTTGGTGCACAATGTGGTCAATTTGTTCTTGATTAAAGTCTTCTAAAATATCAAGCGCTTTATTTGCCTTTGCAACAAGTCCATCGATCATCGTGCTAACTTCGTTTGTCTTTGTTTCAGTCTTTGACATGGGTGAATCCTCCTCAGAATTTCACAAATTAGTTATCCATTTCACAAAAATTATATTACCCTATTTTATTTCGTTTGTAAAGGGCTTTCCGTGAATTATTTCACCAATTTTTAAAATTATTGGTTAATCCCTACATAAATCAACTGAAAAAGCCTATTTTTAGGCACAAAAAAATCCCAAAACAAGTTTGGGATTTAATATACGAAATCAAAAAGTTAATTACTTAGTTTCTGAATCGTCACTATTTTCTTCGTGAGTGTCAACAGTTGGTTCTTCTGTAACTGTTGTTTCTTCCTTAGCTACTGGTGCAGCAGGTGCTGCTGTAGCACCAACGCCAGGTTTAACGTCACGAATCGCTGTTCGGTTAAAAGTTAATAAGATACCATCAGCATCAATGACAACTGTGCCATCAGCAGCATTGATCGTGTCGATAACACCATGTAATCCGCCGATTGTTACAACAGCATCGCCCTTTTTCATGCCATCAAGCATGGTTTGACGTTGAGTTTGTTGTTTCTTACCTGGGCGAATCATCGTAAAGTACATGATTGCAAACATAATTGCAATGATAATTAAAAATGAAAAGCTACCACCTGTTGGGTTTGCAGCGGCTGCTGCTAATAAAAGACTATTCAATCCTTACACCTCGTTATTTTTTATGATGACTAATTATACTGTACCAAAGGCAGGCTTAAAGTTCCAGTGTTCACCAAAAATAGTTACGCCATTACGATCTTTGTGGCTTCTTTAGAAATTACGAGCATTAGGCTTGTTAAAGCCATAATTTTCGAAGAATTCTGCACGAAAATCAAGTAAGTTATCATCCATGATAGCTTGACGCACTTGCTTCATTGTATGCAATAAGAAGTACAAATTATGATATGACGTTAACCGTAAGCCGAAAGTTTCATCAGCCTTAATTAAGTGGCGCACATATGCCCGACTAAAATTACGACATGTGTAACAATCGCAATTATCGTCAATTGGACCAAAATCATGAGCATAGGCCGCATTTTTGACTACTAAACGACCATGCGATGTCATACAAGTACCATTACGCGCAATCCGGGTTGGTAAGACGCAATCAAACATATCAATCCCACGAATCACACCATCAATTAAAGCATCCGGTGAACCAACGCCCATTAAGTAACGTGGCTTAGTTTCTGGTAATAATGGTGTTGTAAATTCGAGCATTTCGTTCATTTCAGCCTTAGACTCACCTACTGATAAGCCACCAATGGAATAACCTGGGAAATCCATCGCCGTTAATTCAGCAGCACTTTGTTTACGTAAATCTTTAAAGCCTGCCCCTTGGACAATACCAAATAAACCTTGCGTATCAGGATTACGATGAGCCTTTAAGCCCCGCTCAGCCCAACGCGATGTACGTTCAATCGATTTCTTGACGTAATCATGGCTTTCATAATATGGCGGACATTCGTCAAAACTCATCATGATATCTGGGCCTAGGTCGTTCTCAATCCCAATAGCTTTTTCTGGAGATAAGAAGAGTTTCTCACCGCTTAAATGACTACGGAAATGAACGCCTTCTTCAGTAATATCGCGAATTTTAGCCAACGAAAAGACTTGAAAACCGCCGGAATCAGTTAAAATACCCTTATCCCAGTTCATGAACTTATGCAGTCCACCAGCTTCTTTCACAATTTCTTGTCCAGGACGCAACCAAAGATGATACGTGTTAGCTAAAATAACGCCAGCACCCATCTCGTCTAATTCTTCTGGCGCAATTGATTTAACCGATGCCTGAGTCCCGACAGGCATAAACATGGGGGTGGGAAAAGTACCATGAGGCGTGATCAACTCACCTAAGCGGGCACCAGTATGCTTTTCTTTTTTGATCAAGTGATAACGGATTGGTTCTGTCATTTAATCATTCCTCTACTTAATGAACATTGCATCGCCAAAACTAAAGAAGCGATACTTCTCGTCGATAGCATGTTGATAGGCATTTAAAATATTGTCGCGGCCAGTGAACGAAGCAACTAACATGACCAAAGTTGATTTAGGTAAATGGAAGTTAGTAATGAAAGCATCAACAGCTTTCCATTCATAACCTGGTTTAATAAAGATATCAGTCCAGCCACTATCTTCTTTCAATTCACCATTAAATTTAGTAGCGACAGTTTCCAAAGTACGAATTGAAGTGGTCCCAGTTGCAATAATGCGACCGCCATTTTTACGAACTTCGTTTAACGTATCAGCTGCTTCTTGACTGAATTGATAGAACTCACTGTGCATTTTATGATCTTCAATATTATCTTCAGTCACTGGCCGGAAAGTCCCTAAGCCAACGTGAAGGGTTAAGTAAACTAATTTAACACCCTTATCTTGAACTTTTTGCAATAATTCTTTAGTCCAGTGCAAGCCGGCAGTTGGTGCTGCAGCAGAACCTAATTCTTTTGAATAAACAGTTTGATAACGTTCAGGGTCATCTAGTTTTTCTTTAATGTATGGTGGCAAAGGCATTTCGCCAAGCTTTTCTAGAATTTCTAAGAAGATGCCGTCATAATCAAATTTAATCATACGACCGCCATGTTCTAGTTCTTTAGTAACTGTTGCCGTTAATTCGCCATTACCAAAAACAACTTTAGTGCCAACATGGGCGTGACGAGCTGGTTTCATCAATGTTTCCCATTCGTCGCCTTCTGTATTACGTAACAATAAAACTTCTTCATGACCACCAGTGTCTGCCTTAACACCATAAATACGTGCAGGCATAACACGGCTATTATTCATAACCACTGCGTCACCAGGATTGAGTTGATCAATAATATCGTAGAAGTGCTTGTCTTCCATTGCGCCGGTTTGATGATCCAACACTAACATTCGTGAATTATCACGTTTAGCAATTGGGGTTTGGGCAATTAATTCTTGGGGTAAATCATAGTCAAAATCTTCAGTTGTAAGCATTACTTTTCCTCTTTTTATTTATTATTTTCTGGAAAGGGAATTCCCAAATGTTGATAAGCTTTAGGTGTGACCATGCGGCCGCGGCTAGTTCGTTTCAAAAAGCCATTCTGCAACAAGAACGGTTCATACATGGTTTCGACAGTCTCGACATCTTCACCAATATTGACTGCAATTGTCTTTAAACCAACCGGACCACCGTTATACAAATTAATCATCATGGTTAATAAACGTCGGTCAACTTGATCTAATCCTGAACGATCGACACGTAACTGTGTTAAGGCAGTTGCTGCAAGATCTTGATTAATCTCTTCTTGATGGGAAACTTCAGCAAAATCACGAATTCGTTTCAACAAACGATTCGCCACGCGCGGCGTACCACGCGCTCTTAAGGCAACTTCTAGCGCAGCTTCTGGTGTAATTCGCGTTTGTAAAACATCCGCTGAGCGCAGAACAATCTCTTGTAAATCGTGAGCATCATAATAATTCAATGCCGCCAAAATACCAAAGCGATCACGCAATGGCGCGGACAATAAACCGGCTCGCGTTGTTGCCCCAATTAATGTAAATGGTGGCAATGGGAAATGAACCGGATGAGCAGTTGGTCCTTGACCAACAATAATATCGACATAAAAGTCTTCCATCGCCGAATAGAGCGTTTCTTCGACAGCACGTGGTAAGCGATGAATTTCATCAATAAATAAGACATCACCGGCTTGTAATTCACTTAGTACCGATAATAAATCACCAGCTTTTTCAATGGCGGGACCAGAAGTCGTGCGCAGGTTAACCCCTAGTTCATTGGCAATAACCAAAGCCAAAGTAGTTTTACCAAGACCTGGTGGTCCAAATAATAAAGCATGATCCATCGCTTCTTGACGCTGTTTAGCCGCCGCAATATAAATCTGCAACTCAGTTTTAATCTTGCTTTGACCAATATATTCAGCTAAATAATGAGGCCGTAGCGATTTTTCAATCGCATTTTCAGAATCGTCAAGTGGTTCATCACTAATAATTCGCTCGTCTGGATTATTATAATCTGTCATCTTGCCACCTCCTTACTTGATTAATTAAAAAAACATCGTTATTAATGGCTTAATAATTTAAGCCCAGCACGAACATATTCATCTGGTCCTTGCAGTGCTTGAGCTTTTAACTTATCTTTGATTCGATCTAGTTCCTTATTAGAATAACCTAACGCAGCTAAAGCAGCTAAGCCATCGGCAAAGTCAGCATCCAGACCAAGTAAATCAGGTTGTTCACTTGTCCCGGTTTTGAGAACATCTTGATCAGCCACAGCAATTTTATCTTTAAGATCAAGAATAATTTGTTGCGCTGTTTTTTTACCAACACCGGGAAATTTAGTCAAGAACTTAACGTCTCCATTGGCAATGGCTAATGTTAAGCCATTTTGATCGTTAGCAGCCAGGATTGCTAAAGCACTCTTAGGCCCGATACCAGCCACACTCGTTAATTGATCAAACAAGTTCTTCTCAGCTTCATCAATAAACCCATAAAGTACTTGCTCAGTATCGCGAATGACTTGCTCAACATAAATTTTAGTAGATTGTTCTACCTGATAGGCATACGGATTCCCCACTAGCAGTTTATAACCAATACCGTTAACTTCTAAGACGAGATATGTTGGTTTCACTACCGTTACAACGCCATTTAAATATTCGTACATTTCTAACCTCTTTCTAGAACCTAACGAAAATTCTAACACAAAACAACTGTTCGTGTGAACCGTCTTTTACAGTAGCTTAACCAGCTAAAATTTAATGATGAGTTCATCGAGTCAATTTAACTATTAATTAGTCGCTTAATCCTTGTTAAATTTTATTCGCCATCCCAATGTTGATGCGGATCTTGAATCCGTTTAAACATTTTGCCTAAATCTTGATCACTAAAATGAACTAACACAGGCCGACCGTGCGGACAATTAAATGGATTTTCAGCTTGAGCTAAATCTCGTAATAATTGTTTTGCTTGAGTTGGTTCCAAATGATGGTTAGCTTTAATCGAACGTTTACAGCTCATCATAATCGCCGTTTTTTCTCGGAATTTAGCAACAGAAATATTGCCATCAGCTAAGAAGTAATCAATCATTTCAGCGATCGTTGCTTCTTCTTGTCCCGCAACAAACCAAGTTGGATGAGTATGCACAATAAAACTATTTTCACCGAAAATTTCAAGTTGAATGCCCACATTACTCAGCAAATCAAGATGTTCTTTAATACGTACAAAATCTGCAGCAGAATAATTCAAAACAATTGGCACTAATAAGTTTTGCTGATCTTGCGAAACTTTACCAATCTCAACACGATAATATTCATACTTAACTCGTTCTTGCGCTGCATGTTGATCTAAAATATAAAAACCGTCGGCACTTTCAGCAATTAAAAAGGTCCCGTGAATCTGACCAATATAATTTAAATCTGGAAACCGTTGTTCCGTTGTTTTTTCATTTGGTAGTAATTCAGTTTCGTTAAGTGGTTCTGTTTGCTGTGAAAAAGCACGTGGTTGCGGATCATTTGCCAACCAATCATCCCAACTCGCTAATTGATCAGGATCTTTAAAAATCGACTGATCCGTATTTACTTGGGGAATAGGTTCCCAATTAGTAGCTTTTTGAGTTGCTTGAACTGGGGGAACCGCTGAATTCTGCAATGCTTGTCCAAAAGCCGATTTAGGTTTTGGTGTTGTTGAATTTGTTTGGTACTGAGGCAACGTTTCAGCAACATGATCGCGTTGTTGATATTGTTGTCGTTGTGATGAGCTAGCTTGTTCTAAATCGTTTTGTAGTTGGTCCAGGTCAACTGTTGTCCGATGACTCTGCAAATTCTTCATGGCGTCGGGAATTAAATTCTCTTTTCCTAACGTTTCACGAACAATCTTGGTTAATAACTTCGTTAATTCTGGTTCTTTACTTAATCGCACCTCACGTTTAGTCGGATGAACGTTGACATCGACAAGTAATGGATCCATTTTAATGTTAATAACGGCCACCGGATAACGACCAACCATTAATTTTGACCCATAACCTTCAATTAACGCTTTGTTTAATTGAAAATTCTTAATATACCGACCATTAATGAGAAACGACAAATAATTCTTGCTAGCCCGCGTTACCGCTGGTCGGGAAACATAACCCTCAATTTCAAAATCTAAATCGGCACCTTTAATAGCGACTAATTCACGTGCCACACTTAACCCATAAATTCCTGCGATTGTTTGCTGTAATTTGCCATTGCCAGCAGTACTTAACATTTGATTGCCATCATTAACCAACGTTAAAGCAACTTCAGGATAACTCAGAGCAATTCGATTAACGACATCTGCAATATGAGAAAGTTCTGTTGCAACCGACTTCAAGTACTTCAAACGGGCTGGCGTATTATAAAACAAATCACGAACAGTAATGGTTGTCCCTTGAGGATGACTAGCCAGATGAATTTCTGATTCATCAGCAGAAACAACCATTTCACGACCACTTTCTGGTTGACCGGTGCTCGTCTTTAAAGTTACATGGGCAACAGCGGCAATACTAGCCAAGGCCTCACCACGAAATCCTAAAGAATGAACCCGAAAGAGATCTTCACGTGAAGCAATCTTACTGGTTGTATGACGCAAAAAAGCAATCTCTAAATCATCTGGTGCAAAACCGGAGCCATTATCAATAACTTGGATCTCAGTTAATCCAGAATCTTTGAGAAAAACTTGAATTTTTGTCGCACCAGCATCAACTGCATTCTCGACTAATTCCTTAACCACAGAGGCAGGTCGTTCAATCACTTCCCCAGCTGCGATCTGGTTACTTAGTAGTTCAGATAATTGATGAATTTTTCCCATTGACCGTGCCTCTCTTTTCCTTTGCGTCTTCAGCTAATTAAAATCAATAATTCATTAATGGTTCTGTTGATTAAGTTCTTGTTGCCATTGGTTAATTAAATTCATGGCTTCAATTGGTGTAGCTTGCATTAAATTGGTATTTTTAATTTCCGCTAACAACGCACTAACTTCTGGAGACATCGCCTCAGCTTGCGTTGTTTGTGTTTGTTTTGATTCTGATTTTGGCTCAGGTTCTTCAGCAATTCTAAATAACGGCAATTGTTCTGGCGTTGGTAAATCATTAACCAAATCACTGCCTTCAGCTTCTAAGACTGATAACACTTGAGCTGCGTGCTGTGTAACAGCATTAGGTAAACCAGCTAATTTCGCAACGTGAATCCCATAAGACTTATCCGCCGGGCCAGCTAATACTTGATGTAAGAAGATTAACTTACCATTTTCTTCAGTAGCACCAACGTGAACATTACGTAATTTGGGAAGTCGCTCTGCTAATTGCGTTAATTCGTGATAATGCGTTGAAAATAATGTCTTCGCACCTAAATGATCATGAATATACTCAATAATAGCATCAGCTAAGGCAATCCCATCATAAGTTGCGGTACCTCGACCCAATTCATCAAATAATAGTAAACTATGCCGGGTGCCATGGAGTAATGCAGCGTTAGCTTCCTTCATTTCCACCATAAAAGTACTCTCGCCAGAAATTAAATCATCGGCAGCACCAATCCGCGTGAAAATCTGGTCAAAAATAGGTAACTGAGCTCGATCAGCTGGCACAAAGCAGCCAACTTGGGCCATGATCACAATCAAGCCTAATTGACGCATGTAGGTACTTTTACCAGACATATTTGGACCAGTAATCAACAAAATATCCGTGTCCTTTTTCATTTCCACGGAATTAGGAATAAATTCATTAGCTGCCAAAACTTGCTCAACAACTGGATGCCGACCGTTGATAATTTCAACATCTTGCTGCTTCGTTGATAATTCTGGTCGAATATAATGATTGTTCTCGCTGACAACTGCAAAACCTTGTAAGACATCTAAAGCTGCAATTTGTTTAGCTAACGCTTGAATACGTTCAGTTTGGGCTTTGATTTGCTCGCGAACCGTTGTAAAAAGTTGATATTCCAACTCTGTTGATTTTTCTTTAGCCTGTAAAATTAAGGCCTCGTGATCCTTTAATTCTGGCGTAATATAACGTTCCGCATTCGTTAGCGTTTGTTTACGTTGATAACGATCAGTTGGTACGTTCTTTTTGTTAGCATTAGTTACTTCAATGTAATAACCAAACACTCGGGTATAGCCAACTTTTAGTGTGGAAATACCTGTCTTTTGCCGTTCTTCTGCTTCTAGTTGCACTAAGAAATTTTGACCATTGTTAACCGCATCGCGATACTCATCAAGTTGCTGGTTAAAACCATCATTGATAATGTTACCTTCAGTTGTTGAGATTGGTGCATCTTCACTAATAGCCCGTTGAATCAAATCACGAATATCAGCTAAATCATCCAAAGACGTGCCTAATTTCTGTAGCGTTGGCTCAGGTAATTGTTGCAAAACTTCTTTAATTGTCGGAATTTGTTTTAAAGAGTTAGCCAATTGAATAAGATCACGACCATTGGCACTCCCAAAAGCAATGCGGCCAGCTAAACGTTCCAAATCATAAACCTTCTGCAAAGCTTGTTGTAAAGTCGCCCGTTCAAAATAATGATCAATTAACGTGGCCACAATTTCCTGGCGTTGTTGTAACAATTTAGCATTTAATAGTGGTCGATTTAACCATTGCTTTAATAAACGTCCACCCATTGCTGTCTTGGTTTTATCCAATAACCAAAGCAAAGTACCTTCGCGCTTACCGGTTCGCAACGACTCGAATAATTCTAGATTAGCTTTAGCACTATGATTTAAGCGTAAATACTGATCAATCTCATAAGACTCTGCTTGCTGTAAATGACTGAGCGTTCGTTTTTGAGTTTCTAATAAATAGCTGATTAGAATTTTTAAGGCTGCTTGCTCACCTTGCTTGGTCAATTTTTGATTAACAAAGTGAAATTCGCTAGATTCTTGCAACACTTTATCGTGAGAAATCATCATGCCTAACGCTTGCAATTGCTGTTGTTCTTGTTCAGAAATATTAGCGTCAACCACAACTTCTTTAGTATTAAGATTTAATAACTCATTAATGACTTCGTTAAACGTATGCAAAGTAGTGGTCCGTACTTCACCAGTTGTTAAATCTGAATAGGCCAAGCCATAAAGCGCATCAATTAGCGTTAAGGCTGTTAAATAGTTGTTTTGTTTAGCGGTACTGGCATTTTGATCCATCATTGTACCTGGCGTGATTAGTTGAATGACTTCGCGTTTAACCATACCTTGGGCCTGCTTGGGATCTTCAACTTGTTCACAAATGGCTACTTTATAACCTTTATCAATTAAAATATCAATATAGTTTTGGGCAGCATGATGTGGAACGCCACACATTGGAATTGGATCTTTAGCACTTTTGTTGCGGGCAGTTAAAGTTAATTCCAATAATTGTGAGCCCTTAATGGCATCCTCGTCGAATAATTCGTAAAAATCACCAATTCGATAAAACAAAAAAGCATCCTGGTAATCTTTTTTGATTGCCCAGTATTGCTGCATCATTGGTGTATCTTTAGTTGTTTGTGGCATATTGTAACGACTCCTACTCTAAAAACGGCTGGTCTGGGGTAATTTGGATTAATTCAATTTTGCGAGCAGCGTTTTTAGTTGATGAAAAATCAATCACACAACCATTAAGCTGACCACGACCAGATAAAGGTGTTTCAAAACGAACTGGGCGGTGATTCAAGAAACGTTCAATCACTTTTTCTTTACGCATACCTAAGATCTCGTCGTAAGGACCAGTCATACCAACATCTGTTAAATAAGCTGTTCCCTTAGGTAAAATCTTAGCATCATTTGTTTGAACATGGGTATGCGTACCAACAACGGCCGTCACCCGACCGTCAACATAATAACCCATTGCTTCTTTTTCACTGGTTGTCTCTGCATGAAAATCTAAGAAAATATAATCACATTGAGCTTGAATCTCAGCTAAAATCTCATCAACTTTGGCAAAGGGATCATCAATACTATCAAGAAATACGCGCCCTTGCAAGTTAATCACCCCAACGGTGGTTTGATTAACTTTAGTCAACACATACCCTTTGCCTGGTGTATGTTGTGCAGGAAAATTAGCTGGGCGAATTAATTTATTAGCATCGTCAATAAATTCGTAAATATCGTCTTTATCAAACGTATGGTTCCCCATGGTCACCACATCAGCACCAGCTGTTAAAATAGTTTTATACAACGACTTAGTAATGCCCTTACCCATTGCAATATTCTCACCGTTGACGATGGTTAATTGTGGCCGATACTTAGCCTTTAACTTTGGTAAATAAGTGGTTAATGTTTCTTGACCAATCGGTCCCATAACATCGCCAATAAAAATAATTCGCATGATCTACCCCTTTTCATTTAGTCATATTTTAGCATAAGTCCGGTTTTATTTCAGTAAGCCATCATGGCAATCAGCCTTAGTTCAACTTGATGATAAATAGTTTGTTATAATGAACATAAAAATGTCCGCAGGTGAAGTTATGAAACGACAACATCAGTTTTTAGGGAGTCTAATTATTCTATGCTATGCTAGTTTTGCTGTTTTTTATTGGGGTGTAACCAGTCGAGCGGCTTGGATTAATCAATACGATCAAACAATCTACCACTGGCTTAAGCCACTGCATCCTAACAGCACACTTTTCTTTACACTTTATACCAAAATTGGTAATCCGCTAATCATTTCAATGATCACACTAGCAGTAGTCTTGATTTTGATATTCGTCGGACACTGGCGTTGGAGTGTTTTTCTTGCCATTAACATGGTGGTTGGTAATTTGATTAATCATTTCGTTAAAAGTATTGTTCAACGGCCACGGCCCTCATTGCCTCATCTCGTTGTTGAAACTGGTTATAGTTTTCCTAGTGGTCACGCAACAGCGGCCGTAATGTTCTTTGGTAGTTTAATTCTGATTGGTCACTTTTTGATTAAGCAAAAGTCATGGCATCATTTATGGATTGGCATTATGTTGATCATGCTCTTACTATTAGGGATTAGTCGCCTGTATGTCCAAGTACATTATCCAAGTGACGTTACAGCCGGTTTCTTACTAGCATTAGGGAACTTAACCATTCTTTGGTTAGTCGCAGCTAAAACGTATTTAAGGCCTGAAATAAGACAGTCTAATTTACAGTAAATAAATAGAACCTCCTCTGATTTTTTTAATTCAGAGGAGGTTCTATTTATTTAAACTTAATGTGTAGTCTTTTGAGCTTGTCGTCCTGACCAGAAGTTAACGATTAAGGCAATAACCGTTAGTAACATGCCCACCCAATAAACACCATGCATGGCGTTTAATAGGACTGCGCGTAATTCTGGTAAGAGATCAGCAGAGATTTGTTTAGCTGTCTCTGGATTAATCAATTGATTTAACATTGAAAGTTTCATTCGTGGATCGCTCTTAATGCCACTAGCAAACAAGGCATTTTGGATGACACCAAAAGTTGACATCATAATTGTTTGACCAAGAGTTCTAGATAATGTATTAAGCGAAGTGGCGACACCTAGCTCATCTTCAGCTACAACATTTTGTACCGTCACCGTAGTCGTGGTAATCGTAATCCCAAAACCAGTTCCTAAAAGAGCAGCAACCAATAAGAAAACGTAGAATTGGGTTCCCATTGGCAAGAAGCCCAGAATCGAAATCCCGATTAAAATAATCGTTAAGCTACCCATAATGATTTGTGGTGCGGTTCGTTTCAAAATTAATTTACCAGCCAAAAATGAACCTAAAATCCACATGACCGAACTTGGCGTAACGGCAAAACCACCCATTGAGGCAGGCAAGCCTAAAATACCTTGCATCCACATTGGAATATAAACTTCAAAACCAATTAAGACACCACTGACTAGTGCTGCGACTAAATTTTGACCTAAGAATAAATGATTTTTAAATAATTGTAGTGGAATTAACGGATCTTTAGCACGTTTTTCACAGCGAATAAATAACCAAGCTGCAACAAATGCAATTAACAACCGAACACCATTAACTAGTAAATTCGAGTCAGTGCCAATACTTTGGGCCAGTAACATTAAGGATAATAAGACAACACTTAAAGTTGCTGCACCACCATAATCGATTGGTGCCTTTTCAGCTTGACGATCTTCATGAAAGAAGAATATGACTAATAGTAACGTGATCAAGCCAACGGGCACATTGATAAAGAAGATCCAGTGCCAAGATAAATGTTGAACGATATAACCACCCAACAATGGTGCAATGATTGAAGCAATTCCCCAAGCTGAACCATTTAGGCCCAACACTTTAGCCCGTTTTTCAAAAGGATAAATATCGGCAATCATTGTAAACGTCATTGGTTGAATCGCACCAGCACCAATTCCTTGCAATGCTCGTGCTAAAATTAATGTCAACATTGAGTCGGATAAGCCAGCTAAACTCGAACCAATTAAAAAGATAACAATCCCCATGATAAAGATTGGCTTACGACCCACACGATCTGATAATTTCCCATAAATTGGCGTAGCAATTGATGATGTTAATAAATAAATCGAAAAGACCCAATTCATTAACGAAATGCCGTGTAGACTACCAATAATTGTTGGCATAGCCGTGGAAACGATTGTTCCCTCGATAGCTGTCATAAAGGTGGCCACAAAAATTGCAATTGTAACTAAGACTAAATTTGTTTGTTTCTTCTTCATAATGACCTCAATTCAAAATAATAGGCAATTCTAACATCGCCTGCCCAATAAAAATTCAATAACTAGACCTAAAAAAAGATCCAATTGGAATACATCCAATCGGATCGCCTCTTAAGTCACTCGCAGCAATTACTTCAGGAAATCTTGTAAAGCTTGCACTTTATCAGTCTTTTCCCAAGGTAATGCCACATCTGTACGTCCAAAATGGCCATAAGCAGCAATTTGCTTATAAATTGGCCGTTGTAAATCTAACATTTTAATAATACCTGCTGGGCGGAGATCAAAATTAGCCCGGACAGCAGCAATTAATGCTGTTTCTGTATAATCACTGGTTCCAAAAGTCTCAATATTAATTGATACCGGTTGTGCTACACCAATAGCATAAGCTAATTGCACTTCACATTTATGTGCTAAACCAGCAGCTACAATATTCTTGGCAACATAACGAGCAGCATAACTTGCGGAACGGTCAACTTTTGTCGGATCCTTGCCAGAAAAAGCACCGCCGCCATGACGAGCATAACCACCATAGGTATCCACAATAATTTTACGACCTGTTAAGCCAGAATCGGCAGAAGGACCACCGATTACAAAACGACCGGTTGGATTAATTAAGAACTTGGTCTCAGCATCAACTAGTTCTGCAGGTAAGGTTGGTTTGATAATTTGTTCAATCACATCATTGGCCAAAGTGGTCAAATCAGTTTCAGCATCATGTTGTGTACTCAAAACAACAGTATCAATTCGTTGTGGAATCGTACCAGTTGCTTCATCATACTCAACGGTAACTTGTGCTTTAGCATCTGGTCGCAAATATGGTAAAACACCATTCTTACGCAACTTAGCAGTTCGCCGCATTAAAGCATGTGCTAAAGAAATAGGCAGCGGCATTAGTTCAGGTGTTTCGTCAACAGCAAAACCAAACATCATACCTTGATCGCCAGCACCAATTTGGTCAAGCGGATCAATAGAGGCCTCTGAGCGTGCTTCTACGGCATCATTAACGCCTTGAGCAATATCTGGTGACTGTTCATCTAAAGCCACTAAAACAGCGCAATTATGGCCGTCAAAGCCATACTCGCCACGATCATAGCCTGCATCAATAATTGTTTGTCGGGCAATCGCTTGAATATCCACATAAGCTGTCGTGGTGATTTCACCGACAATTAATACTAATCCAGTTGTCACGGTTGTCTCACAGGCAACCCGTGCCTTTGGATCTTGTGTTAAAATTGCATCCAAGATTGCATCAGAAATTTGATCAGCAATTTTATCTGGATGACCTTCAGAAACAGATTCTGAAGTAAAAAGATGACGATTTTTCATATTTTTCCCCTTTCAGGTTACAAGGCAGCTCCATTTCTGGACCCCATCGGAAATGTAACTAAGTAAGTTTAGCATATCCATTACTTTAATTAAAGCCAATCATTCAATAATCTGGTAAATTAGCGACAACATCCCCTTAAATATTTAATTTATTGATTGAACATGAATAATTTTACGAATTGACCTTGCACGCCAAAAATATTACGATTAGTAACATAGTCTGGAGGTTATCGACTTGAATAAACACACAACCAAAACCATTGATTTTTTGGTTTTAAGAATTGTCATTGAATTAATTGGCATTATTTTACTGCCGTTTCTGATTAATCGTAGTTTTAAACCAATTGCACCACTTGATTTTATGATCGTTAGCTTGTTTGCCTTAATTTATGTCTTCAGTATTGAGGCAACAGATTTTTGGCCGACCCCAAGAATGATCTATCATGTCTTGTTGCTGATACCAATTTTATTATTACTTTGGAAAAGAATGTTCATTATTGCCTTATTGTTATTAATGCAATATATCATTTATTTAATGACCGACCGCACACCAAAGTTAAACGATAAATTAACACAAGTATTGGAGCAAGGTGTGATTCCGTTATTTTTAACCATCACTATCTTAGATACAGTCGTGGAATCCATGACCGTTAAGGAAGTTTTGCTAATTGGTGTCCTTTACCTCGTCAAAATTATCTTTAGCTTACCAATTAGGAACTTTCTAGATTTTTTATGGCCGTTTATTGGTATTGTTGCAGTCATCTTACTTAGTTCGGGTCATATTATAAGTTTTCCAGCGACTGTGATCATGATTATTCTTTTATTAATTAGCACCGTTGCCTATCCCAAACGCCGCAATTTAAATCAATTTCCAACATTACTATTGATCGTCTTGTCCTTAGTTAGTTTGATTTAACAGCTTAAAAAGCAGCAGACAATAATTGTCTGCTGTTTTTATTTATCATAACGATCAGAATATAAAAAACGGATGACTAATCTAAAGATTAATCATCCGTTTTTAAATGATGGAGGTTACAGGGCTCGAACCTGTGACCCTCTGCTTGTAAGGCAGATGCTCTCCCAGCTGAGCTAAACCTCCAATGACCCGTACGGGATTTGAACCCATGTTACCGCCGTGAAAGGGCAGTGTCTTAACCACTTGACCAACGGGCCATCGCATCAGCAATAATAAGTATATAAAATAATGCTTTATTGGTCAATAGTTTTATTTAATTTTTTTTGCAAAATATTACCTAGTTATCTGACTGCGAAAAAACCGTAAAGTTCTGTTCTGTCATGGGGTGATCAAAGTTAAAACCATAAGCAGCGTTTAACGTATTTTGACGAGTTGTTTCGTTACTAACTGTCGCTTTAGCTAATCCTAATTCAGAGCGAATATTATCAGAAACACGTTGTAATTCCGTTGTAGATGCAACTTGAATGGAAGCTGATCCCCACCAACCACTAATACCTTGTAAATGATCGCTCTTTATCTTTTTGGCAGCACCGCGATAATCCTTAAAAATAGCCACCATTTGGTCAAAAGTTAAATTCGTGGTCACGTTATTAGAAATTGAATCTAAAAAGGACTGGAAATTAGTCAGTGTGCCTGTTGATACCGCCGACTTGATAATCGCTTCAATAATTTGTCGTTGTCTTGCTTGGCGCCCGTAATCCCCTTGCGGATCCTCGTGGCGCATCCGTGAATAGGCCAACGCAGCCTTACCATTTAAATGAATCTTTTTCCCCTTAGTGAAGTGATAACCACCATATGAAAAAGTTAAGGTAGGCGTTACATCTACACCTCCGACTGCCTTAACAATTTTTTCCAAGCCGCCCATGTTAACACTAACATAATTCGTTAATGGCACATTAACCAACTTGGAAACAGAGTTTAACGCCATTTTTGCGCCCCCAATATCATAGGCCGCATTGATTTTACGGAAATTATACGAAGAGGTTCCAACCATTTGAGCCATTGTATCACGCGGAATACTGGTCATTGTCGTACGCTTATTCTTAGGATTAACCGTAACAATGATGATCGTATCTGAATTGCCATTAACTTCAGTCCGCCCCTCAGCACCAGTATCAGTCCCCAATAACAAAATTGAGATTGGATCTTGACTGGCAACCTTTGAGGTTAAAGCTGCCTCTTTTACTTTATTAACTGAGGAATAAGTTTTTTCGGCGGCTGACTTGGTTTGCTGATATAAATGCAAGCCATAGGCACCTAACGCCAATAGTAGCGCTAAAATAATCAAGCCTACGATTTTAAAGACTGGTTTCTTTTTAGGACGTCGTTTTTTAGGTAGATAATTTGTCGCTTGATCCTGAGGTTGTTCAGTTTGCGAGTGTTTCGACATAAATACTCCTTGAAGTTAAATAATAGTCATTTTCGATTATCTTAGCACACAATTGTGAATGTTAATCGATAAGATAGTTAATAATTTCTTAATTTTGATCATCTAAAAAAGCTATTTCTACAATATTGTAGAAATAGCTTTCTTCATTTAAAAATTATTCTTTAAGACACGCTGCATTTCACGATCTTGCTCGCGACGTTTAATTGTTTCCCGCTTATCATATTCGTGCTTACCCTTGGCCACACCTAACAACACTTTCGCATAGCCATGTTTCAAATAGGCTTTTAGCGGTACGATAGTTGTTCCCTTGTCCTGAACAATACCAGCTAACTTAGCAATTTCTCGTTTGTGTAGTAATAACTTGCGGTTACGCAAGGGATCTTGATTAAACTGATTGCCCGCATCATAAGGACTAATATGGACGTTTTCCAACCATAATTCACCATGGCGTACTTGAGCAAAGCCATCCTTAAGATTGATTTTACCAGCACGAACCGATTTGATCTCCGTGCCAGTTAAAACGATCCCTGCTTCATATGTTTCAGAAATCGTATAGTCATGTCGAGCCTTGCGATTAGTTGCTACTTGATTTTTAGGTTTTTCTGCATGCTTTTTTGCCATTTAGATCACCTACTTTATGAGTTAACGTTTACGATTTGAACGAGATGAACGATCAGAAGACTTCGTTTGTCGTTGATTTGTCCGCCGTTCATATTTACCATGATGTGAACTAGTTCGTGCCTTAGGACGTGAATTTTCTTGAGGTGCCGGTTCTTGTCCAGCAATGATAAAATCAATCTGACCTTGATCAGGATCAGCCCGAAGAACTTTAATTTGGATTTCTTGACCAATTTTATAGGTATTATGCGTCTTAGAACCAGTTAAAGTCATTTGTTTCTCATCATATTCATAATAATCATCACGCATATTAGAAATATGAATCAAACCTTCAACCGTATTCTCCAATGAGACAAACATCCCAAACTTCGTGACTGAAGCAATAACCCCTTTGAACTCTTGGCCAACTTTGTCCGTCATATATTGGGCTTTCTTCAAATCATCCACATCGCGTTCGGTATCAATTGAACGACGCTCTTGAGTTGAGGTTTGAATGGCAACTTCTGGTAATTGTTCAGCCCATTTAGCCTTAACCTTATCACCCATACCTTCTGATGCATAACTATGAATCAAACGGTGAACCATCAAATCTGGATAACGACGAATTGGTGAAGTGAAATGAGTATAATATTCAGCACCTAACCCAAAGTGACCTAACTGATCAACTGAATAGCGCGCTTGTTTCATACTCCGTAATAACATGGTTGTCACAACCATCTCTTCAGGGGTACCAACAACCTTAGCCAAAGCTTTTTGTAATTCAATTGGTTTGATGTTATCAGCTTGACCATGACCCACAATCCCAAAAGCGGAAACGAATTCAAAGAAGCTCTTCACTTTTTCTGCATCAGGTGTTTCATGGACCCGATACAAGAATGGAACATGAAGTTTGTTGAAATGTTCAGCAACCGTTTCATTAGCTGCTAACATAAATGATTCAATCATGCGCTCTGAAGTGCCCCGATCCCGCAAAACAATATCAATTGGCCAACCCTTTTCATCAACAACGATCTTAGCTTCAGTCTCTTCAAAATCAATTGCACCACGTTCATGGCGACGCTTGAATAAGATTTGATGTAACTCAGCCATATCTTCAAACATTGGTAAGAAGGTCGCATATTCTTTAGATACTGCTGGATCATGATCTTCAACAATCTTGTTAACGTTATTGTAAGTCATTCGGGCATTAGAACGAATAACACTTGGGAAAATCTCGTGATTAACAACTTCGCCTTTTTGGTTAATTTCCATAATACAACTTAAGGTTAAGCGATTTTCGCCTGGATTTAATGAACAAATGCCATTTGAAAGACGGAAAGGCAACATTGGAATAACACGATCAGTTAAATAAGTACTGGTACCGCGCTCATATGCTTCTGTATCCAGTGGTGAATCTTCCGTAACGTAATGACTAACATCAGCAATATGGACACCTAATTTAAAATTACCATTTGCTAAACGAGTTAAGCCAACGGCATCATCGAAGTCTTTCGAATCATCGCCATCAATTGTCACCACAACATCGCTTGTTAAATCACGACGATTTACCCAATCAGTTGGTTGTAATTCATCCGGAGTTGCTTCTGATTGAGCAATGGCATCATCAGGGAACTCTGTCCGCACACCATGGGAATAGACGATCGACATAATATCGACCCCAGGATCATTCTTGTTGCCTAAAGTCTTAACAGCAATGCCTAACATCCGTGTTGGGAATTCATTACTAGGATATTCTGTAATATCTACTTGAACCATATCACCCATTTGTGGGTGGATACCAGTATCTTTAATATAAACAGGATAGCTAGCTAATTTTTTGTCATGGCTACGAACATAACCAATTAATCCGGTCTTTTTAATTTGAACATCACTATAAGGCTGGAATTCGCCAACCAAGTCAGTTACACCATGTTCTAAAATCTCAGCAACTTCGCCTTCTGGTCCTTTATCGTTCCAAGGGTTTGCCTTTTTTACAATTTTGACTTTAACCCGATCACCTTGTAAAGCATGTAAAGTGCTTTGTTTAGGCACAAAAATATCAGGCACTTCTTCTTTGTTCTCTTCTTCTACTTCAACACGAACGAAGCCAAAGCCTTTATCATTGGCAGCAAACTTACCAATAACTTCTTCAGTCGTTGGTGTTAATTTATAACGACCGCCATTATTGATCGTAATTAAGTTTTCGCCTTCAAGTGTAGCCAAAACTTTGACTAATCGTTTAAAAGCCGTTGCACCTTTTAATTTCATGATGTCATTGATATCTTGAACATCATATTTACGTTCAGGATTATGACGGAAAATCTCTAAAACTTCTGCAGTTAAATAATCTTTTTGTGTCATTTAATACCTCGCTATTTTTAATTCAGTTCCAGTGAAATTTTATTAGGCAATATTGCAAAATTCAGAATGACAAAGCCATTCATGTTTGGCAATATTGTCTAATCTAATTAGAACTGATTTTATCATAAATTTTATTGAAGCTATTTGTCAGTCGACACTGCTTAATATTTTAGGCAATGTTCTATAAAAAAAGCTCCTGCAATTGCAGGAGCAGCGTTTCGCGTTAAGGTTTAATGTGATGACAAATAAACTAACACGAGTGCCAACACAAAGAAAATAACACCTAATACGGCAGTTACTTTTTCCATGACAGCTTCAAACCCGCGTTTCTTCGTTGCACCAAACAAATCACCGGCACCACCAGAAAGAGCATTCAGTGCGTCTTGTTGTTTAGTTGGTTGCATCATAACGGCAATGATGATTGCAATTGAATCAATAATAAGTAACGTTTGAATGATGTCGTACAATTGTCTGGCCTCCGAAAACTTCTACAAAATCTTACTCATAAAACAATATCACAGTTGAGCAAATTTTTCCAGTCCTTAACTCGAGAACCCGTATTTTTTAAGAAGATTATTAGCAATTATTGGCAACAAAAAAAGCCCTCTACTAATGTAGAGAGCTTTTGTTTAAGCAATTATTTGCCTAAGTTGTAGAAGCTGTGGATACCTTTGTATGCTGAAGCATCAGCAAGTTGGTCTTCGATCCGCATTAATTGATTGTATTTAGCAATACGATCAGTACGGCTCATTGAACCAGTCTTGATTTGGCCAGCGTTAGTTGCAACAACTAAGTCAGCAATTGTTGTATCTTCAGTTTCACCTGAACGGTGTGAAACGATAGCAGTGTAACCTGCTTCTTTAGCCATTTCGATAGCTTCAAATGTTTCAGTTAAAGTACCGATTTGGTTAACTTTGATTAAGATTGAGTTTGCAGCACCCATCTTGATACCTTTTTCAAGGTATTGTGTGTTTGTTACGAAGAAATCGTCACCAACAAGTTGTACTTTCTTGCCAAGTGCTTTAGTGATTTCTGCCCAATCTTCCCAGTTATTTTCATCGATAGGATCTTCGATAGAAATGATTGGGTATTTGTCAGCTAAACCTTCAAGATATTTAACGAAGTCAGGTGTGCTGAATTCTTCACCAGTTGACCAACGTAATTTGTAAGTCTTGTCTTCTTCATTCCAAAGTTCTGAAGCAGCAACGTCGATTGCGATTGAAATATCTTCGCCAGGTTTGTAACCAGCTTTTTCAATAGCGTTAATCAAGTATTGTAAAGGTTCTTCGTTGTTTGCAAAGTCAGGTGCAAAACCACCTTCATCACCAACAGAAGTTGCTTTACCGTCAGCAGCTAACAAGCTCTTCAAAGCTTGGAAAGTTTCTGAACCCATACGGATTGCTTCGTGAACTGATTTTGCACCAACAGGCATAATCATGAATTCTTGGAAGTCAACCTTGTTATCTGAGTGAGCGCCACCGTTGATAACGTTCATCATTGGTGTTGGCAATACGTGAGCGTTAGGGCCGCCAAGATATTCGTATAATGGTTGGCCTAATTCGTCAGCAGCAGCACGAGCAGCAGCTAATGAAACGCCTAAGATTGCGTTAGCACCTAATTTGCCTTTGTTAGGAGTGCCGTCTAAGTCGATCATTGCTTGGTCTAAAGCACGTTGATCAGTAACGTCCATTCCAATAACTTCTTTAGCAATTGCGTCGTTAACGTTAGCAACGGCTTTTAATACACCTTTGCCACCGAAACGAGATTTGTCGCCATCACGTAATTCAACGGCTTCGTGTTCGCCAGTTGAAGCACCTGAAGGAACGATTGCGCGGCCAAAGCCACCTAATTCAGTATAAACTTCAACTTCGACAGTTGGGTTACCACGAGAATCTAAGACTTCGCGGCCTAAAACATCAGTAATTACAGACATGTGTTTTGCTCCTTTTTTTCAGAAAATTGATACATTCATATTTTAGCAAATTTTGCCAAAAAATAACAAAAATTTTGCGATTAATCTTGATAATTAACTAAAGCTAAGAATGATTCAGGTTCCATGCTGGCACCGCCAACCAAACCACCATCAATATCAGGTTTAGCCATTAATTCTTTAACGTTAGCAGGTTTTACAGAGCCACCGTATTGAATACGAACATTTTCAGCAGTTTGTTCGTTATAAAGATCTTTAACTGTTTCACGGATAACGTGGCACATTTCTTGTGCTTGGTCAGCAGAAGCAGTCTTACCAGTACCAATTGCCCAGATTGGTTCGTAAGCAATAACAGTATTGGCAACTTGTTCAGCAGTTAAGCCTTCAAGTGCAGCTTTAATTTGAGCAACAACCCAGTCATTTTGAGTACCAGCTTCACGAGTTTCTAAGCTTTCACCACAGCAAATGATTGGTAACATGTTGTTTTTGAAGATAGCTTTAGCTTTCTTGTTGATATCTTCATCAGTTTCGTGGAAATAGCCACGACGTTCTGAATGGCCGATAACAACATAGTTAACACCCATTTCAGACAATGCTTTAGGTGAAGTTTCACCAGTAAAAGCACCTTCGTCTTCAAAGTAGCAGTTTTCAGCAGCAACTTTTAAATCTGAATCTTTAGCAAAAGCCATCAAAGTTGTTAAATCAATGGCAGGTGCAGCAATAACAGATTCAACTTTATCGGCAGCAGGAAGTTTCCCTTTGATACCATCAAGAAATTCTTGAGTTTCTTGAGGGTTCTTGTTCATTTTCCAGTTACCAGCAATAATTGGTTTACGCAAAATTTTTCACCTCAAAAATTATTTGTCAGAAATAGCAGCGATACCAGGTAATTCCTTACCTTCAAGATATTCAAGAGAAGCGCCACCACCAGTTGAAATATGGCTGATCTTGTCAGCAATACCCAATTGGATAGCTGCAGCAGCAGAGTCACCACCACCGATGATTGTACGAGCGTCAGTTAAATCGCCTAATGCACGACCAACTTCAAGTGTACCTTCAGCGTAGTTGCTCATTTCAAAAGCGCCCATAGGGCCGTTCCAAACAACTGTCTTAGCATCTTTTAAGATGTCTTTGAACAACGCAATTGTCTTAGGACCAATGTCTAAGCCCATTTCGCCATCAGGAATATCTTGGCCAACAACTTCGTGCTTAGCATCATTTGAGAATTCAGCAGCAGCAATATTGTCAACAGGTAAGACGATCTTGTCGCCTGCTTTTTCCAATAATTCTTTAGCTAATTCAACTTTATCAGCTTCGAATAATGACTTACCAATCTTGTGGCCTTGAGCAGCTAAGAAAGTATAAGCCATACCGCCACCGATTAAGATGTGGTCTGATTTAGGAATTAAGTTTTCGATAACGCCGATCTTGTCAGAAACCTTAGCACCACCCAAGATTGTAACGAATGGGTGAACAGGATTATCAACAGCATCGCCTAAGAACTTGATTTCTTTTTCCATCAAGTAGCCAGCTGCAGCAGGTTTGCCAGCAGCCTTCATAGCAGTTGCAATACCAACGTTAGAAGCATGTGCACGGTGAGCAGTACCAAATGCATCGTTGATATAAACGTCGCCTAAAGAAGCCCAGTATTCGCCTAATTTAGGATCGTTTTTGCTTTCACGTTTGCCAAAGTCATTGTCGATATCTTGGAAACGAGTGTTTTCCATTAAGATAACGTCGCCGTCTTTCATATCGTTGATAGCTGTTTCTAATTCAGCACCTTCATTAGATGGTACGAACTTAACGTCTTTACCAAGTAATTCAGATAAACGTTCAGCAACAGGACGGAGGCTTAATTCTTTCTTATCTTCGTCACTCTTGATACGGCCTAAGTGAGAAAGCAAGATTGCTTTGCCACCATTTTCGATAACATACTTGATTGTTGGTAAAGCAGCAACAATACGGTTATCATTACCGATCACACCATTTTTAATTGGAACATTAAAATCTACACGGATCAAAACTTTTTTGTCTTTAACATCGACATCAGAAACAATTAATTTTGCCATTGTGGACAACCTCCAAGGATAAATTTCAAAAATAAAAGGCGAAGGGAGTCGACCTCCCTCCGCCTCAAAAATCAACGTTTTATAATGTTGAAGTTTTTAATTAAAGAGTTGCAAATTTGAGTAAAGTACGAACCATTTGGCAAGTAAAGCCGTATTCGTTATCATACCATGCAACAGTCTTAACTAATTGCTTGTCGCCAGCAGTAGTTACTTCAGTTTGAGTTGGGTCAAAGATTGAGCCAAAAGTAGTGCCAACAATGTCACTAGATACAAGGCCGTCTTCGTTGTAACCAAATGAAGGGTTGTCGATAGTATATTTCTTGATTGCAGCATTTACTTCGTCAGCATCTTTAACTGGTTTGCTCAAGATAGTTACTAATTCAGTTTCTGAACCATCAGGAATACCAACACGTTGTGCATGGCCTTGTAATTTGCCGTTCAATTCTGGCAATACCAAACCAATAGCCTTAGCAGCACCAGTTGAGTGAGGAATAGTGTTAACAGCAGCAGCACGTGCGTTGCGAACGTTACCCTTACGATCTGGGCCATCAAGAAGCATTTGAGTTGAAGTATAAGCATGGATAGTTGTCATAGTACCAACTTCGATACCGAATTCATTGTGTAATGCTTGTGCAAATGGAGCTAATGAGTTAGTTGTGCAAGAACCTGCAGAAACAATAGTATCATCAGCAGTCAAAGTGTCATCGTTTACAGAGTAAACGATTGTCTTAAGGTCGCTACCAGCAGGAGCAGAGATCAAGACACGCTTAGCGCCAGCTTCGATATGAGCTTGTGCTTTTTCTTTAGAAGTGTAGAAACCAGTACATTCAAGAACAAAGTCTACACCGTCATTTTTAACCCAAGGAATATTTTGTGCTTGAGGTTCTGCATATACATGATATGATTTACCGTTTACAACGATTGAATCTTCAGTTGCGCTGACTTCAGCATCCAAAGTACCATGAGTTGAATCATATTTAAGTAAGTGTGCAAGCATAGCAGGTGAAGTTAAGTCGTTGATAGCAACTACTTCGATATCACTTGATTCTGCACCAAGTTCCAAAATACGACGGAATGCTAAACGTCCAATACGTCCGAAACCGTTAATACCAATCTTTACAGTCATACAAAATTTCCTCCTTCAGGAAATAAAAAATTTAAAAACTTTTTTAAAAGGTTGCCCCTTTTAAAAGCGAGTTAGCAGCAGCCTCATCGGTAATAAACCAAGTTTGATGAGGAGCGTTGTGCATGTATGCTTGTACCGCCTTAGCCTTGTTGGCACCAGCTGCAATTGCAAATACATACGGAATTTCAGTAAGATCCCGAATTTGTAATCCAATTCGTGGTATCTTGTAAACAACTTGACCATCTTCATCGAAGAAATAGCCAAATGCTTCAGCAACGGCATGGTCTTGTTGTAACTTAGTGACAACTTCTGTCGGCATATGACGACGACTAGCCATTGTCATTGCACCGCCAATACTATGAACCACAACATTAGCGCTTGCAATTAAATCTAAAACCGGTTTAATTGAGGGCTCTTTAAGCAATGGTTCATAAGTCTGTTCACTGACATTCTCAGGAACATACAAGCTACGATGTTCGCCGCCTGTATTCTGAGCCATCTGTGAACAAATAGCGTTAGCTTGAATATCAACACGTTCACCGACACCACCTCGTGCTGGAACAAACAGCAATTGTCGATCCTTTGATAGAATCGGTGTCAGTTCCTGAGCAACAGCTGCCATTGTCGTGCCACCCATAGCCGCTATCACGTTACGTCCATCAGGCAATAACATTGATAAGGTGCTATTTAGCAGCTGACCAAGTCGATGTAAGACTTGAGGCTGTTGATCGCTATTACCAGAAACAATAAGAACATGATCAATTCCAAGCAGTTTTGAGAGTTGCTTTTCTTTTTGTGGAAATCCCATTAAGCTCGACATGATACCATCAAGCTTAGTTAAGACTTCTTGGCCACCCTCAGTTAACACCATACCTGATTTTGACGATAATATCAATCCAGAAGCCTTCAGCAAGTCAGTCTCAGTTCTTAAGACGCGCTCACTCAATTCTAGTTCTTGAGCTAATGTGCGCCGTCCAACTGGGCCTAGCCAGTGAATGCGTTGCAAAATTAAATAACGTTGTCTGATCGTCGTCAGAAAATCTGGAGCAAGTTGCTCAATCCACGTTAAATCATTTTGCACGTCCATTGGACCTCCCCTGTGGGACAATTATTGTCCATCGGTGTCGTTTATAGACCCATCCCTTGCAAAAAATAAAGAGATCACACAAAAGTGCATACTCTTATCAAGGAACAAACTTATTATAACAACACCTATTTATGTTTGCAAGAACTTCATTCGACTTTTTCACAAATAAACTTTTTCACATATTTAATCTTAAAATTACCCTACTACTTCATAAATTTGCAAAAAAATAGCCGCTGATTAATCAGCGGCTATTGACTCAATATGAATATCATTTTATTAATGAAACAACGTAATATAACTATTTGTCTTGCATATTAGTCATAATTTGATCGATCAAACCATATTCTTTTGCTTCTGGCGCAGACATATAATGATCACGTTCAGTATCTCTTTGGATTGTTTCAATAGATTGGCCAGTTGCATCAGCTAAAATCTTATTCATCTTTTTGCGTGTCTTTAAGATTTCTTCTGCTGCTATTTCAATTTCAGTTGCTTGACCTTGAGCACCGCCTAATGGTTGGTGAATTAAAACAGTTGAATTAGGTAATGCATAACGCTTCCCTTTTGTACCAGCTGCTAATAAGACACTGGCCATTGAAGCTGCCATACCAATAGCAATTGTTGAAACATCTGACTTGATAAAGTTCATCGTATCCATGATTGCCAAGCCTGATGTAATCACGCCACCAGGAGAATTAATGTAAATTGAAATATCCTTAGTTGAATCTTGCGCATCTAAGAAAAGCAATTGCGCAATAATTGAGTTAGCAGTCTGATCGTTGATTTCACCAGAAAGCATGATGATGCGGTCTTTTAACAAACGTGAATAAATATCATAAGCACGTTCGCCGCGAGAAGTTTGTTCAATAACTGTTGGCACTAACATATAGTATTGCCTCCTTGATTTTATATCGATAAGTTTAGTTCGTACTATTATTTTAGCACTCAATAAACTACTTTGCTAATTTAACATATTAGTCAAATTTGGTCAAACAATATAGCTCTGTTATTTTTAAGAAAATAGGTTTAAAATATTTTGCTACTTAACACTGGTAGTTTGACATAATCGTGGTCACTTTTCTCTTAGATGGTTATATTCTGTGCTCTAATAATAGTATTCTCTCTCAATATACAAAAAAGACTAATTTAAGGCTTATTTTTTTACAAATAAACTCCTAAAATTAGTCCAAGTAAATAATTATATGATTTGTTATAACTTTAAAAAAAAAAAAAACACTGATTTCTCAGTGTTTTTAACTATGTATGATACCGGTGATCGCTGGTAACAACCTTACATATCTATTGTTATTGCTGACTTTGTCTCATAAAACGGTTAGTTGTGGTTAGTTATTAATCACGCTATAAATCATCATTAATCTTAGTAAATTTATTTTTTCTACTATATTAATGGTCATTATATTAACACTCAATAATTAGCGACCTTAAACTGTAAGAAAATGATAGAATGAAATTACTATTTAGTTAAGAGGCGAATAAAGTCATATGGACATAAGAAAGTTTGGAGATCCTAGTAGACTATTAATATTAGGAAACGGATTTGATTTACAAGCAGGGTTAAAGTCTAGTTTTAATGATTACTATGATAGTTTAGAATCAGACGCATTTTCTTACTTCGAAGAGAAAATAAATCTACTCTATAATGATGATGTTGGATACTATGATTCATTTATTCAAGCCCTGATCGGCTACTTTGATTGGGGTCCTTCTAAAGAATTAAAGCAAATGATTCCTAGCGCAACTTTAGATTTAAGTTTCTGGGAATATCTCTTAGTTATTAAACGTTGTGAATCAAAAGAAAGTAATTGGGCCGACGTTGAAAATAACATTCAAGATTTTATATGTAATAACGCCAACAGTTTTCTTTCATTGAAACAAGATTTAAAGAAAAATAATTTTGACCGCTTTTTAAATGAAGAAAACAAAGTATCTAGTATCTTGACTAGTATTTTACTAATTTCTTTTAACTTAAATTGTGTATCAAGTTCCGATCAAATCTATTCTTTTTTATTGGATCAATTAGATGAATTTGAAGATAATTTTAAGCGATATCTTACAGATCAATTGAAAGAAGAAACGATTCAAAATAATTACTACAGAAAAAGTAGCAGAATACTAGATGTACTTGAACATAGTGAACAGTCAAATATCTTAACTTTCAATTACACTAATCCACTGCAGTTAAACGAAAATACAGGTAAAATGGCATTGACAGTAAGTACTCGAAATGTTCACGGAGACTTGTCAAATAAGATTATTATAGGAATCGATCAAAAAGCAGAAGAGCTTAATCAAGAAACAGAATTAACTAAGTTAAGACAGCCAAATAATTATATTTACCTTTTCAGCAAAACATATAGAATCATGCGACTTGCATCTGATCGTCAAGAGAAACATATTTTAAATAAAAATATTAAGTCAATTGTCTTTTATGGCCATTCCCTTGCAGCAGCTGATTATTCTTATTTTCAGTCAATTTTTGATTTTTATAGTATATATGATAGTGATGTTACACTCGTTTTTTATTACTCTGTTTACAAGGAAAATGATAGAGAACAAATCACTAAGACTCAATTTGATAGCATTCGCAAGCTATTAATAGAATATGGCACTACGTTAGATAATAAAGACCATGGTAAAAATTTGCTTCATAAACTTTTACTTGAAGACAGACTAATCATAAAAGAATTGAACTATTAATCTAAAAAATAAGCCGTTATCCATATTTGGATAGCGGCTTTGTCGTGGGTAGACGGTTGACGAGGCCGTCTATTTAATACATACAGCAAAACACTCCAAAGTAACTTAATAAATTGCAAAAAAATAAGCCTACTCAATTAAGAGTAGGCAAGGAATAGTGAGAAACATCAGAATCTCACTTTGATATATTATCAGTAATTATATTGATTAACAATACTACTTAACTCGCAAACGTTGACCAGCGTAGATTAAATTAGCGTTCTTCAACGAATTAAGCTTAACGATGTTTGCGGTTGTTGTCTTAAACGCTGTTGCAATGCCGCTTACCGTTTCACCCGGCTTAACAGTATGATATACAACAGCCGTCTTGTTGATTACAGCCTGTACACCGTTGTAGTAAGAGCCAAGGAGCTTTTTACGTGTGTCACCATTTCCGTAGTGACCAGCCTTAGTTTCATTAGCAAGAACAATATTTGTAATATTAACTGATGCGCCAGCAAGTTTGCGGTTAACAATAGCTTGAACCCCAGCGGCATACTTACCCAAAAGCTTAGTTCTAGTAGCGCCTGAACTAACCTTATTAGCAATGACATCATTAGCCATTTGTTCTAAGCTCTTACCAGACGTGCTGTAAGCTGGTTTACTTGGTGAGCTAGGCTTCGGGTTACTTGGTGATTGCGGTTTAGAAGCCGTTGAACCGCCGTAATATTGCTTTGCCAACTTAACAACTTCATCAACGTTCAAGCCCCCCGGACATGCAGTAGCCGTGACTTCCCGATGTGCCAAAATATGTGAGCGATCAATTGGGATATTGTATCGTTTACAAATATCTGCTACCAGCTTAGCAGTATTAACAACAGTTGCATGTGCTACTGACCAGTTTGGAGCGCCTGTACTATTGACGTTCTCAATGCCGATTGAACGTTGATTAGGATATGACATCTTAGGTTGGTCAGCACCACCAGTACCGCCACAATGCCACGCTGCGTCACTTTCTGAAATGCAACCAATAATTTCAGTTGGCGTAACTTCATAATGAGCTGATGTTTGCGCTGGACTTGATTGTAACCACGTATTCATGGCAACATTTTTATTTGTTGTTGCATTGTGATGGATAACAATACGGTCAATTTTGTGACCGCCTCGGCTACTAAAATTCATTAAACCAGGATTCTTCCCTGTAATTAACTTACTATACACTTCTGACATATTATTTTTTCTCCTTTTTCGGCTTCTTATAAGTTAGTGCCTGCTTGCTATCACTGATAACGTTGGTGTTTGTTGGATCATTGATTGCACTCCAAGCATTAACTATGGCCAGACCGACTACATACGGATTACTGATTGCTCTAACCAAAGTTGTTCCTAGTACTTGCCAGGTGATCATATCCTTAACCGTTAATCCAAAATATGCCAAAATTGGCAAAAAAATAGCAGCCACAATTTGTGCCCACCAAACAGGATTTTGAATTCTGATCTTCCAATTAATTTTTTTCAAATTACTTTGACCTCTTTTCTTTGAGTTCCTTCTTTAACTCCTTCACCTCATGTTCCAACTTATCGACATCGTCTTCTGACTTGTGGCTCTCGTGGCCATTGATCAGAGCAATGATGATACCAGAAACTGCAGATATTAGAGCCACCATGACGGCTTCACTCATGTCTGCATTCCCCCTATTGCGTTACACCTTCGTGGATTATTCTTGCTACAATCACACCTAGCAAAATCGTTGCCATTGAGACTTGATGTAAGTCACAATCACGAACTAGAAAGCCAAGAAAATAAATAGTCATTACCGTCATGGAAAAGCCAACCGCGAATTGCTTACTATATCCTTCCCAGTTGAACAACGACCAAGCAATAACGAATATGGCCATAATTGCAATCAGCAAAAGTGGTACTGGGTCTTCTAGCAACGACAGCACTTCCCGAGCCGGCGGTGGAAACTCAAAATAACGATTTGACCAGATAAAATATGCTGCTATTCCAAGCATCTCAATTCCGGTATACAACCAAAAACGATTTTTGTTGATATTTTTTAGCATTAAAACCGCCTCTATTCCGTTGGCGCTGGCGTTTCAGCATCGCTGGCTAAACGGTCTTCTTCAGCATAAACAGCATTAGTAAAGTCAGCTAAATCTTTACGTACTTCAACTTTATTTGCATCGTAAAGTTTCTGGTCATTTACATTACTATTGATTGTTGTTGACCCGTTTTCTTTATTAATACTTGCACTGTAATAGGCAATTGTTTTGCCACTAATAATAGATTGACCTGAAATTGTTGTCTGTTTAGTTGTTTTTAACATCGTTATTCTCCTTTTCTGCTTTGAGTTCTTTAATTTCTTCCATTAACTTCCGATTAGTGACTTGTAGATTAGCGATTGTTTGTTCAGCCTGTGCCATTTTAACCGCAAAATTTG
>ERZ507554.28-NODE-28-length-58986-cov-64.2245_pt1 | contig 58986 bp, 79 predicted proteins | sample MGYA00248668_ERZ507554 | MGnify/ENA primary metagenome ERZ507554 (study PRJEB26165, sample SAMN02676187) | human gut metagenome | isolation source: stool | host: Homo sapiens | place: USA | study: EMG produced TPA metagenomics assembly of the C.diff FMT (human gut...
CAGCATAGCCAGCATAGCCAGCATAGCCAGCATAGCCAGCATAGCCAGCATAGCCTGCATTGCAAACTAAACACAGGGGGTATACATGAAGTACATTGCAATCAGGACTCGCGCAGATGACCCACGGCTCGTGGCGTGCCAGGATGCTATGAGCAGCGTGTGCCTTCGGTCGCGCATCGTAGAGAACATACGCAACAACGCTGAGTATATGCGGTCGTTCGATGTCGAACCGGACCGGGATGGCACGGCCACACTGTGGGCCACGTTCTACAACGCCCAGGAGGATGCCGCCATCAAGCGAGCGTCAGAATTTTTTTCTGGAATTTTGGCAAAAACCTATGTCCCCGGCGCTGAGCTGGAGGAAGACGATTTTATTGACAAGTAATGCTTGCAGCACGGCTCAGCATGTTTTATAGTCTGTGTCGTCAGGGGGTGTTTGGTTTCCCATAGTCCATGCCCGGCGTGTCGAATCAGACATCACCCTGGCACCCATAGCTGCGCGGGTAAGCCAACTAACCTCGCCTGGTGTGACGGTGCTCCGCAGCTGTGGGTAGCTCTACTTGCAAGGCCGACCTGTATGTTGCATAATCGCGTCACGACACAGGAGGGCATATGCAAACCACCCATCGCACAGTAGAGACTATCGTAGAGGAACATGTTGACGCGCTGCGTCACCTGGTACTTGACTACCGCGCCAGACATGGCGAACTCCCCGATACCATCAACTTCCAGCTTTCAGTGGCCGAAGATACTGCCGCACAGCCGCTGGCATTACGCCTGCGCCAGTCTGGTTGGGTGCTCATTACGCAATCCCACAAGCCGGGACAGTCAACTATCTCCATGACGTTCGCCACCCAGGGAGGGGTACCATCATGACCGACACAGCAAAGTTGCTTGAGGGTTACACACCAACCATTATCACGATTGAGCCATACGAGATGGACGTGACCTTCGTGTGGTCTCCCGACGAGCAGCAGGCGCTGGCCCGGTATTTCACGAACAGTGACGACAAGCGGTGGAAGGAGTGGGGTCCGTACATCGCCGACACTGAGTGGGATTGTCGCGGCATGTCATGGGTGGGTAGCCTGGACGTCCCGGCTGTTGTGGGCGTGAATCTCCCGCTGTTCTATAGCGGCGAGGATGGCCAGATGATGTTCCGCAACGCGATGGGAACACTGGCTCACGAGATATTCCATATTATTATGGCCCTGTCGAAGAACATCGGCGAGAACCCGGAGTATGGCCACGAGGAGCCGATGGCTTACCAGACGGGATTCCTTATGCGGCGCGGGCTTGAGCTGCTGGCGGCGGAGTGTCCGAACCTGCACACGATGGTAGACAACGCGGCGAAGTAGCTCACGCACAATAATCAGGCTATGATATCCTCCGGTTAATTAACCAATCGGAGGATTTTTTATGGCTGGATGTTGCGGCGGGGTGGGGAAACCCAACTCCACAATCGTCTACCACGATGGCAAGTCTGCCTATGAGGTGTGGCTTGAGGCCGGGCATACCGGGACCGTGGACGACTTCTTTGAGTACCTGCGTGGTCCGGCGGGCGAGTCTGTCAAGGGCGACAAGGGTGATGATGGGCGCTCTGCTTATCAGGTCTGGCTGGACGCCGGGCACACGGGCACCGAGTCTGACTTCCTGGCGTGGCTTCGTGGCCGCAAGGGAGACCCAGGCGTGGGTATCAAAACCATTACTGCTACACAAGAAGATGTATAGGAGCTGACTTATGGCTAAAGACCAGAAAGTTACACTGACCTTTGACATGACCGACAACACCAGGAAGACTGTGGCGTTCACAGTTCCGGCTGGTAAAGACGGTACTAACGGCAAAGACGGTACTAACGGCAAAGACGGTACTAACGGCAAAGACGGTACTGACGGTGTTGGCATCACTGATATCACTGTTACACAGGAAGATATCACCGACTAAGTGGGTGACGCATAATGGCGAAAGACCAGAAAGTAACGCTCAACTTTAAAATGAGCGACGGGACAACTAAAGCTGTCTCGTTCACGGTCCCGGCAGGTGCTGGCGGCATCCTGCCTCCGGTAGCAGAGATGATAGACGCTAACACCGACGTGCAGGCGGTAGCTGAGCGTTTCTTCAACGCGATGGAGCAGAAGTTCACTGAGCCGAAGGTTGTCCAGTACTTTAATGTTACGGATGCCGCCGACCCGACGTCATCACCGAAGACTGCGTTTATCAGCATTGTCCCGACCGACGGTGGCAAATTCATCCTGGCCAGTGGCGCTATTGCCGGGAGCGTAAGACAGCCGCAGGTGAACTATGCCTGGTATAACGATGATGGCTCAGAGTCAGTCCAGATTATGGAGATGATGGATACGTACCGACGTGGCGATGGCATGACCGTTGAAGGCGACGGCACAAACGCCGATGGGTTGTTCAAGGTCAAGCTGTCCAGTAAGTCGGGTAACGCGCTGAGCATCGACGCAGAGAACGGTGGCCTGTTTGCCGAAGCTGGTGGCGGTAGCCTGTCCATCCAGGGGACTGCGCTTATGGGCGACGGCACTGTAGAGAACCCGCTGAAAGTCAATTTGTCGCCGCAGCCCGATAACCAGGTTAAGGATGAATCTGGGCTGTACGTCGCACCATCTGAGGTGATGCACAACGACAGCATTACTGGTGATGGCACTGAGGGCAGTCCGCTGGCGGTCAGGGTTTCCGAACAGGGTAAGAACGCACTCTCCCTGATTACCGAGGCAGAGTCGGCTACTCCTGGTCTTTTCTGCGAAGCCTTCGTTGTGGACCTGCCAGCGGGTACGGTACTGACAACAGTTACTACACCCGGTCGTTATCGCATCAAGGGTGAGGCGAATGGCGGGGCGTCGCTTGGATTCCCGGTACCGGTGTACAGCAACTCCGAAGTATACATGGACGTTGTTAAAGCCCAGAATTCCAGCAATGGCGGTAGTCCGGTAGTGACACAGTATTTTTATGCGTCGATGCTGGAGAACCGTCCTGGGCCGTATGTCCGAGAGCTTATCAACGCTAAATGGACTTCGTGGTCGCCACTGACTACAGAAGCCTGGGTGAAAGCCAACATGGTCAACTGGGCCAATGTGAGTCAGGGTGGTCTCAGCCTCATCCCGGTATACACTACGCCTACATTCTATAGCTACAGAGCCAGTGACGGCACAGCGGCGACGCCGGAGGCGAAGACATTACCATCGACATTTGACGGCGTGGTGTTCCAGTTACCGTGGGCGTTTAAGAAAAGCCTTACTGGTACTTTTTCAGGGGTCGTCATGGCGATGGATGCTAACGGCGATCTGTATATCAATATCGACGAGAACTACGGTACTAATGCAGACGGTGAGACCCCGGACGCTGCTATCAACTGGCATAAGTTTGTATGGGTGCCTAATGACTTTGTACCGCCAGATATCCTGCCGCTGGACGAGAACTCCACCCCGGAGGATATCCGTAACCGCGTGAATCAGTTGGCCGGGGTTCTGGCCGCAGCTGGGTTAGTGAATATTAATTCACCTGTTTAATACCCCCTTGCCACGGATGGCGAATACCTATACACTCAGTGTAGAGTCAACAGACAGAGGATGGGACATGAGACGTTTTGAGTTTGAGGATACACCGATGGCAGACGGTCTCCCGACCGTAACATTAGGGGATGTGGAGCGAGCTATCGCAGATGTGTCGTACACTGTATTGACCGATTCTCGCGGCCAGGCAGGCACTACCACGGTATGCTACATCACCCTGGATAACGGACATTCCGTGACCGGGACCAGCGCCTGTGTAGTGGCTGAGAAATTCAACCGCGAGATTGGCGAGAAGCTGGCGTACAAGAAGGCAGAGGACGAGGTGTGGGCTTTACTTGGCTACGAGCTGCGGCTTAAACTGTCGGCGCAATAACGAGCGACTGACGCCCCGTACAAACCCCTGACGGCCTCGGTCGCGGGGGTTTTTTTATTAGGAGAATAGCATGGCCCAGAAACTTCCGGTCGTCCTTAGTGACGACAAGAGACAGCACCAGCCGCTGGCAGAGGGTGATACCCTGAATACCAGCGCGATCCCTATCAGTAAAGATGATGGTAACATGATTCAGGTACGCGACGATGGTATCTACTCCGGTACCACCGCTCCGGCAGATATCAGCTCGCTGTATATCTCCACCAGCCTGGGCAGCGACACTAACCCCGGAACCCGTGCCGCCCCACTCAAGACAGTGGAAGCTGCGCTGGATATTATAGCCGAGCGTAATGCACCAGGCTCTTACGCTATCCGCCTCCGCGCGGGCGAGACCTTCGAGCCGACACGGCGAGTGTGGCTTGGGGCCGGAACCTGGGTACTCCGATTCTCGTATTATGACGACCCGTTGTTCGGCGATATCCTGGCGCGTTCCGGGTATTATCCTAACGCAGATGCGCGGCTCCAGCGTCCGACTCTCAAGATTAATACGTATGTTCGGGATACGGCGAATAACATCGTAGACTGGACTGGGGCATATGTTCCTGCGGACGGTACTATCACGTTCGAGGGTGTAATTGTTGACTTCTCTCAGAGTGGCGCAGGCGCAATTACTGGTGGTGGCTGGTGCTGGTATGTCAGCGAGCTGCAATTCTCTGGTTGTGATATCAAGTTAGTAAGTGACCATGAAGGTATTGGTTCTGCTAGGTCGATTATTACGCGTCAGTGTAATGTCTCGATCACGGGCAATGTCCAGTTCTTCATCTCGGACTACGCCCCCGGTTGGATGGACATGCAGTGGGTGCCGGAAGGTGCAACCAACAAAGACCCGTATGGCGAAGGCCCAGATGTTATCGGACGCCCGTACAACATGCGCGATGTGGTAACACCGTCGAACGCTATGGCATTAGCCGATTTCGACGCGAGCACGAAGACGCTGTTTGGCTGGAATGCTAACTGGGATATCTTCGCAGCCAGCTAAGGTAGGTGCGCCCCAGCCTGCCCGATGGATTCCCGGTGGGACAGCCGGGCGAGGATAGCAGGTGGGGCGCAGTTAGATAGTAAAGTGTTTTTAAAGGGGGAGCAACAGATGGACAACGAACTTACTGTTCAGCCGAAGGATAGAGACGACCTGATGCGTCTCCGTCCGCTGTGGTCCAACATCGCACAAGATATCGTGATGACCTCCGTGCCTAACGCAGAGGGGACGGGGCCGCTCATTACTCCGCAGGAAATCTGCGACAACTACAACATCACCCAGCAGGAATGCCTGCGGCTACTGACCCTCCCTGAGTTCAAGCGGATGGTTAAGGATTATCGCAAGCGTGTCGATGCTATGGGGGACAATGCGTCCATAACATTACGGGCACAGATGCTGGCATCTTCCATGATGGAGGAGGTTTATCTTAACGTCATGAAGCAGGGTGCTGATGTGAAGGACCAGATTAAGGTCATGGAGCGCTTGTTCCAGTACGGTGGCCTGGACCCGGCTACCAACGGACAGAACAAACAGAAGTCCGGGGATAGTGGCGGTGGCAACGCAGCAGCTATTGGCCAGGTTATTATCAACGTCCCGGCGGGTATCCCAGGTATGGAGCATGTGCAGCGCCGTGCGCCGATAGAAGCGGAGGTCGCCGATGGCAACGAAGCATCTTAATTACATTCCATACCCGACGCCGATGGCATTCCACTGCGCGACCTCCATGTTCGTTCGCGCTATCTGTGGCCCGTTCGGCTCCGGCAAGTCAGTGACCTGCGTGCAGGAGCTGATGTATATCGCCATGCGACAAGCTCCAGCAGCTGACGGGAACCGTTACGTCCGGTTCGGCATCGTCCGCGCGTCATATCCGAACCTGCGCACCACGACCAAGAAGACGATGGAGATGTGGTACCCGTCAGAGTGCGGCTCTATCAAAGAGACTGCGCCGATGGAAGGCAAGTATCGCATACCGCTACCGGACGATACCGTAGTAGTGATGGAGCTGCTGCTTATCGCGGTAGAGACAGCAGAGGACGTTAAGAAGCTGCGCTCCACTGACTTCACGGCCATCTGGATTAACGAGGCCACGGAGGTTGCGCAGGAGGTGCTCACTGCCGCCACGGAGCGTGTAGGCCGTTTCCCGTCAGACCGCTTCGGCACATGCACTTACAAGGGCGTTCTTCTCGACTACAACAAACCGCCACGCGGCCACTGGTTGCGACTGTTGTTTGAGTCCGTAGATACGCCAGCCAACTATGGTTACTTCGAACAGCCACCAGCTGTGTTCAAACATACCTCCGAGGACGGTATCGTCACGTACACCTATAACCCGGAGGCGGATAACCTCAAGGTTCTCGGCCCGGATTATTACCCGGACCAGGTGGCGGCGAAGCGACTCGTCGGGGCGCTCGACGAGATAGACCAGCTGCTGTGCATGATGGACGTTGACGCGAAGGCAGGCAAGCCAGTGTTCACGAACTTTAGCCGTGAGGCTCATGTTGCTAAATCTGTGCTACAGCCTATCCAGGGACAGGATGCGGTCATCGCTATTGATACTTCTGGTATCCACCCGGCGGCGCTCATCGCTCAGTTCATGGGCCGTCAGTGGGGTATAATCGACGAGCTGTACGGTGACGGTACAGGCTTCGACGATTTTATTTATGGTGCGCTTCTGCCAGTCCTGACGCAGCGGTATCGCGGGTGCAAGGTTCTTGCCGTGTGTGACCCGGCAAACGCCAGGAACGGTTACAACGCTACTACGCCTGTTGCGAACTTGATCGAGGCCCGTATCCCGGCTATTGTCGCGCCGACGAACGACATCAAAGCGCGTATCGAAGCAGGGAACCAGATGTTGTCTCGCAACGTTGGGGGCATAATAATAAGCCCAGCATGTGAGCTTCTTATCGCGGCCCTGGCTGGTGGGTATAGATTCAAAAAGACTACAATTGCTGGTACTATTGACCAGACATACTCGTCCACGCCAGAGAAAAATAACCACTCTCACCCGGCAGATGCGTATGAGTACCTGAGCTTACACATCTTGCGCGCGAGCGCGCTGGACGATAGTAGCGATGAAGTCCGCCGCCAGATGCAGAAGCAAGTTAAGGTTAAACGACGGGTGATGTGATGAAAGAACCAGCCATTCAGATTGAGGTACCCAATAGCGCGCAAGACCCGATAGCGGCCATTGTGACGCAGCGGTACAACCAGGCCGTCTTCTGGCGCTCTCAGGAGCGCGTGGGCGGTAAGTCCTTGCGAACGGTCATTGACGAGTGCTTTGACCAGCGAGAGGGCATCCTGTCGGCCTGTGACATGGATATCGTAGAGGAGCTGGGCGTTGACCTGTACGTCAACATCTCCGGCCTCAAGACGTCGGCTCTGGTCGCGTGGATGCGTGACCTGCTGATTAACACCAGTGAGCTACCATTCACCATCTCCCCCACCCCGGTACCGGAACTCTCGGACACTGCCAGGTTAGCGGTACTCAACCAGGTTAAGCGCCAGCTGTTCGGTCAGGGGTATGATGGCGATCTGCTGTCACTCGTTAAGCAGCTAAAGTTTGCGCAGCGCGAGGCGGAGATGAATGCCGCCACTACAGCTGCTGACAGGATGTATCAGCTGATTAAGGACCAGTGTCTGGAAGGTGGGTTCCGCCGCGCACTGTTGAAGATGATTAACGATTTCGCTGTGTATCCGTTCGCGGCTATGCACGGCCCCATCCCGACGATGGTGACTAAGATGGAGTGGTCAGGGTCGAACCTGGTACCGCGTAACTCTATCGAGTTCCAGTTCAGGCCGCTGTCTGTGTTCGACGTATTCTGGACACCGGACAGCCGGGATGCGCAGAGTGGCACTGCGGTGATGGTGCGTGAGCGCATCACGAAGCAGGAGCTATACAAGTGCCTCAAGATGAAGTCGTACATCAAGGCTAACGTGCTCCGTGTCCTGGAGGATTGTGTGTCCGGCAGGCTCGACAGCATGTGGATGAGCCGCAACCGCGAGCAGCCAGATACCTTCTCATGGGGATGGGGTAACGGAGAGACGGTGGAAGTCCTGCGACACTACGGCCTGCTGTCCGGGCGTGAGCTGATGAAGTACGGTATCACTGGTCTGGAGGCGAACGACTACTACGAGTCAACCGTATCTATGATTGGCCCGTATACCATACAGGTGTTCATTAACCCGAACCCTGCGGTGAATATCCGCCCGGTATTCCTGGCGAGCTTCGAACAGTCAGGCGACCGTATTCCGGGTATCAGCATCTGCCAGAAGGTACGCGACATTGAGCGCGCTTATCTGGCCACACTGCGGTTCATGATGGTCAACATGGGATTCGCTGCTGGCCCTATCGGTGAGGTGGACTATAGCCGTATCCAGCGGTACATGACACCAGAAGATGTCGGCAGGCTGTCGGCGTTGACGATGTATCCTGTTGATTCCGATATGAGCGCAGGATCGCGCCCGGCATATAACCTGCACAGTATCCCGTCCAACGTCCAGGCGTTCATGGCCGTCGGCCAGTTCTTCATGGACTTGGCAGACCGGGTTACGCAGATTCCGGCGTCTATCCACGGTGAGCCAGTGGGTACGGGTGCAAACCGTACATTCCGTGGGATGGCCATGCTGTACGGTAACGCCATCAAGCCTATCCAGTCCGGGATTGCTAACCTCGACGATGGGGTGTTCGGCCCGCTTGGGAACCTGATGTACAACTACAACATGCGGTACTCGAATGACGAGTCTGTCAAGGGTGACGCACAGGTACTAGCACAGGGTTCTACCGGGCTAATCCAGAAAGAAGTGGCAAAACAAACCGCGCTGGATACACTACAGCTCGTGGCAACAGCAGGCAGTGCCGCACAGGGGATGGTCAAACCGCGCGTTATGCAATGGGCTGTCGAGACTGCACTCCGCGCTTCTGGCGTACCGTCAGAAGTATTTGAGGATGATGGTGCCCCTGCTGCACAACAGGTTCCGGCTGGAGTGCCACCACAAGAACAGCAGCCACCAGCTGCTCCTGAACAGGGTATGGAGGTACAACAATGATTAACGGGAGCGTGCCCGTAGTGGGTAAGCAGGTCTACGACATGAACCTGGGCTACGGCAAGATTATCTCTGTCGAGCCTGACATGGCGTTTGTAGTGGATTTCGGGGGGAACCGTCGGCAGCGTTTCTCCGCCGGAGGCTTTGTCGGCAATATCCGACGTGTCTACTGGGAGAACCCGGTAGTGGTAGAGCCGATGGCAGACGACACTACCTGGCAGACGTTCGTCAACGTTGCCCGTCAGATGTATGCGATGATTAGACGCATCAAGGGGGCGTGATGGCTGGCCGCAAACCGATAAAACTGGATGAGGTTGAGTGGGATGGCCTGCTCATCGGCATCGTTATGGTGCTCAACAAAGTACTCCCGATGGAGAAGATTCTGAATAGCCGCTGGTTCCAGTGGCTTTCTGATTTTGTCCGACGACATAACCCGTGCCATAGCTCGGAAGAATCTCTGGCATGGCGAATCATGTGTTTCCTGTTCCCTGACTGCTGGTGCTGCTCAGGTATTCGCGGGTTTATTTACGGGGTACTGTTTATGGCTGTAGTAATTGGTGTGTGGGGGATTTTATGAATATTGATACTGGAGGTTTCCACACGAGCGCAGGCCCGGCGTGCGAGGACAACCGCCCGGTCCAGAATGAGCATCACGTACTGTTTGACCCATCCAGTACTTTCCTGCAATCTGGCCCGATTGTCGTCCGCCCGAACAGGCCGCTGATGCTTGTGGGGTACATGGTTCCAGGGGGTGCAGAGTTTGTGGTCGAGGGAGTAAGCCTGGGTAGCCGCGCTGTCCAGCACGGTGGCGGTTGCTGCTCTCCGTGCGGGCCGTCACTGCTGTCACGCGCTGCGGCTGACATCCTGTTCCGCGAGCCGATGACTCTCGGCGGTAGCGTGTGGAAAATTAACGAGCTTAACAGGCACCTCGTGCTGACACTGCCTGGGTCATATATCCTGTCCCTGAACAGCGATGAGTACCTGGGAAGCATCCATGTCGAGCTTGTGGAGCTGGGCGAAGTGCAGGCACCTATCCCAGCGGGGTATATGGCCGGGCTTAATAATATGGTAGCGGCGCTGTAGGGGGCGGTCATGCGTACAATTAAACTGTTCGATGAGTTCTCGAAGGATGTGTACAGCAAAGCCTTCACCGTGTTCCCTAACAGCATCGCCGTGCTCACGGCGTTCGGCCTGGGGAACAAGATTCACCGTGAGCCGAACGAGCCGAAGAACACGCCGCAGCAGCTTATCATCCAGAAGATGACATTCGATGGCGGCGGCATCTTCTCGTCCGGGGACCAGTGCTGCTGTGACGACGAGGATTTAGAGCTGGGGTTCGACCCCAACTATACCTATGTCGAGGACGTAACGCAGTGTGGCGTGTGGAATCTTAACGCATGTCAGAATCTTGGTGCTATCATGTTGCCCGGCACCTACCGCGTGCGGCTAAATGACGAGGGTGGATTGGGGTACGTGTTCCTGAGTTTGACGCGCTACCGCCAGGACGAAGCAGGCTCCGTGCCGCGCAAGATTATTTTTGGGGAGTAACCTATGAACAACTGCTGTGATAACGCATACCAGGATGGCGGCACGATCAACGAGCCGCAGATTCTGAACCCGGAAGTTATCGGCGGAATCCTGAAAGGCGTTGCGCTACAAGATGGCGTGAAGCTGGACGAGCTTACCGCTATTGACCTGGCTTCTCAGCTGTGTCCTAAGCTGCAAGAGTGCATCCTGCAAGCTATCGACGGACAGAGCTTCAAAGACCTCACGCTGGAGAACACCACTTTCCGTGGCAGCATGAGCTTTGACACAGAGTCCGCAGTCGATGTCGTCAATGCGATCTGCCAGCACATGACTGACTGCGTTATCGGCATCATCAAAGATAACGTTATCGACGCTGTGCGTCTCACCAACTTGTCAGTGGATAAGCTGGGTGTGACGGGTGGCATCACTCTGGACGCAGACTCTGCCAAAGCCGTAGCAGATGCGGTGGCGCAGTATCTCGACGAGCACATCCAGGATGTGGTCGAGAACAACACCCTGTCCGGCGTGGAACTGGAGTCCGCCATCATCCGTGGTCTGGACCTATCTGGTAGCGTGACCCTGGACGCCGACGCGTCTAAAGCTATTGCCAGCGCGGTAGCCGCATACCTCGACGACCATATCGTCGAAGTCATCGAAGGCACCACGCTCACCAAGCAGAAGCTGGCCAGTGCCGCTATCAACGGTCTCGACCTGACTGGCGCGGTAACGCTCGACGAAACGGCTGCGGTCAACATCGCTGATGCTATCGCGTCGCACCTGGACGAACATATCCGCAGCGTGGTTCTCGGCGGTGTGCTCGACTCCATCAAGCTGGCGAACGCGTCCATTGCAGGCCTGGCGCTGACTGGTGGTGTTACTCTGGATGCCACGGCGGCTAAGTCTCTGGTGGAAGCGCTGTGCCCAGAAATGGATAAGTGCATCACCGACGCGCTCAAGGCCAATGTCCTGACCGGGCTGACCATTGACGCTCCGAAGATTTCTGGTGCTGTGGAGCTTGACGAAGATGCAGGCACGGCGATTGCGGAAGCTATTCAGGGCAAGGTCAAGGAGCTGGTGGATGCTGCGCTCACCGACGGCACACTGTGCTGCCTGCACCTCAAAGGGGCTACCATCGACAACAGCGAAGGTAGCAACAACACCTGGACGGACACTACCCTGGCGGGTACCACGACCATCACCGGGGAGTTGATTCTCGGCGAGTCCGCTATCGCAGACCTGTGCCGTTCCCTGACTCCGTGCATTGACGCGCGGTTCAAGGAACTGATGAACGACCTGGGCCGGGTGTACACCGACGGCAAGACCATCACCGGGAACGGCACCGAAGATAAGCCGCTCAGTGTGCTGTTCGACACCGACGTGGATAGCCGCCTGCTCCCTCAGCCGACCACTGCGGACGAGCTTCCCACGACCATCATCGGGGACCGTACACAGCTGCTGGGCAAGCCGGATTATTTCATCCGCGTAGGCGAGCACATTCTTCCGGCTTGGAAGGGCTGATAAAATCCTGTTAGTATATATGCGCCCCCTGTGTAGGGGGCCATAACTGGAGGTGTATATGGCTCGACGCCCTGTAGCGATGCCCTGGCCAGAACCGACCTGCGACCGCAGACAGTCGTTGGGGGAACGTGATGTGATTCGTGAGGAACGTAAGCAGTTCGACCGTTGCCACAAAATCAACACACGTCCAGGATTCCAGACACTGGCTAACATGAAATTTAACCGGGGATAATATTATGGCATGTTCAGCATGTGGTAACAAAGCGCGCCGTCCCATGCGCAGTAATGTGGGCCAGCCCGTTAACCAGACCCAGCCGTCCCGCAGCAGCGGTAACGGTAATAGCAATGACCGTGGCCGCTCACGCGTGACTGGCCTTCGTTGGAACGCAAAATGATTAAGCCTGACGAACGCGAAGCAAGACTCATGCTTACCCTGCCGCGAAACGAAGCAGGATTCCACGCGCTCGTCAGCGCTGTCACCAAACACCGGGACCAGTGTGTGCAGGATTTTAACCTGGCCGCACAAAAGAACGTGTTCGACGAGAGTGTACGAACCTCCGCGCTTGCACTGTCCGGGCAGGTGAAAGCGATGAACGATGTTTTAGACTTACTGAAAAACCTCACAATAGGGGGAGACGATGGCAGCAGAAGTTAAACCAGCACCGCGCCACCACTTCGGCGTAGAGGCAGCAAAAGAGTTCCGTCAGGAGCACGCCGCCGCATACAGCGAGACGGGCGCACAAGAACCAGCAGCGCCAGCCGCTCCGGCACAGGAGCCAGCCGCTCCGGCAGAACCAGCCTCCCAGGCAGCACCTGCTGCTCCGGCGCAAGAGCCAGCCTCTCCGGCAGCACCGCAGCCCAGCATTTTCGACCTGGGCATTGAGCCTCCGGCCAGTGCGCCCGCCACAGACCCGCAGCAGCCGTCCGAACGTGAGATGCAGCTGCAAGCAGAAATTGAACAGCTCCGCGCACAGAACGGCGAGCTAACTGCCGCACAGCAGCAGGCTATTCAACAGCGTGAAGCCGAGCAGCGTGAGCTGGAAGAACTCAGAGAACTGCGCCGTCAGCAGGAAGTTGATCGGCTGCTAAACTTCGAGGGTCTGGAGATGGATAGCATCGACCCGGCAGCGGCACAGGAGATTGGTAAGAAGCTGGTGCGTCCTATCCTGGAGCGTCAGCAGCAAGCCTTCGAACAGCGCCTCGCAGAGTTGCAGGGTAGCATGGAGCAGGACCGCCGCGAGCGTGAGGCTATCGTTAGCCGCATGTCAGAGAGCGAGCAGAATGCACTTCGTGCAGCAACGAACCGCCGCATCTTCGAAGCCCACCCAGACTTCGAACAGCTGCGCGGCTCCAAAGAGTTTGGCCAGTTCATGAACTCAACTATCAAAGGTTCTTCATTAAAACTGGAGAAACTTATCGCAGACGAATATCATAGTGGCAACGCCGACTTTGTTATTCAGGCGATTAATGAGTTCAAGAAGGGCCGACCGAGCCTGGAAGATATCGCCTCTGTCCAGGCAGCGGGCACCGGGTCTGAACCAGCGAGCCAGGCTAACAATGAGCCAGAGCTGACGCCAGCAGACGTCGAGAAGTGGAACACGATGGTCATCACAGGCGAGATGTCCCGTGCGGAGTTCCGTGAAAATATGGCTAAGTACAGGGCAGCACACGCTCCCGCCAGATAAGTTTAACAGGAGATACTATGAGTGGGTTCAAATCCGCATCGGGTTACGGTGGTCTGGAATCTACCCCGTTAGCGCAAATCGGTTATTACAACCAGATTATCGCGCAGGCGTGGGAGCGTGACTTCCTTCCCGAAATCACGAACACTGAGATTGACGAACGTCTGACTGAGTGTAACCAGACCGTACAATTTATCCGCCAGCCGAAAGTGGGCAAGTGGCGTAAGTACGAAAAGAACCAGGAACTGATCGCCAACCAGCTGACCCCGGATGGCTTTACCCTGGAAATCTGCAACGCCGCTTATCAGGATATCAAGATTGATAAGATGGATATCAAGCGCGCCTGCGAACGCTGGGCTGCGTGGGAAGCCTCCTTCCTGGAATCCACCTACCAGTCTCTGACCGAGATGTGGCGTACCTGGGTTCTGACCGCGATGGTGCTGGAAGCTGCCCCGGAGAACAAGGGTAACAACGCGGGCCTGCGTGGCGACGTGATGCTTGGCCAGCCAGGCGCGCCACTGACTGTCACCCCGGAAAACGTACAGCGTGCGTTCGCACGTCTGCAACGTATCCTGCGTGACCGCCAGCGCTGGGAAGAAGGCAAGATGTTTGTCATCATCCCGACCGCGCTGAAAGAAGTCCTGTCCATGTCTCCGTATGCGCGTGCGGATTGGATGGGCGACTGCGTATCGTGCTCCATGAACATCGACGGCCTGCTGCCTAAGCAGCTGTGGGGATTCAACGTCATCGAATCTACCTATGCGCCGACAGCTGTTGACCAGACTGGAGACCTGGCGTACTACATCATCGCTGGCCACCGCGAAGCGTTTGCATTTGCCGCCGACATCATTGAAGGTCGTCTGGTAGAGCCGTCTCGTACCTTCGGTGTTGAGTACCAGATGCTGGCAGTTTGGGGCGGCAAGGCAATCTATGACGATGCCCTGGCGATTGGCTACTGGACCTTCGGAGAATAATATTATGTCCGACGTTAAACTCTTCATTGGCGGGACTCCTAACCCGCTGTTCCCTAACCCGGACGGTCGCAACCAGTACCGCGAACCGCACGCGCATCGTATCGCATACGAATACGCTAACGGCGAGTTCACCCTGGGCTGGCCGCTGAACCCGTCCGAGGTTATTTACCAGCGCCGTGAGCTGGAAGATGCCGAGTTGGAAGTGGGCGACCACATCCTGCTGTACGTTGTTCCGCAGGAACACCTGCTGACCAGCGTCCTGGCCCGTATCGACGCTGTAGACAGCCGCTTTGCTGGCGCGACCATCAAGCCTACCGCTATGCTGTGGGATGCCGCGACCAAGACTTACGAAGAATCCGATGTACTGGATGCGCTGTTCGATAACCTGACCCTGACAGAGAAGCATGTTGCGTTCGCACAGCTGAAAGCATCCTCTGTCACTGTTCCGGCTGCGGACGTGAAAGCAGAAGACGGTACTGTTGTTGGGCGCACCCCTGAGCAGGTCATCAAAACTGATGGCGGCTACTTCGTACCGACTGGTAAAGCACTGGTCCTGGGCTTCAAAGTCACGGCGCTGCCTACCGACAGCACCCAGAAGTTCAGCTTGACTCAGGCTGTTGCCTCTCTGGTTGCGAAGGTGTCTGGCTTCGATATCCCGACTACCGTCTGATGTAGACGCAAGGTGTGAAGTGATATATATTGGGAGCTGTCACAGGCTCCCTTTTTATTGAGGAATAGGCTATGAAAAATATCGGTCTGACTGCGACGCAAGCGACGACCCCGAAGGCTAAGCCGTCCACCAAACTGCGTGCTGGTGGCATGGGTAGCAACTCTCTGGGCACCAAGAGCACAGTAGTTACCAGCCTGAAAGCAGGTAACATGGGACACAAATCACAACGCCGTAACCCAAAAGCTATTACCGGGTTGCGCGCGCCTAAGTAAGAGGTGACAACGATGGTTCAACACGTATCACGCGCCGAAGAATTTGAGCGTAGCAACAGCTCGGTGTTCGCCGAGCGCCAGGAGGAACTGGATGCGATGGCAACCAAGATGCCTAAGCGCATTACCGGACAGTTCCCGTACCTGATGGAAATCCGCACTGGCGTTATCCACCCGTTCACGGAATCCCTGGCCGAGCGTTCTGACCTGGTGGTGGGCTGCTACAACCTGGACGGCTCGATGGACCCGAACGACGCTGACCCGTACTACGACCCGCAGGCACTGGCTATGCAGGGCGAGCGACTGCGCCGTGTGAACACCGTCGGCCCGCGTACCGTGGCTGAGCAAAAGGCTGCGCAGGCTGAGGCGATCTCCGCTGCGCGCCGCGAAGAACGTGCGAAAGCTGAGGCGGAGTTCGAAGAACGCCTGGCCCGCGAGCTTGCCAAGCGTGACACCACTGCCGCCGAAGAAGCTAAACCTGCGGCACCGCAGAAGCCGAAGTCACAATCCAAAAAGGCTAAGTCTCAGGTAGCTGACGCTCCGAAAGCCGAAGCTGCACCGAAGGCCGAGGTCGCACCAGCGCCTGCTGACACCCAGGGCGATGCGGGTGAGACCGTGGATAGCTCAGTAACTGACCTGAACCAAGCGTTCCAGGAAGCCATGAAATAAGGAGTTGCCATGTCATTAGAGTCGCTGGTAGAGCAAGTCACTAGCGACCTGAACGACGACGCGACAGACCACGAAAATACTACGTGGGCAGAAAACGATATCCGGGTGTGGGTCGGCGAAGGCATTAGCCTTGTGTACGACAAACGCCCGGATTTGTTTATGGAGCGAGTAGTCATTAAGGTCGATACTTGTTCGATAATTCAGGAAACCTGCGAGTGTGACAAGATTCGCCGTGTCATCGGGCAGGTGACGGAGAAGGGCAGACTCCTGGCTCCGCTGCGTGAGCGCGGCCTGGAGATATCCTTTCAGTGGACAGGAAAGCCGTGTAGGTCCAAACGCAACACCGGGCAAGCCACATTCCGCCTGGAGAGCTACGCAATAGACGACACGACCGACACGCTGTATCTGTGGCCAGAAGTGCCACCAGGTATTGACGTGTGGGTGGAGGTAGAGTGTTCTCACCGCCCTACCCAGGAGGGACTGGAGTCCGACGACTACACCATACCAGAGGGGGCGCTCGTGGCCGCGAAGCAGTGGGCGCTATGGCGTGCCAAGAGCATGGACATGGAAATCTCTGCGTCAGCTATGGCCGCAGCGCAGCGCCATTACCAGGCTTTCTTCGACGTACTGGGCGTCGCCGCAGAGACTTCCACGATTGTCCATAAGCGGGAGGGTAAATGATGGATACCGTAGTCTACGACGCGTACCCGAAAGTCGATATCGACGAGTTCCTGCCAGAGCTTCGTCTGGAGATACCAGAGCTGCCGGACGATGTGCTCATGTCATACGTCCGCCGCGCGGCCATCGACTTCTGCGAGCGGAGCCGCGTGTTACAGCGCGTGGTCACAATCTGCCTACAGGAGTGCGTGCCCAACTATTTGCTGGAATCGCCAGACTGTATGCGCATTGTTGCGGTAACAGGCATCTGCCGCTCTTGTGGTGGGGACTACCAGCGCCTGACGAGCAGCCCATGTCATGTACCGTGCCTGAACCGCGCCGCCTGGTGGGACCAGAATGAGGGTAGCATCTGGCTGCACCCAGCACCGTCACAGCCGGATAATATTATGGTACGAGTCGCCGTGGCACCGGAGCAGGACGCATGTGAACTCGACGCAGTGCTGTTTAACAAATACCGTGAGGCCATCATTGCTGGTACCCGTTCGTTTCTATACGCTATCCCGCGACGGGAGTGGAGCAGCCAGCCGCAGGCCGATGCAGCCAGGGCAGAGTTCGACCGCCGCATCGCGTCAGCGGGGGTAGACAGACTGCTCGGTGGACAGCAGGGAACCACAACCATGCGGACAGTGTTTAATCGGAGGTCGAGATGAGTAAGTGCCGGACAACGCGTAAGAACTCGCAGTGCGGTGTGACAGTGGTGCAGGAGCCAGCAGCGAAGGGGTGCGCCCCGTTCGATGTGTGCCTGGCGTTTGGGCGTTCCCTGACGTGGAACGGTAACTGCTTCACGGTGCATGGCACCCCGACGATAGAGGATGGGTGGTATGGCGAGGTGCTGGTAGAGAACGGCTGTATTGTGGATGCTCGTGCCGCCCGCATACCCACCTACACTCCGGCTCCCTGTGCTCCGGTCCCCGGCGAGTGTGGCGAAGGCGGAGGCAGTGCTGGCGTTACCCTGTCTCCAGACGCCTGCAACCTGCTGGAGTACCAGAGCGGTATGCTCCTCAGCAAGCTCTACTTTGGCGACAGCAGCGGGGTGACCGTCACCGGATGCGGGACACGCAACTCCCCGCTGCAATTCTCGTTCTCGTCGGATAGCGACGCTGTGAACATGAAGTCCGGTTCTCCGCAGGTGATAACCGTCGAGGGCGACGGGTCTATCGCTGCCCCGTTCACTATTGGCATGACCACCGTGGAACTCGCCGCCGGGCAGTATGGCGCATTTGAGATTGACGCCTACGGCAGAATCATCGGGTATGACGAGAGCCGCACTGGCTTGATTGAGGGGGTAAACAACGGAGACGGTGTGAACCTGTCAGTGACTGGCGGGGTGTTGCAGGCCGACCTGGTGGATGTCCCCGACGTGGCAGGGCAGTACACCACTGGCGGCTACATGCTCACGGTGGACAACAAGGGCCGCGTGACCAATCTGCGCCGGGAAATCACCATCGACCCGGACACATACCGCCTGGGGAACTTCGACGTCACGCTGAATGAGTACGGGTCTGTAACCGCCATCGAACAGGTGGCACCGGATAACTCCGCCATCCCCGATACCTTCGTGGGCAGCTTCCGTGGGGCCGTATCCTCTACCGACACCGAGCGTGAGATGACCTTCACCACGGAACTTGATGGCCCTATCCACGTCGAGTATCGCGGACTCCTCGGTCGCACGGCGCTGGACCCAGGGATGACCATGACGCTCCCCGCCGGATTCGGTATTGCCATCGACGGGATTAGCCTGGCAGACCCGCTCATTGAGGTGGCTGGCGTGTTTAGTTCCGATGGGGTCGGGGCCAACGCCATCGTGGCCATCCGCGCTACCAGTATGAATGTCATCGCCGCCGGGCAGCATACTGTTACGGTGACGACGCCGACGGCTGTTGTGACGCAACGTGACGGGTTCATGCGAGCACAGATTGTGGGCAGGGGGGCATAATGCTGATTGATACTTTCCGGGGCATATCGCCCCGTACCCCGGAGCATGTGCTGGGGCGTGGCATGGCCACCCGTGCGCACAACGTTGACCTGTCCCACGGTTCTCTCCACCCCTGGCGGGAGCCGCTGGCCATCCGTCAGCTCCCTGCCGGGACCATGACACTAGAGATGTTCGGGTGCTGTGCGTTCGGGTGGGAGGGGTGTGTCAGCGTGGCCAGATGGCTACCGGACTGCCCGCGCCTGTATATCACTGGGCGTAGCGCATACCCGGAAGTAGCGCAGGTGAACGCTGGCGAGTGCTCTCTGGACTACCAGCGCCTGGGAGTCCCGATGCCATCCACACTGCCGCTCGTGTCTTACATCACTGTCACCGACAAGACGGTGGAGACCGCACTGCGGACATACGTCTTCACCTATGTGAACAACCTGGGCGAAGAAGGCGCGCCGTCGTATCCGAGTACTGAGCTGGCAGTCAACGACGGGCAGGCAGTCACGGTATCCGGGTGGGCACCGCAACCGGATGAGTACCGGGTGGAGAAGGTGCGTATCTACCGCCTGGCCACCGGGTTCCGTACCGGGGCAGAGAAGGAGCAGGAGTTCGTATCCGAGTACCTGTTCGTCGCCGAAGTGCCTGTGACGGATGGCCAGTACCTGGACACCAAAAAGGAATTAGATCTCCAGTGGGCGCTCCACACCCGCGAGGTGCGCGAGCCACCAGCCAACCTGCAAGGCATCACTGCGGTAGATGGCGTCAGCACACTGGTAGGGTTCGTGGGGAATAAGCTCTACTTCACGAAGAACGGCCAGCCGTGGAACTGGCCACTGGAGCTGGAGATTACGCTCGACGACAATATCGTCGGCCTGGCCTCCGACGACGGGAAGCTGTATATCACCACGACCGGGCGACCGTATATCGTGGATGGCGTGGCAGATTGTGGAGACAGGCCATGCCGCCCTGTCGTTAAATCCGACTATCCGTTCGCAGACATCGGATGCGGGTACCCCCACTCCAGGGTAGTCACTCCATTCGGTCTGGTGTACTCCACGGCTGAGGGACTGGCGCTGCTCAACAGCCACGAGGCACCGACGCTTATCACCGATCCGGTGTTGGCGGCACGGGACTGGGCGTTGCTGAGACCGGACACCACACGACTGGCGTACTGGCGTGGGTGGCTGTTCTGTATCACTGACGAGGTATCGTTCATGTTCCTCCTCGACCGTAACACCTACCGCGAACAGGGGCAGCTGGCAGACATGACCACCATCTCCGACACGCCAGTCGATATGGTGCTCAGCGATTCAGGGGCATTACTTATGGTAGGCAGTGATGGTATAGTGTCGCAGTGGGACGCGGGCACTACGCTCCGTCCATACGAATGGAGTTGCCCGATTATTACAGGCTCGCACCACTGGTGGCCAGCGGGTCGCGTAGAAGTTGACGGGTCAACGAGACTGACTATTGAGGGTGAGAACGGGGCAATCTTTTCTCGCACAGTGGCAACGAACCGCGCCTTCCGGCTACCTCGCCTGGGGCGCAACAGAAAGCATTACCTCCAGTTCAAAGGCACGGGCGAAGTTGTGTTCACCAGGCTGGGAGAGACGGAGGTAGACGAAAGCAACGGGAGATAACGATGGCAGCTTGCAAATTGATGTGGTGTCCGAAAGACCCGAACGAACTGGCCAGATTCCTGACCGACGACTTCGGACCACTCCTGGCCAAGCATTGGGACAAAGAAACAGCACGCACGGGCGTCCAGCATAGTCTGGATGTTCCGGCGTTCATGGCAGCATGGGAACAACGTGGCATCGCCCTGGTCATGGCATACGACGGCGACAAGGCAGTGGGCTTCATGCCGCTGTATATCTTCCGTCCGCTGTTCATGCTCGGTACGGTAGTGACCGTAGAGCGCTGGTATGCAGAGTCCCCGGCTGTAGAGAAGTCGATGTTCGACTATCTGGTATCGGTCGTCCCGGTACTCGGCGTTGACCAGGTTCATGTGGCGCAGCACGATGGCCAGCATATCCCTGACCACATCGAGCTGGATATGAGCGACGATTACCGGATGAGCAGATTGAAGGTGTAATATTATGGCCATTCTTGGTATCACCGATGATGGAGTAATCTCTGCTGCTAACTTCGCCCGCCTCGCTGCGGTGGCCGTGGCTGTGACTAACACAGCTGCGGCTATCGAGATGGCCGAGAAGCAGGAGAAGATGGCGAAGGACTACCTGAAAATAGCGCAGGAGCAGAACCAGTATTACTACGACGTATATGTCCCCTGCGAAGATGCTGAGCTGGAGGAGGCGTGCAGTGCCGCCACCTACGAGCAGCACCAGGACATTCAGGTGGGACGCTATAAGACTACGGTTCGGCAGGCGTTCGCCAACCAGCCGGAGAAGCAGCTACAGTGTATTAGCCGCTACTGTAGTGGCAAGCGCGCAGCCGTCATCAAAGATACCATGATGGCCGAAGCGCAGGCGCTGTCTGCTGCCGGGAACCTGGGGCGTCGCTACGAGGAACAATACGCTGACGCTAAGGATGACCTACGCTGGGCACGCCGTGCGCAGGCTCTGGCGCGAGGCCGCGATATGATGGCACAGGCAGTTAACTTCGCCGGGTTCGCCTACGGCCTGTTTGGCAGGCTGGGGGACCAGGCCGCTAAGGGGGCGGCAGGGGCTATCGGGTACCTGGGGTATGCGAGCGCCAGGAACGAGACTGTCTACCCGACGCGACAGCCGATTAGTCGCCCGCAGCAGCAGGTGCTGGGCCAGTCCTTCCCGCTACCACAACCAGAGCTGGAGGTAATGCCTACTCCGACTCCACGGCCTACGCGACGCATTAGGGGGTAATCATGGCTTGCGCATGTGCTGCTGGTAACTGGTCCACCGGGAAGGTGACGACCAATACCGTAAACACAGAGAACGTCAAGACGTTCCTGGGGATGAAGTCTAAGTATTCGGACGACGACAGATCAGGCTTCTATCCTAACCCGAAGGTGACGGACACCGGGGTGAGGGGGAACGCAACCTGGTCCAGCCTGGCTGCTACTGCTGTCGCCACAATCAATACCATCGCGGCGATTAAGATTGCTAATAAGCAATACGACATCGCCAGGTCGTATTACAAAATGGCCAGGCAGAAGTGGGACCGTTTCAAGGATAAGTACATGCCGTGCGAGCGCACGGAGATGAACGAAGCGTGCAACACGCCGGAGTATACGAAAGACTACGACGGCAAGTCCGCGACCTGGAAGCAGGAAGTGACCCGCAACTTTGGCAACGCGCGGGCCGGGATAGACCGACTCAACGCGCTGTATTGCATCTGCCCCGACCCATCGCTGGCGCAGGATATGGCGCTCATGGAGAGCCTGGCGGCGGTCGATACTGCCAACTTCGCGTACCGCTATGAGGAACACCGTAAGGACGCTAAGGACGATATCCGCTGGACGCGCAGGCAGCAGGCACTCAACCGTGGGCGTGACCTGCAATCCACTGCCGCCCGGTATGCAGAGGCAGCAGCTAACGCGTATGGCGACGTCGGGGCTAAGATTGGCCAGGCCGCGTCGGGTGCTATGGAAGCCATCGGTTACTTCAACAACCGCAATGACACCGTGTACCCACAGCGCAGTCCGCTACAGCGCCCGTCAGCATCTATGATGGGTGGCGCATTTATCGGGGCACAGCCAGAGAACGGGCAGTACGGATTCATCTTCAACGACCCGATGCAAATCAACACGCAGATTGATAATTACGGCAACCCGTTCACGCCGTATACTACTAACGATTCGATCACCAGTGTGGCTGGCGCGCAACAGCCGTCATCGTCAGGGGGTTAACATGATTTATTTGCCAGTGGACTTGTTTAGTCCATACATCAAGGGTCGTGAATATGCTATCGACCGCAACTGGAATGACCTTAACCAGTCCAACCAGGTCGAGCAGGGGTGGCTGAACAACGATGCCCGCCAGCTCAACAACTGGTTTGCAGAGGATACCTACGGCGACCGCCTGGCGTCATCCAACGCTAAGGGGCGCATCGACCAGAACAGTGCGACAGGCTCTGACCTGAATACGCAGATTGCCCTGGCGGGCCAGCCTGGGGCACTGGCGCAGGCGCAGATGGGTTCGGATTACCAACAGGCGCTGCGCCAGGCAACGCAACCGTATATCGCGCCTATGGCGAGCAACAATGCGCTGTTCACCTATGGGCAATCGGCTGACCGTGCCGCCCAGGGTAGCGCCGCTATCGCTACTGCGCCGCAGTTCAGGCGGCAGACTGCTGACAATAACGTGGCTGCGGCCAACTATCAGGGTCAGGTTATCCAGAATAACCAGCAGCTACTGCCGATGCAGACAGCGGTACAGCAGGGAGACCTCCAGCTTCGCCAGACGGTAAACGACCACCTGCAACAGAACCCCACGGTGTTGTTTCCGCAGCAGGCTCCGCAGGTGCAGCAGGGTGTTGGGGCAGTGCCTACAGCGTCCACCAGCGATACGGCGATCTACTCGCAGGTGTCGCAGATTCCCGTTGGGCGACAAGTCCAGCTGAGTGTTGGCGGCGCAGCAGTTACCGCTGGCCGGGATAACAACGGCGTCTATGTGGTAGAGAATAACCAGAAGCGTTATATCAGCGCTCCGGCAACACCAGCTACTACCACTACCACAACTAACACGTTCAGCTTTGGGGGTCTCAAGTAATGGCGGATAAGGTTAACTACGATGCCCTCCGTACCAACCAGCAGGTTCAGCAGTTCCTGGACGTGCTGGCCAAAGGTGAAGGCACGGCGGGCAAAGGGGACAATGGGTACAACATCGGGTTCGGGGGCACGGAGTTTACCAGCTATTCTGACCACCCACGCACTGTCCGCGAGTTCCGGCAGACCGACGGGAAGATGAATAAGACAACCGCCGCCGGGCGCTACCAGTTCCTGGGGAGTACCTGGGACGATGTGGCACCTGTGGTGGGCGCGAAGGATTTCAGCCCAGCCAACCAGGACAAGGCTGCTATCGAGCTTATCCGTCGTGCCGGGGCACTGGACAACGTACTGACCGGGGACTTCGAGGGGGCTATCAATAAACTCGGAGGGACGTGGGCCAGCCTGCCAAGTTCGCCATACGCCCAGCCTAAAAGGACTATGAATGACCTGCTGGGTGGTGGTAATATGCCAACACAAATTGTCTACAAGGATGGCCAGCAGATGCTGGCGGTACCAGAAACGAGCAACGAACGCGACAGTATGATAGCGTTCGACCGGGCCGGGCATGACCAGCAGACGCAATCACTCCTGACCAGCGCGCTGGCCAGAGTAACCGAGGCGCGCAACGCCCTGGTATCTGGAGCGCCACTGTTCGAATCGTACCCATCCGACCTGGACGAGCAATTACTGGAACTGATTGACAGGGCATAACATTATGGCGAAAGCACCAAACCTCTTTGGGCCAGCAGATTTTACGGGCGGTGGTGCCGCCCCGATTGACGACCTGTTTGCCACCCCCAAGACGGCCACCCCTAGCACGGGTGGCTTTTCCACATCTTCGTCCTACTCACAGCGTGTTGTGTCCCAGGCAATGAAGCCGCCGACAAGGGCGCAGCTGAAAGCTCGTGAGGCTGCTGACCGTGCGGCACAGATTGATAGTGTCCGCCAACAGCTGCTCGCTATGCAGGCTTCGCCTGAGTGGTCGGGGGCGTCGCTGGACCGCCGCAAAGAGCTGTACGCGAAGTGGAAGGAACAGCGTTGGGACCCAATGCTTAAAGCTATTGAAGACCCGGACCTTCAAATGGAACTCAGTGTACTCCCGGCAGAGACGCTGAACGCCGACATCAAGAACCTGGAGAAGTCTATCTCTAATGCGAGTCGTCTGGACGACACCTGGAAGGGTGTTAAGGCTACCACGCTCCAGACTGCACAGGGACTCGGCGATTATCTGCCCGCAGTGGCTGACCAGGGGCGGATTACCCAGCTCCGCAATATGCTGGATAACGATGGCCAGCAGGTCGTTGTCGGTGGCGTACCGCAGGTTAAGTTCGATGGCTCTCCGCTTATCCAGCAGCTTAGCGATGACGACCGCAAGAAGATTCAGGCCGAGCTGGAAAGGCTCACCGCCTCGCGCGACGCACAGCTGAAAGAGGCCAGCGAGACGCAGAAGGATATCGACGCCATCCGCGCCTCGCAGTCCATCGGTCAGATTGACCGCGACCGCGAGCTGCACGAAGACATCGAGAACCGTGGCGGCTTCCTCGGCACGCTTGCCAATGCCGCAGCACACCCGACGAACGCGCTACAGCTCGCCACTGAGCAGCTGCCCAACGCCCTCCCGGCAATCGCAGCCACCACCGCAGGTACTGTCATCGGCGGTCCTGTAGGCGGTGTAGGAGCAGCGCGCGTTTCCGGTGCTATCCTGTCTGCGCAGGACGCTATGTCGTCCGCTATCCAGCAGGTGCAGCAGCTAAGCGACGAGGAGCTGGCGAAACTCAAGCCGTATCAGCAGTTGATTCAGCAGGGTGTAGACCCAGCGCGTGCGAAAGACGAGCTGGCGCTGCGTGCGGGTATCGACGCTCTGGGTCTTGGCGCAGCAGTCGGTACTGTCACTGGCGGGCTGGGCGCGGAGTCCGGCCTGGGGCGGTCACTTGCCGCCGTGCTTACCCGCGAAGCCGGGCCAGAAGCTGCCAGCACACTGCTGAGAACAGCTGCCCGTCAGCTCCCGACTATGGGCCGCGAGATGGCTGTAGAAGGCGTGGAGGAGGGCGGCACTCAGTTCGTTGCTAACGTCGCACAGAACCGCCAGGCGGGCACGAATATCGACCTCATGAACGATGTGGGCGAATCCGCCGCACAGGGTATCATCGCTTCCGGCCCGCTGTCTGGTATCACTGCTATTCAGGAGACCCGCCGTGCAACACGCAACGCACCATCCGAGGGCACTGACACCGGGGGAGACGCTACTGCTGGTGGAGAGCCTAATGCTGGCCAGCCTGGAGGGGTTCCTCCCCAGGGCAACCCAGGAGATATCAATAATGCAGAAACCATCACCGTCCCGGACGCCTCGCAAGCAGCCGCCGCTGAACAGCCGACAGCCGAGGCGCAGCCATCCACCGAAGCCCAAAGTGGAGCCGCTGATACCAGTACGGCAACTAGCCCGGTAGAAGACCTGCGCTCTGTATTCCAGGATATCCGCAGCCGCAACGGTACTGCATTCGAAGCTACCGAAGCAAACGCGTTCATCGACCGCATCCTGGATGCAGAAGAAGCTGGCGTGTCGCCGACCGTGATCGACGGGGCGCTCTCTACCATCCAGCGTGTGGTACCGCCGGGCCTGGGCTACAGCAGCATTCTCGATGGGTTACAGCAGCGTCGCGCCGCACGCGCCCAGGAGACTGAGGCAGCTGCCAGCTCGCTCTCCGATGTGTTCGAACAGGTAGCGCAAGAACAGGCACAAGTCACAGAGGGAGACACAAATGGCACAGCAGACGCCGACACCGCAGCAGGTGCAGACGCTGCCACCGGAGCAGCTACAACCACTCCTGCAACAGTCGCTGAAATCAATAGCGCAATGGAAGCCGCTCCCGCAGCAGGCGACACAACTGCCGCCCCAGTATCTCAACCTGCTGAGCAAGCTGGTGGATACGTTGAGGACGCAGGGACTGGCCGGGCCAGGGGCGACAACAACCCAGAGAATGGCGGCAATGCGGAAGCAGCTGCTGAGCTGGGGGCTGCTCCAGAAGGGCAGCTCGCCGACAGCCGACCAGATAATCAACCAGTACCCGGAACAAGTGAGACGGTCAGTGCTGGCGAACGAAGCGACGCAGGTCCGGCAGGACAACGCCCAGCAGATGACGGGGGCGCAGACAGCAGTGCGGTTAGCGCGCCGGGGCGTGACATTAGCGTAGGCGATACCGTTACTTACCAGCCACCGTTCCGTGGTGGCAAGCCGATAACCGGGATTGTTACGGCTGTCCGTGGCGATGGCAGCTTCGACCTGTCCGCAAACGGCACCACCTACGGCAATCTGCCTGTGGCGAATATCGCGGGGGCTACGCCATCTGCGCCAGCGGCGACCGCCGCGCCGGAAACTGCCGTGACACCAGAGCCAGCGCCGCTGGACCACCAGCAGGAGCAGTTAGGGGTATCCAGCGAGCCTGGCCAGGCGGATGTGGCCGCAGAGGCAGCGAGCCGGGGCATCACCACGCCGTCAGGGTACAGTGTAGATAAGCTGGCAGCGAAGGCTGACCGTGTAGCAGATAGCGAGTCCGACCACGCCTTCACCGCAGCAGAGCTGAGCCAGGCGCTGGAGAACGGCGACTATGCTAAGGCTGACCAGCTGGCACAGTATCTCTATGAGCAGGGCTTGCGCCAGTTCGCGCCGCCGCAGGAGAACACCGGGCGCGCCGCGCGAACCGTTAACGATGTGTACCTGAACACTCTGGAGCCTGCGGAGCGCATGGCCATGCAGCGTGAGTACAGCGAGATGAGCGACTCACTGCCGCCAGAGCTTGATTCATTCAACGCATTCCGCGACGCCGCTGTGCAGGACCAGTTACTGCTCGACGCCGGGCAGGCTCCTGTCTCTGGTGTCCTCGACCGGATGGGGCAGATCGCCCGTAACATCGTCCAGAAGATGGCGAAGGCGTTGGCCATTGTGGTGGCGGCAATCACCATCAACCAGATGACTCCCATCAACGACGCGACCGCTGCTGTCGGCCAGGGCTATGTGCAGCAGGTACAGCAGGTACAGGGGCTGAGCCGTGCAGCGAGCACTGTGAACTCGTGGGTGCAGGAGAGCAAAGACAACGCTGGCCGTCCGTACATCATCGCGGACAAGGCGGCTGGCGAGATTCATATCGTAGGTGCAGATGGCCGCGTGAAAGCTACAGCTCCGGCGCTGTACGGCAAGAAGCTGGGCGATGGCATGACCCTGGGCGAAACCCCGGCGGGCATCTTCACTGTCCACCAGGAGGCCGCGCCGTCATCCTATGGCGGAGACCTCCAGCAGTTCGCCACTGCGCCGAACGGCGACATCTACGCTATCCACCGCGTGCTGACCACCAACCCCAAACAGAACCGTCTGGGCCGTCTGGCCAGCCCGACTGCTGCCGATAACCGCATCAGCCTGGGGTGCATCAACATCCCGACGGACCTGTACAACAAATACCTGTCCGGTAACTTCAACGGTAAGCTCTATGTCCTGCCTGACCAGCGCAGCCTGGGCGACGTGTTTAAGGGGATTGACCAGCAGCGTGCGCAGGCGAACCTGAAACAAGGCGAGACTCTGCCAGAGAACTTCACATCGCCTGCGGCCACGCAGTACGAGTCCAGCACAGAGACGCTGGCTCCTGCCGACTTCCATGACACCGGAGCACAGGTGATGGATACGGGCGCGGCGGTAACAGCAGAAGCGCAGAATGGCGACCTGTCCACAGCGATGTCGTTCACTGCCGCACAAGCTAATGACCCGGCTGACTCCGGCCTGGTGTTCGCGGCGGCATTGCCTTTCCTCGCGTTCGGGCGCAACCAGCGCCGCAGCCAGAAGGGTAAGAAGGGCGACTCGCCAGATAGCTCTATCCCACCGAACGAGCCACCACGCAGTGTGTCCGACCAGGACTATCACTCTGCGGCCACCGTGCTGGGGAACCAGAAAGACCGTGTGGCCAGAACACCGGGGCACTACCAGTCATCGCTGGCAGACCTGACCGGGAAACTGGCGCAGAAACTATCGGACTCCCACCACGCGTTTATCTCGTGGATGGGCACGACCGGACTGGTAGACCCGAACGGAGAGTTCGATAACCACAAGGCTATCTTCGACCTCAAGTCGCAGACCAACCGTATGCGCCAGCGTAACGAGGCGCTGACCCAGCGCTACATGCAGCCTATCTTCAACCACATTGTCTCTGTCGCACAGCGCATGGGACTCTCGCCGGATGCGGTGGGGCTGGACATGGGGTCGTGGCAGACCTTCCGCCATGTCCCGGAAGCGAACCGTGCCCTGCGTCAGACGCTGGAAGATGAGCTGAATAATATTATGCTCATTGGCACAGACGCCGAAGTGCAGGCGGCTAAGGATAAGCTGACAGCGTTCGACCAGGTACAGGCTGGCCAGCGTGATATCGCAGAGCTGAAACGCGTGGGCGTCGGCGGGTTAGCGGGTGGTTTCACGGACGCGCAGGCGCGTGCAGGCATCCAGATTGTCGAGAGCCGTGGATATAGACCAGAGGACTTGATGGAATTTAGGAGGTTGTTATTTGCCGCCCGTGATGGGCTAATCCAGGAGCGGTTGCGTAGTGGTACTCTGCTCCAGGAGGAAGTTGACCAGTGGAACGCGCACGGCTTTACTGAGTATGTACCAATGTATGTGAACCACGAACGCACAGATGCAGGCAACGACGTGTATCTGGGTACCAGCAACTTCAACCCGGCGGGGGATTACACCCGTAACGGATCTACTACGTATGCCAGCCATGCGATGATTACGTTGCAGCAGATGCTGTACCGGACGGCGGCAGGGATTGAGTCTGTTCCATTCAAAGAAGACCTCCATCGGATGTACTCGGAGAGTCGCCCGGCAGGGCTGGAGCGTGTGAACCTGGCTGACAACAAGATGAACCCGCGTAGCGATGCGTTCAACAAGACCGTCTACGAGAAACGCGGGTTCGTCTACAACGTCCGTGGCTTAGACGAGGACGGCAATCCGACCATCACCCGGTACAAGTATTACTTCGAGGACGACGCCATCTCGCAGGGCATCTTCGACAACCACGCAGAACCGGACTGGAAGGTGGCGAAGCTGCTGGGCACCGCGACCAATACATTCGGGCGAATGCTCACGAAGTATAACCCGCTGTTCCCTATCAAGACCTGGTGGCGTGACGCCGGGGAACGTCGCCGCACGCTCGCATCCCGTAAGATTATGGATGCTGACGGTAACGTCATCCCGCTACGCAAAGCGTACACCGCTATGATGGCTGCGCTATATAACCCGGTGCATGTGGCTAACCTGGGGGCGTATCTCATGACAGGGGCGCGGGCAGACTCGCCTACGGTACGCAGCTATATCGAGCTGCAACGCATGGGTGGGGTCTCCACGTACCAGCACGCGCTGGCCAAGTCGGTAACGGACATGCGCTCGACGCTGAAATCTATGACCGGACTGCGCAAACACGCGAAGTCACTGGACAAGTTCTTCACCCACTGGAACGAGATGTGGTCTGCTGCCCCGGCGGTAGCGGGGTACATGGCGCTCAGGAAGCTGGGTGTTCCCGCAGAGCAGGCGTCCTTCCGCACACTCGATGTGATGAACGCCAGCAACAAAGGTGAGTGGCATGGCACGCTTAGCCTGTTCTACCCGTTCATCGCTCCGACGTTCGAGGGTGGACGTAACCTGCTCCGCAACCTGCGCACCCGACGCGGGCAGGCAGTCTTTGCCGCCAACGTCCTGACCAGCCTGGCGCTGTACTCCATGCTCTACGGCCTGGCAGAGTCTATGGCTGGCGACGATGATGACATGGGCAACATGCTGGACAACATGCCACTGTCCGAGCTGGGCATGAACATCCCGCTGATTATTGATAAAGATAACATCCTGAAAATCCCTGTGGCATTCGGTATGTCCCGTATTTCGTGGATGCTGGGGGCGGGGCTGCATCGTTACGCACGCGGGGTAGATACCCCAGGGAAAGTTATGGGAGCTACTATGCTGGCCCTGGCCAAAGAGCTACAGCCGCTGGAGCTGGAGACTCAGGTCATGGCGGATAACGTGACAGCTGGTCTCGTGCTCAGTGCCGCTCCGTCTATCCTGTCTCCGCTTCTGGAAGTGGCGATGAACACAAACCACTTTGGCGGCATGATTCACAGCACAGCGCCGAGGGAAGGGTTCGCTGCGGACTCTGCACGCTCCACTACCCCGCAGATTTGGACAGACATTGCTAAGGCGCTCAAGGACAACACCAACGGCTACGTCGATGTGTACCCGGAGAACATCCGGCATCTGGCGCAGGCGTGGCTGGTCGGCCCGCTGCGTGGCCTGAGCACCGCGATGGAGAAACAGTCTCTGTACACAACGGGCGGTAAGCTGACATCCCGTCAGGAGATTGGTCCGGTATGGGATGCGGTAGGTCTCGCGCAGTTCTGGGACAATGGTAGCCGTGGCGTATCCCGCACGTACTGGCAGTACCAGGACAAGGCTGACGACATCCTCCGCAAGTATGGCCAGCTACGCACCGCGAAAGGTACCAAGCCTGGCGAGGCTGCGGTCGCCGCGTACCGCCGTGTGTTAGTGGCCGGGGGTTCGCCGCAGGAGGCACTTCTGGTACAGTACGCTATCATGGCGGACAAGGCGCGGGAGAAAGAGAACAAAGCGCTCAAAGCATCTGTTAAGAAGTTCGAGAGTGCTGACCTCGACCTGGAGATGCTGGCTCCTCGTTACGAGCAACACGCCATGCTGGAGGAGCAGATGATGCGCCAGTTCATTAGACAGGCAAGGGGGCTAGAATGATTGTGAGGCTGTGTGAAGACACGCCTAAGCTGGGGCTGCGAATTGTGCAGCCTGGCTGCTCAGGCAAGCAGTTGATGGATACGGGGGTAGACCTGGCGATCACCCCCGTCAGTTGTCCGGCCCCGGACCTGCTGGAGCCGTACTGGGAAGACTGTGAATTGAAGTGGCGGAGCCGCCGACCAACAATCCCGGCGCTGGTATACCCAGCTTTTGAGGTTGATGACGACGGTAACGTGGTATTCTACTTTGACAGTAAGTTATGGAACATGCCCCCAGGACGTTATCGGGGGCAGGTAATGATAGGTGGGAGCTGCTCGCAGACGTGCTTTGATATCGACCTGTGCAACAGGCCAGTCGTCATTGACGCAGCTGTGGTGGTTAGTGTCCCTGCTTGTGGAGACAACGAATGTTAGTGACACCAGTGCAGTTCGCCGCGACACTGAATGCGCGGCTGGATAAGGGAGCCAGGCAACTGCCGCTCTCTGCGTCAGACGAGGCCAAACTTATGGCGGCAGTGGGCGACGAGGAGTATACTTACCTGGTTCTCCGTGACCCTACAGGCGCGGAGATCGTTAAGGTAGAGAACACCTGCAACACTCTGCTTGTTACGCGCGGACAGGATGGAACCGATGACCGCAACTTCCCTCGCGGAAGTTGTGTGCGCTTCGAGATGGTACCCGCGATAGTCAAAGACCTTATCTGTAACTACAACTGCTGTGACGGGGACTGTCCTTGTGAGGCTGTAGCCGCCGCAGGCATTACGCTATCACCAGCTAAGGTCGGCGAGAGTTGGCAAGGCTCTGCTGTGTTCACCGGGGATACACCGATGACTATTGCGGTCGAGGGCGCACCATCCTGGGCTAAGGTGGAAGTCGGCGCTAACTTCGTGAACTTTAGCGGCGTCGCAACTGGGGCTGGTACGTTTAATATTTCGGTGGCAGCAACCAACTGCGATGGTCATGTGGCCGTTCAGCAGGGTACGCTGAATGTGACCGCATAGGGAGGGCACATGTTGGGACTTCTACCGGATTGGCTCCGTGAGCGTATCCAGGACCAGCTCGACAGGATAATCCACGCCTCTATGGCGTTAACAGTGGCGTTCACAGGGATGAGCTTAGAAGACCTTGTGCTGATTATCCCTGCTCTGGTTAGCGTCACGATATCTATTCTTGCATGGATAGCTCGTAGGCAAGACCGGAAGCGCAGGATAGAAATCTATCAGCAGGAAGAACGTAAAAGAACCGAGGCCATGCAGGCATACCTGGAGTCTCTGAACGGGAAGGCAACAACCTCCTCGGCGGTGATGGCTCAGCAGGCAGTGAGCAAGGCGTCTAAGATGGGGGTAGGAGAGCTGGATGCGCAACATTAAGAAGTCCATCTGCGCCGTCGCCGTCGTGGTGGCGGCGGTCTTTGGTACCTATACCACGCAGGATACACCACGACGTTCTGCGCCAACCACGCTCGCGCCGGAGGGGAATCCCCTCCGCTTTAGTAAGCGGGCTATGGAGGTTATCGGCGACGCAGAGGGATGCCGACGAGACCCATACATGTGCCCGGCCAACAGGCTAACCGCTGGCATCGGCCATGCAGGGAAGGATGTGCGTGCGGGGGTAGGCGTGTACTCACTGGAGCAGATTACCAAGTGGTATGCAGAAGACTTGTTTGGCGCGCAGGAGTGTCTGGAGAAGTACGTTGAGGATAAGCTGGGCAAGCAACTGCCGCCTGGCGTGTTCGATGCCTTCGGCTCCTTCGTATTTAACATGGGGTGCGCGAAGTTCAGAAGCTATCCGGTATACACACTGCTGCTCAAGCAGGAGTACTCGGCGGCATGTGCCCGGCTACCGCTCTATGTTTATGGTGGCGGGGTTAAGCTGCCTGGCCTGGTTGACCGTCGAGGTAAGGAGAAGGCGCTATGTCTCGCACAGCCGTAGTTATGTCGCTGGTGGCCGCAGTAGCTATCTTCTCCTGCGGGTACATAACGGCCAAGCTACAGAACGCCGGGGCGGAAGTAGCGGAAGTACAGAAGCGGGATACTCAGCGGGCGGACGCGAAGGACGAGAATCTCGCAAATCTCCGGGGCGCTGAGCGTGTTTTTATGGATGGGGTATACGATGACACCACTGAGACTGATAAGCTGCTGTATCGCGTCCTGCGCGTTACTGACGGGATGCGCGCAGAAAGCGGCAGTGACAGTACAGCCGACCGGGCTGACCTTGCCGCCGCTCTCCGCCGCGCTAAAGCCCGTGAAGACAGACTTCTTAGGGCGCTTCGAATCGCGCTTGACGGAAATAGAGAAGATGCTAGGCGAGCCAATGAAGTGACCCGCCTCTATAATCTCTGTCTTACACAGGCCCAGCTTGACCGTCAGCAACTTGCTCAGGCTCAGCGCTAAGCGCGTCGAGGTCCATATCTTCCGGGAGCCTGATAGTCCAGCACTTCACGTTCCCGTCAACCAATGACGCCACCCCGGCACCCAGGCGTTTCTGGATAGGTCTGTTGGTAGTCAGGTGTCCTTCCAGAATCAGCTCCGGTGTCAGGCCGTTCTTAGCGCACCAGGCACGGAGGTGGGTGCAGCGGATGTAGCAGAGGCGTTCGAGCTTCTCTACCCGCAGGCCCAGCTCACCGTTCGGCAGTCGCTGCACGTAGCCACCCATCACATCTGGCATACCAGCCTGAGCGGCGGAGGCCGGGTTACGGGCCTGGGAGACCACCAGCATATCGCGCAGGCTTGCGAACATGTAGTCGCCCAGCGCGGTGGCGATATCGTTGCGGGCATCGGCCATGCTGCGGCGCATCCGAGCTACCATCGACATTGCATATTCGGTGATAGCATCTACATCCAGGTCAGTCAGGCCGAGCGTGTTCGTCAGCTTAGCCGCGATGACCGCAGCAGCGATGGTATTCATCCAGTAACGCTCATCCTGGCTGGCGATATGCTTCTCTACCCAGTTAGCCATAGCTGTCGGAATCATCTTCAACAGGTCAGGGTGGTCGAGGAGGCTCTGGATGAACGCCGCACCAGCATGTCCGTAGTTCTTATCCATTGCCGCTGTCATCTCGTTAGCCAGCGCCGGAGATACCCCAGCCATATCAACTTCCAGCTCCAGGACACGCTTAATCTCGCCATCACGGTCGCGGCTCAGCGCCTGCATCTTATCGAATACGGTGTTGTTCGCGGACATGATAGTGATGGTAGACCAGCTGCCGGAGGACATAATGTCTTTGCCGCCGTCTGCCAGGCGATCTTTCTCACGTCCCTCTGACATCTGGAACAGCATCTCGGACAGGTCAACATCACCCAGGTTCGTAATCTCGTTGAGACACACCGGGAGGTTGTGACGCAGACCCATGATGTTGAATCGGCTGTTGGCCGTGGACTGGACGTTCAGCAGCTGCTTCTCCGGGTGCCCCCATACGCTGTTAATCACATGCTGGAGCGTAGTCTTACCAGTACCGGAAGCCCGCGACCAGAAGTTGACGATACCGTTGCGAGCGATGCCCGGAGCAAAGTTCATTAGGGGTGCCGCAAAGGCCAGGGCGACGCCCATCTGTCCCCAAATAATATTATGCTTACGGAAGAATTGCGGCACTGCCTTCCAGGCTTCGAGTGTACCAGACTTGCCCAGGTTCTCGGCGTAGCGAGACAGCTTGTTAGGCAGGGCAATCTCGGTTGTCGGCTGGTTAGCAGACAGCATACGGTCGCCCAGCACGAAAGTGCGGCGCTCGTGGCCATCGCGGCTTGTGGCCAGCGACCAGCCGAAGTGTTCTTTCATATCTACGCACGGGATTTTGCGTTGCAGCTTCGCCAGATATGTGCGCATACAATCTCCTACTTTCTTCTCGTTCCCTGGAGTGGGCAGCATCTGGTTGTTGAACAGCCAGTTCCTGATAGACACATCGCTGGCGAAGTCCTTCGCGGTCATACTCGCCTGGCGTGGCGTATCGAACGGGTTCGTAATCTGGAACATGTAGGTCATCTGCTGGTCGGCTTTGCCCATGTTCATGCGCACGGCGTACAGCAGGTAGAAGCACGACTCCAGGATAACTTTCTCTTTGCGGATAGGCTCGCCACCGTCTACCTCTTCCTCGTACACATGGACCAGACCCTGGCCTTCGCGCATCAGGAAGCGTGGGTCATCCAGTGGGTATGCCACAAAACCTTTTATGTCCAGCGTCTTCGCTGGTGGCGCTACGATGGGTTCCTGCACCTGTATGGTGACGGTGTTGTCACCAGATGGCTGGGTCTGTTGGTCGCCAGTCGGCTGCGCCTGCTGTGGAGCACGCTCACTGGTAGGTACGCGACCGAGTTCGGCAGGTGTCACAATCTTCCCGAAGTACGGGCAGTTGGCGCACACGCCTGGGTTATTCACATCGAACGAGCGGCAGGACGCCGGGCCGTTGCTCCCGTGAACCACGTCGTGGTCATACTTCTGGAAGAACTGCGCGTCGTTGTGGCGCGGGTCTGCTGCGGAGATATCCCGCGCGACCTCACGACCAGTAGGACAGCAGTTCATCACGGTCATCATGTTGAACCAGTTCGGGTACATCTGTGAGCCAGCCGTCGCTATCTGCTCGCAGTTACGGCGTATGCGGTCGGCGTCCTTGTTCCGCTCTGTCATCATGGCGTGGCCCATAACAGCCTGGAAGTTGCCGTTGTTCCACATTGCCGCAAGCACCGGGTTATTGGCGATATTCGCAGGAGCCTGGTTTTCCTGGCGTACAATATTAACGGGCTTAACGCCGTTGGCCACAGCGTACTTCTTGATGGCCGTGACAAATGCGATTGGATCGACAGGCTTGAGCGGCGTCAGTGCCGTTACTGGTTTCAGCTGGCCATGTTTGTGGTTATGGGTACCGACCGGGCGCAGGACACGCGCTTCGTCGGTGGTACACTGCGAGTCAGTCTGGATGCCGACATGTGAAACGACGCCGGAGAACAGGCAGGCTATCTTTTTCCACATATCAGCGGGGATAGCCTTGTCCAGTACCCAATAGCAGTGTATGCCGTTACCTGAATTGATGACCAGCGGAGGCGGCAGTTGTACAGTCTTCGTCAGCTGTACGATTGCCTGGCAGGCTGTACGCTGGTCCGGGTAGTCTTTGCCGATGCCGCAGTCCAGGTCGAGCCAGAATGCCTTGATGGACTTCGCGTTCTCCTGGGTACGGAGAACTTTCTTCGGCGAGCCGTCCGGGCGGGTGCGTCCCATCGGGTCGTCGTGCCATCCCTTTTCAAATCCAGCCATCGCATAGAATGCGTCGTGGCCATCGGCGTCGGCTTGCAGACAGTACACAGCCACGTCGCGGACAGAGTTCAGTGCTCGCTGTGACGGCTTACGGGTAGCCGGGTCGATGGATGTGGCGGCGTAGACCGCGCCAGCTGGGAGGATTTGAGAAAGGAATTGCTCAATAGTCAGTGTCATGTCCATGCCCTTTAGTGTCGGAGGTGGTAAGTCTATCCCCCTCCCATTCGGGGTTCAAGTTACTCAGTGGCCCCGGTTACATCATCTGCCATATCCAATACTCGCCGCAGTTCTTTATCAAAATCAATGACGAGCGGCAGTGTTTCAGCTTCCAGAGCCGCGTTAATTTTCTTAGTCAACGAGGTCAGTTTTACCTGCATTTCATCATCGGGCATGAATCGTTTTTTAGCCCAGAAGTACGGCGTCCCCCGTGATACTCCCACTAACCGCGCCACCGAGGCGGCGGGGAGGCGAGCCTTCTTGGTCGCCTCCATGAATGGGAGCACAACAGTATCATAAATCAGTTGTGCTCGCATGTATTACCTCCGTTATGCGAATGCTGCGTCGCTCATGAGACCTGCCAGAGCGTCTTTCAGTGCGTCATCACCAACCACATCCTGCGCTGGTGCGGCCTGCTGGACAGGCTGCTGCGGTTCTGGCTGCGACTGCTGTACGTTCTGTACCGCGCTGGTCATCTGCTGCGCCAGGGCATCCTGAACAGTATTACCTGCCGGAGCTGCCTGCTGGACGACCTGCTGGGCTGGCTGCTGAACGACCTGCTGGGCTGGCTGCTGAACGGCCTGCTGGGCTGGCTGCTGAACGGCCTGCTGCGGCTGCTGGACAACCTGCTGGGCTGGCTGCTGAACGGCCTGCTGGGCTGGCTGCTGAACGGCCTGCTGCGGCTGCTGGACAACCTGCTGGGCTGGCTGCTGAACGGCCTGCTGGGCTGGCTGCTGAACGGCCTGCTGCGGCTGCTGGACAACCTGCTGGGCTGGCTGCTGGACGGCCTGCTGCGGCTGCTGAGCGGGCTGTGCAGGTGCCGCAGCCGGAGCGCCACGACGCCAGTCGAGCATCTCAGCTACCTTACTATCCTGAATCACCTCGACCACACGACCCAGTGTGCCCATATCCAGCATCTGGATTTTCTGGTCAGCACCGACAATCGGGCAGAAGCGAACGACCGGAACGGACTGGCTCTGGTCGAAGATCATCTTAGTGATGCACGCCGCCGGAATCATGCCATGCTGTTTCAGCAGGCCGATGTAGTTAGAGAAGCTGTACGCTTTGCCGAGAGCGAAGTTGCCGATGTTGATATCATCGCCGAAGGTGGACATGCCGCCCATGTCGAACGCGAACAGGTTCTCCAGGTCAACGAACGGCGCGCCGCCATTGGTCGGTACAGATACCGGGGCGATGATGATACGGCGGCGAACGCTGTACTGGTTACGACCGTCAGCATCTTTGACCAGCGCAGACGGCGGCACGTTTGCTGGTGGTTCTTCGTTCATTGCCCATACAGCATCCGGCTCGATACCTTCTTCGCCGCTGTATTTATTTTTGTACCATACGCAGTACTGGTCTGGAGAGATGCCGACGATAACGAAGTCGAGCGCATCTGGTTCCTGACGAACTTCCTGGCCACCAGCAATCAGGCGGATGCGGCTACCTTTCAGGCTGACGCGGTTAAAACCACCGCCGAAGGTATCCATCGCCGGGGCGAAGTTGGCCAGCAGGATATCACGCATCTCTGCCGGGAGGGCGGGCATCATGTTCTGTGCGAAGCTCGGCAGGACTGCAAGTGCATTATGAGACATAAGTATTTTCCTCTTACGCTTTGGTGAATTTCAGTGTGGATTTTTCTACGACTTCGACGCCCATCTGTTCTGCGGTGAAGCCTTGCTCAATAAGACTCTCGATGTTGCCTATCGCTGCGCGCTGCTGGAACACAGCAGTGGCGTCGGCAACCGGAGAACCATTCTTAATCGCTGCCGCTGCCTGCATGACAACGAAGCGTGCCAGTTTTTCTTTGTCCCGGATTTCAACGTGGTCACGCGTACTCGTCTCCACCCGACCAACACCATCAAAGTTGATGGTCTTCATACCCGCGACAGACATCTGGTTCATAATCATCCCCATCATCTGTTCTTCGAGTTCTTTCATCTTCTTAATCACCGCCTCCCGCTCCAGGCGCTTGGCCCGTAGTGCGGCGAACTTGGTGACAAGTTCTTGTAGTTCCATCGTTAGCTCCTCATGCTGTCCACGAAGAAGACTCTACACCTATATACATCGTTTGTCTACACATCGTTCGGGTCTACCGTAAACATGTCGTTGATAGCCTCGTTGATGCTGACCCCCATCTTGATGCTGCGGAACAGTTTCCGTTCCTCCGCGCACGCTGACAGCTGGATAATCTGTATGCTGCTGGCCTTCTGTTTCAGCGAACTCATGCGCTCTACTGCCTGCTGATAGACGAACTCGCCAGACAATGGCGGGCCGTAGAATATCATCGTATCCGCTGCCGCCAGCTCCACCCCGAACGCTGTTGTTTTCGGGTGGCATAATATTACGTGCGGGTCTTTCTCCTCCTGGAACTTGCGGAAGGTCTCGTCACGCTTCGTCCCGGTGACACGCCCATCGACAACGCCGACAGTGTAACCCCGCTCCTTCAACTGTCGCTCCACCAGGTCAATGACCGCCGTGAACGCACAGAAGATAACAACCTTCTGAGAGGCTGTCTCTATCAGCTCGACCAGTGTGTCTATACGCGACTTCACATCCAGTTCCAGGACCGACTCACCTTCGGCCTTCACGACACCCTGCGCAATCTGCAACAGTTTGAAGGTCAGTGCCGCCTTAGTCGGTGCCTTAATCTCCTCGCCGCTTGCGGCCAACGCCACCATGTCGGTGCGGATTTTCTTATAGAGCTTAATCTGTTCTGCCGACAGGTCTGCATCTGCGCCACGGTTAGTGACGGGCGGCAGGTCCATAATGTCGTTCTTGTCAAACCGGATGCACGGCTGCATCACCTGATAGATTTTGTCTTTGTACCCTTCTCGTGGTACCCACTTGAACCCGAACTGAATCATAGTCTGGTCACGCCATGCCGTGAACGACATGTTCATGTTCTGCGGGGTGATCAGCTTCACCTGGCCGTACACCATCTCCGGGTCGCCTGGCGTACCTGTCAGCCCCCAGGCATACTCTATCGGCCTGCCCTGCGGTGCCCTGCGGCGGCGGTCTTTCAGCTTAACTGTCTTACCTGAACCGTCCACAAATGTCCTGCCTGGCGTGACCTCCCATCGTGTGCCATTGATAACCTGGTCGGCGGCGTCCCACAGTTGGTTACGCGAGTTGGCGTAGTGCGTGAGTTCGTCGCCAATAACGATGGATATACGGCCACGCTCGACAGCATCGATCAGTTCGTTTTTAACAATCTTCACGCCGTCATAGTTGACGATGTAGAAGTGAGCATCCTGCTCCAGTAGCTGCCTGCGCTTGCGCGGGTCTTTGTGGTGGACCACGACGATGGTCGTGTCCGGGTACATGCCCCGTATCTCTTTCTCCCATACACCACGGAGGTTAGTCTTCGTCGCTATGCACAGGCACCCGGTGGCCATCCTGCGTTCCTGTAAGAACTTCGCCGCCACTATGGCGCTGGCCGTCTTGCCAGTACGCATGGTGCTGGTACAGTACGCCCGACGATTCTCTGACAGGAACGCCGCCGTACTCACCTGGTGTGGCAGGAGTGGAAACTGCTGTTCAACCAGGGGCAGCTTGTATGCGTGGCGCAGTATCTCTATGCCACGGGTATTGCAGTTCAGGTTCCGCAGTAGTTGTAGCGATTCCATCTCATACGGTATCCCGACCAGGTGCATATCCCGGAAGGGTGCCGAGCAGAAATGCGATGGCGGGAAGCTGTTCTTGAACCGCAACGCCTCGCGCACTTTCAGGACCAGCATCCGCTTGTTAGGTGAAAGGTACGCGCCCTCTTTCAGACGCGACCAGTCATTATTTACCATATACATCCTCGGTATAATAAATGCCCAGGGAAGTTGCGGCTACGCGAACCATAAGCGGTGTAACATACCCCGTCGCGGCGAGCATCTTATCCGTATCGGCAATCAGCTTCGCCAGCAGGTGGTAGTTTTTGGCGTCGAGGACCAGCGTAATGCCGCCAGACGCGCGGATGCTTTTCATCACATCGCGCTGTAGTGCTGTTGGCCCCTTCTCATCTGCATCATACTTCGCTTCGATGGTCACGTAGATGCCCCGGAACACCGTATCAAAGTCAGGCCACCCGGACTTGCCGTACCCACGGGTGGTCTTCATAGAGTATTCAATCTTTGCCGCCTCAAGAATCTTCTTGATTTCGTCCTTCACATAACCTTCTGGTGTTGTCGCCATCATCATGCTCCAGCGTTAGTGTGCCGGGCGGCAGTGTGTGCCTGTTAGGGTCTGCCAGCCTGCCACGGTTGTCGAGCGCATCGAGTTGCGCAAGGAAGTCCCGGCCCGGTATGACCATACCATTCAGTATCAGGTGGATGTCCGCCAGGTTCGGGACCGGAATGCACAGCACGCCGAACAGCAGTGCATTGGCGGTGCCTTCCACACGCTTCTGCATCTCATGCAGCGTGAGCGCCCGTCCGTCTGTGCGGTACGTGGTGACATACATTTTCAGCATAGTCATCACCGGGTCAGGGACCAGCGCCGCAGACAAAAGAAAGCCGTGGCGATCTGCGCCACGACGTACCCGTTCAATGAGGTTTACTACCTCGTCCATATGCCCGGCCATATCATTTATCCCTATACTACAGCGTCGTCTGGGTCGCCTTCTTCCAGGCTGAGCAGGGACAGGTACAGCACCTGCACTGCTTTACCATCGCGGGTGATGGTGTCTTCCGAGAACGCGAACTCGTAGCCGAACGGTAGCACCATCGCATTCATCTCGGACAGGCGCGCATCCCAGTCACCAAACACATACAGCATGTCCGAGGCTGACTGCTCTACAGCATAGGGGCGGTTCTCCAGCAGCTGTGCAGATAGCGCTGAAACCACCAGCTTGGTGATGTAGTCCTTCGGTACCGTCACGGAAGTATCCCCCTGTCGAATGTATCGCATCGTATTTCTCCTTGTGGTTATGGCCGCGCTCATCGCAGCCAGACATTCATCGCAATAGTCAATGCTGGAACAAGCGCAGGCCATCACGCTTGTCCATTCTTACCGTTATGTACGCAGCTCAGTACGTCGCACCACTGGCCACAGAGGCCGTTGCGGATAGCCGGGAACTGGTTTGTCTCGCATGCGCGTTCGTATCGTGCTACGTCAAGCAGCATGTCCTGTACCGGAGCGAGGTCAACCAGGTCGAAGCTATCCATAATCAGCTCGCCATGTTTCACATGCGCCCAAAGGTTGAGCGTCTTAGTGTACCCGGTATTGTGCTTGGCGCACAGGCTCAGGATACGAGACTGCGTTTTGTCGTGCTTCGGTTTCCCTGTCTTCCAGTCCACGTTGATGTTCAGCTTATGGACATCATCTTTAAAGAACACGTCAGCTATACCCCGCATCCACGGTTTGTTCTCGCCCTTACCGAACCAGGTGGTGGGCGTGAAGTCGCGGCGGATACACATACGGTGCTCGACATACATCGTCATGCCTGGCTGTGCTGCCATCATCCGACACCAGTTTACCAACGGCTGCATGAACTCGGCTTCGGGAGCCAGTGCCGCCCCTTCTTTCAGCGCAGCCTCCACGCTCTTGTGGACCATATCACCGAACAGGGCCGCGTCGTTCTGCTGGAACACGACCTCCTTCGTGATGTACTTGGCTTCGTACTGGCGCGGGCATGTCAGGAACACATTCAGTAGCGACGGTGTAATGGGTAATGGTGTGGCCATCAGGTAATCCTCCTCGTTAGTCAGGCAAACATATTAACACACAATGTCTACATGTCGCCATAAGATGGCCCGGAAGAAAATTCACAGTTCAATGGCAGGCCGGGCACCCAGGGCGGCACAGCACGCATCGCCATCTCATAGACAGCCTTCACGCGGTCACGCAGGTGCGCCGGATATACGCTAAACCATTCATCGTGTACGTTGCCTTTGACCGGGACGACTTCGTGGATACGCACGGCCTGCCAGGTGAGGATAATAAACGCCAGCGCCTGGATTAAGTTTTCCGTTAGCGATCCGCCGTAGATATGTTTCTCTATCCACGACTTGCCCTTGCGCTCGCGGAACCGATACTTAACGAAGCCCGTATCGTCCTCTTTGTACGACTCCAGGTATGGGTACACCAGCCACTCGCCGTTCGGCAGCTGGATACCGGGTACGCGTTCACCGAACAGCTGGTGGTTCCCGTCGAAGTGGAACAGGCAACCATCTGGCCCACCGAAGTAACCAGATTCGCCAGCGCACATCTTAGACAGCACCCAGTCACACATATCCCAGAAGCCTTTAATGCGCTGGTGCTCGGTGCGGTATACCCAGTTGATACGCTTCGCTTCCCGCAGGTGGAAGTTCAGCTTGTACTCGTTGAACTCCAGCTCCAGGACACGCTTGTTGTTCACGACCGTCTGCGGCTGCATCCGAAGCCACGCCATCACATCCTCTCTGGATGGTTTCAGCATGATACCTTCCTGGCGCAGCGTCAGGGCGAACTTGTTACCGGACATCTGGTAGCCGCTGCCCAGTACTGTCTTCTTACCCATGAAGCGCATGAAGGACAGCTCAGCCTGGCGCTTCTTGGCCTCGCCTTCCAGGCCGTGGCTATCCATCTTGGCCCACTTCTTAATCTCGTCGGCGGGTTCGCCGTAGATAATGTTAGCCATGTATGAGTAGGGGTCGCCGCCTGTCTCGAAGATGTTGAGCAGCTTCGTCTCCTGTGCTGCGTATGCCAGGCAACGTGCTTCTACCTGGCTGGAGTCAGCGCCGCCAATCTCATACCCTTCCGGCGCTTCCATCGAATACCGCAGGGTCTTATCCCCGGAGTGCTTCGGCAGGTTCTGCTGGTTCAGACCATCGTCAGCGCCGTAGCGATGCGTCCTGGCGTTGGCATACTGGAGTGCAAACACGAACAAGCCACGCTCCGAGCAGTCGATGAAGCGACGTGTCCGCGACTCGGCCTGGCTACTGTTGTTCTCCAGGCGGGCGTTGACCAGCGCTGCAATCTTCGGGTCCAGGCTGTCGGCCAACTCCATGAACTCGGTGTCCTTCTTGGCGAAGGCATAATCCATGACAGGCTCTGCCGCCCACTGGTCCCAGGTCTTTCCTTCCTTCTCCAGCTGCGCCAGAAACTTCGGTGTCTTCGTCTTCGCTACCCACGCCGGGTCGCTCAGGTTGGCACGCTTCTTCTCGGTCGCCTTCACCGACTCTTTCATCGGTGGGTTAACGCCCATGTTACGCAGCAGGTCAGCAAACTTCTGCTTCGACCGCAGCAGCTTCATGAACTCAGTCACATCAGCGCAGCCGTTCTCACGGGCCATTGCCGCCAGCGTCTCCTCACGGCGCTTCATCTGCGAGGCCAGGTACTCTTTCAGCATGGCGCTGTTCAGGCGAATCGCCGGGCGGGTATACATCTGGAGTGTCATGTTACTTGCTTTGAGCGTCTCTGCTGGACACTGCGGGATAAGTATCATGGCGGCAATGAATAATATTATGGTGTCCTTCTCACAGTAACCCATGTACTGCTCGCGGAATTGCGGACCCATATCTTCCAGCCGCAGGCCATTCGCATTCGTTACCTCGTGCCCTTTCTCCGGTACCGGGTATCCTTTGCTTCGGAGGAAATCAGCCAGGGCGCGGAGGCTCTCACCAATCAGGCGGGACAGTCCGGTGATGCGCATCATGTGCATGGTACACACCAGCATGTTGATGCGTATGCCCATCGTCATCTCTGCCACACAGCCATCGAAGCGGGCATTGTGTGCGACCATCATGGTGTCTTTCCGTTCGACGCCCAGGTCCAGCAACAGCTGACGACACGCGTCGTGTCCCCATGCCTTGTATATAGTCAGCCCATCCACCGTTGCAGTCACACAGATTGTCTGAAAGCGCGGGTCACGGACGTACTTCTCCGTAGTCATATCCTTCGTCGCCAGGCTGTATCCGTCGGCGGTGTTGTAGTAGGTTTCAAAGTCAGCAGCAATGACCCTGGATATGCCTATGCGGGCTAAGTTCTCTGGGATATTAGGGGTGGTGGGTAGGTCCATATTGCCCTCGAAAGAAAGGCAGGCCGCAGCCTGCCATGTGTTGTTATACTACCTGCCAATCGTTGGCGAGAATATCAGTCATGCTCGGCACCCACGGGACTCTCGCACCGGGAGTGTTGGCTGCGTCGTCAGGATAGTTCAGGAAGATGTACGGGAGTGTCATCTTGCTGTGCTCGTCTGGCACCTGCAACTCCAGCCACAGCCCCTTCCCATTCCACCCACTACGCGACACACGGTGCCCGGCTTTGAGCGCGGCCACCGCCTCACCAAAACATTTGTTACTGTTCATGGTGCATCGCCCCATAAAAAGCCTGTGCTTCGTCCGACATGAGGTCGTTGAACTCAACGCCCGCCGCTGCCTGGTGGCCACCGCCGCCATACTGTTTCAGCAGGGTCGGCAGATCGATGCCACCCTTGCGTGCCCGGAACGACCACTTCGCCCGGCCATACTGCGGGACGTGGAACCCGGCGGCGATATCAATATCCGCCTGGTTCGTCAGCAGAAGGTTACACACGTCGCTGACCACGAACCACGGGCAGTTCACTACAGCCACGCGAAGCCCGTTGAAGCGGTAGTAGCTTACGTTGTGGTCCTTCGTCAGCTGCTCCACGTTCTTGTCGTGGGCACGCAGGATGTCGATGCCGCCATCCGCTACATCTTCGAACGGGCGCGCAGCGATCTGGTCCCACGCACTCATCGTCATCGGGTAGCTGTAGACGTTGGCGCACACCGCCTTCGTCTCTGGCATACGGAAGCGCCACAGGTCACGGTCTTCAACACACGCCAGCACAGGCGGCACTGGTTCGCAGGTGGCCTCTGTGATGTAGTGCTCCCACGCCAGGACACAGCCGCTGTGCTCGTTATCGAACTTGATGTACGCCGGGATAGCCTTCTCACGGCACACGCCCCGTGCGTTCTCCAGCTCATCGGCTGCGCCCTGGTGGTGGTCGAGATATGTTACTTCCTGCGCGACCGTCACCAGTGAGTGGAACAGCTCTACCGGGACACTGAAATCGACGATATGGATCTCGACCTTATGACCATCCAGCTCACGCGCCAGGTCGCCGACTACCGTGTCGCGGTTGCCGTAGGAGATGGGAACATACAGCACGTCAGAGCGACCCAGCAGCCCCTGCAACGCAGCCCGGTGGATAGCCCAGGCCGCGCCAAACCCGTCCGCGCAGTGCGAGTGGTACAGGACAACGTGGAAGCGGCGTGCCGCGTCCTCGTCGCTCCCGTCATAACTTGCCAGCTCTGTACCGACCACAAGGTCTGCGATGTTCAGCATCGCTATAAGTGGTGTTGTGCGCATGGCTCCCCCTAGATGTCGATGCGTTTGCAGATACTGTCGAGGCGATCAATAACACGGTCGAGCAGTTCCACCTGCCCGGAGATAACCACAGCCAGATGGCTCCCCGGAACAGGCGGGCGGACCTCGCCAGTCTGGTCTGGCTGCGGTAGTGGGTCCAGGAGCGCCGGAGAGATACCAGCTTCCAGTTTGTCCACCAGACCAGCCACCTGCTCCACACGCCCTGCCAGTGCGACGATAGCACGCTCGATGTAAGCTGGCTCACGCGGAGCCGTTGCGGTAGTATTTCCCATCATTTATCCCCTTTAGCTTGTTTGCTCAGATAATCCAGAATAACTTCACGCATCCCGGATAGTTCACGCCAGCTGCCCGCCGGGCAGGTAAGCGTAATAGACTGCGAGGCTGGTGCCTTATTCACATCCACGTCGCCTACCACCATCACTTCCGGCAGGTGTGCCATCAGTGTTTTCAGGTAGACACGTGCACGGCGTTCGGCTGACTCGTCAGCGACTTCCTCCTGCACACGGCGCAGGCGCTTCTCAGTGACGCGTTCTTTGCGTGACTTGAACTTAGCCCCGTCTGCTTTCTTCGTCGGCGCAGCGGCGCTCTCAGGCTTGTCTGCTGCCGCCTCGGATTCTTTCTTCGCTTCACGCAGTGTAGCCAGTACCTTATCGGGTCCGAGGCTACGCGCCAGATTAACTACAGGAGTGGCGGCAACGTCTCCAGCATCCACCATGTCCAGTACTTCCTGCCCGCACATAGCCAGCAGCAAGTGGTTTGCTACGGTACCCTCGGAGGCACCTGTCTCTTTAGCGATGCGGGCGTTGCTCCACCCGTTGTTACGCATACGCAGGAACGCCACGGCGTTCTCCGTCGGCGTACCCTTGCTGCCCTGGTTGAATCGCCACGCTGCGGCCAGCCGCTCCTCCTTCGTACCGGAGAACTCCATCATGGCGACCTTTGGGATGCCAGCCTGTAGCGCCGCGCGGACACGGTGCTCACCATCGACCAGCTCCAGCTCGTCGTTGTCCCCCAGTGCTACCAGAATTGGTGGGACATCCTTCTTGTCCAGATACATCTGCGCGAACATGTTCACGCGTTCCTGATCAATCTTGCGATAGTTGTGCCCGGCGACGATGATGATATTGCCCGGCGGTGCAGAGAATGTCTTCGCTGCGGTCATGCCCTGGCGGTCGCCCTTGTCGTACTTGGTTCCCATAGACATAGGTTATTCCCCGTCGTCGCTCGTTGTCTCTTCGTAGTTGATGCCTTCCGGTAAGGCCGCTACTTCTTCCGGTGTCATCTTCGCGTACTTCCGCGCGGTGGATGCTGGCACGCCAGAGGATTTGGATACCTCTGCCCAGCTGGCTGCGCCGCCGTCGTCGTTCAGGCAAGCCTGTACGCGTGCCCAGTCAGCCTTGTTCAGTGGGGTGCGGGTGGTCTTTTTCTTAACCACGAACGGCCCCTCTTTCTTCTCGAACATATCCACCAGCGGGACAACGCGGTTCAGAAATTCTTTCTGCTGTTTGTACGGCACCTGCATGAACTTAACGAAGGTGTCGGTAAGCGTTTTGACCTTCTCCTCCAGTTCCGCTATGCGTTCTTCATAGTTCTGTTCCATCCTAATCTCCTCAGTGAAGTTGGTTATTAATAGCGCGCGCGGTAGCACGGCGAACATCCCGGTTCCCGGCCTTGTTTACGTGGTAGATAATCTTGGTATCGGCGTAGAGCTTGGCGAGTTTCGCCAGCCATACCATGACCAGCACGTACCGCTCGGCGGGGGTGGTGCAGTTCACAACGACGTTCAGCGCCCATGCCTTCTGGCCATCGGCTGTCGTGAGTTGTTCGTCAGTGTTACCTTCGAGGACCATCTCAATCTGTCCGAGTGGCCCGGTCATGAGCGGAAGTATGTCAGCAGGCAGTGTCTCGCCAATAACGATATGGCCTGACGCCCAGATACCAGCAGTAACGACGGTGGATTTATCCATCAGTGTTTCCTGTATTCTTTGTTGTAAGCCTCATGCGAGAACAGCGTGAACATCTCGCTTCCGGTACGACGGAACAGGCGATAGCGCTTCCCCACATTGAGAGACTCACCACGACCCGACCCGTGCCGCTTAGGGCGGCAGTCACCTGTCAGGTACGCAGCCAGTGTCTGCTTCGCCTTCTGGTGAATCCGGTCCGGTATGCCCTTGCCGTGTTCGTAGACTATACACTCTGTGTTTACCATAATCAATTGCCCTCTTGTGTCTGTAACCATAATCTTATGGGGGCCAGTGTGACCCCCACAATGTTATGGCCGCAGCTTCATCACTTCGTCCATGAGTTGCCCCGGCGTGATGCCCAGACCCTCAGCGATGCGGACGAACGTGGTGATGGTCACATTGCGTTTCAGCGTGGTGTCGAACGACTGCGGGTTAACGCCCATCGCTTTCGCCAGCCCGTACTTTGTTTCGCCGCGCCTGTTTAGCAGCTGCTGTACGGCTTCCCGCAGGGGCAGATTCTTCTCCATAAATTTCTTCTCCCGGTTCCAGTTTGTAGAATGCACGAATGCCACCGCTTGGGTCGCAAAGGTTGTGGACATGTTGTTGCTGTGCATAGCTGTCAACAACGGTGGCGAACGCGCGGCGTGTCCTGACCAACGCTGTCGGGACTTCCCATACAGCGTAGCGAGATAGCATTGCTGGCTTGCCACCCTGGGTGGTGCCGACCAGCAGTGCATCACGCTTAGCGTTAATCTCGACACGCACATAGTAGCCATCGAATCGTGGCCCATCTCTATCCATTACAATCATTCTTCTGCACACCCTAATTCTTCAATCGCGTTGTCAATGTAGCCGCTGGCGCTCTCCATGTAGGAGATGGCGTCACTAGCAGCTAACCCCTTGTCTCCGTTCTGGAATGCCTCTGGCATGTTGTCGTAGTAGTCCTGCTCCTCATTGAGCAATGACTCCACTTCGTCACGCAGTGTCTCCAGCCTGGCGATAACATCCTGAATAGCTTTACGCCTGGTCTTGTTCATAAACATCTCCGTGTACGATAGTCTCGGCATTCAGTACCACCACAGGGGTCAGGTCCGGCCAGAGGGACAACGCGCCGTCATGCAAACTAACCACTCCCGTCTCACCTCTTACATAGTGGTTCGTAGCGATGTACATCTGACCAGTTGTATCCCCCGACTTACAGAGTGGTGTTCCCGGCGCCGCATCATGCAGGTGGATAGCCTTGCGTCGTTTAGTAACTTTCATGTCATACCTTCTTAGTGGTAGGTAAACCACGCGCCGAACGCACAGCGTTCATCGCTTCGCGGAAACGTTCGGCAGCTTCGGCCATCAGGTCAGCCGCATCCAGTACCGCCTGCCCGGATTCCAGCAGCTGGCGCAGCAGCTCCGGGTCCAGTTCACGCTTCTTGGCCTCGGCCATCTTCTGCATCTGTGCCGCCATCTCCATCATCTGGTCTGGGGTAAGCGTGGTTAAGTCCATCTCTTTCTCCTTTGGTTTCTCAGTACGTTCGTTTTCGTTAGCAATATTGTTCACGGCCACCAGCGCAGACAGCGGCAACTCTCTCGCCGCCTGCTCCCGTAATGGCCGCAGCTTGTACGCAGCCTGTGCTCGCTTCATCTCGTCGGCCAGCGTATTCCGTACCGGACGCTGCGGCACTGGCTCGTCGTCGGTCGCCAGGCGGTGTACGCCTTTGCGCGTAGCGACCTTCCCGGTTACTGTCAGCGCAGTAATGAGTTCCCGCAGCGCACCTTGTGCCCCCTTCCACCCACGCTTGCGCATCACCTCGAACAGTGAGCGGTCATCGGTGGGGCCAGCTTCCAGAATCTTCTGTACCAGTGTGGCTGACAGGTGATTCTGTTTAGTGATCTGCCTTGCCCTTCGCAGGTTCATTGTCATAACTTAAAGTCCTGGTAATCTTGTGGTGCTTCTGGCGAACCACTGTTCGGCAGGATACGCAGCGCTGCCTCCCAACGGTTCTCAGCAATCACCATCCTGTCCTTACACAGATGACTACGGCGATAGAAGTCAGCCATCCCCGGTGTCATCGCCCATCGCATACCCTCACCATTCGGCGACCACGGGGCGTGGTCACGCGCCAGTGCTTCACGCCAGTCCGCCCGGTCAACCCGCGCAACGAGGCGGTGACGCCGGGATATCACTGCGTACCCCTCAAAGCGCAGCTGGTGGAGTGACCTGTTCGGGTCGCGTACCAGTCGCGCTACCTCTTTGACATGCTTGTTAGTGCTCCGTGCGCTCTGTAACTTGCCGATGTGAACAGGCATGTTAGCCAGCCAGTCCGGCAGCATGAAGCGGGTCCGGTCTTCCAGCCACCCCATACCCCGCAGCACATCGCACAGGTCGATGGCGTGTCCACCTTTACCCGCCAGCTTAGGCCGCAGCCGTGTCTTGTAAACAAAGTTCGTCCACTTCGCGCGCCAGCCTATGGTGTCCTTATGTACCAGCCCCAGCAGTTGCAGGCGTGCCTCAATCGAACCTACAGTACGCCCCTGCACCTTCGCCAGCTCCGCCAGCGACACGCCCGGATGGATGCCCGCCAGCAGGTCACGGTAGTCCTTCTCTGTCCAGTAGCTATTAACCCGGCAGGCGGTACCACCAGCTGGTAGCCCTTTCACCTTCTTCTGTGACGCCTGAAACGCCAGCCATTTCAGGTTCTCCACCACACGTCCGCGTGGCTGTCTGTTGCCTGCCCTGTATGCCGCTACCAATACAGATAATATAGTCCCGGCCATGTCTTACTCCGCTGGTTTGCATGAGTGAACCGCATCACTCGTGTCGATACCGTTCATCGCCGCCAGCCCGGTGAATACCCATGCGGTCGGGTCTAAGCTGGTGGTACATTCCTCGCCCTTACTGTTCGTGTAACTCACGCAACCAGTGAGGGCGACGGTGAGCACAGCCACCATCGCCATCTTGAACATACGTCCCCCTAGTCCAGTAATAATCCGATCACAATCACAACGACTGTGAGTACTAAAGCTAACTCAATTGCATCGGCAGACATCCCGCCTCCGCCGTGTCGGCTAACAAGCCTTCTTCGTGCAGCTTCATTAGCAACGTGTACTGTGAGCGCACGCTACAAATCAGGAGATACCGCACCACGTTAGCGAACGCGGACGTGTCGTCATCGTGCAGCAGCTCCACCACATCATTGCCGCCCGTGTTGTTAAACATCAGGAAATACTTTTCCATCCACGGAGGCACCGGGTACAGCTCACTTGCTCTTGGCATCGCCACTAATTACCTCCGGTGGTAACTCTTTAAACGGGACAGCACGGACAACCCAGCCCTCTGCCACATACCGTCCGATGCGAGTGAGAGTATTCTTATCTGACATCTGTCCCTGCTGACACAGATACAGCACCCTCTGGTGCTTCCGCAGTGAGAGCGGGCACGGCCACTCACTACAGCATTGCTCATCACGAATTACGTTCGCGCCAAAATACTCAGCGATGCGATACATGTTAGTAGTCTTGCCGCACCCTTGTGGCCCATACACAATGATGATATCTGCCTTGCGGACCTGCTTTTTAGCCGTTGCCATTCTCGTTGTCCTCGTACACAACCACACCAGCCAGATACACGATGGCACCCAGCAGTTCCCGGCGACGGGCGGCACGGTCCTTCATGTTCATCGCCTCGACTACCTTCTTGCACACCTGATAGGTCATGCCCGTAGGGTTGCCCAGCAGGCGGCTGATAGCCTGCATCGGCTGGTGGTCGAACGGCAGGTCATTAGCGTGGCGCTCTTTGCCTTTACCGAACGCGGCCTGTGCGTAGGCGTCTTGCAGTACTGCCGCCAGATGTTCATACCCAGGCGCGTCCATCGCACGCTTAGGCTGGTGCGGCATTGCGTTATCCTCCAGCAGCTTGAGCGCCTCGATTAGTGCGTCAACGTTCACGCCCCCCGGACCAAACGCCCTGTGCATCAGCATGTTGAAGCGCTGGTTACCGTCACGCATACGCGGGCGCGGCGCAGGCTCAGGCGTGTTCATGCGAATAACTTCCCGCTCAATCGCTTCGTGAACACGCTGTCCTGCTTCCAGCGCAGACTTCGGCGCGGGTCCATTGTCCAGTGCGTCGCGGATAACCTTCTCAATATCCATCCCCGCCGGGACTTTCAGAATCTGCACTTCGGCCTTCGGGTCTTCCTGTTTCCACCCGCGATCTGTTGCCCACATCTGGATGTGGGCCGCCACCACATCATGCGGCTCGCCATATGGTGAGTTAATGTTGTGCCCCATGTACTCCGCGCGGATACCACGGTCACTGTAACCAGCCAGCCAGCGGCGGCAGATATCTTTCAGGTGCTCCGCGTTACGCGCCGTCGCTGTGCGGCGCTCGCTGTCCTGTCCTTTGATACGCAGGGTAAGTTTAATTCCAGCCATAATATTATCGGTTAACCTCGCTCAACCATTCGTTAGTAAGTTCGACGGCCTTCGCCACGATGTCGGAGTCATCCACCCGTACACCAGCCGCCGCCGTCTCTGCAATCCATGCCCCCAGCGGTTCGGCTACATCGTAGTACCACACGCCGGGTCCGTCCTGCTCTGCCAGTAGTGGAGTAACCGCGTTATCCACGTCATCCGCCACACAATTCAGGGCACGCGCCGCCTCCACTTCGCCGCCCCCGCAATACGTTTCATTGATAAGACTGCTGTCCATACCTTTAGTGCCCAGCACGTCACGGTAGCCGCCGTATATAAACATCGCTGTAAGTTCCATCGCCTTCTCCCCTCGTGTAATCGACAAGGCACCCCGCAGGATGCCTTAGCTATTACGCGTCCAGCTTAGTCGGCTTGTTGTTCGCCAGCTCCAGCGAGTCGAAACGCTCCGCCAGCTTACGCAGCGCCGCCGCTACCCCGGCGCAATGCCCCGCCTCACTGCTGGCCAGCAGGCAGACATTATCAAAGCGCCCGCCAGGCTGGTCGTGAACCAGCTCAGGGTTAGCCGTAGCCAGCGCGTACAGCTTGTGCCCGCTCTGCCCGGTAGACTCCATCAGGAATAACGCATTGGCTGTCCCGTCACGCTCGACATATGGCGCGGTGAAAATAATATCGCCAGTCGCACAACCCACACCCACCATCCCCGGCTCAATCACCATCGTTACTTCACGACCAATCAGCTTTTCCATCTCAGACCTCGTAGTTAGTTGTCGTCACCTCGGCCTCGCCTTTATGGTTCGTGCCGATCACTTTATAGAAGTTGCCCCCACAGTAGGGGCACGTACTGAAACTATCCCATGTGATTCCCGCCGCTGGCTTCAACGCCACCAGCTGGTGGCGACAGTACGGGCATGGGTAGGTGACGCGCGGCTCGCCGTTGCGACGTGCCGCCGCCAGCCATAGCTCATAGCGGTTAATTCGTTGCTGGTCTTTCACCCTCTATCACCTCCACCGAACGCCCCGGAACAGGGGCACAGTCAAACTCACGTTGCGGGAACGCCTGCGAATACTCCACCTGCATGGCGGCACACTCGCGCTCTGTCATAAGGTCGATGCCCACTGCCTTGAACTCACAGTCAGGGCACAGCGCCACCGCCAGAATAAAAGCCGGAACCATCATAGTGCGCGCACCTCTTTGTACCATGCGACAAAGGCTTCATGCGCCACGGCTCCCTTCTCAATGGTCGCCTTCGCCATCGCCTCAGTCATGCCGTAGTCCGCCGCGAACTTGAGCACGCTGATATAGTTGTTCACGTAGTCCAGATAGGCTTCCTGCAAGCCCGTGATTGTCTTCTTAGCTTTCGCTGCCACTGTCTTCCTCCGCTGCCGGATACGCCCGGCAGATGTCTTCCCACGCTTCCGCCGCAGTGTCGAAAGCGCCCCCTCTGTCTACCCAGAATTTCGACGCCCAGTACCAGCGCCACGGCTCCCCATAGAAGCGGAACCCGGCGTTACTGGCGCGGGCGATAGCGTCCTCGTCGGTCATCATTCTTACATCCTCGTCATAGCGATGATGACAGCTGCTACACATATCGCTGTCACCGCTGCCGCAAACGCCTCCGGCCAGTTCATACCTGTTACCCCCGATAGTAATACGTCGCCGCCTCGCCGCCTTCCTCCAGCGGTTTCAGGTCAACGCAGCTGTAGTCATGCTGCAACTCATCAGCCGCAGCCTCCCAGTCAATGTGACGATACGGCCACGCCGCCTCGCGCATCCCCGGCTCCGCTATTTCCTCGGCCAGCTCTTGCGCGTACTCAGTGAAGTAGTCGGAGTTGACCAGCGTCACCGGGTACCAGTCACCCTCCCACTGCTCGTCGCCGCCGTAGCCTTTCAGGTCGGACAAGAAGTCCTCCAGTATCGCCAGCTCGCGGGCGTCGTCCGGGTTATCCTCTGCCCACTTCGCCTCGCCCTCGTCCCACGTACCCTCGGTACCCGCCTCCTCGCAGGCGTCCACATGCTCCATCGCCGCGCTGTCACGCTCGCCGCGTAAATCTTCCACGCGTTCTATAATGTCGCGCACGTCAATGGTGTTGTCATTGAAGTTGTCGGAAAGTTCAAAGCTCATACTCATGCCCTCGTGTCGATGTCCGGGTACTATATACACCCGGCGTTTACATTGTCAATCGGCTATTGCTAACCACTCATAATCATATGGCCTGCTACTCACGGCCTCGCGGCTTCCATATTTCACAGGCCATATTGTTATGGGTGATAGAAGTCTGTTATCCCGTCCAGCAAGTCGGACTCATCCAGCAGGTCTACCAGCTCCGCCATCTTGCGTGTCACATAGGCGACGTGTTCTTCCATCTGTATGACGTCCGCCACCCCGGCGTAGAAGTCCAGCGCCAGCAGCTCCGGGCGAACCTGCTCAACCCAGCGGCGAACGCCCTCATGCAACATGCCTACATCAGTGCAATACTTATCGCAGCCGCAGAGGATGAACAGCGTCACGTTATGTTTCAGCTCATCAATCGCAGTCTCCGCAGACGTAGCCCAGAACTCCGTATCAATAGCCGCCGGGTTAAATTCATCCGACCACTCGTCGCCCTGCTCCGGGTCTCGCCAGTCCAGACGGAACAGCGTCAGCCCGCTCCGCTCCGTCAGTGTATAGTTGGCGCTATCCAGTGCGCGCTTGCCCTCAACATCCACTTCAACCGCACGTAGTTCAATCATCTCAGTACCCCAGCCAGGCGAGCACAACTTGTGCCGCGTAGTTCTCTTTGTCGCCGCAGTCCCTGAAAAATTCGGCCTGCTCATCCTCCGGTATGCCGTGGCGCACCAGCTCTTTAATTGCACGGGCGCGGCATATCTCCACGCCCTCCGCGCTTTCGTAGTAGGTCATGCGCCCCGCTCCATCCGTTTGATATCTGCTACCATCGCCCGGATATCCTCGCGGCGATTCTTACAGATATGATCCACCAGCATCGCGTATGCGCTGCCCTTAGTCTCAGCATCCACCAACACCAGCGGCGCGTCGCTCTCCGCCGTTGCCTTGCCTATCCAGCGCCCATCTTCCCTACAGGTCACAGCATAATCACGCAGTGCTATTGTCCGCACCGCTACAGCCAGCGCGTTACTCATCGGGCGATCTCCTTCACTATCTGGCGAAGCGCCGTGTCTATATGGTCGTCGTTCAGGTACGCAGACAACTTCCCGTAGAACCCTAACATGCTGGAACTTCTCCCGGTGAAGCGCTGCCCGTCGAACTCAGTAGGCTGGCGCACCGCCGCATGGAACAACTGCCAGCGACAAGCCTTGAATTTATCTTTAATGTTAGGATGCTTCACCTGCATATGCTCCGCATAGCGCTCGACAAATTGCGCTGGCGTTTCGTCAGGCGCTTTGTTGTAGTCCACTACCCGAATAACCAGCGCTCTCAACAGGTCATAATCTGCCGCAATCATTTTCATAGTGCTGCCCTCACTCATTACTAAACATAATCGGACGCCGCACCCGGCGACGCCCTGTTATGGTCAGTAGTCTTCTAACAGCTCGTTAAGTTTCTCCCGCTCCTCACCCGTGAACATGCGCATCTGTACGGCGGTCTTCTGGCAAGCCTCATATATTGCCAGCGCTCTCCGGCTGTCCTCGTCGTACCCCAGTTCCGCGCAGAAATCCGCGAACAGCTCGCTACCTACCGTCGCATCACTCAGCAGGCAGTACAACACCGCCGCCGGACTCGGCTTCTTAACGTAAATTTTCGCCATCCGGTCGCCGTATCCGAAGAATACCGGGCCGCTCGCGCCCACGTCCTCAGCCTCGCGCCCCAGCCCGGTAACAGGTGACATAACCCGGTGGCCTATACCCTGCCGATAGTCGGTCTCCACCACAGACTTGCCGCGAGTAAAGCGCACAGTAAACAAGTCGTGCTCCCACTTGTTCCCGTTGTCGTTGTCCACACGCCCGCCCTGATACACGCTCTCGAACTTAACGCCGATGGATTGCAGGTATTCCCAAACAGCGCGATCGGTCTCGTTGTAATGACGCATAATATTATTCCTTATCGTTGGTTAACATAACGGGCGGCACTCCCACGAATGCCGCCGATTCTGTTAACGAACAAAATGCTTTACACCCTTCACCAGCACATAACACGTCCCGGCGTTGCCTATCGCGTCGCAATACACCCGGCGCTCTCGTCCCATGTACGTGATAACCCAGCTCGTTGGAACCTTCTTCTTCCCGTAGTTGTCCGGCCCGAACGGCATCGCCGCCAGCGATGCCATACGCGGAGTCACTGACTCCACCGCCTCGACTTCTATATAGTCCGGCCCTACCAGTACCATTTTCGTGCTCATACAATCGCCCCCTTAACAGCTATCTCAATCAGCGCACCGCGCAGCAGTCCGCTACATACCCGGAACGCCTCGCTGGCGGGCATCCCGTTACACTTCGCCCCCTCCATCATGCGGCGGTAATGCGCTACCAGCTCGCGGCGCTCCGCCACTGCCAACCCATTCCACCCCTTCGATGTCAGGTATGCCCCCAAGAACTCAGCAACACGGGCGGAGTTCTCCCGCGTAAACCCGGTCTCCTCCGGCATCGCCCACAGTATCTCGTTGCGGACGTGGTTCACCACACGCATAAAGTTATCCCCACACTCCTGCATCGCCCGGCGCACCCGCTCATTCGTCACGCAGCAACCCGTCGCCGCAATAATGCGCTCGTGCATCGCTTCTACCTGCTGTTGTGTTACTGCCTGCATTGTCAGCTCCTGTTATATTCGCCAGTAATCCAGACAATGCCGCCTCCACTCGTTACTAACATGAAAGCGGCATTAGCTTATCACTCAATGCTTATGCTTTATCGGCCTCCCCCTTGCCACCCGTAGACACTAGCGCTACTTTGCGTTTCCGCTTCGCGCTATCCCCCAGCCAGCTACTTTGCGTTTCCGCTTCGCACCGATGCTAATCGGCTTTATGGCCTTTGTGTGTCCGCCTCTTTATGGTCTCATCGCTTCGGTCGGTATGCACCCGGTAAACTTCCCCGGTATCTATAGCCCTTGAGCCTCTCAGGGACCAACCTCACTGCAACGGATGGCGGTAAGATATCCAAATTGTTAAAGAACATTCGCACAAGCTCAGATGAACCATCTGGCTAACCCTGCCGTCGGGTCGCTAGGGCGTTTCAGTGTTGCCCCTCACCGTCTCAATGTGTGGCTATCGTATACCAGCCATCTCAGATTGTCAAGCGGTTATTGTTACCTTGTACTGCTCAACTGCTACCGCTTGTATTAGCAACCCGGTTAGTGTCGCCTGCCGTGTTGCTATGGGACACATAATACAAGGGTTGCATTGCAATGTCAATCGTTTTCGTGTGATAGATTGCAATGCAAGGTAAATGCTATTGCATACCCTGTGCGCGGCGGCGCGGTGTGGGCTGTGCGCGTGCCGCTTGCAATGCAAGCATAGAAAGGGCGGCCTGCTAGTGCAAGCGCAGTGCAGTGCAAGCGTAGACAAGGGCGGCCTGCTAGTGCAAGCGCAGTGCAGTGCAAGCGTAGACAAGGGCGGCAGGTAAGTTATTGATGTAACTTATGTTTCCTCGTTGCGTTAGGTAAAACTCCTTATAAATCAATGTTGTATCCTTTGTATCCTGCTGTATCCTGCTTGTTTCCTGCGAAACTTCTTATAAATCAACGTTGTATCCTTGTTTCCTGAAAAATGCCAAAAATGCGGACTCATTACGGGGGTCACGTATACGCACAGACGTGCAATACAAGCGGCAAAGGGTCGTACGTGGGGCGTCATGTAAAAAATAGGCTACAAAAGCTACATTGTTTATAAATAATAATAGATTGATATATATAATATATAAATAAAACAACAACTTGCCGCCATTTCACACTAGCAACAGGATTTTCTGTAGATACAAGCTGGATACAAATAGAATAATTCACTACCTGCTATTGCAAGGCGGGGGGTGCAGGGTGGGCTGTGGGCCACGGCTGGCGCGGCCTGCGCGGCATTCTGCTATTGCAAGGCTGTGCAAGGTAGTACGGAAAACTCCTTATAAATCAACAAGGTTACAAAGGCTACAAAGGTTAGCCTTGCACAGCTATGTAATGCGCGGGGCGGTGATATTTGTATAATGCGTAAGTATATCAACGACTTACAGCAGAACAATCTACACGTGGGCACCGCTGGCACCGCTGGCACGGCAGGCGGTGCAGCAAAGAGCCTTACGAATCAATAGCTTACGCAGCTGGTCGGACCACCCTGGCCCCCTTTGGACCGCGCCGGGGGCGGGGCGCGCACTAGTACTACATAGTATTACCCTCGCCACTTGAGGATTTTTATTTTTTCTGCCAGCATAGCCAGCATAGCCAGCATAGCCAGCATAGCCAGCATAGCCAGCATAGCCAGCATAG